>Ga0070734_10002336_pt1 | contig 23435 bp, 24 predicted proteins | sample Coa_R1_8_FD_66444 | JGI IMG/M metagenome (GOLD analysis project Ga0070734, IMG submission 66444) | Surface soil microbial communities from Centralia Pennsylvania, which are recovering from an underground coalmine fire - Coalmine... | ecosystem: Environmental > Terrestrial > Soil > Unclassified ...
AGAGAAGACCAACAAGCGTGGGATTAAGGCTCGCCAGAAGAAGGCGGGATGGGACAACGACTATTTGAGCTTGGTGCTCATCAATTAAGATGCGCTGGCCCTGCCCCATCTTGACGTAGCCCTATGTCATAGGTCATACTTCCAATTACGACCCAAGGAAGCGGCGCATGCAACAAAGTCCCCGGTTGCATGCGCCGGTTGCTAATGCACCTCTCACCGCGTCTCCGGTTCAAGATCTGAAAGCCCTACCGCTGCGCAGGGCGCGAACCCAGCCAGCGCACCGCATTCTCTACAATCTGCAGCGGCGCCGGCTGTTTGAAGATGGGAAAGGTTTCGTGTCCGGGACGGAAGTAGAACACCTTCCCTTTGCCCACACTCCATACGCTGCCGCTCAGGAACTTTTCACCTCCTTGCCAGGTCTCCTCGAAGAGCGTGAGGTCGGGCGTGGGTACATGGAAGGGGCCGTTGTACATCTCGGTCTGGGGAATATCGAAGTCGGCAGGAACGCCTTTGAGCAGCGGATGGCCCTTCACTAGGGCGTGTAGATGGCTGGGTTTGCCGTCTGCCCGGACATCGTTGAAGACGCAGGAGGGCATCTTTACTTCCAGAATGGGCGCACCGCTCGGATCGGTTTTGCGGGTCCAGTAGGGCGTCAGCTTCTCGTCTTTGCTCATCAGGCGGCGTTCGCCGGGCAGGGTGACGATCTTGACAGTCTTCTGCTCGGCAGGCGTGAGGGACTTTTGCGCGTCCTCCAGCGTGCGGGCTTCCATCCCGGCGATGAAGGGCTTCGACCAGTGCGCGGAGTGGAGGGCGATCAGCGCCAGTTTCCCGGCCTGGATACGCTTCACGATTTCCTGTACCAGTTCGTCCTTCACATCGCCATGCCGCTGGTGGCCCCACCAGATCAGCACATCGCAATTGTCGAGCAAGGAAGTCGGCAGCCCCTGCTCAGGATCATCCAGTCCGACGGAAGTGACAACGATCGTGGGCGGCTGGCCGTTTTTGCCCTCACCCTGCTTCCGCAGATAGTCCGCAATCTGGTTGCCCAGAAAGTTGTCATAAGCCTGTTTCTGTGCGGGTTGCCGCTCATCCCACACTACCACCCGGATCGGGGTTGCATGCGCCGGCAGATAAATCATCAGCATCCCGACGCAAACGACCGCCATCACCACTATTCGATACATCAACATTCTCATCGGCGTGTATCCTAACTCCTTATTGGCTGGCTGCAGCAAGCAATACCTCTCGTTGAAATAGAAAATCGGTTCCGTTCCAGACATTAGACATAGCCCAAGCATCCGATTATGTAACGTGATTATATCATCCTGAGCTGGCGAAGAGCCGTTTCAATAGAAGCACGTTTATCCATCGGACAAGGATTCGTTCTTTCAAATGCATGAATCCGGTTGGGAGACTCTCGCTTCGTCAAGCCATAATCCGACAGCACATGGGCAATCCAGCATGTCTTTGGGGTATATCCTGCATGATTTCTAACAGTCTGCTGTATCTCTTTGTACGTTGCCATTTTGTAGCCTCCTCAATTTGGTCCATATTGGAATCACTTCACTTTGTTATAGAGAAGCCAGCGCATCCGCAACATCCTTACGCGTTGCTCCCATCGCATAAAGTGCGCGGAGCATGAGTTCAATTGAGACGCTTTCGCTATCACTACCCTCTTTTCCAATGCGCTCCGCCTTGGCAATACGCGACTGGCTTGTTTTGGCCTTTTGGGCCACTTCCTTTTGTTGCATCTGTTGTCTGTTGCGGAACTCTCGTAGGAGCCTAGAGAGGGCTAGACGCGTTTCGATAAGCTCTTCCTCTTCAAGCATCAGCCCCAAAAACTCAGCTACCGTTCCGACCTTGAAACCGGCTGCTTCCAGCCGTTCTTTTTTTGCTTTGTCCATATTTCTTCCCTATTCGAGGCACGGTTTGCTGCCATGCTTTCCGTATATCTCTAAGAGTGTGTACGAAAATGTCGTGTGGGCGGCGTTAAAACGCCGTTCTGAGACCCAAAGTCCGCCTGCGCGGACTGCACCCTGAACCCGCGAAGGCGGGTTTCGTATTTCAGAACGGGGATTGATCCCCGTGGCTACAGATTTCCATACACACTCAAATTCTTACAGTATGACGGTTTCAATCCCCACCTCGTGGTTTCTTTTGCCGTTTCATTGCGGGAAAATCGCTGTACCTTGTGCATGGGGAAATTTCCCTCACTCAGAAGTTAAAACCGCCAATCCGGCCCCTCGGCGGCGAGGCGCATCTCACCCGTGTCATCCTCAAAAGCTACCAGGGCGGAACTGCCAGGCAGTAGTCTCAGCAATTCGGGGATCCAGTCCACCCCGCGTGTCAGCAGGGCAGTAGAAAGGGCATCGCTTTCGGTCGCGGATTCGGTAATCAGTGCGGCCAGCAGGTTTCGGTTGGTCGGATATCCCGTGCGAGGATCGATGACATGCCCGTACTTCCTCCCCTCGCTCTCGAACCACTTTCCGTGCGGCGCGGAGACCGAGAGCGCCCTATCGCGCAGGACGGCTTGCGCCAGGTATTCCCCCTCAGCTCCCTGAGGCTTCTGAATGGCGACGGTCCACGCCTCGGCATCGGGCGGCGCGCCCAGTGCATAGATCGTGCTCGTTCCCCCGTGGATCAGGGCGCTGGGAATCTCGTAATCGCGCAGCAGCTCGGCGGCCTGCTCGATGGCAAATCCCTTGCCGATAGCGCCCAGATCTACCAGGACTCCCTCGCGGTCGTAGGACACCGTGAAATCGTCGGCGTTCAGATGCAGGTGATGCCCCCCTACCCGCTCGCGCGCTACGGCAACCTCCTCTTCGGTTGGCATCTGCCCGGAGCCGCCTGCGAACCCCCAGCACCGAAGCAGAGGCGCGACGGTAATGTCGAATGCGCCTCCCGTCGCCGCACTCAACTGTTGCGCGCGCTCCAGCAGGCGGAATACACGCGGGTCCACGGTAGTGGGCTCATACGCGGCGCAACGGTTGATCTCGCCGATATCGCTGGTAGGGCGAAAGAAACTGAGCATCGCCTCCCAGCGCTCGATCTCTTCCAGCGCCTCCCGGCCCACTCCCTCCAGGTAGGCTTCTTTCTCACCCCAGAGAACCAACTCAAAGAAGGTCGCCATCGCATGGCAGGATGCTGTAACCGTTTTCCATTCCGCCATTTTGTGCTTTCCAAAATGCAGAGGGCGAGGGGCGCTCTGCGCCCCTCGCCCACCTATCTGTCCGCCCTAACCGTTATAGGGCAGTGACTTTGCGCGCCTTCGGATCGAACGTGATCGTCTTGCTCTGGCGGAACGCCATCTCCGCCATGGAGATCATGGTCTGGACGCGCACGGCGATGTCGATATTGCAGTTCGGCACGCCATTGGTGCGGATGCAGTCGAACCAGTTCTTCTCATGGATATGGATGTCTTCGCCCGGACCGGTAACCGGCACGACCTCAGCATCGATGTCATCCGCATAGATACGCTGCGGCTCGATCTTGACGCCGTTGCCGCCGAAGTAGAGCGACGCCTTGTTGCCACGGATCATGTCTTCCCAGCCCACGTCGTTGATGGTCGAGGAGATCGCCATGATAGTGCAGTCCTCGAAGTCCGCCGTGATGCTGGTGAAGTCGGGCACCTCGCGATCCGACCACTCTTTGCTGCCCTTATGATACTTGTCCAGATAGGCCTGCTCCCGGTCCTGGTCGGCTTTGTCGGGGAATGCGGAGGGCGTATGGATCTTCTGAACATACAGGCCGCCGCCGGAGGAGACGCGCAGGGGGAAGCCACGGGTTCCTTCGGTGGAGATGTTCAGGGCGATAAAGAGCGGGTGGAGGCGGTGCGGGAACAGGTCGCCGACGAGGCCGGAGCCATACTCCCAGTATTTGCGCCAGCGGAAGAAGCGATCCGGATCCCACTCGGCAGGCAGGGTGCCCTTGCGGAAGGTATCCCAGTCCACATGCGCGTCGCCGGTGGCGGTGGGGCCGGCATCGAGGTCGAAGCGCCCATAGTTGTTCCACTCGCCGACCTTGCCGTTCCGCATGTAGGAGCCTTGCCCCAAAAAGGCGTGGCCGATCTTTCCGGCCTTGACCACGCTCTGGGCCACATGCCACTTGGCATCGGAGCAGCCCTGCGAGCCGACCTGGAAGATCTTCTTGGTCTTCTTGACCGTGTCATAGACGGCGAAGGTCTCTTCCAGGGTTTTGCACATGGGCTTCTCGCAGTAGACGTGCTTGCCCGCGTTCAGGGCATCCATGGTGATCTGCGCGTGCCAGTTGTCGGACGTGGCGACAACAACGGCGTCCAGTTCCTTGATCGCCAACAGCTTGTGGTGGTTGGTGCAGGTCTGGCTGTCGGTGAGGTTCAGCTCCTTCTGAGACTCGCGGATGCGACGGCCATAGAGGTCACAGACAGCGATCTGCTGGGTGTTGTTCTCGCTCTCCTTCTCCTTGATCATCTTGACATGCGCGCCGAACCCCTGCGTCCCCAGCCCGATATGCCCGACGAGGATCCGGTCGTTTGCGCCCTTCACGCGGCGCATCCCCTCCGCCGTGGTCGGCATCGAACTGAAGGCGGTGGCCGCCGCACCGGCAGCGACCGTTACGGCGGCAGACCGGAGGAACTCGCGGCGCGTCGTCGGATTGTCCTGCTTGTCACTCATGGATACATTGCTCCTTTGCTGGATTGCTAAATCTCAAACCACGTCTTCTCGAAGGTGAGTTTGTTGCCGCTCAGCGCCGCCTCGTTCGCCTTGCAGGCGACTACGGTCGCCTGGTAGCCCTCTACGGGGCCGGCCCCCAACTGCTTCTTCTGGTTGATCGAGTTCAGGAACTCAAGAACCGCCTGATACAGCGCCGACTTGGAGAGGTCGGTTCCGGTCTTGCCCGGATCCAGGCCATGCTTGAGCTGCTTTGTGGCGTCCGCCACGAGGGCGATGCCCGTACCGATATCCCGGCCGGAATTGGTATCGCCGTACCGGATCATATAGTGGTCCTTCCGCGCAAACGGCTCCCAGCCATTCAGCTTGGAATCCACCTCTTTGATCATCCAGGCTTCGAGATCGCGCAGTTGGATGGCGGAGACGGTGCCGTAGAAGGTCTCGTAGCGGCCCTCGAAGGAGTTGGCGAGGGTGGCGTCGTAGACAAAGCGGACGTTGTTGGGATACTCCACAACGCACTGAACGGTATCCGGCACGGTGCGCCCGTCGTTGTAGGCCATGATCCCACTGAAGCCGGTCACGGAGACGGGCAGGGCTTTAAAGAACCAGGAGGCGGTATCTATCTGGTGGATCCCGATCTCTCCGATCAGCCCCAGCGAGGTCTCTTTGCGCAGACGCCAGTTCAGTTCGCGCTGCCGCTCATCGCGGGGGTCCAGACGGACCCAGTTGGTGCGCTCATGGTACTGCGCCCGTCCGAATGCGATGTCGCCCAGTTGGCCCGATTCCACAAACTTGAAGACGTGGTGGTTCTGCTTATTGGAACGGGATTGCAATCCGGACTGGAAGATGGTCTTCGCCTCTTTGCCCGCCTTTGCGATGGCTTTCGCCTCGTCCAGGTCGTTGGACAGCGGGGCTTCGCAATAGACGTTCTTCTCGGCGGCCAGCGCATCCAGCACGATCTGCTTGTGTTTGTGGGTGGGGGTCACGACGAAGACGGCCTGTACGCTCTTGTCATCGAGCACCTTGCGGTAGTCATCCACGACCTTCGCGCTCGGAGCAATCGCGGTAGCCTTCTTCAAAAAGTTAGGCGCGGCAAAGGTGTCGCACACCATGGAAACCGGAGCGCCGACACCCATCTTCGCCAGGACGGACAGCATCTCGCGCCCCTGGTAGCTCAGCCCGATGACGGCGCAGTTGACCGGCGGCCCCTGCACTTTGTCATCGTCGTCCAGCTTGGGTGCGGGCTGCTGCGGCGCACCCCTGGGGCTGTCGGCAAGGAGTTCGGCGGCCTCTACGCTCATCGCGGCTGTCAGTGTGAGCGCGGCGGCGTCTTTGAAAAAATCACGTCGGTTCATATTGTGTGGTTTCTCTCGGTCCTCGCAGGTTCTGAATGCTACTATTCTACCACCAATCCCGCCCATTTGTAGACGCCGCCGGCTCAATTTCTAGCCAGCGACCCCGCTTACAATCCCGCCGATGTGTCCCGTCAGAGCCACCAGCGCCATGGCGATCAGGCCGAGGATCAGGTAGACCAACCCCACGTCCTGCTTTCCCTGCTTCTGTCTCTGGAAACGGATGCCCCACAGCGCGCACATCAACACTGCCGAGGTGCTGCCGAAGATCAGGTGCAGGCGCAGATTGCCCTCCAGCGCCGCACCCCCATACTTCCACTGCCAGGCGATCAGGCCGGTAGCGACGGCGACCAGTGAGGAGAGGGCGGCCAGACAGAGATTGAAATAAGCTGCAGCACCCAGCGTGGGGTTCTTGCGCCATATTGCCAGCAGGTCGAAGAGCATACTGACGATAAACAGGGCGATAGGGAAGTGGATCAGCGCCGGATGCTGGGCATTCTTAGCCAGGAGCGCGGTTTTGATGTCGAACGGGCTGATCTCCCCCGAGGCAGCGGAGGGCGCCCCGGAGTTTGCCTCCCCTCTGTTCGGCGCGACCGAAGCGCTCGCTGCGGGGGTGGTTGGGTTGCCCGCCGGGTGGCTGGTCGGATCTCCGGGCAGCGTATCGGCCTTGAACTCCTCGCCGTTGGTAAAGCCGTCGCCATCCGCATCGGCGCTGTCCAGACTGTGCAGCAATTCCGCCGACAGTGTCTTGGGGCGGGGCTTGGGAAGGATGCCTTTGATGCTCTGTCCGTAGGGATTGAGCTTGGGGACGTCGGTGTGGCAGAGATTACACTGGGCTTTATCGATGACACCTCCCGGCTTGAACGCATAGACCTTCCTGGCCGCCTCGCGAAATTCAGGCAGGGCGGATGCCTGCCGACCTGTATAGAACAGGCCAATCACCACTCCTAAGAGCGGAAAAAGCAAACGTACGCCCCTCGGCGCAGTTAATGTTTTCACCATGAAATGTGCTACCTGATCCCCCCGAAGCGGCGTCAAGCTGATCTGGAACAACAGAAACGCCGGGCATTCTCATGCCGAGCGTTGCTCCATTAGACACGCGCTTCTCTAAAATGTTTCGTCCCCTTATACCGGACCTCTTCCGATTTATGACGGATGAGGCAGGGCAATCCTTCCCTGCCTCTTCGGGATAGAGACAAAGAAGCGGGCAGGGAGATAGCCTCTCCCTGCCCACGCCCTTGCTGAGGGGACTCATTCCGCTTCGATTTTAGTCCTTGACGCGGCGTGCGCCCCGGAACGCCTTGCTGTAGTAGCCCGAATCCAGGTTATCCACACGCACCCCGCCGGAGCGGCGACTGGAGCAGTGGACGAACTTGCCGTTGCCGACATACATTCCCACATGGGAGATGCCGCTGGTAACGGTATGGAAGAAGACCAGGTCGCCGGGCTTCAGGTCATCACGGGAGACCTTCCGGCCCTCCTCGAACTGCCCTCTGGCGGAGTGGGGCAAGGAGACGCCCTTCTTGCCATAGATATAGCTGGTGAAGCCGGAGCAGTCGAAGCCGCCCCGCCCGGAAGCGCCATAGTGGTACGGCGTCCCGCGATAGGCATAGGCCGTGCGGACGATATCGCTATCGCTATCGGGCGCATCGGCTTCCGGAACATAGTGTCCGCCATGGCGACTGGAGTGGCTGCTATGGTGCGCGGCCATATGGTCCGCATGGTGGCTATGGTGGGCTGCCTGCGCAACATGATTGGAAGGATGGCTATGATGCGACGCCTGCTCCTTGGCATGGCTGGAAACGGAGTGGTGTGCAACTTTCGGGGGAAGCTGCGTCTCATGGGATTTGCGCGAGGTCCCGGCGGAGGCGCCGGCGGGCCGGGTGGAAGCGCCCCGCCGCGAGCGCTCCGGTGCAAGCGCAACGACCGGAGCCGGCTTCGGCCCATGGTTCGGCTTGGGAGTATTCGCCTGACGCACCGGCTCGTTATGACCGCCAGTCTTGAGAAAGTCCTGGCGTACCCAACCGTTGCGGCCATCCGGCAGCGCCACCTGCGCCCAGCCGTCTCTCTCCGCCGTCACGACAACGGTCGCCCCCAGGTCAAACATCCAGATGGAGCGATAGTCTCCGCTCGGCCCCAGGCGCACATTGACACGGTCGGACTTGGCGAGGGTGGTGCGATGCATGGTCGTCGGTAACACAAAGCGCTTGGGCGGATCGGGGATCACCAGCCTGCGCCCGTCCGGCACCGAATCCGGGTGAGACAGGGCATTGGCCGCAATGATGTCCTGTACGGATATGTGGTATTTGCGGGCGATGGCGGAGAGGGTCTCCCCGTGCTGCAGTACATGAACCTGAGAGGCGCCAGCGGCGTTCCAGGCGCTTCCGGCAAAGAGGGCTGTTGTCGCAGAGACGCAGAGGTGCGTCCAGCGGAATCCATTTCTATTCAACGCTGCGCTTCCTTCCTTCTCATGAGCATTCGACAGTAACGCACTGGCGAGCATTTTGGCTCACAGTGATCGTCCTGTTGGGTTTCAAAGCGGCTCGACGAAAAAAATTGACAGTGGAGAGGTTCGAGTTCGGCGAGGGTGGAGCAACTCGCCGTAGCATGCATTCGGTTCACGCGTCGCGATGTGAACTATTTCACAAGATTGGGTTCCTGACGCACATCATAACGGATTCGAGCAGGCATTGTCAACCCCTTCGGCGAAAAAAGTTCAGGAAAGTTTGCGAATGCGCTCTCGGGCCGGACCGGTTCGCTTGACCCTGCCCTGTGGGTATGATATACTTAAATGCAGTTTAACTCCGGTTAGAGATAGGGTTCTCGCAGAGAGTTCGATCTTCCGGCGGCAGGGATCGCAGGGTGCGCGCACTGGGCGCAAACGATCCGACCGTCCGCCAGGATCGCGCTGTCACTCGATGAAAAGTGGTTCAGGAGCACGGGTTTTATGGGCGACCAGCCGGCATTACATGCTCTACGAGGAATCGGCTTATGGCTGGGCGTCCTCGATATTCTGGTCGTCGCGTATCTGCTGTATCGCCTGCTGCTGCTGGCGCGCGGCACACGCGCGCTGCAGATCCTCGGCGGACTGGGAACCCTCTTGTTGGCGCTCTATGTGAGCGACAAGTTCCGCCTCGATACCTTGAACTGGCTCCTCAAACAGATCGTCCCGCTCGGTCCGGTCGCTATCGTCATCCTATTCTATCCCGAACTGCGCCATGCCCTGGAAGAGTTCGGTCCGCGCTTCTGGACCCGCGGGCTGAACCTGCTCAACCGGGAAGATTTCAGCGAGATGATCTCCTCCGTCGTCGCCGCGACGATGGTGCTCTCGGCCAAGCGCATCGGCGCGCTGATCGTCTTCGAGCGGCAGACCGGCCTGGACGAGGTAATCGCAACGGGAGTTGCCCTCGATGCGGCGGTATCCATCGAGCTCCTGGAGACCCTCTTCTACAAAGGCACGACCCTGCACGACGGCGCGGTCGTCATCCGGCAGGGGCGTATCGTCTCCGCCGGCTGCATTCTGCCGTTGACAGATCGTCCCAAGGTGGACGCGCACGTTCATACCCGGCATAAAGCCGCACTGGGAATGACGGATAACAGCGATGCGGTCGTTGTGGTCGTCTCCGAGGAGACCGGGACCATTTCGATCGCCGTGGAGGGCAAACTGCTGCGCGGTCAGAGCGAAACCTCGCTTCGAGAGCGCCTGACCCAACTGGTACAGCCCCCCGACTTTCTGCCTGGACGCAGGCGCGAGAGCCGTTGAGAGTTGCCCTATGAGCATATTTCGACCTACCCTCGGAGAGAAACAGGCGATAGAGCGGCAGGGACTGGCGCTCTGGTCGCGTATCCGGCAGAACTTCTGGCTCAAGGTCATCTCGCTGGTTGCCGCCATCCTGCTCTACTTCTTCGTTCAGCAGGAGCGCAACCCCACCGTGCCCAGAACCTTTATGGCCCAGATTGTGCTGGTCAATGGGCGAGAGGATGTGGAGGTCGAGCGCGACATGCAGCAGTTTGAGGTCACCCTCTCCGGCCCGCGCCCAATCATCGATTCTCTGAAAGACGGCGATGTGCGCCTGGTGGCGGACCTGGGCAACCTGCCCACCGATAAAGTGACGACGGAGCGGGTTCCTATGACGTATGATATTCGACTCCCCGAGGAGTTGAAGCGCGAGTTGCGAAGAGATCCGGACCCATTGCCCCCATTGAAAGTCCAGCTCTATCCACAGCTCACCATCCTACGCAATGTCGAGGTCCATTTTGTCAAGGAGACGCCTGTGGGCGTAAAGTACGGGCGGGCGATCCTGCGTCCGGATAAGGTGAAGGTAACGGGGCGGGCGGACCGTATTGCACGGGTGGAGCGGGTCGTTGTGGAGGCCAGCACCTCCGATCCAGGTACGGAGATTGACGGCGAATTCCCCCTCTCCGCTCGCGACCGGGATAACAACACGGTTATCGGCGTCACCCTGAGCGCGCAGAAAGCCCAGGTGCGCATCCCGCTGGAGATCGATGACTACTCCAAGATCGTCAGCATCAGCCCGAACCTCTTCGATCTGCCTGAGCCGCCCTATCGGCTGGTCGAGGTGCGCGCGGAGCCGAGCCAGGTCCGGATCGTGGGGCGGCCCGAGAACGTCAATCCGATCACGACGTTGACGACGGATCCGATTTCGGTGCACGACCTGACGGAGGATCAGACCATCGAGGCGCGACTGACACCGGCCAACGGCGTGACGATACGGGACTTGAAAGGCAACGCGATCTCAAAGGTCAAGGTCCGGATCACCATCGGGAAGGTAAGCGCTCCGACCACATCCGGCCAGCCTGCGAGCCATCCGGACACGAACGCGCCGCAGTCCAGCGGCAAAACCGACACCCATCCGTAACGCAGGGAGAATGCATGGCTGCCAACGAGTGGATACTCGACGCAAAAGGAGACAGGCCGGTACGCGAGCGGAAGCGCCTTGTCGCCACACTGAGCCTGCTGCAGGGCTCCGAAACGGCGGATGAGGAGCTGGCGCCGCAGAGCGTGACCGGCATCTTCGATGAGGCGTTCGATCTCTACAAGCGCCACTTCGGGGTCTTTGTGATGATTGCAGCGGTGATCCTGCTGCCCATCCAGTTAGCTTGCTACGCGCTCCACGCCGTCTGGCTGCAGAAGCTGGCTGCCGATGTCGCCGCGCACACCCAGTCCGGCACGGAAGATTACGGCGGCACGCTCCTGGTGTGGTTCGGCTACTTCCTTATCGGCGATCCGCGCCGGGGGATCCCGGGCATCTTCAGCTTCTGCGCCCCCTTCCTCATCAGCGGACCAATCTCCGTCGCCGTCTCCGATAGTTACCTGGGACGCCAGCCTTCGATGCGCGCCGCGTATCGTGCCATGTCCGGCTATCTTCCCCGCCTGATCGGCACCTATCTGCTGGCCGGGTTGGCCTGTATCGCCGTTGCTGCGGGCGGGGCTATGGTAATCTCGGTAGTAGTATCCCTCCTCGCCCTGGCACTCGCCTGGGTCCTGCCGGAAGTCTGGGGCATCACAACCCTGGTGCTCGCTCTGGTCCCCTATATCGTCGCGGCGGCGTTTATGGCCCGCTATTTCGCGCTGACCACCCCCGTTGCGGTCCTGGAAGGCGCGCCGACCCTCTATGTCACGGGGCGCAACTCGCAGTTGGTGGGGCGGCTGCGCTATCGCGCCACCATCCTGGCCATGGTCTTTCTGCCGCTCCTCACCTTCGGTTTTCAGTATATCCTCATCTACTCGGTGGATTCGTCGATGGCGCAGTTTATGCTGCCCGATGCGGTGCAATTCCTCATCCGGACCTGCGCCGGGGCGGCGGCGTTCTGCTTCATCCAGCCCTACTGGATGATCTTCGTTACCCTGCTCTACTACAACTATCGGGTACAGCGCGAGTGCTTCGATGTCCGCATCCTCTCCGCGAAACTTCAGGAGATGCCGCCCATCCCGCCGAGAATGGATGCCCCCATTGCGCGCCGCTGGCATCCGGGCGATCCCACCCCGCCGTATACGCCGGGGACGCCGATCCGACCGGGAGGCATGCGATGATAAGACGCCTCCTCCCCTATCTGACCCTGCTCCTCTGCCTCTGGCTTGGCGGTACGCTCTCCGTCCGGGCACAGGAGACACCCCCGGTCCAGAACCCGCCCCAGGTCAAGGCCAAGCTCAAACAGATCCTCGCCAGCCCGGAGTTTCAGCCCGAAACGCATGAGGAGAACGTGATTTCACGCTTCTTCAAATGGATCGGGGATCAGTGGGATGCATTCTGGAAATGGGTTCGCAAGGCGTTGGGACTGGACCGTCAGCGTTCCCAGCAGCGCCTCCCCATGGGGGCGACGGGTATGGGAGTGCAATGGCTCGTGATCGGGACCTTTATTCTGTTGGGCCTAGTCCTCCTGGCCTTTCTCATCCGGGGGTTGGTCCTGCTCGTGCTGCGCCGCCTGGAGGACCGGGACAGCCGCGCCTCCAAGAAGAAGACGGTCTTCGATATCGACAACGCCGACGCGGACATGGTGCGGGAGCCGGACGTCTGGGTCCAGCAGGCGCAGCGCTTCGCCGACACGGGAGACTATCGCCGTGCGATCCGCGCGCTCTTTCTGGCGATCCTGCTGCAGCTCGACCAGGCCGGCGCCATCGAGTATCAGCGCTATCGCACCAATGGAGATTACCTGCGTCTCCTCCGAAGCCAGGGCTACGATACGCTGGTGCAGGTGTTTCGCCCCTTTGTCCTGGACTTCGAGATCCGCTGGTATGGCGACCGGGCGACCCAGGAGAACGACTACCGCAATTGCCTGACCGAATACGAACGGCTGCGCGCTATGATCTCCAGTGCGGGGCTGTCCACGGCCCCCTCCGCCGTTCCGGGGAGGGCCTGACCCCATGGCAACACGCGGCAAGATCCGTCCGGAGATCTGGGGCCTGGTCGCACTGTTCGGCCTGTTCCTCGCCACAAGCTTCTATTTTGAGCAGATCGCCCAGGAGACCAGCGCACTCCAGGAGCCCAGTTCCCTGGCAGCCCAACCGGAGGGCGTCAAGGCGCTCTACCTGCTGTACCAGCAGATCGATCCCCCCTATCGCGTGGATCGCCTGCGGCAGCCCTGGAACCACATCAGCCCCGATGCGGGCCTGGCGTTTATCATCGAGCCGCAGTCCCGCCCACCCACCGAGGAGGAGATCCCGGCGCTAAAGCGCTGGATCGAGGCCGGAGGGACCGCCCTGTTTATCGTCTCCAAGCGCAATGCCGCCGAGCGGAACGCAGAGGGTGAGAGTGGACAGGATGAAGAGAGCGCTCAGGAGAAGGACACCATTACGGGGGACGTGGACATCACGGAGGTTCATCCTGTCACACGCCTCGTTGCGCCTGTCGCGGCCCAATCGCCCTATGTCCGCAATGTTAGCTACCTGTCGGTCTCTTCGCCGGTCCGGTTGAAGGTGCCCGCGAAGTCGGAGTACCAGACCCTGTTTCAGGACGAGGACGGCATCGTCGCCATCCATAAACCGCTGGGCAGAGGCCATGTGCTGGTGGTCGCCAACGACAAACTCGCCAGCAACTCCGGCATAACAGACGCGGATAACGTGGATTTCCTGAACAGCATCGCGTGGACCGCCGTGGGTTCCACGCATCGCGAGATCGTCTTCGATGAGTACCATCACGGCGTGGGCTTTGAACACCAGGCGGGTGACAGGAGCGGGAGCCTTATCGCTTCCATGCCGATCCCGATGCGCCTGGGGCTCTGGCACCTGCTGGGCCTGGGGGCGCTGCTCCTCTACAACGGCAATCGCCGCTTCGGCCAGCCGCGTGCTGTCCCCCGCTCCAACTATCGCCTGCGGGCCGATTTTGTAAACTCGATGGGCCTGCTCCTGCGTAAGGCGGAGGCGTCCGACATCGCCCTGCTGACGCTCTATCAGAGTTTTGCGCGCGATCTACGCCGTAGCTTCGATCTCGCGCCGGAGGCGACCGCGCCGGAGATCGTCGCGCAGGCCGCCCGGCGGAAGTATGTTCATGTAGACGACCTGCGTCAGACGCTGATCCGCTGTGAGGAGATCGTGGCCGGCACGCGCATCCGGGAGCCGGAAATGCTCAGCTTGACCCGCAAACTCGACCAATTCAGGAGGGACTTCGACCTTGTCGGACATCAATAGCGGGCTGCCCGCACAGCCTGCTGCCTACACGCCTGCCCCCTTCCCAACGCCCTATCCGCCCATTCCCAATCCGCAGAGCCTGGGTGTGCTTCCACGCGCCGCACAGTTGGCTATACGCATCACCGATGAGATGCATAAGGCCATCGTCGGGCAGGACGAGTTGGTGGAGATGATGATTGTCGCCGTCCTGGCAGGCGGGCACGTTCTCCTGGAGGGGGTGCCGGGCACCGCGAAGACCCTCTCGGTGCGCACGCTGGCCCGTATCTTCAACGTCTCCTTCACCCGCATCCAGTTCACTCCCGACCTGATGCCCTCCGATATCCTGGGAACCAGCATCTTCGATCCCCGCACCCAGGAGTTTCAGATGAAGAAGGGGCCGCTCTTCGCGGGCCTGGTGCTGGCCGACGAGGTCAACCGCACCCCGCCGAAGACCCAGTCCGCCCTGCTGGAGGCGATGGAGGAGCGCCGTGTGACGATCGATGGGGTCTCGCACCCCCTGCCGGAGCCCTTCCTGGTCTGCGCCACGCAGAACCCTATCGAGTACGAGGGGACCTATCCGCTCCCGGAGGCCCAACTGGACCGTTTTATGCTGAAGGTGAACGTGGCCTATCCCTCCTTCGATGAGGAGCAGAATATCCTGGCGCGGGTCCAGGGCGGCTTTCGGGCGCAGAACCTGGACACGGCGGAGATCACGCCGGTCCTCTCCGGGGCGGAGTTGCCCGACTATAAGGCCGAGATCGAGCGCGTCCGGGTAGACCCGACGGTGCAGCGCTATATCGTCCAGCTCGCCCGCGCGACCCGCGAAAACCGCCATCTCACCCTGGGGGCCAGCCCCCGCGCCGCCATCACGCTGCTCATGACCTCCAAGGCGCTGGCGGCGATCCGGGGAAGGGACTTTGTCACTCCGGACGATGTCAAGACCATGGTGCGCCCGGTGCTGCGGCATCGCCTGGTCCTGCGGCCCGAATCGGAGATCGAGGGCTACACCAGCGACCGGATCCTGGAGGCAGTGCTGCAGGCGGTCGAGGTGCCACGTTAGGCAGCGTCCTATGGAATTCGCTCCCACCCCCAACTCCGCGAAAGCATCGTGGGAACCGATCCGTCAGGGCGCGGCGGAATGGGGCCTGCCCCTGGATGACCTCGCGCTGGATCGGTTTGCGCACTTTGCGGCCCTGCTCGAAGAGGCGAACCGGGAGTTCAACCTGACGCGCATCGCCCGGGAGGACGTCCCCACCCTCCACTTTCTGGACTCGCTGGCCCCGGCAGCCGTGCTCACTCCCACACCCCGCGCGCGCCTGCTGGACCTCGGCACCGGCGCGGGCTTTCCCGGTATCCCTTTAGCCATCGCCTACCCTGAACTGCGCGTCACCCTATTGGATGGAACGCGCAAGCGCCTGGCCTTCCTGGATTCGGCGATTGCTGCGCTGGGCCTGACCAACGTCTCTACCCTGCATGGCCGGGCCGAGGAGCTGGCCCGCCTCCCCGCGCACAGGGCGGCCTACGATCTCATCACTGCCCGCGCCGTCGCAAAAATGAGCGTACTTGCGGGCTGGATGCTTCCCCTCCTCAAACCCGGTGGGACCGCCATCGCGTACAAGAGCCGTGACATCGCCCAGGAGTTGGAGGAGAGCCGCCCCACCCTTATGCGGCTTGACGGCAAGATCGAACGCATCGCGGAGGTCGCCCTGCCCGGCACGGACATCGTCCGTAAGCTGGTCTTCTTGAAACGGCCTTGAGCCCGTGTTGCGTACGCTTCCATGCCCTGGAGGCCAGAATAGCACATGTAGGGGCAGGCCCCCGTGCCTGCCCTATAGGGCATCCCAGTGGAGGGCGCAGCAAGCCGCGCCCCTACATGCCGGAGGAAAAACATGAAAAATCGGGTCAAAATCGGTCTTCTGCTATCCTGTTCGCTCGTCGGATTGGCGGCGCTGACCTTACGCCCTGCCGGAGCCGAGCACTTCGACTGCATACTGCGTGTGGAAGCGCCCCACTCCCAGGGCGAAGCGGGTTCGGATACCACGCCCCCGCTCGGGGGCGTCAACCCACGCCCGGTCGTGAAGGCGAAGGTTGGCGAGGACGTGCATATCACCTGGAAGATGAAGAATGCCTTCCCCCACGGCACTATGAAAAAGGTGACCATCCACTTCTTCGTGGTGAAAGAGGCGAAGACCGGCCAGAAGCCCGTCCCCGACCCGGCAGGCGCGGCGGGCATCGTGGACAACAGCTTCGTCATGGACTTCGAGCCGAACGCGGCGGCCACCGGCGCACTGCGGCTGAAGTTCACCGATCCGGGCAGCTACCTGGTCCGGGTCCAGAGCGAAGACACCCACCAGGAGCACGACCACGAACACTTCTCCGCCATTGATGTGGAAGTGGAATAGGAAGATGAGAGTGAGAGCAAGCGCACACACACAGAAGTGGGGTGCGCTGACGGCCTGCGCCCTGAGGAGAATCACACCGCTTCTCCTTCTGTGTTGCAGCGCGTCTTCCGTGTTGGCAGCCGCCGTCAATGTAAAGTCTTGCGGAGCCCTCGGCAACGGCATTACCGACGACGGCCCCGCGATCCAGCGCGCCATCAATATGGCGGCGCAGTCGCGGCCTTCCATCGTCATTTTCCCTAACGGAAGGTATCGAGTCACCCAGGCGATACGACCGGAGTATGATGGGATGACCTTAGAGGGACAGGAAGGGGCGGTCCTTATCGCCGATCCGAGAGAGAGTAAGGGCGTCCCCCCTCCTTCATTTCCCGAAGCCATCCTGGTGAACCGCGGCTATCCCGGCCCGCCGCAACCCGTGTCGAACCTGACCATCCAGAATCTTACGGTAGAAGTACGCAATGGAAACAGTGACCCGCAGATTTCAACCGCCTCCATCCAATTGAACAATTGCATTAACTGCCTGGTAGAGCGCGTCCATGTGGTCTATACGGGAGCCCTGCCCAAACCCAACGAACTGGATGGGATCGGCACCTCTCAGGGAACCAGCGGCCTTATCAAAGATTGTATCGTTGACGGCATTCCCAAAGCAGGCATCTACGCCTCCGCCGGCACGCACGATCTCACCATCGAGGACTGCGAAGTGATGGATGCGAAAGGTCCCCTCCTCAATGCTCAGCCTGGTTTCGGACGCACGGGATTCTCCCTCACCGGAAGCCACATCCAGCTTCTCCATTGCCGTTCCCATGATAATGAACTCCGGGGCGTCCTGATTACGACGAATGGCTACCCCACGCAAGGGATCGTTTATCCCGCTCCCGTGGACATCCAGTTGAGCGACTGCGATATATACGACAACGGTGGAAACGGCATCGAACTGGTGAGCCAATTTGACGGCGCTGTTCCTTCCAACATCCAGTTGGACAACCTGACGCTGAACAACAACGACGGCGTCGGCTACTATATCCAGGCTGCGGAAAATCTGACCATACAGGGTGGAGAGGTCAGAGGCAGCGGCAGCGCGGGGATATGGATCGAGAACATCCCGATTTCACCGGGTTACGCGGTGCGGACGCAGAACATCGCGATACAGAACGTGCAAATCGGCGATAATGGTCGCCTGGTCGGGGTGGACGTACCGGGGATTGGACTGGTCGCCGCCAATGACGTAACGATATCGGGCGGCAAGATATACCGTTCCGATCCCACACGCAATCAGATCTATGGGGTCGGGCTGTACCGCGACACAACGTTCTTCGCCAGCCCCAGCGAGATCCAGATCACGGGCGTTGATTTCCTGACGGGGCTCACCCAGTCGGTAACGACGGTCGCCCTCGATGGCATCGATGATCCCCTGGCTGCGGCGGTGTCGGGCTATTATGATATTGCATTCTACGGTGACCCGGAAGGGATCCTCTCCGCACCGTTCAAATCTCTTTACACAAACGTGAAAACCGGCAACGGTTTTCTCAAAGCGACCGGAATCGACCCCACAGGATGGATTTCGACTGGGCCGTAGATCCGTTATGTGGGATCGAATCTGACAGCGCCGCCGGACGCAGCTTATTGCGTCCGGCGGCGCTGTCTCTATTTCGCCCGCAGGCTGTTCTCTGGGAGCATGGAGGCTGCAAGCCCCTGGGAACACTGGGCGGTCAAAATAGTTATGCTTATGCGATTAACAATCACGGGCAAATCGTTGGATGGTCAGAGACATCGGATGGAAGTGAAAGTTACCATGCCTTTCTCTTTGAAGAGGGCAAAATGATAGATCTTGGAACACTTGGCGGATCCTTCAGTATAGCCTACAGTATCAACGATCTCGGACAGATCGTCGGAGAATCCAAAGACCCTACCGCCATCAACCATGCCTTCCTGTGGGAGAGAGGAAGGATGTATGATCTTGGAACTCTCGGAGGGCTGCACAGTTGTGCGCTTCATATCAACGCAAATGGTTTCATTGTGGGGCATAGCATGACATACAACCTGGAATCGCATGCTTTCCTGTATGCACACGGGCAGATTTATGATCTCTCCTCACCTACGGAGCAAGACGAGCGGGCAGTCACCATCACAGATGCGGGGATGATCTACTGCTTTGGCCGGGAGCAAGGAATCGGGCGAATCGACGCAGCCGATGCGTTATCGTTCCATTTGAAACAGCGGCATAGCTTGCCCTACACCAGACAGGATACGTACAATCTGGAGATATACAGTGGGAATAGCCGAGGAGTATTAGTGGGAAAGCGCATCACGACTCAGGGCTATTATAACGAAGAGGCAATTCTGTTATCACCACCATAATAGAATAGCTCCCTGCGAGAGGGCTTACTTCGACCTGTGCTGCTCTTATCCGGGTCAGGCATGGGCGGCCCGCCCTACTGACCGCACAAGCGCCGGATCTGAGCCTTATGTCCCAGGTCATGGTTTGCCAGCCAGATGCCCAGATCGAGCAGGGACACGCTATCCCCCCGCAACGTGCCGTGTTTCGACCACTGCTGCGGGTTCAGATCCTGCACCAGGGCCAGGCTTGCGGAGCGTGCCTCCTGCAGTCGCTCCAGCAGCGCTTCGACGGGCATCTGCTCATAGCCCTTGCCTTCGTGCATCAGCCAGGGCGGTCTCGGGGAGGTCAGATCGGGAATATCGTCCCGTTCCAACACGGCCCCGGCACGCTTGAGAAACAGCCGGTCGGTCTCGACCAGGTGGCCCAGGATCTCTTTCGCACACCACTGCCCTTCGGAGGGGCAGGCGCTTAGAACGGCGTCGGAAACGCCGGCGGTGAGGAGAGCCATCTCCCTGGGAAGCGTCTCTAACGTGGCGAGGATCTGCGCCGGAGATAACCGCCCCAGACGCTCCGATGTCTCCACGTAAAAAGGGCCGTACCACGCAAATTCGGTTCCCAGCGCCTCACACACAGGGCACGGGTCCGGACGGTCGCTCTCCGCCACAAATCCGCAGTGCAGACAGACCCATAAGATCTGAGCGACCTGCGTATCCTGGATGTCCGGCTGGTCTTGCAGGCTCCGCACACTCTGCCGCAGGAGGGTCTCTAACTGCTTGCGGCTCACAGCGATCTGTTCCAACACACGGCGGGTTTCCGGATCCGCTTCTTCGTCAGCAGGGAGCGCTCTGTCCAGCTCCTCGACTTCGGAAAGGATGGTTTCGAGGAGTTCCTCGGGGTTATCGAGGCCCTCCTGCATACGGGCGAGCCGCAGGGCCAGGGTCCGTTGCACACAGGCCGCGACACGCAGGACCTTGGCGACATTGAACTCTCCCCGCCGGATCGCCGCTTCCGCCGCAGCCAGGTTCCTGATATACGCGGATCCACCCTGAGCAATCAGGGTTTCGAGTTGGGTCTGCATAACGGCCTTGCTCCCTTCGGACCGATTTTACCCGCGTGAGGCGGCTTCAACGTACCTCTTCCAGATAGTCCCATAGATTATCGAGTATGTCGGCGTTCTCGTCATCCTGCAGAGAGAGCGTCTTTTCTGCAAATTGGATCGTGTTCCCGCCATGATAGGGCAGATAGTTGCGATGTTGGAACGTGAGGATCGTCCCTGCTGCAAAATGACCTTTATAGAAATCGGTGAAGTCTTTCCGAACCCGGTAGCGGCATCCCGGCTTCAGTTCATAGATCGTTCCATTTGCCATGTCGTCCTACCTTTCTATAGCTTCTGAAGCGCTTCCAGCGCCGAGACGATATAGGAGTGCAACTCCTCTCCCGGTTTCATAGCCTTGCGCCATCTCTCCGCCGCGGCCTGAACCAAAGGGAACATTGCGGGATCTCCCAGGTTCTCCGCAGCGCTCTGGAATCGCGCTGGCTCCGGCAGGAATCCACCCGTTCGTCCGGGAATAAAGCAAGCACTCCCGTGACGAACGGCTTAACCCGCTACGGAAAACCCCGTGGCAAAAACCACGATCAGGCTTTAAGGAGACTGCTGATCCTGATCCACACACTCATGAAAGGGAACTCTGATGGCCTATAAACCGCATACCGAAAACGAAGCGTACGAACTAGTCCTTTGTGGACATCTGGAGTCCTTCGTTGCTCGCCTGCGCCAGCTTCCACCGGACAAATGGGACTGGACGCCCGATCAAGCGGCCCCGACAGCCCGCATTCTCGCCGCGCATACCTGGCAGTGGTTACAATGCGATCGCCAGCACATCGCCGAACCGGATGCCTCCAAGCATACGCGCATTCCGGAACCGCCTGCGGATCCCCAGGCCATGTGCGATGCGATGCAGGAGGAGACGGAGCAATGGCGCGCGCTGCTACGCGGGCTGACACCGGAGCAATTTGAGACGGATCGCGTGCAGTTCAATGGGAACTTTCCCATGAACATTCGCAGTTTTGTGTGCCACATGATCCAGAACACCATCTACAAACATGGACAGTTTACGACCCTCTACTTCGCACTGGGGTTGGATGGCACGGAAGCGTATACCGCGCCGTTTCCCAATCCCATCTATGAAGAGTTGTTTCGCCCCGCGAAGTCGTAACGAGAGCCGGGAATGGGTCAGGCACGGCCAGAGAAGAGCGCCCCACACCCGGCTACTTCGATGGAGACGTCGTGAAACCGCTGCGTGAGCGCGCGCTTCAACGCTTCAAGGCTGTCGTCCCGGTTCGAGAAGATGCCTTTCTTGTTGTAGATCTCCATCAGGCGGCTTGCCGCGCCATTGCGTACCACGCCACCCTGGAGGAGTGTCGAGCCGAAGAGCACGGCGTTGGGGTTCATCAGCGCTTTGAGATGGTCTAAGACTACGCCCTTCTCCTCAAGCGATCCGGGCAGGCAGTGTATCAGATAGTTGATCCCGACCGAATCGAACTTCGCCGCCGGGATAGAGATTGGCTGCAGGACATCGCAACGGTACGTCTCCGGGCGGTACCTGGCAAGCCGCCGAGAACAGAACTCCAGCGTATTGGGGTTCAGATCCATCAAGGCGATGCGCGGCGTCTCGGAGGGCATGCGGCAGCGATCCAGGAAGTAACCCGTCCCGACGCCGACGTCCAGGTGGTTCGGCGTGATATGCCGATGATACAGCGCTTCGATCTTCTGGGTCGGACACTTCCACACAAACCGATTGGAAAGACCATGGACCCAAAAATCGTAGATGGTAAGGACGCGCCTGGTGTAAACCGCCTGTCCGGCTTCTATCTGTTCCGGTGCGATGCTCATCATAACCTCCCTATGGAAATCCGCTCCGAAAATCTCCTACGGAGGTCCATCCGGAGCTACGTACTCTTCCTGTTGACAATAGTATCACACAGCGGAAGCGCCCTCCGCAACGGTCAGGCCCACCGCAGCAGGCTGACCTCCTGACAGAACCCCGGCCCCATCGCCGCCAGGATCGCATAGGAGCCGGGTTCGGGCGATACCTCGGCGAGGATCCTGTCCAGGATGAGCAGCACCGAAGCGCTCTCGACGTTGCCGCCCTGCGCCCACAACGCACGCGCCCGTTGAAACGCCAGCGGCGAGAGATGGAACTCCTCCTGGAGGGCATCCATCACCTTCGGGCCGCCCGGATGCAGGATCCATTCGTCCACGCGGTCTTCCGAAAGCCCCTGTGCCTCCAGCAACGCATCCACAGCCGCGCGTAGCCCGTGGCGAGCCCGCTCCGGAAGGCTGGGGTGCAAGTTGCCCCGGATCCCCGTCTCTACGATCTCCGCTCCCAACAGTCCCCCCGTATCCGGCGTCAGCAGAGAACCGCTCTCCACCACCTCATAGCCCCCGCTGACCGCCAGGGGATGTCGATCTCCTACCATCAACACGGCGGCGACGCCATCCCCGAAAAGAGCCATCGTGACCAGCGCGCCCATCAGACGGCTCCGGAGACCGGGCTTGTTCGGCAGGCGGCGGATCAGATCGGCCAGTTCGCGCTGCACCGACCCCTGCCAGCATACGGAGACGATCTCGCAGGAGAGGATCATCACGGCCTCCTCCGGATGGCCTTTCAGATAGTCCGCCATCCGCCCCACCGCATACGCACCCCCCGCACACCCCATGCCCCCGAAGGAGATCCGCTTGGTCCCAGGGCGAAACGGCAGGCGGTTCATCAGGCGAGCCTCCAGCGAAGGAACGACCAGCGTCGGGATGATCGAGACCGAAGCGATCTGGGCGATATCCTTCGGAGCCAACCCGACCTGATCGAGCAGCGTGCCGACGGCGGATTCACACAGATCCAATGCGGCCTCGATCCCTGCGGCATTCGCGGCGCTGAAGGCAGGCTGCTCTGCGGAGTGCACTAGCGGGAGGGCGAAGTAGCGCCCGTAGATCTGAGCGGAGCAGAACAGACGATCTATGATAGCATCATTGAAGTCGAGATTTACATCCACCAGATAGTTGCGGAGCGCATCGGCAAGCTCCTGCTGTTTGTAGTAGTAAGACGGCGTTGCGGTCGAAGTAGCCAGAATGTACGGCATGGACGTTCCTCCCTGGTTTGCCTTTCCATAGAAGCGTATCCGCTGCCTACTGCCCTGCGGCTATCCCCAGTATAGGTGGTTTCGTCCGCCAACGCTGTGTCGCAGCATAATAAAGTGGTGTATGCTGCGACACAGGTTCGCCCAATCGTGCCGAAACCTGTTCAAAGAGGAGCTGACCGCGCTCTGGACCCGCAATAACCGGGCCACCGATGGCAGCACCTATGTCCTGGCCGAGTATATCGAGGTCATCGGCACGCGGGCTTAACGCAAATGCAGGGCGGTCAGGCTTGACGACCGCCCTGCTGTTTTCATCCTAAATTTCGCCCAAACAGACCCTTGTTCGTTGTCTAACGAGCAGTTGTTGTAGTGCCTGCTGCATCTTGGACGCCAGCGGATGCTTGCGCCACAGGATCAACATCGAAATGCCTCCCT
>Ga0070734_10002339_pt1 | contig 23371 bp, 17 predicted proteins | sample Coa_R1_8_FD_66444 | JGI IMG/M metagenome (GOLD analysis project Ga0070734, IMG submission 66444) | Surface soil microbial communities from Centralia Pennsylvania, which are recovering from an underground coalmine fire - Coalmine... | ecosystem: Environmental > Terrestrial > Soil > Unclassified ...
CATGCTTGATTCCGCCGGCCCATCCTTCTCGACGCCCTACAGCCTCTATCGCTCGCCGCTCGGCCGCGTGCTGCCCGCCGAACCGACCGGCGAGGTGTTCGAGCAGGGTTTCCGGCCCGAGCTGACGGCCGACGGCCGGCGCCATCCCGTGACCGCCGGGCTCGAGGGAGCCGGCGCGCCGGGGCAGCAACCGACCTGGGGCCGGTGGTTTCGCCAGCTCGGGGCCAGCGTGAACAAGGGCGTGAGCCTGATGAGCGGGGTCGACGGCAAGCCGCTGGTCGTGCTGGACCGCGTCGGCAAGGGCCGGGCCGCGGAAATCCTCAGCGACCAGATCTGGCTGTGGTCGCGGGGCTATGAAGGCGGCGGACCGCAGGCCGAGCTCTTGCGCCGGGTCGCCCATTGGCTGATGAAGGAACCGGACCTGGAGGAAGAGGACCTCCGCGCCAGCGTGGTCGACGGCCGGCTCGAAATCCTGCGCCGAAGCCTCTCACCGACGCCCGTGCCAGTCCAGGTGACCGCGCCCGGCGGGACCAAGACCAAGGTGGCGCTGGCCGACCAGGGCGATGGCCGCCAGACCGCCAGCCTGGACGCAAGCGAGACGGGGCTCTATCGCATCACCGACGGAACCCATCTCGCGTTTGCCGCGAGCGGCGCGCTCAATCCCCTGGAATTCGCCGACATGCGCTCCACGGCGGCCAAGCTTCAGCCCCTGATGGACGCAACCGGCGGCCGCGCCTTCCGCCTGGCCTCCGGCAGCCTGCCGGAGATCAGGCTGGTAAGCCCTGGCCATAGCACCGCCGGCAGTGGCTGGCTCGGCCTTCTCGCCAGCAGCGACTACGTGGTCACCGGCATCCGCCAGACCACCCTCATGCCCGCCTTCGCCGGGCTTCTTCTCGGCCTCGGCACCCTGATGCTGGCCTGGCGCCGCGAGGGGCGGTAAGCGGCGAACCTATCGGCTGACCCGCCTTGGGGCTTTCTGCTAGGCTCGGCGCCATGCGCCGCACCGCAAGATTCCGCCAGTTGATCGAGGCGCCGGAGATCCTGCTCCTTCCCGGCGCCCATGACGCGCTCTCCCTGAAGTTGATCGAGCGGGCGGGGTTCCACGCCGCGACCTGCGGGGGCTACAGCGCCACCGCCTCCCTCATCGGCCAGCCCGACGTGGCGCAGCTCGGCATGAGCGAGATGGCGGAGATGTATGCCCGGCTCTGCGACACCAGCGAGCTCCCGCTGCTGGCCGACGCCGATACCGGCTATGGCGGGCCGACCAACGTCGCCCGCACCGTGCGCGCCTATGAGCGGGCGGGCGTGGCCGCCCTTTTCATCGAGGATCAGGTCTCGCCCAAGCGCTGCGGCCATATGGACGGCAAGCGCGTCGTCCCGGCGACGGAGATGGTGGCGAAGCTGAAGGCCGCCCTCGACGCCAGGACCGACGAGGGCATGATCATCATGGCCCGTACCGATGCCCGGGCCGTCGAAGGCCTCAGCGCCGCCATCGAGCGGGCCGAGCTCTATCGCGAGGCGGGCGCCGACCTGCTCTTCGTCGAGGCGCCCGAGACGGTGGAGGAACTGCGCCGCGTCTGCTCGGAGATCGCCGGGCCCTGCCTCGCCAACAATGTCGAAGGCGGCAAGACGCCGCTCCTCTCCGCCCACGAGCTGGAGGAGATGGGCTTCGCCAGCGTCACCTGGCCGGTCTCGGCCAGCTACGCCATCGCCCATGCGCTCGGCGAGCTTTACGCGGCCCTCAAGCGCGACGGCAACACTACGGCAATGGCCGAGCGAATGCTGGGCTTCGAAAGCTTCAACGCGCTGGTCGGCCTGCCCGCCTTGCGCCAGCGCGAGGAGAGCTGGCGGGAGAAGGCGCAGACAGAGGTCGACGGATTTGCCGAGAGAGGCGAGCGCGATTGAAGCGGCCAGAGCGACTGGCGGCGAAGCCTCTCAAGCCCCACGCATTTTACGCGCGGGCGAGAAGTTCCCAGCGCAGGCCTCGCGGCGGCCGGCCGATTCCGCTGATGGGAATCTTGGCCTGCGGACATGGCGAACAGACGACCCAGATGTCCGCCAGCGCTTCAAGCTCGACGTAGTCGCCCGGGCGCGCCGATGAAGGCCGATCGGATAGACGGCCATCGGGTGCCACGGGAATATCCATGAACAGATTCCACGGACAAGGAACGACCACGGGAGTAACTCGTCGTTCGGAAAGCGCAGCGAGATAGTTCGCCCGGCAATTCGGATGTCCCGGCCCCTGGCCATATTCCTCGTAGCTGCCCGAATCGCAAGACGAACAGAGCGTGTCGTGGCGCCCCGGCGAGGTATCGGCGGCGATGCGCACCAGGGGTCGCCGCAAGTTGGAGATCAGCACGTCGCCGGGCTCAAAGAACAGCTTGTAGAGCTTGCCGCGGCAATGCTCCATCGACAGGAATTCCTCGGTCTTGCCGGCGGGGAGGACCCATGTGTCGACGACCTGCTGGCCAAGATGGTTGACGATCCTGAGGCGCCGGCCCGCTTCGACGTCCATGATCGTCGCCTGGCCGATGGGAATTTCTCCCTGCCCGGCGATCTCAAAGCCATCGACCATGCTGTCCCCACATCTTGTTGCCCGAGGCTAGGCTACGTCATCGCCGGATCGGCCGCGATCTCTCCTTGCAGCCATGCCCGGAAGCGCTCGATGCGCGTTTCTCGCGCGCGCTCGCGGCGGCAGACGAGATACCAGCGCGCGGGCTGGCGCACCTCGATGGCAAAGGGCCGCAAGAGACGGCCGGCCTTCAAATCGGCGGTGACCATGAAATGGGGCGCCATGGCGATGCCCTGGCCCTCCACCGCCGCTTCCAGTGCCAGGAGATAGCTGTCGAACTGAGGTTGCGCCCGGCCGGCGAGCTGGGGCACTCCGGCAGCCTCGAGCCAGACGCGCCAATCGCCTTCAGCGGTGTAGAGCTGAAGCAGCCGGTGATTCACCAGCTCCGCCGGTTGCTTCAGGCCGGTGCCGGCCTGGACCAGGGCCGGGCTCGCCACCGGGAACAAGCGGGCATCGAAGAGGTGGGTGTAGTGCAGGTTCGCCCGATCGGGATGGGCCGTGCAGATGATGCCGAGATCGCCGGTCTCGGGATCGAATTCCCAGTCGACATGGCTCGTGCTCATGCGCACCAGGATGTCGGGATTGGCCGCCTGGAAGCGATGCAGGCGCGGGATCAGCCAGCGCACGGCCACGGTGACATAGACCTGCATCATCAGCTCGCCGGCCTCAGCCTGGCGGCCGACCAGGGCGGTACCTTGGGAGATGCGCTCGAAGGCCTCCCTCAGGAACGGGTAATAGGCGGCCCCGGCCTCGGTCAGCTCGACGCGCCGGGCCTTGCGCCGGAACAGGGCCACCCCCAGCCGGCGCTCGAGCCCGGCGATCTGATGGCTCACGGCGGACTGTGTAATGGCGAGTTCTTCCGCCGCGGCCCGGAAGCTGCCCTGGCGCGCCGCGGCTTCGAAGGCACGCAGGGACGCCAGCGGCGGAAGAATTCTGGCGGGGCGGGCGGCGGTTTTCGCCAGGGCCGGAGGCGAAGTGTCGGGCATGCCCATAAATACATGAATTCCACTCAACGATCCATGAAATCTGCTCTCTTGATGCGGTCCAGCCTGGTGGCCGATTATGCGCGATAATCGAGAGCGCGGGAGCATCTGAGACATGAGCGAATCTAAAGTCGAAACGGGCGGGCGTCGAGGCGGGCGCGAGGCACGCCGGGCGATTCGGTCGGCACCCTTGGCCCGCAATCAGCGGCCGGTCTGGCCGGGCCTGGAAGGCGGACGCTACAAGCCGCTCGCCGACGCCGACGTGGACAAGATCCATCGCGCCGCCCTCGACGTGCTGGAGCAGGTCGGCCTCGCCGACGCCATCCCCTCCTGCGTCGAGGTCTGCACCGCCGCCGGAGCCATTCTCAATGACGCCGGCCGGCTCATCTTCCCCCGCGCGCTGGTGGAAGACGTGCTGGCGAAGGCCGCGCGCCGGTTCCCGCTCCATGGCCAGGACCCGCAGCACGATATGGAGCCCTGGGGCAAGCGGGTCTATTTCGGCACCGCCGGCGCGGCGGTGAACATCGTCGATCCCATCACGGGCGCCTATCGCGAATCGACGGTGAGAGACGCCTACGACATCGCCCGCATCGTCGACTGCATGGAGCACATCCATTTCTATCAGCGCTCCGTCGTCTGCCGGGACATCGCCGATCCCGCCGACATGGACTTCAACACCTGCTACGCCAGCGTCTCGGGCACGACCAAGCATGTGGGAACCAGCTGGGTGGCGCCGGAGCAATGCGAGGCCTCGCTCAAAATGCTTCACGTCGTCGCCGGCGGCGAGGACAAGTGGCGCGAGCGGCCCTTCGTCAGCCAGTCCAACTGCTTCGTCGTGCCGCCGCTGAAATTCGCCACCGACGCCTGCCGCTGTCTCGAGATCGCCGTGCGAGGCGGCATGCCGGTGCTGCTGCTCTCGGCGGGACAGGCCGGCGCCACGGCGCCCGCCTCGCTCGCCGGCGCCATCGTCCAGGAAGTGGCGGAGGTTCTGGCGGGCCTCGTCTACGTCAACGCCATCAGGCCCGGCGCCGTCGCCATCTTCGGCACCTGGCCCTTCGTATCGGATTTGCGCACCGGCGCCATGTCGGGCGGCAGCCCGGAGCAGGCGCTGCTTTCGGCCGCTTGCGGCCAGATGGCACATTTCTACGACCTGACCGGCGGCACGGCCTCGGGCATGACCGATTCCAAGATTCCCGATGCCCAGGCGGGGATGGAGAAGGCCTACAATCACGCGCTGGTGGGCAATTCCGGCGCCAACCTGATCTACGAATCCGCCGGCATGCATGCGAGCCTGCTGGGCTTCTCGCTGGAGAGCGTCGTCATCGACAACGACATCATCGGCGCGGTGCAGCGCACCATCCGCGGCATCGATGTCTCCGACGAGGCGATCTCGGTGGAAACCATCCGCGACGTCTGCCTGAAGGGACCGGGGCATTATCTCGGCTCCGACCAGACCCTGAAGCTGATGCAGAGCGAGTACGTCTATCCCGCGGTCGGCGACCGGCGCAGCCCCAACGATTGGGCCGAGCGCGGCAGCAAGAATATCGTCGACCGGGCCATGGAGACGGTGAAGGAGATCCTCGCCCGCCACCATCCGCGGCATATTTCCGAGGAGACCGACAGCCGCATCCGCGAGGGCTTCAAGGTGCTCCTCGCCCGCGAGGCCATGCGCCCGGCGGCGTGACAGCGGCAGGCTTGGTGCGCTACACCCCCCTCCCTGACATCGATCCGCTTCGCGGCTCGATCCCGCAAGGGGGAGGGAACAGATGCTCGGAGAGACCCCTCATCTAGTTCTATCCCCGCCCCCTTGATGGGGGCGGGCTAGGGTGGGCGTGGAGGGCCAGAACTAAAGTGATATTTCGGGGGACTGCATGACGGACCATGCGCGGGTCGTGATCATCGGCGGGGGAGCGGTCGGCTGCAGCGCGCTCTATCATCTGGCCAAGCTCGGCTGGACCGACTGCCTGCTGGTGGAGCGCGACGAGCTGACCTCGGGTTCGACCTGGCATGCGGCCGGCAACTGCCCCAACTTCTCCACCAGCTGGAACATCATCAAGCTCCAACGCCACAGCACGAAGCTCTATGCCAAGCTGGGCGAGGAGACGGACTATCCCATCAACTACCATGTGACCGGCTCGCTGCGCCTCGCCCATAACCGCGACCGGATGGACGAGTTCAAGCATGTGGCGACCATGGCCCAGGCTCAGGGCCTCGATCTCTCCCTGCTGACGCCGGCCGAAGCCAAGAAGCTCTATCCCTTCATGGCGCTGGACGACCTTCAGGGCGCGCTCTGGGATCCCTTCGACGGCGATATCGATCCCAGCCAGCTGACCCAGGCCTATGCCAAGGGCGCCAAGGACATGGGCTGTCGAATCCAGCGCTTCACCAAGGTGACGGGGCTCGAGCGGACCGCGGCCGGCGAATGGCGCGTGCGCACGGACAAGGGCGACATCCTGGCTGAGATCCTGGTCAACGCCGCCGGCTACCGCGCGGGCGAGATCATGGCCATGCTGGGCCAGCACCTGCCCATCGTCTCCATGTCCCATCAATACCTGTTGACCCAGTCGATCCCGGAACTGGCCTCGCGCAAGGAGAAGCTGCCCCTGCTGCGCGATCCGGACGTCAGCTATTACCTGCGCCAGGAACGCGACGGGCTGCTTCTCGGCCCCTACGAATGGCAGGCGACTCCCCATTGGCTGGACGGCATTCCCGAGAATTTCGCCTATCAGCTCTATCCCGATGCCCTCGACCGGCTTGAGACCTACATCGAGCAGGCGGTCGAACGGGTGCCTATCCTGGGCTCGGTCGGCGTGCAGAAAGTGATCAACGGCCCGATCCCCTATTCGCCCGACGGCAATCCCTACATCGGCCCGGCCCACGGCCTGACCAACTTCTACCACTGCTGCTGCTTCAGCTTCGGCATCGCCCAATCGGGTGGCGCCGGCAAGACAGTGGCCGAATGGATCGCCCACGGCGATCCCGAGTGGGATTTCTGGACTCTCGATCCCCGCCGCTACACCGAATACGCGACCAAGAAGTACGTGGTCGCCAAGGCGATCGAGCTTTACCAGAACGAATACGCCATCGCCTTCCCCGCCAACGAATGGCCCGCCGGACGGCCCGCCAAGACAACGGCGCTTTACGACCGGCTGAAGAACAAGGGCGCCTATTTCTGCGCCCGCGGCGGCTGGGAGCGCGCCGCCTGGTTCGCCCAAGGGAATCTCAGGCCCGGCGCAAATCCGGAGCAGCGGCCCAGCTTCCGGCGCACCAACTGGCATGACACCGTGGCCGGCGAATGCAAGGCGGTGGCCGAGGCCGTGGGAATCCTGGATCTCGGCGGCTTCACCAAGATCGTGGTCGAAGGGCCCGGCGCCGCGGCCTGGCTCGACGGCATGGTGGCCGGGCGATTGCCGCGCCAGGGCCGCATCACCCTCGCCTATATGCTGAACGAGCGCGGCGGGATCGTCTCGGAGTTCACCATCACGCGGCTTGCCGAGGATCGCTTCTATCTCATCAGTGCGGCGGCGGCGGAGTGGCATGACCTCGACTGGCTGGAGCGCCACAAACCGAAGGACGGGTCGGTCAGGATCGAGAACCTCTCGGCCCGCTATGGCTCCCTCGTACTCGCAGGACCCCGCGCCCGGGACGTGCTCTCGGCGGTCACGGAAACCGATCTCTCCAACAAGGCCTTTCCCTGGTTGACGGCCAAGGAGATCGAAGTCGGCTTCGCGCGCATGCTGGCGCTGCGGGTCAACTATGTGGGCGAGCTGGGCTGGGAGATGCATGCGCCCATGGAGGCCCTGGTTCCCACCTATGACGCGCTTTGGGCGGCCGGCGAGAAGCACGGCATCCGCGACTTCGGCATGTATGCCATGGACAGCTTGCGCATCGAGAAGGGTTATCGCGGCTGGAAGAGCGACATGACCCATGAATACACGCCGCTCATGGCAAGCCTCGACCGGTTCGTCGACTTCCAGAAGCCGGGCTTCCGCGGCATGGCGGCCCTGGTGGAGGAAAGCAAGCGCGGGCCCAAGGAAAGGCTCGTGCCGCTGGTTCTGGCCGATGCCGGCGACAGCGATGCGCCGGCCTGCGCCACGGTCTGGCGGGAAAAGGAGCGGGTCGGGCTTGTGACCTCCGGCGCCTATGGCCATCGCGTCGGGCGCAGCATCGCGCTCGCCTATGTCCGCAGCGACCTGGCCAAGCCAGGCAGCCAGCTCGACATCGAGATCCTGGGCGAGCGCCGGGCCGCGACCGTCTCGGCCGAGCCGGTCTTCGATTCCGAGAATGCAAGGCTGAGGATGTAGGATGCCCAAACGCCCCAACATCCTCTTCGTCATGTGCGACCAGATGGCGCCGGGATTCCTGCCCATCCACGGCCATCCGCTGGTGAAGGCGCCGCACATCGAAAAGCTCGCCGAGCGCGGTGTGGTGTTCGATTCTGCTTACTGTGCCAGCCCGCTCTGCGCGCCCTCCCGCTTCGCCATGATGGCCGGACGCCGGCCCTCGGGCATCGGCGCCTGGGACAATGCCGCCGACTTCGCCGCCGACGTGCCGACCTTTGCCCATTACCTGCGCGACGCCGGCTATCGCACCGCGCTATCGGGCAAGATGCATTTCTGCGGCCCCGATCAGCTCCACGGGTTCGAGGAACGGCTGACCACCGATATCTATCCGGCCGACTATGGCTGGACGCCGGATTGGGAGCGGCCCGAAGAACGGCCGAGCTGGTATCACAACATGCTCTCGGTGATCCAAGCCGGGCCCTGCCTGCGCTCCAACCAGCTCGATTTCGACGAGGAGACGGTCTACGCCGCCCGGCGTTTCCTGTTCGACACGGCGCGCGGAACCGACGAGCGCCCCTTCTGCCTCGTCGTCTCCATGACCCATCCCCACGACCCCTACGCGATCCTGCCGGAATACTGGGAGCGCTACCGGGAAGAGGATATCGACCTGCCGAAGCTCTCGGCCTCGCCCCATTCCCATGACCCCCATTGGCAGCGGCTGCGCCATGTCGCGGACATGGACCGCCATGAAATATCCGAGACCCATATCCGCAACGCCCGGCGCGCCTATTATGGCGCCATCAGCTATGTGGACGATCAACTGGGGTCGCTGCTGGCGACGCTGAAGGACTGCAGTCTCGACGGCGACACCCTGGTTCTCTTCACCGCCGACCACGGCGACATGCTGGGCGAGCGCGGCCTCTGGTACAAGATGACCTGGCACGAAAACGCGAGCCGCGTGCCCCTGGTGATTTCCTTTCCCGGCGCCATCGAGCCCGGGCGGATAGGCGAATCGGTCTCGCTCATAGACCTGCTGCCCACCTTGACCGAGATCGCCCATGACGGCGCCGCGCCGGACTATGCCGCGCCCATCGATGGCCGAAGCCTGTTGCCCCATATCTCGGGCAGCGGCGGCCATGACGAGGTCCTGGGCGAGTATTTCGCCGAGGGCGCGGTGGCGCCTCTCCTGATGATCCGCCGCAAGCGCCTCAAATACATCCACAGCAAGCCGGACCCGGAGCAGCTCTACGATCTCGTCGCCGACCCATTGGAGCAGGTCAATCTCGTGGGCAAGCCGGTCCACGTCCCGACGCTTGTGGCGCTGCGCAACGAGGTCAAGACGATCTGGGACGAGGATGGCTTGCGCGGCCGGGTGATCGAAAGCCAACGCCGGCGGCGCCTGGTTTTTGCGGCCCTGATGCGCGGCAGGCACGCTGCCTGGGACCATCAGCCCCTGCGCGAGGCATCCAGGAGTTACATGCGCAACAACCTTGAGCTCGACGACCTCGAGTACCGCTCCCGCCTGCCCCACGTGGCCCCGCCGGACTGAATCTTCGGGCCTACCGCCCGCCGCCCCCCGACAGGAATCGGGCCATGATCTGGGCCCGGCGCGGGTTGGTGAGGGACACCGCGGCGGCGAACTCGAGAGGCCTCAGGAGCTCCGCCGCCGGGAACATGATGGGATCGGCAAGCATCTCCGGCGGCAGGAGAGCCAGCACCCGCTCGTCGGCCACGGCATAGCCATGGGCCACGACCTCGTCCCGATTGTGGATCGGGGTCAGCAGGAAATCGATCAGGGCGTGGGCCGCCGCCCGATTGGGGGCGCCTCTGGGCACGGCGTAGTAGTCGCCCCAGACCTGCCCGCCCTCGCGGCCGATGACATAGGCGATTGCCGGGATGTCCTTGTGGAGCTGCTCGGCGTCGCCGGTTCCGGCCATGGCTGCCTGGGCCTCGCCGCTGCGCAAAGCGGGCTGGGGATCGTCGGTCACGGCCAGGAGATGCTCCTTCGCGTTCAGCAGCAGCAACTCGGCCGCGGCCAATTCCTTCTCGTCGTTGGAATCGAAGGAATAGCCATAGAACTTGAGGGCGCCGCCGATCAGCACGAGGGGCTCGGCCGCGACCGTGACCCGCCCGGAGAGCTTGCCCCGGGCCAGATCCCAAAAATCCCTCCAGGTCGTCATGGGTTGTTCGACCGCCCCCGTGTCGACGCAGAATCCCGTGGTCCCCCAGTTCTTCTGCACGCCGTAGATCCGTCCGTTCACGGTGCCGGGCTTGGTGAAGCCCGGCTCGACATAGTGCTGAGGCTGAAATGAGGGGATGAGGGCGATCAGGAGCGGCTGGAGCAGGCCGGCCTGGACATAGGCCTCGATCCGGCAGTCGCCGGCGACGATCACGTCCCAGCCGGTCTTGCCGCTCTTGAGATGGGCGAGCATCTCGTCGTCCGAGGTGAAAATCTCGGTCGCGACCGTGATGCCCGTCTCGGCCGCGAAGGCGTCGAAGTTCTTCGGATCGTGGTAATTGGCCCAGGTGGCCAGGCGCACGGTCGTCGCAGGAGCGGCAGCCTCTGCGCGCCGCGGCGTCGCGAGTTCCGGCATGGCCGCAGCGAGCGAGGCGGTGGCGGCGCCGAGCCCCGTTGCGCCGAGAAAATGCCGGCGCGAAATGGATCCCCGTTGCCAGCGGCGAAGAGTCTCGAGGAATCCGCGCCGCGGATCGTCGTTCGACGTCATGGACGCCGGGCAGGCGCCGCGGAGCCGGTCTCGATGGGCAGGTTGAGACGCCGGATCGCCCGGGCGAGATCGCCCGCCGGCAACCGGTCGGCCACGATCAGGCGGACCTCCGGCAGCGGACAGACGTTCTCCAAGGTCAGCACGCCGAACTTGGAATGATCGACTAGCAGCATGTTGGTCTCCGCCCGGGCCATCATGGCTCGCTTGAGGACCGCAGCGCTCGGATTCACGTCATTGGGGCCTTCGGGCGTCAGGCCGCTGCAGCTGCAGACCGCGACATTGGCATTGAAGCGGCGCAGGAAGCTCTCGCTGTCGGAACCGAAGACGCTGCCCTCCCGCGCGTCGTAGCGCCCGGGGCAGACGACGACGCTGATGGTGGGGTTGGTCGACAGGGCCGAGGCGACGCCGAAGCTGTTGGTGATCACCGTCAGGTTGCGCAGCTCGGCCGAAAGCCGCCGGGCAAAATGCAGCGTGGTCGAGCCGGCGTCCACCATCAGCACCTGGCCCGGCTTGATGAGCCGGGCCGCCAGGCTGCCGACCCGCTCGCGCTCCTCGACATGCTCCTTGTAGCGCTCGCTCAAGGTCGGCTCGGCGCCGAAAGGCCTGGCCGTGGCGCCGCCATAGGTGCGGCTCAGCATGCCCTGCTGGCCGAGCTCGTCGAGATCGCGCCGGATGGTTTCGGTGGAAACGCCGAAATCGCCGGCCAGATCGGAAATGCGGATCGCCGGCTGGGCCCTCAACTCACCCAGGATTCGCGCCTGGCGCTCGGTCTTCTTCAGCTTTTTCCCGGCTGCCATGATTCGCCGCCCCCGTACCGACTTTCGCAGAAAATCGGTACATCGCTTTAACTCTTAGTATCGGATTCACGCAGAAATTCGTGACGATGCCCCCAGTCACAAATTTCTGCGATCCGATACTACCGGGCCGTCAGCAGCGCCTGGGCGACTTCCGCGAAACCGGCGGCGCCGCGCCCACTGGCGACCCATCTCGGTTTGTGACGGAGGCTGGCGGCGAAATCAAGGACGTTCGCCACGCCGACCGCGTTGGGGAAAAAGCCGAACATGGGACCGTCATTGGGCGAATCGCCGACGAAGACGATCTCTTCCCGGGCGGCGTCGAAGTCGATGGCGAAGGCCTCGGCCAGCAGGCGCCGGGCCATGGAAAGCTTGTCGTAGCTTCCGAACCAGCCGTTGACATGGATGGAGCTGACTTTCGCCGTGGCGCCATGACGTTCGAACAGAGCGACGATGCGGGCGACGGCGTCCGCGGAGAGCCGCGGTATGTCCTCGCAGTAGTCGATGGCGAGATCGGCTTCCCGATAGGCCTGGTCGGCCGAGATGGCAGCACCGGGCACCGCGGCCAGTATTTCCTGGCCGATCGCGACAAGGCGCTTGCGGTCCTCTGCCCTCGTCGCCTCGTCCCGGGCATAGGCGCGCAGCATCCGCTTCTCGCCGTCCAGGTAGCGGAAATATAGGGCGCCGTTCTCGCCCACCACGCCGTCGACCGGCCATTGACGCGCGATCAGGTCGCACCAGCCCGCCGGCCGTCCGGTCACGGGGATGACGATGAGTCCCGCCTCGTGCAGCCGTTCCATCGCCGCGTAGCTGAGGGCCGGGAGGCGACCCTGGTCGGTCAGGGTATCGTCGATGTCGGTCATGACTACGCGCACCCGCGCTCGCGCGGCGGCGGAGAATTCGCCGAGCGGGCGCAGCGTCTGGCTCATGCCTTGGCGGCGAGCTCGGAAAGCCGTCCGGAATCGGCGGCGAGATCGAGGAAGCCGTAACGATCGCGGATCTCCCGGGCATGAAGCACGGCCTCGCGATAGAAGCTTTCCGGAACATGGATGTCGGAGGCCCGTGTCGGCGCACCGGCGCCGAGCAGCGCCCTCTCGACCTCCGCCGACGATCTTACGACGGCGCCGATGCGCCGGCGGATCTCCGGCCATTCGCGGGCAAGCCGTCCTTGCAGCGCGGCCGCGACATCGGGACTGAATGCCTTTTTCGCGAAGGCGGCCCAGCAGGAAGCGCCCAGCTCGGCCCCGAAATGCCGCTCGAAGTCGACCGGCCCGAGCCCGCTGGGCGCGACCGCGGGTGCGGGACCTTCGAGCATCGTCTCCTGGATGCGGGCCATGGTGAGGGTGGTGACGGCGATGTGCTCGCCGTGGAACGAGGCGGGCCAGGCGGGCTCGCCCAACATGTCGATGTAGTGGCTGATCAGATGCTCGCCCTGGCTTGCGGGATAGCTGCCGCCGCAGAGAGTCATGCCGAGGCCCGAGAGGACCAGGGTGCGGGCGAGAACTTCCATGGCGTCGAGATCGCCCGCCATGAGCGCCGCGGCATTGGCCAGCAAGGCATCCTCGTCCCGGCGCAACAGCATGAAGGGCGCATGGCGATAAGTCTGGTCGAGCAGGAGATGAGCCAGCAGCCAGTCGGCCTCGGCCGTGGACCGGCAGGCGCTGTCGCCGAGCCCGGAGCGGATCATGCGGGCCGGTGCGGCGGCCAGCACGCCGAGGTCGAGAAACACGGCCTGGGGCGGGCGCGCCGGCAGGGATTTCTTATGCCCATGTTCGGTGATGGCGGCGCTCATGGAGGTGTAGCCGTTCATCGAGGGCGCGGTGCCGAACACGGCGTAGGGCTTGGCATCCAGAAAGGTGGCGTGCTTGCACAGGTCATTGATGGTGCCGGAGCCGACGGCGATCAGGGCGCTGGCATCCTTCGTCCGGGCCCGGATCGCGGCCACCGTGGCGTCGTCGGCGTGAGGGGCGTCATCCAGCACGACCTCTTCGATGGGCCCGGCGGCAGAAAGCGCCGCGACGACGCGCTCGCCCAGGACCCGGCGCGTGGTCGGGTCCGATACGACGGCGAGCCTGGGGCCGAGGGCCAGAGAGCGCACCAGCTCGCCCTCACGGCCCGCCAGCGTGCGCGCGATGACGACACGACGGACCGGCACCGAGAGCAGCCCGGGGCCATCGGGATCGGGCAGGGTTCCGGCGAGCAGCCGGTCGAGGAGATCCTGGCTCATGCTTATCCTTGTTTCGGGCCGGCAACGGGTTCGGCAAACATGGGGCGGAGGGAATCGAACAGCCGGCGATAGCGCCCGTAGGCCTCGTCGTAGGCCGCGCGAGCGCCAGCATCCGGCTCGATGCGCCGGGTTTCGGGCGCGATCGCGCTGGCCGCCTCGTCGAGGGAGGCAAAGCCGCCGGCGGCGACGGCCGCCAGGAGCCCGGCGCCAAGCGGCGAGCTGTCCGCCAGGTTCGAGAGGAGTACGGGTCGCTGCAACAGATCGGCGCGGATCTGCGCCCACAGACGGCTTCGAGCTCCCCCGCCCAGGAGAAGGATTTCGTCGGTCGCGACGCCGAGGCTGGCGAGCCGCTCCACCACGTCGCGCATGGCGAAGGCCAGGCCCTCCAGCAGCGCCCGGGCCATGTGGGCCGTGCCATGGGCAGCGCTCAGTCCGTAGAAGGCGCCCCGGGCCTCGGCGATCCATTCCGGGGCCATGGCGCCCGACAGCGCCGGCAGGAAGACGACGCCATCGGCGCCGGCCGGCGCCTCGCCCGCCAAGGCGGACAGTTCCTCCGGTCCCGACAGGCGAAAGCAGGTCTGGAACCAGGCGATCGCCCCGCCCGACAGCCAGCCCGGGTTCTCGACGAAGAATCGGGCTCCGGCATAGCCGTGGGTCTCGACCAGCGCGCGGGCATCGATGACGGCTTTGGGGTGCACGGCGCCGACGACCTCGGCCGTTCCCAGCGTGACGACGACGCGTCCGGGGGCCACCACGCCCGCGCCGAGCGGATTGGAAAAATCATCACCGGTTCCGACCGCGACCGGAAGGCCTGAACTGAGACCGGTGAGGGCAGCGCCTTCCGTGGTCAGTCGGCCGGCCACCGCCTCGGATCTGTCGATATCGGGCAGCTCCTCGGGCGCAATATCGAAGAGGGCACAGAGCTGCGGATCGAGGCGCCGGTCCCACAGGTTGTAAAGCATGCTGGTGGAGGCAACGGCCTCGTCCAGCACCGCCCTGCCGGTCAGCCGCGCCACCAGGTAGGACGTGGGCTGATGGAAGCGGGCGATTCGGCGGGCCTCCGGGTGATGGCGCTTCAGCCAGCGGATCTTGGCCGCCATGTGGCTCGCGTCCAGGACCAGCCCGCCCCTGTCCATGACCGGAGCGGCGGGAATGCCGGCGATCTCGACGCCGGCGCGCCGGTCCATCCAGATGAGACAGGGGCCGAGCGCCAGACCCTTGTCGTCCACCGGCAGGCAGCCGTCGAGCTGACCGGCGATGCCGAGAGCGCCTACCTTGCCAGGGTCGAGTCGGGCCGCAGCCAGCGCCTCGCCGATCGCCGGCCGGAGCGCATCGAGCCAGAGCCGCGAATCCTGCTCGGCCCAGAGCGGTTTGGGGAAAACGGGCTGATAGGCCCTGGAGGCCACGCCCAGGGGCTTCAGCCTCTCGTCGAGGACAGCCGCCTTCAGGCTTTGGGTTCCGATGTCGACGCCGACGACGAACACGTCCGCTCCTTGAGCCTGCCAGCCAGCCGGATCAGTGGCCCATCAGAAAGAAATCGGCGGCCCCGCGAGGGGCCGCCGTAGGTTCGAACTCGCGCAGACGTCTATTTGCTGCCGTCCGGCAGGCCCTCATAGATCAGCCGGCCGATCTCATCGAACTTCTTCGGGTTCGTGGCCCTGATATAGAAGGCGCCGATGATGCCGATGCCGACGACGGCAAGGTCGATCCAGACGATGTAGTTGGCGAGTTTGTAGCCGCCGCCCAGGAAATCCATGTTCGAAAGGCAGAGATAGACGACATAGGCCTGGGTCACGAAGGCGATCAGGGGCGCCACCAGCGTCTTGAACCAGTGGTGCTCTTCCCGGTGATGGGTCCGGAAATACATGATGATCGCCAGGGACACGACCGCCTGGGCGGCCAGGATGATGACCACGCCAATCACCGCGAACAGGCCATAGACGCCGATATAGGCTTGGCCGTTGGGGTCGTTCCAGCCGTCGTGGAGCGCGTAGATGATGATGCAGAGCGCGGCGATCGCGCTCTGGACGAAAGACGCCACGTGGGGCGAGCGGTGCACCGGATGGGTCTTGCCGAGGGATGCAGGAAGCAGGCGTTCGCGGCCGAGAGCATAGAAATACCGGGCCGCGGTATTGTGGAAGGCCATGCCGCAGGCGAATGAGCCGGTGAGGATCAGGACGCTCATCGCGCCTGCGACCCAGCTGCCGATGAACTGCGTCGCCGGCTGGAAGAAGAATACCGCCGAGTTGTTCTGCGCAACGTTGATCGCGTCGTCGAGCTTGGGATAAGCCGAGAGACCGGCCCAGCACAGAACCGTATAGAAAATGCCGAGCCCGACGACGGAGATGTACATCGCCAACGGCACGATGCGCTTCGGGTCCTTGGACTCTTCGGCATAGTTCGGCGCCATTTCGAAACCGACCCAGGACCAGAAGGCGAAGAAGAGTCCGATGCCCGCCGCCCCCGCCGCCAGCTTGCCTTGGGCCGGGAAGCCTTGGAGCGCCAGAACGGGATTGAGCGCCGAGAGCTGCACGTTGGCGCCGTTTCCGGCATGGGCGAACACGCCGATGGCGAAAATGATGAGGATCGCGACCTCGCAGACCAGCGCCACGCCCAGGATCGCCGTGGATAGCTTCACGTCGAAATAGGTCAGGACCGAGATGCCGGCGATCATGACCAGCGCCAGGATCGGCCAGGGTACATTGATGCCGGTCCACTGCAGGATGTCGACATTGCCGAAATAGGCGAAACCGCCGGCGAGAGACACCTCGAACATCGAATAGGCGAACACCGAGCCGAAGCCGAAGCCCATGCCGAGCTCGCGCCCCAGGCCATGGCTGATGAAGGAATAGAACCCGCCCACCGCGCTCACCTTGCCGGCCATTTCGCAGTAGCCGATGGAGAAGATCAGCAGGACGACGGTTGCCACCAGGAAGGCGGCGGGAGCGCCGAAGCCGTTGCCGTTGCCGATGACGATCGGCACGTTGAACAGCATGGCCGAGATCGGCGCCGATCCGGTCACGGTCAAGAACAGCACGCCGATGAGCCCGACGGCCTTGGTATGCAATTTGTGGACATCGTCCCGGGCGGCGACGTCATAGCCCATTGAAGGGCTACTTTTCCCCTGCCCTGCGCTGCGTTCCATCGTCATAACTGTCCCTCCTGGCTTGACTGACGTCACCCGTTGATACGGCCCACCCGCCCATCGTCCCCTGGCGGTTCCGGCCTACATATCCGCTTTCGCCCGTTCTCATCGGCGGGCGCGCAAGCGGATTCCGCCTCGCGGGTCATTGTCGGCGGATTCGCTCCCCGCCGTCGAGCGGCTCCAGCGCCGTCCGAACGACCCAATGTTGCATCGCCCGCGCCCGGCCGCAGGCCGGATGGTTGCAAGCGACACAAAATCTGCTTGCAGCATAACATTATCTGTTGGAGGTTCCAACATGATTTCGGGCCTGGAACAGGCCATTGCCTCAGAGGCCCTGAAATTTACTTGGGAACCGCCAAGCATTTTGCGGTTCTCCCAACATTCGTGTAAAAAGGGGCCGGCATCCATGCGCCGCCAGAAAAGTGTCAGGAGAGCAGCCCGGTGGACTTCATTTTCATGCTGACGCGCCAGGACCAGACCGTCACGGACTGCCTGGAAGTCTTCGAAGAGATACGGCCGTTGGGCCTGCGCCATGTCGGCTTCAAGGATGTGGGCGTCGACCGTGGCACGCTCCAGCGACTTACCCGGGCGATAAAGGATTCCGGCGCCATCAGTTACCTGGAGGTCGTCTCCACCAGCCGGGAGGCCGCGCTCAACTCGGCGCGAATCGCGGTCGAGATTGGCATCGACCGGCTGCTGGGTGGCACCGACGTCGCCGAGATCATGAAGATCGTGGGCCCTACCGGCACCACCTACTATCCGTTCCCCGGCAAGCCCGTGGGCCATCCGACCAAGCTCGGCGGCACGCCCCAGCAGATCGAGGACCATTGCCGGAGCTTCCTTGCCATGGGCTGCGCGGGCGTCGATCTGCTGGCCTATCGGGCGACCGAGGCCGAGCCGATCGAGCTGGTCAAGGCGGCGCGGCGCGGTCTCGGGCGGGAGGGTTATCTCATCTGCGCCGGGAGCGTCGACAGCCCGATGCGCATCCAAGCTCTGCGGCAGGCGGGCTGCGACGCCTTCACCATCGGCTCCGCCGCCTTCGACGGATCCTTCTCGACCCGCAAGGGCCGGCTTGCCAACCAGCTCAAGGACATTGTCGCCGCGGCGGCTTAGAACACCTCCAGATACTCGTTGCGCTCCCAGTCGGTGACGTGGCTGCGGAAGCGGGCGAGTTCGTGGCGCTTGACCGCCAGGAACAGCTTCAGGAATTCCGGTCCCAGCATGGCGCCGAAGGCCTTGTCGCTCTCGAGATGGGACAGCGAGTCCTCGAGGCTGCGCGGCAGCTTTTCATGGGCGGGATCGTCCTCGCTCGGGCCCGCGGACTGCGGCTTCAGCTTCAGCTTGCCCTTGAGGCCCAGCAGGCCGGCGGCGAGCGTGCCAGCGGCCGACAGATAGGGATTGGCGAGCGCCGAGGCCCCGCGCATCTCGTGATGGGTTGCCGAATCCTTCGATGCCTTGACCCGGACCAGGGCCGAGCGATCGTCGATCCCCCAGCTGATGTTGGACGGCGCGAAGGTGTGGGGCTTGATCCGGTGATAGCAGTTGGGCGTCGGACCGGCCAAGGCCATCAACGCCGGCGCATGGGCAAGGATGCCGGCCGCGAACTGCCGCGCCGCGGCCGAGAGCCCGTCCTTGTCGGCGGGATCGAGGAAGGCGTTCCGTCCGGTCTTGCTGTCGACCAGGCTGATATGGAAATGGCAGCCGCAGCCGGCCGTGGTCGCCGAAGGCTTCGACATGAAGGTGGCGAGGTAACCCTCACGGTGCGCCACCTCCTTCACGGTGTTGCGGAAGGTGAAGGCCTTGTCGGCCGCTTCGAGCCCGACGGCCGGGCCATAGTTGATCTCGAACTGGGAGGCCGCGTATTCGCAGTTGTGGGTGATGACGTCGATGCCGATGCCGATCAGGTTGTTGAGAATGGCATCGATGGCGCCGACATAGTTGTTGCGCGTCGAGTTGAAGATATGGACGCCGCCGAAAAGCGGCTCCTTGCTGTCCCGGGTGAGCAGGTAGAACTCGTACTCGTGACCCATCACCACCTGGAAGCCCATCCCGGCCGCCTCGTCCAGGAGCCGGCGCAGCACGGCGCGCGGCGCCGCCTTGTAGGGCGTGTCGTCCTGGAAATGGGGATCGCAGATGACCTTGGCCGTGTCGGCCTGCCAGGGCACCCGCCGCAGGGTCGAGAAGTCGGGATAGAGCTTGGAATCTCCGTAGTTGATTTCCTCGTTGAGCCCCGTGCCGGAGATCACATTGGAAGCCGTGTCGAGGCCGAGGATGCCGCCATAGAAGTTGAGGCCCTTGCGCGCATAGCCCTCGACGGCGTCGATGGGCACCAGCTTGGAGCGCGAGATGGCGTGAAGGTCCGGCAGCTCGAAGCGCACGAAGGCGATCCCCTCGGCCCGAAGCTTGGCAACGTGCTGACTGATGGCGTCCTTGGTCTTGGCGGCTTTGGCCATGAAGCAGATTCCCCGGTCTGGACCGTCGTTCGGGCGACGGCGCGTTGATTGTGGATTCGCGAGCCGGGCGAAGGCTAGCCCGAGTAATCTGGCAGGTTCAACACCGATGTTGCGACTTGCCACGGTTTTCGCCGCAAGCAACACTCTGTGCCAACCATCGGGGCAAGCGGCAGGCAGGATCCGAACATGCGATTGAAGGGAAAGCGGGCCTTCGTCAGCGGGGCCGGCGGGGGCATCGGCGAAGCGACGGCGCTGAAGTTCGCAGCCGAAGGAGCGTCGGTGATTGCCGCTGACATTCGCCCGGAGGCGGCCGAGGCCGTCGCCGCGAAGATAGCGGCAGCCGGCGGCCGGGCCGTGGCGCTGGCAGGCGACATCGCCGACGCCGCCTCCTGCGAAACGCTGCTGAGCCGGGCGGCGGCCGCCTTTGGCGGCATCGACGTGATGTTCAACAATGCCGGCATCGTGCTGGCCGCCGACGAAGGGCCGGTCGAGACTCCTCTCGACGTCTGGGACAAGACCATCCGGGTCAACCTGACCGGCGTGTTCCTCGCCTGCAAATTCGGCATTCCCCATCTGCTCGCCGCCGGCGGGGGGGCCGTGGTGAACAACGCCTCGGTGGTCGCCCTGGTCGGCTCGGCCTATCCGCAGATCGCCTATACCGCGGCCAAGGGCGGCGTCGTCTCCATGACCCGGGAGATGGCGGTCCTCTATGGCCGCAAGGGGCTTCGCTTCAACGCCATCTGCCCCGGACCGGTCGATACCACACTGGTCAAGGCCTTTATCGGCGAAGCGGGCAACTGGCGAAGCCGCCGGCCCTATATGCCCATGGGCCGCATCGGCAAGGTCGAGGAAGTGGCCAATCTCGTCGCCTTCCTCGCTTCCGACGAGGCCTCCTACATCACCGGCGCCGCCTGTGCCGCCGATGGCGGCATCTCCGCCGCCTACGTCATCCGGGATGAGGATTGATGAATACTAACTACGGTCGGCGCGCCCGACGATTTCGTGCAGGCGATGATTGAGCGGCGCCAGCGCCGCTTGGGCCTCTTTGTAAATGCCGAAATATTCGCTGTAGAGCGCGTGATCCTTGGCGTCCGGCTCGACACGGTCGAGGACCGTGACGCATTGCTCGACCGCCGCCTCGGGCCCGGCGAAAAATCCGACGCCGGTGCCGGCAACGAGCGCCGCGCCGAAGGAGGCATCGCCATTGCCCGGCCGCTCGACGGTGAGGCCGGTCACGTCGGCGATGATCCGGCGCCAGGCGGCGCTGCGCGCACCGCCGCCGATGAGCTTGACCACATCGAAGGAAAGCCCAAGCCCTCGCGCGGCCTCCAGGAGATCGCGGATCGAATAGGCGATGCCTTCATAGAGGGCGCGGGCGAAATGGGCCCGGCCATGGCGCATGGTCATGCCGATGAAGTCGGCGCGCAGGAGCGGATCCCAGTAGGGCGCCCGTTCGCCCAGGAGATAGGGATGGAAAAGGAGTCCTTCCGCGCCGGGCGCGATCCCGCTGGCGAGGCGGTCCATCTCCCCGAAGGCGGCAGCGCCGTCGCCGCCATCGGCCGGCAGGAACATATTGTCGCGCAGCCAGCGGTGCGCCGAAGCGCAAGAGTTGGTGCCCGTCGCGGTGTAGTACATGCCGTCCACGATATGGGGATAGCAGGAGATGGGCGGGTTCACGCTCGGCCCCCGGGTCGCCAGATAGAGCACGGCCGAAGTCGCGATCTTGATCGCGCCGATCCCCGGCGCAATGGCGCCGACGCCGAAGAACTCGACCGTGGTGTCGTTGGAGCCGCAGACGACGGGCGTACCCTCGGCGAGGCCCGTCTCTGCGGCAGCCTTGCCCGTCACCTGCCCCACCACATCGCTCGGCCGGACGACCGGCGGCAGGGTTTCCATGGGCCAATCGATGAGCGCCGCGAGCTCGCGCGACCAGCCCTTGATCCGGTCGTTGGCCATGAGGGCGCCGACGGCGTCGCTGTAGTCCGTCTCCCAGGTTCCGGTAAGGCGCGTGCGAAGGTAGTCCTTGGAGATGTAAAGCCGGCGCACTCGCCGCATCGCTTCGGGTTCATGGCGCTTCAGCCAGAGCAGCATGGCCAGCGACCAGGTCGGATTCACCCGGTTGAGGGAGGTGCGGATGATCGTCTCGCCGGCCTTCTCGTGCAGTTCGCGGGCTTCGGCGGCGCTGCGCTGATCGCTCCACATGATGGCGGGACGGACCGGACGATCCTCGCCATCGGTCAGCACCGGAATGTGGGCGCCGCCGGAGAAGCCGATGCCAGCGACCTCGGCCGGCGCGATACCCGCCGCCTTCAGCGCCGCGGGAACGGCGTGGCAAAGAGCGGCGTACCATTCGTCCGGATTCTGCTCCGACCAGCCGTGCCTGGGATTGCTGGTCGCCACCGGATGGGACGCCTCGCCCGCCAGCGTTCCATCGGCGCGGATCAACGTCGCCTTCAGGCTGCCGGCCCCAAGATCGATGCCGAGTAGATATGCGGCCCGCGCCATCCGGTGGGATCCCTGGTGTGACCGGGGCGTTTTATCGCAGGTCGGACAAGGCCGCGCCAAGGCATAATTGTTGGAGGCGCCATGATTGCTGTGGTAATTTCCAACCTTGTGCCGGAACTGGACCGGCCCCGCGGAGGCATGACCATGCCCGTTACTGAAGTGGCGGCTCAGCTTGACCAGAGCCTCGTGGGCAAACGCCTGCCCCTCGACCAGATCCCGGTCATCGACTTTGGCCCTTTCCTCAAGGGCAGCCCTGCCGAGCGCAAGGCGGTCGCCCGCAAGATCGCCGAGGCTTGCCGGAATATCGGGTTCTTCTACCTGACCGGCCACGGCATTCCCTCAGGCATGGTCGAGGGCGTTTTCGCCGAGGCCAAGCGCTTCTTTGCCCAGCCGAGCGAAGCGAAGCAGAGGATCGCCATCGAGAAATCGACCTGCCACCGCGGCTACTTCGCGCTCGGCGGCGAGAACCTCGATCCGGAGAAGCAGCGCGAAGCGGGGGATTTCAAGGAAGGGCTCAAGATCGGCCGCGACCTGTCGCCCGATCATCCCCTGGTCAAGGCCGGCACGCCGCTGCACGGGCCCAACCAGTGGCCCGACGGTCTTCCCGGCTGGAAGGCCGTGATGCAGGGCTATTACGACGCGCTGGTGAAGCTCGGCCGCGAGATCATGCATGCCTTCGCGCTAGCTCTCGAGCTGCCTGAGGATCACTTCGACCGCTGGCTCACCGGGCCCATGGCGACCCTGGGGCCGCTGCATTACCCGCCCCAGCAAGGCCGCATCACGGCCCAGCGCATCGGCGCCGGGGCGCATACGGATTTCGGCTGCCTCACCATCCTGGCCCAGGATTCCGTGGGCGGCCTGCAGGTGCGCAACAGCGCCGGCCAATGGGTCGATGCGCCCTATGTCCCGGAAAGCTTCGTCGTCAACATCGGCGACATGATGGAGCGCTGGACCAACGGCGTCTTCAGCTCGACCCAGCATCGGGTGATCAACGCCTCGGGCCGCGACCGCTATTCCCTGCCCTTCTTCTTCGATCCCGTGTTCGACGCCGATCTCACTTGCCTCGAAACCTGCCACGGGCCCGGCAATCCAGCCAAATACCCGCCCACCACTGGCGGGCAATATCTGCTCGACCGGATCGACGCCACCTTCGACTATCACCGGGACAAAGAGGGGCATCGCGACGACAACCGGAAGACCTGATCTCCTACTCGGGCCAGCTTTGCGCGGCCAAGGAACAGCGGTAGGCTGCGGTCCCCTTCCCGGTCTTTCCCAAAGCACCCATGACCCCCGCCGACATCGGCCTATCGGTCGTCGTCCAGTTCCTCTGGGGCTTCGGCTTCGTTGCCGCCAAGCCGGCAGTGGCGCATTTCCCGCCCTTGATGCTCATGGGCATGATGTACGTGGTTACATGCGTCTGCTTCGCGCCGCGGCTCAGGCGCATCCGCACGCCCTGGCCCTCGCTGCTGCTGATCACGACTTTTGCGGCGACGGTCCAAGGTGCGCTGATCTTCAACGCTCTTGCTGCCCTGCCCGCCTCCATCTCGATCCTTCTGCTCCAGACCCAGGTTCCGTTTGCCGTCTTCTTTGCCTGGATCCTGTCCCGGGAACGGCCGAGCCCGGCGAGGCTGCTCGGCATCCTGCTGGCCTTCGCAGGGGTCGCCATCGTCGCCGGCGCGCCGA
>Ga0070734_10002343_pt1 | contig 23311 bp, 21 predicted proteins | sample Coa_R1_8_FD_66444 | JGI IMG/M metagenome (GOLD analysis project Ga0070734, IMG submission 66444) | Surface soil microbial communities from Centralia Pennsylvania, which are recovering from an underground coalmine fire - Coalmine... | ecosystem: Environmental > Terrestrial > Soil > Unclassified ...
CGGCGCATTCGCGCAAACATTCGACAATGAGCCTGGTCTGCGCATCCAGAGTCGCGGCCGTGCTTTCGTAGCCGGTGAAAATGCGGATCAGGTTGCATCCCAGATCGCGCGCCATTTCGGCCAGCTCCACCACGTGCCCGATCTGAAATTCGCGCGTCGGAATATCCCGGTGTTCCAGATCAGCGGTGAAGTTGGTGTATCCGGCGAGGCACGCAACTCGCAGGCGCAATTTCGCCGCATGAGATCGTAACCGGTCGCGCGCGGCGGCGTTCCAATCGAGAACCGACAGGTGAGGCCGCTTAGCCATCAACATCACCGCATCGTAGCCGAGTTCCGCCGCTTTATCGAGGAACTGCTCCGGGGAGAGAAAATGTTGGCCCCAGGATCCGGAGTAACTCACTGAATGCAACACGAGTTCATGATTCATTTTCGTTAGACCTTTTCCGGAACGACAAAACCATCGCGGTAGTTTCGGCTCAGCATCGCGTTGGCTTCAGTGTCGTTTCCAAAATTTTCTTTCTCGGGATCGAAGGCGAGGCTCCGTTCCAGCCGGTAGGACGCGTTGGCGAGATGGCAAAGCGTCGCCGAGATGTGGCCTTCCAGAATGTCGCAGTTCAGATCGCTGCGCTTGCGGCTGCGGACCGCTTTCAGGAAATTTTCAATGTGCGGGAGAGTGGCCCAGCCTTCCGTCTCCACGTGCTTGACGTATTGCGTGCGCTCTTTCTTTTCGCCCATGAAGACCTGGAAGCCGTTGCTATCCACGGTGAGATATCCTTCGCTGCCGAGAAAGATCACGCCGATGTAGTGCTGGTTATCTTCAAGCGTCATGTTTCCTTCGGTTCCGGTAATGAGGCCGCGCACTTCGAAGACCTGTTCACAATCGTCGTACTTAAACGAGGCTAACTGGGTGTTGGGAGTTTCCTGATCGTCGTCATAGACGAACTTCCCGCCCATCGACATCACTTTCGTCGCCGGCGTGCTCTTGCCGAGTCCCCAGCGGCCGATGTCCATTTCGTGGACGCCTTGGTTGGCGATGTCGCCATCGCCGGTGTTCCAGAACCAATGCCAGTTGTAATGGAATCGATTCGGATTGAACGGCTTCATGGCGGCTGGACCGGTCCACAAGTCGTAATTCACTCCCGGCGGCACGGGACCGTCCGGTTTGCGGCCGATCGACTTGCGCCGCTTGTAGCACAGCCCTTTCGCCAGATAAACTTTGCCGATCCCGCCGCTTCGCACCAACTGGATCGCCTGCTGGTAATGTCCCAGGCTCCGCGCTTGCATGCCACACTGCACCATGCGGTCGTACTTGCGGGCTGCTTCCACGGCGCGGCGGCCTTCCCAGATATTGTGGCTGGCCGGCTTTTCCACGTACACATCTTTGCCTGCCTGACAGGCCCAGATCGTCGCGAGAACATGCCAATGGTTCGGCGTCGCGATGGAAACCGCGTCGATATTCTTGTTATCGAAGACGCGGCGCAGATCGCCATATGTTTCTGGCGTGGGACTCTTGAGTTGCTCCAGCAACTTCTTGCCTCGGCCGATCTGCTCCTCGTCGATGTCGCAAATTGCAGCGACGCGGCATCCGCTAGCCTTCGAAAAATTCTGCATGTGATCGCGGCCGCGTCCACGCAGCCCGATCACCGCTACGTTAATTCGATCGTTTGCTCCCAACACGCTCGCGCTCGCCGCAGCCGCGGCAATGGATGATTTAAGAAAAGTGCGCCGGTTCTGCTCTGACATTGCTCCTCGCTTTCTCGCTCGTACTGTGCTCTGGTCATGCGATCCTAAGTCTGCATGGCCGGACACGCGGTGCGTCTCCTCGACGAACAGGATACTCCCATTGCGTACCGGCTTTCTTGCGAGGCCGGATGGAATCAGACCGAAAACGATTGGCGGATGCTGCTGCGCCTGAGTCCGGAGAACTGTTTTGGAATCGATGCGGACGGCCGGCTTGTGGCAACGGCAACGCTGATTTGTTATGGAAAACAACTCGCTTGGATCGGCATGGTGCTCACCCATCGCGCGTATCAACGGCGCGGTTTTGCACGCACGCTCTTGCAGAGCACCATCGATCGCGCTGATGAGCTCGGCATCGAGTCACTGAAGCTGGATGCGACCGATCAGGGCCAGCCGCTCTACCAGACTCTGGGTTTCCGGGCGGAGCAACCGATAGAGCGCTGGTGGCGTGCGGCTGGTGGTTCAGTAAGTGGGGCAAGCCTCCGGCTTGCCAATCTCTCCTCTCTAGATGACGAAGCTTATGCCGCAGACCGCTCTTGCCTTTTGCACGCCCTGGCCGAACGCGGGCCGGTTTACGCGGGCGCCGGTGGATTCTGTCTCTCCCGTCCCGGCCGGCGCGCCAACTACATCGGCCCCTGCATTTCACAAACTCCGGAAATCGCACGCTGCGCCATCGAATCGCTTGCAAGCGAAGAATCGTTTTGGGACCTGCTGCCGGAAAATAGCAATGCGCTCGCAATCGCGAAAGAACTCGGCTTTACACCCCAACGAAAGCTGATCCGAATGGTCCGCGGCCGCGACCTGCGAGGCCGCGAGGATTGGATTTACGCGATCGCCGGCTTTGAACTTGGCTGACACATTAATAAAACATGCAAATCAATAACGAAACAGAACTCGAAGAACGCTTGTCGCGTCCGACGGAAAAGGATGCCGCGGCCATGGCCGAGCTCGACGGCGACCTTCTCATCCTTGGCGTCGGCGGAAAAATGGGGCCGAGTCTCGCGAAACTCGCGCGCCGGGCCGCGCCAAACAAACGCATCATCGCCGTGGCGCGCTTTTCCGATCCGAATACCGCCGCTGAACTTCACGCCTCGAATATTGAAACAATCGCCTGCGATCTTTTGGAACCCGGTGCGCTCGGGAAGCTTCCCGACGCCCCGAACGTCATTTTCATGGCAGCGCGCAAGTTCGGAACCACCGGATCGGCGCATCTGACCTGGGCGATGAACACGTATCTGCCTGGTCTCGTCGCGGAACGTTATCGCGATTCGAAGATCGTGGCGTTTTCGTCCGGCAACGTCTACGGCCTTGTGCCTGCCGCAAGCGACGGATGCACGGAATCGCATCCCGTGACGCCCGAGGGCGAATACGCGCAGTCGGTCCTCGGCCGCGAACGGATGTTCGAATACGGATCCGATCGGTGGCATACCAAGATTGCGCTGCTGCGCCTCAACTACGCGGTGGATCTTCGCTACGGTGTTTTGGTGGACATCGCCACTGCTGTATTTGAGCGACGTCCAGTCGACGTGCGCATGGGCTGGGTCAATGTGATCTGGCAAGGCGACGCAAATTCGATGTGCCTGCGATCCTTCGCGTATTGCGATTCCCCGCCCCGGATTTTGAACATCACCGGGCCGGAAAAGCTGTCCGTTCGCGAAGTTGCCAATCAACTTGGGCGGCGATTTGGGAAAGCCCCGATCTTTTCCGGGACCGAGGGGCCCACGGCGCTTTTGAATAATGGAACGGAAGCACACCGGCTGTTTGGTCCGCCTGAAGTATCCGCCGCTGAATTGTTGGACTGGGTGGCGCATTGGATCGAACAGGGCGGCCGGTTACTTAATAAACCAACTCACTTTGAAGCACGGGACGGCAAATTCTGACATGGATATCCGGCAACATCTGAAGCAGGGACAGGTAATTCCCGCCCATCCGCTCGCGCTGAATGCGTCGCGCAAACTGGACGAGCGCCGCCAGCGAGCGTTAACGCGATACTATCTCGCGGCGGGCGCGGGGGGAATCGCGGTCGGAGTCCACACCACGCAATTCGCTATTCGCGAACCGAGATTTGGACTCTTCCGCCCTGTGCTGGAACTGGCGATGGAAGAAATGCGCGACCACGGAGTGGCGAAGATCGCTGGTGCGTGTGGACAGACGCCGCAGGCCGTGAAAGAAGCTGAATTGGCGGCCTCGCTCGGGTATGATGCCGTGCTGCTGAGCCTGGGCGCCCTGCGCGACGCGTCGATCCCACACTTGATCGAACATGCGCGCACGGTGGCGAAGATCATCCCGGTAATCGGCTTTTATCTCCAGCCAAGCGTGGGTGGGCGGCTGCTTTCCTACAGCTTTTGGCGGGAATTTTCCGAGATTGACAATGTCGTGGCCATTAAAATCGCGCCATTCAACCGTTATCAGACGTTGGATGTGGTTCGGGCTGTCGTGGAATCCGGACGAGCTGCGGAAATTTCGCTTTATACCGGCAACGACGACAACATAATTAATGACCTGCTCACGAAATTTGACTTCGGCGGCCCCAGCACGCGCTTTGCCGGCGGATTGCTTGGTCATTGGGCGGTGTGGACGAAAACTGCCGTCGCTCATCTTTCGGCGGCCCGGAGCGGCGAGCCCTCCGCATCCCTGCTGACGCTCGCGCAACAGGTGACGGATTCGAATGCCGCTCTCTTCGATCCCGCAAATCAGTTTCGCGGATGCATCGCGGGCCTGCACGAGATTCTTCGGCGCCAGGGATTGCTCGAAGGAATCTGGTGCCTGGATCCTGACGAAGCCCTGTCCCCCGGCCAAAGCGAAGAGATCGACCGCGTTTGCCGTGCTTATCCCCACCTCGTTGACGACGACTTTGTCCGCCAGCACGTGGACGAGTGGCTAGGCTAAAGCGGCTTCAGATCTCCCAGCATGGTCGGAATCAACTCCGATACGGTCGGATGAATATGCACCGCCCGCTGGATCACAGTGTAGGGAGCTTTCGCATACATCACATCTAAAATGCAGTGGATGGCCTCGTCGCCCCCCACCCCTAAGATCGCGGCGCCTAGAATTTGCTTGCTCTCGGCATCCACCAAGACCTTCATAAACCCCAGCGATTCGCCCTTTTCCACAGCGCGGCCCACTCGCGTCATCGGCCGCGTTCCGAGCAGCGCAGGCCGTCCCGTCTTTCGCACTTCGGCTTCCGTCATGCCTACGCGGCCCAGCGGAGGATCAATATACAATCCGTAACAAAGGACACGGTCGCTCACTCGTCGCGGATCGTTGTCCAAGAGGTTCGCCGCTACGATCTCATAGTCGTTGTACGAAGTGTGCGTGAATGCACCTTTTCCATTGCAATCGCCCAGCGCCCAGATGCCTTCGACGTTCGTTCGGAGCTGATCGTCCACTTGGATGAAACCGCGCTTGTCCATCAGAACTCCTGCTTTGTCCAACCCAAGATCATCCGTGTTGGGGTGGCGGCCTACCGCCAGCAGGACATGGCTCCCGACAATCTCGGGCTCGCCTTCCTTGCAGTTCGCCTGCACAACGACGTCGTCGCCGCGCTTGGAAAGAGCGATGCATTCGGCATCGGTTCGAATATGAACGCCTTCTCCTTCCAGAATTTCGCGAATGGCCGCTGAGACATCCTCGTCCTCGCGATGCGCCAGACGCGGCGCCATTTCGACGATGGTCACTTCACTGTCGAAGCGCCGGAACATTTGCCCGAACTCGAGCCCCACATAGCTACCGCCTACGACCACAAGATGCCTGGGAAGAAAATCGAGATCGAGCAGCGACGTATTTGTTAGGAATGGTACCTGATCCACGCCCGCCAGCTTGGGGACAGACGCGCGCGCGCCAACGTTGATAAATATCTTGTCCGCCGAGAGCCGCTCGGCACCCACGCTCACTTCGTGCGCCGATTCAAATCGGGCGTGCCCGGTATAGACCGTGCAATTCTCCTGCTTCCGCAGAGAGCTTTCCACAGCAACACGCGACTGGCCGGAAATTGCGTCCTTCCTGGCCTTCACGCGCTTCATGTCCACGCTGACGTTCCGGGCATCCACGCCGAAATCCGCCGCTCGTCTCGCCATGTGCGCGGCATACGCGCTCGCCACCATCGTTTTGGTCGGAATGCAGCCCACATTGACGCACGTGCCGCCGAACAATTTGCGCTCGATGATGGCGACCTTGGTTCCTTTGGCGGCCAATGCACGCGCGAGCGAAGGACCGGCCTGTCCCGTTCCAATGACGACTGCGTCGTAGCGGGTGCTCATCAGAACTCTATGCTACCGTGGCCAGCCAGCTACTTTCCGAACAGGGTGCGCAGCTCCGTCTTCGCTTTCTCCAGCACGTGTTCCTGCTTTTTGGATAATCCTCCGCCGGCGCGATTGATATAGAAGTTGAGCATCGACATGGCCGATTGAAGAGGCGAACCCTTGCGCCGCTTACTGGCTTCCGCGGAGCGTTTCAGCGATGCGGCGATCTTTTTCGGATCAGACCAGGTAAAAACACCCGCATCCAGATCTAGCGCGTTACTCGTGTTCGTTACATGCTGAGACCAACGCTTCTTCTCACCGGCCGCCATATGGAGTGGACTTCGAGCCCATGAAAAAGTGACATACTCTGAGGCGACGGCTGAGCAACATCTCGGGCAATATGGATCTCAATCAGTGGCTGCCGCCGGAGGCGCCGAAAATTCTCCTGGTGCTCTCGCTTTGCTTTCTGATCGGTCTAAACCGTGAGGAACATAAAGCCGAGGGCGGTCAGTATGCCTTTGGGGGCGTCCGCACTTTTCCTCTGATCGGTTTGATCGGATACGCCCTCGCGCTCCTCTCGGAAGGACAGTTGATGCCGGTGACTTTGGGTTTCGCAGTGGTCGGCGGATTCCTGATCTTTTCCTATCGCTACAAACTATCTACGCCGGAGCGAGCAGGCGTCACTTCGGAGATGTCCGGACTGCTTACCTACTTAATCGGCGCGCTGGTATATAAGGAAGAGTATTGGATTGCCACCACGCTCAGTGTTGCGGGGATCCTGCTGCTCGAGCTGAAAGCTGGTCTCGAAAGCTTAACCAAACGCATCGCTCCCGACGAAGTTCTTACCTTCACAAAATTCTTGCTCCTTACCGTAGTGATCCTGCCAGTGCTGCCGAATCGAGCCATCGGACCTTTCGAGATCAATCCATTTCGCACTTGGCTGGTTGTAGTGGCAGTGAGCGCGATTTCGTATGGAAGCTACGTCATTAGCCAAATTACGAAAGGGCAAGGCGGGATTCTCGTCGCCGCGATCCTGGGCGGCGCCTACTCGTCTACGGTTACGACAATTGTCATGGCGCGGCGTGCCGCGCGCGAGGACCGTCCACATTTGTTCGCCGGGGGAACTCTGATCGCTTCCGGAATGATGTATTTGCGCCTCACAGTTCTGCTTGCGATTTTCAACCGGCACTTGTTTGGCCTGCTATGGCCGTCCTTCGCAGGGCTAGCCGCGCTTGGGCTTCTGGTTGGGTGGCTTTGGTCTCGATCGCCCGATTCCCACAGCGGCGCGATACGTCCGGAATATCAGGCCAGGAATCCACTCGAGTTTCGCGCGGCGTTCTTGTTCGGACTTCTGTTCCTAGCAATGGTGATCGTCACACATTACGCTCTGGCCTATCTCGGCAAAGCGGGCTTGTATAGTTTGGCGGCGGTGATGGGGGTGGTGGACGTGGATCCCTTTATTTTGGGGATGACACAATCCACCGGAGCGAACACGCCGTTCACGGAGGCGGCTGCGGCGATCCTGATCGCGGCCGCCAGTAACAATCTGGTGAAGGGCGTCTATGCTTATGCCTTTTCCGATCGCAAGACCGGCATGCAGAGCTTGGCTCTTCTTGCCACCCTCGCCGTGCTGGGAGTGATTCCCCTGATATGGCTAGCGCGATGACTTGCTGCTCTCGCCCGCACCAGCCCCCTGTGGGATCGGCGCGCCATCGGCGAACGTTTCAATCATTTTGCGATTGAACGCCGGAAGGTCGTCCGGTTTTCGACTGGTAACCAGCCCATGATCCGTCACCACTTCCATATCCAGCCACTCAGCGCCCGCATTACGAAGATCCGTCTTAAGCGAGGGCCAGGATGTCACAGCTCTGCCCTGGACGACGCCGGCTTCCACCAACATCCAGGGCCCGTGACAAATCGCTGCCACGGGCTTTCCCTCCTGGAAGAAGCTCTTCACGAATTCCACCGCCTTCGGATTCATGCGCAGTTGGTCCGGATTTGTGACGCCGCCAGGAAGCACCAGCGCGTCATAATCCTCGGGACGCGCCGCGTCCAGTTGCACCTGAATCGGAAACTTGTCCGCTTTATCCTGGTGATTCCAGCCTTGCACTTCCTTCTGCGCCGGGGAGACGAGCTCAGTTTTTGCACCCGCTTGCTCCAACGCCTTGCGCGGCTCGGTCATCTCGACCTGTTCGAAACCATCGGCGACGAGAATGGCGACCTTCTTGCCTTTGAGTTCGTTCTTCACGTTTAAACCCCTAACTTGCGCGGCGCTTAGTCCGTCCGTTGCCTTTCGACCGGGTGGCAACGCCTTTCCGCCGCGTACCGATTTGTTCTTCTTCGTCCTCTTCCTCACCCTCCTGCTGGCCGGCTTCGGCTTCCGTGAAGACCTCACCGCCCACTTGGGTCAACTTTTCGTCCGCCTCTTTTTCTTCGGCGAGCGTTTCTTCCAGCAGGCCGGCTACCTCGTCCAAGCCCAGGGAGCGTGCCCAGGCGCTGACGGTACCGTATCCGGCGATTTCGTAATGCTCTACCTTTTGGGCCGCGCAAATGATGGCGGAGTCCATAACACCATCGGATAGATCCTCTTCCATCGTTTCCTTGCCCTCTTCGACGAGACCCTTCATAGCCGCGCAGGGCTTGCTCTTGGCCTTCTTGTCTAGCAGCTCAAACACTTGTTCTAAACGCTGCACGTGGCCGCGTGTCTGCTCCAGGTGACTCTCAAAAGCTTCCCGAAGCTGCTCGTTCGATGAAGCCTTTGCCATCTTGGGTAGCGCCTTCACCAGCTGTTTCTCGGCGTCGTACAGATCCGCGATTTCTTCCAGGAGTAATTCACGAATGGATTCCATGGGTATGATTTGCGTCCTCCTTCAAAAGACGATCACCCGTTGGACTCCAAAACACTACGAGAGTTTCGGCAACTCTAGTTCACAACCAGGACTTCCAGCATGCCAATTCTGCGCTCCACCGTTACAGCTACCGTGTCACCGGTACGATGCAGCATTAAATCGACGGAAGCGTCGCCGACTTGGATATCGCGAATCTGAACGTATTCCAAGCAGTCGGGCAGCCGGGGATGGGTCAGCAAGATACGGTTTCGGCCAGCGTCGATGGTGAGACCAACCGACGATTGCAACAGCAGGAAGCCAGCCCCGGCGGCAGTTGCATACGGGGAACAGGCGGAAGGATACAGGATTGGGCCTTGCCCAGCCTCCTTCGGAAATCCGCAAAAAAGCTCCGGGAGACGATTGAGATCCAACATTGTCGAAGCTTCAAAGAAACTGTTGAGGAGCTTGGCCGCCAGGTGTGTGAGGCGATAGTGAGCGAACCCGGCGGCGACGAGCGCATTGTCATGGGGCCAAACGGAACCGTTGTGATAAGAGAGCGGATTGTAGCGGGCTTCGTGAGCGGCAACGGTGCGAATCCCCCAGCCGGTAAAGAAACGTTCGGAGATCAGCTGTTCCGCCACGGCGCCGGCGTGCTCCTGCCGCGCGATTCCGCTGAAAAGGCAATGTCCGGCATTGGATGATCTCACAACACACTGGCGTTTCGCGCCATCCAGCGCCATGGCATAACTCCCGATCGATTCACACCAGAACGATCGCTCGAAGTTTTCCTTCAACTTTATCGCCTCGCCTTGCCGGCGTTGTGCGACCTCCTGCCGGCCTAAACCGGCCGCCATCTCAGCTACAGACAATTTCGCGCCGTAAACATATCCCTGAACTTCCGCCAGCGCAATGGGACCGGCCGCGATTCTCCCGTCGGCATGAAATATCGAGTGCTCCGAATCTCTCCAACCCCAGTTCGCCGGCCCTTCGACGAAGCCATCGCCGTCGGAATCTCCGAATCGGTCCATCCAATTGCAAGCCAGTTCGATGGCTGGCCACAGAGATTCGACGTACTTCAAATCAGCGGTTCTGCGATAGTAAGCGCCGGCCAGCATGAGGAACAACGGCGTGCTATCCAGGCTGCCGTAATACCTGCCGAATGGAATCTCGCCGGTCGCCGCCAGTTCCCCTTCACGCGCTTCATGGAGAATTTTGCCCGGTTCACCGTCTTGCTCGCGCGATCTTTCCCTGGCTTGCGTGGACGCCAAATAAGAGAGAACTCCGCGAGCGATTTGAGGAGCAATCCAAAGAGATTCGAGCGCCGCAATGATTCCGTCCCGCCCGAATGGCGCGCTGAACCATGGAATGCCGGCATAGGGATAGAGTCCGCAAGGTCCCATCGTTAATAACATGTTCAGGTCGGCCCGCGAACGGCCGATCCAATTGTCAAATTGCTGGTTCGAACTTCGGATCCAATCTGGAATCTTACCCGCTTGCTCGGCGGAGGCGAGATCTAAACCGTCCACGAAGGTCGCGGGAGCCGCTACCCCATCATTCAATTCGAAAGCAAAATTGAATTCGAGCGTTCGCTCTTCTTGAGGCGGGAGATGCATGCTGAAGTGGAGCGACGACGGCAGTATCACTTCGGCGACCGGATTCGACCGCAGCAGCGTGCGCCGGATCGCGCCGTCCAGACCTTCGTACTCCAATACGACTTCCCGGCTGCGATTCCGGAGCCTCGGCTCGCGCAAAACACCGCGGCGCGAGCGGCTCTGTCCGCGGACTTCGAAGATGTCCAAGTAATCGGCGCCAAACTCGATCGTGAAACTGATCTCCACTGCCGCCAGACCGAAATTCCGGATCCGCAGGCACATGTAGAAAGCGTTGTCCCACAAAAATTGCGAACGGTCGACATGCAGCGTGCCACGAGGAAGGAGCAATGTTCCGTTGCTATATATGTCTGGATTGGTGAGATCGACGGATAGAAGTACGTTATCTTTACGTATCGTCGAATTGAGCAGAAGCGCTCTGCTCTCCATGAGCTCGAATTTCAGGCAGGAAAGAAATCGCGTTCCCCGATGGTAGATGCCTTCTTCGCCGCGGGCACGCGCATCAATGTCCCCATAATGATCGAATAATCCAAAGGTATCGCCCTGCTTGAGAACCAACGCACGTTCTGCACAAGGCGCCGATGTAGCCTGGATGTAGTAGTTGTTATCGGGCGGGCTCATCGACAGGAGTTGCTCTTCCGGTGCGGCTCGTGATCTTCCATTCCCGAGCCGCGCGCGGAAGCAACCGTTTGTTCGAGCGGGCGGCTAGAACGGAAGGTAACCAATCAACATCAGAACAATCAGGATCAGCAACACGGTTCCCAGCGCGCCGCTCGGATAGTAACCCCAACCTCTGCTGTAAGGCCAGGCCGGAATGGCGGCCAGCAGCAAGATGACCAATAAAATCAGAAATAACATCGATTCTCCTTTTCCGCCGGCAGCCCGGCGCTTTTAGCACTATTCCCCAATCCAAAAGAAAGGCGGAGCCTGCGACACGGAAACCGACCCCGCCAGTCAATCAACCAAACTTAAGGGACGTACTAGCCGTCCCTTCTAGACTCGTCTCCCGACGTGCATGACGAGACTCACGAGGAACAACACCAGGAACAAGAAGAACAAGATCTTGGCAATCCCCGCAAACGCGACCGCAACGCCGCCGAACCCCAAAACCGCAGCTACCAGAGCGATCACAAAGAACACCAACGCGTAGTAAAGCATTTGGGCATCCTCCTTCTGTGCAGCTGAATGCATCTCACCTGCCAACTCTGCAGCCCTCTACAATCAATGAGATGCATGGTCCGGCCAGGTGCGAATCGCGTATTGTAGGGAGCATGCTGGAAAACTCTACAGCCACTAACGCGAGACGGCTGCGCCGCGTGCCGCGCTTTCGTTCACCGACGTTTCCGCAATCTGAGTAAGTTTCTCGTCTGCTTTCTTCTCCTCAGTCAAGGTCGCGTCGAGTAAGCTCAAAGCCTCCTGAACACCGAGCGTTTTTGCGAATGACAGCACCGAACCGTACGCCGCGATCTCGTAATGCTCCACGCGATTCGCCGCCGCGATGAGTCCGGCATCGCGCAACGGAGATTGCTCGGTGTTGCTAATCATGTCGTCGCCCTCTTCGATCAGGCCTTTCATGGCATCGCACGTCTGGCCCTTCGGCTTCTTACGCAATGCCTGAAACACTTGCTCCAAGCGCCGCACATGACCCTTGGTCTCTTCCAAATGCGATTCGAAGGCCTGTCGTAATTGCGGAGACGTGGACGCTTCCGCCATCTTCGGCAAAGTCTTCACCAAGCGCTGCTCGGCATCGTAAAGATCCTCGATCTGTTCTACGAAGAGATCTTCCAAATTCTCAATTTTCATGATGACGTTTCCTTTGCGATGGATTTGGGGCGTGGTGCCCCACGGTCGTTAGACGACCGGCGCGCCGTCTGTTGAGCGCAAGAAACGGTGAGAAGATTGCAAGCGGTTTCGCGGAGGTATTATGCCCGAAAAAAGAACCATCGAGAGAGCTAGAAAAGATGCCAGGGAGGGAAAAGCCGCGAGCACGCAAGCGGGCGAATTTGTGCGCGAGGAGATCGAACACGTGCGCGAGGGAAAGCACGGCGCGCGATCCCCGGAGCAGGCCATCGCGATCGGGCTGTCAAAAGCTCGCCGTGCGGGCATTGTAGTTCCGCCGGCCAAGGGAAAGAAAGCTTCCGCCGCAACGACGAAGCGCAAGGGTCGCCCATCGGCGAAGCGCTCGCGGGCGACAGAATCCGCTTTGAAAAAGGAAGGGCATTCGGCGGCCTCGCACAGCGCGCTTTCACAGCATGCAAAGCGAGCGGCGCGATCTCGCTAGCGGATCAATACGCGCCGCATCCAATCGTGAAGCCGCGTGTGCGGTGGGCGCAACATTCGGCCAAGTCCAAGCCAGTGCCGCTGGAAAATCGGCTTGAGTTTGCTGAAAGTGTCGAAGCCTTCGCGGCCGTGATAGTGGCCCATTCCGCTTGGCCCAACTCCACCGAACGGTAAATCCTCGGCGGCAATGTGAAGCAGAGTGTCGTTCACGCAGACACCGCCGGAGACTGTGTGAGTAAGTATCCGATCGATTACGTTTCGGTCGTGCGCGAATAGGTACAGGGCCAGCGGCCGGTCATGCGCATTGACGTAGCTGATTGCTTCGTCGATTGACGCGTAAGTTTTCAGTGGAAGAATTGGACCGAAAATCTCTTCGCGCATCACGCGCGAATGTTCGGGTGGATTGATCAGAATCGCCGGGGCGAAGCCACGTGCAGCGCCGGATTCCCCGCCCAGCACGATGGTTTCTACTCCAAGCTCGCGCGCCTCTTCGAGATAGGTACGCAAACGATTGTGATGCTTGTCGTTGATGATGGACGTATAGCGCGCGTCCGGATAGTAGCGCAATACGGCTTTCCGCAGGGCCTCAACAAAAGGGCGCAGCGACGCTTCCGGAACCATTACGTAGTCGGGCGCAATGCATGTTTGACCCGAATTCAGCAGCTTCCCGTAGACGATATCCGAAGCAGCGCGAGTGAGATTTGCATCGGGCGCGACAATCGCCGGGGACTTGCCCCCTAACTCCAGTGTCACCGGCGTGAGATTCTCGGCCGCGGCTCGCATCACGTCGCGGCCAATTGCTGTGGCGCCTGTGAACAACAAATGCTGGAACGGCAGAGCGGAAAATTGCCGTCCGATGGAGGAATCGCCGCAAACTACGGCCACCAGATCCGGCGGGAACGCGGCCGAGATCATCTTTTGCAACACAGCGGATGTCTCGGGCGTGAATTCCGACGGCTTCAGCAACACCCGATTGCCCGCTGCAAGAGCGCCTGCCAAGGGCGCGAGGGAAGGAACACCGGATAGTTCCAGGGGACGATAATTCCTACCACTCCAAGCGGCTGCGGCAGCACCCATGCTTGCGCCGGCTGCAATGGCCATGCCACGTGTCGTGGACGCGGCGCCATCCAGCTTTTGACATGACGGCGCGCATGCCGAATCGCATTCACCGCCACATAGATTTCTGAAAACAACACTTCGTCGCGCGAGCGTCCGCCGAAATCGTGATCGATAGCCGACGCGAGTTCGTCTTGGTGCGCCAGAAGCGCCCGCAGTAGCCGCGTGAGGTTGGCGCGCCGCTCCACGGCTGATGCATAGGGTGCCGCCGCGAAAGCCGCGACCTGAGCGTCAAAAACGGCGGCGAGCGAGCTAATCACCACAAATGATAATAGCCGTCTCGACGGCCCATCTCCACCGGAACTCCAAAAACTTCGCTGAGACGTTCCGTTGTAAGCAGCGTTTCCTTTCGCCCATCGGCGAAAACGCGGCCGGCTTTGAGCAGGATGACGCGATCAATCTCGGGAATGATATCCGGCAAATGATGTGTGACTACCAGGATGCCGATCCCGGATTGCGCCAGTTTCCGAAGCAGCGCGCGCAGTTCCAACATCGCCGATACATCCAGGCTGTTGGAAGGCTCGTCCAGCAACAGCGCCACAGGATCGTGCACCATGGCGCGAGCGATTAGAATCCGCCGCCCCTCGCCCGACGACATTTCGTCCATGAAGCGATCGGCTAGATGCGGGACTTCGAGAAGCTTCAGCACCTCACGGGCTTTTTCCAACATCGGCGGAGTTACATGATGATAGGTCTGGATTCCGATGCTGCTGAAGAATCCGGAAAGCACCGCTTCGATGCCTGTGATATCCCGGGTGCAGGTGCTCATCAGGTCGTTCGAGACCACCCCAAGCAGCTTTCGCAGATCGAAAACGTTCCAACCATCCTGACCAAAGAGCCTCAGCGCCGATTCGGCTCGCATGAGCGGATAGCATTCCCGGGTAATTGTTTTAATTAGCGTGGATTTTCCGCAACCATTGGGTCCGAGGATCGCCACATGCTCGCCGGCTTGGATGCGTAACGTGATATCGTGCAGCACGGTTTTCCCGCCCCGCATGACCGAAATGCGTTGGAAGTCGAGGAGGGCCGGAGTCGCGGCCGCGGATTCTGGCATTCACCGAGAGTATACTGCAAGCATGCTGAACCGCCTTCTCAGTTCGATCTTTCTTGTGTCCGCGCCGATGCTTTTCGGACAACTCGATTCTAATTCCGTGACAGTAACGACAACTCAGAGCCTAAATCTGCAACCGGATCAGATATTGTTCGCAGTCGGTGTGACCACGCCCATCACTGCAACTCTGGACGATGTGCTGGCGGCAGTGAAGAGCGTGGGCCTCACCAGTTCCAATTTCACTGGATTGAACAGCACTCTGTCGGAAGTCCAACCCCCCGGCAGCGGCACTGCCGGATCTCCGAACATCGTGCAATGGAGCTTTGGATTAGCCGTGCCGTTCGCGCAATCCAAGGCCACCATCACCGCACTCACAGCTCTTCAACAGAGCATCGTGCAAAACAATCCCGGGTTTTTGCTTACGTTTAACTTGCAAGGCACTCAGGTGTCCGCAGCCCTGCGGCAAGAACAAGGCTGCAATCTGACAAGTCTGATTGCGGATGCGACAACGCAGGCTCAGAAATTGGCTTCCGCAGCCGGGCTGAACCTTGGATCCATTTTGGCGATGTCGAGCGCTCCGCCAACTTCAGTGCCGGCGCCGGCATCTGGGATCGCGGTTGGCGGGTTTGTAGGACTGTTATCTCCAACTGTCACACAAACCAACTGCGCGCTTACCCTGAAATTCGGCCTCACCCGATTCTGACCCGCGTCAGCTATCCTGCTTGACGCGCTTCAGCGCGATCTTCATCTTCTCGCCGTCGGAGCCTTGCTTCACCGCACCGGAGATTTGATCGCCATCCACTTTTAACTCGAGATAATAAACCGAATCGCCGCCGTCCACTTCCATAGTGACCGTGTCACCATCCACCAATCCTTTCGAAATGGAATGCTGATCCTCCTCCGGCCCAGCAGTTCCAGTGACGGTTTTACCGTCCTGCTTCAGGATCATGACCACCGGAATGGTTTGGGCTTCGCCATCCTGTTTCATATCCACGGTTCCGGCCCATTTTCCGGTCAGTTCCGCGCCGCTGAGGGTCCAGGCGGCCGCCAATAGCAGGCTCAAGAAGATGCTTTTCATAGGTGCTCCTTTGCGCACGACGATACTTGGCAAGTTTAACGCAAGCGGTAGCGGAAAAGTTGCATTTATTTATTCGCGGATTGCGACTACCGGGTCCACGCGGAGCGCCCGGCGTGCGGGAAGGTAGCTGGCGGCGGCCGCGACCACTATAAACAGGACGGCCATCGCGGCAAATATCGCCGGATCGGTGGGGTTCGTATGAAATAGGAAGGCGGATAACACCCGGCGCGCCGCAAAAGCCCCCACCAATCCTGCCGCGACGCCGATCGCGGTAAGCCCCAGGCCCTCCCGCAACACCAGTTGCAATAGATCCGCTGGCTGGGCGCCTAATGCTCGCCGGATTCCCATCTCCTGGCGCCGCTGTTCTACCGAATAGGCGAGCAATCCGTAAATTCCGATGGCCGCCAGCGCCAGCGCCACAGCCGCGAATGCGCCCAGCAGCCACAAAGTGATCTGACGCTGTCCAAAGGAATCGCCGACGATATCCTCCATGCTGCGGACTCCGGTGACGGGCAGCTCTGCGTCCACCTGCGCAATCTTCTTTTGCACGGCGCTGGAAAAGAGCATCGGATTTCCCGCCGTCTTCACCTCGATGTACATCCCGGGCCAGGGACGTTGCGAATACGGCGAGTACAATTCCGCGCCCGCTTCCGAATCGAGCCCGGACGTTTTAATGTCCGCCACCACTCCCACAACCTCTTCGCGTAGCTCCGCGCGCGCCACAATGAGTTGCTTGCCGATCGGATCCTGATTCGGCCAGAATTTTCGCGCTAGCGTCTCATTGACTACCGCCGCGCCGGCACTCCCTTCGTTGTCGTGTTCATTGAAGAAGCGCCCGCGTACCAGGTGTCCTCCGACCGTTTTCAGATAGTCCGGCGTCACGGAGTGCCAAAAAGCCAGGGGCCGTTTTCCAAACGGCAGCACAGCGTCGCCCACCACCAGGATTGGCACCAGCACGCCGACGTTTAAAGGCAGCGACAAAGAAGCGCTCGCAGAACTCACGCCCGGGATAGTCGATATTTCGCGCAATGCTTCGCGGAAAAATATGTTCTTCTGGGCATTCGCCGGATATTTCGTGGCGGGCAGCGTAACCTGCATTGTCAGCACGCCGCGCGGGTCGAATCCAGGATCGACATTCTCCAGTTCGATAAAACTGCGCAGCAGCAGGCTGGCAGCGATCAACAAAATCATCGAGAGGGCAACCTGGCCGATCACCATCGCTCCGCGCATTTTGCTGCGCCGCAAACTGCCGGCCGCGCCCCGGCCGGATTCGCGCAGAATCGAGTTCAAATCCGGCTTCGAAGCATCGAGCGAAGGAATCAGGCCGAAGATCCCTGCTGTTGCCATCGAAATCAGCAGCGTAAAGGCGAGCGTCTCCCAATCCATCCGGACTTCGCCAGCGCGAGGCAGATTGAGTTGGCTGATTCCGCTCGCCAACCGAATTCCGGTATGCGCAAACCCAAGCCCCAGGGCTCCGGCGCTCAATGCGAGCACAGAACTCTCCGCCAGCAACTGTCGAATCAAATCCCCGCGGCCGGCTCCCAGCGCCGCGCGCACCGCGAACTCTTTGCGGCGTCCGGTGGCTCGCGTCATCAGCAGGCTCGCGACGTTGGCGCACGCGATCAACAACACGGCGCCGATGGCGGCGCACAAGACCAGCAACGCCGGCTTCACATTTTCCACCACAGCGCCATGCAAAGGACTAGCCAGCAACTGCGCGTCCGGATCCGAATCCACCAAGCCGCGATTTTCACGTAAAAACTGCCGATTCAGAACTTCCAATTCCGCCAGGGCCTTCCGATCATCGATGCCCGGCTTCAGTCTCGCGATCACGGAGATGTATCCCGCGCCCAATCGAATCTGGTCCGGAGTGAATGCGCTCAACGCCGCCAGGTTGGTGGCCAGCAAATCGAGAGCGGGCACCGGTTGATCCAGGCTCGCGGGAAGAATTCCGATGACCGTAGATGCTTGCGAATCCAGCGTAAGCGAACTGCCAACGATGTTCGGATTCGCCCCGAATCGCCGCTGCCACAAGCCATAACTCAGCATCACTGCCGGCTTGCCGCCCGCCCGGTCTTCTTCCGGAAGGAAATCGCGCCCGAGCACGGGATGCAGACCCAGAGTCGGTAAAAAGTCCGCGGAAACTCGCGCCGCTTGAAGCTGCTCCGGCTGATTGACGCCGGTGAGATTAAAAGTTTCCGAGCAGAATCCGGCTAAATTCGCGAACGATCGATTGTCCGCGCGCAGCTGATTCAGCCTGGCCAGCGAAATCGGCGCCCGCCCGTTGCCGCGCTTCGGATTGCTGTTATAAAGCAGAAAAAGCCGATCCGATTGCGGATAGGGAATCGGCCGCAGCAGCACAACGTTAACGATGGTGAAAATCGCCGTGTTCGCACCAATGCCGAGCGCCAAGGTCAGTATCGCTACGGCCGAGAATCCGAGATCCTTCCGCAGCACACGCAACGCAAATCGGAAATCTTGAAGCATCACTCATCGCGCAGAGCGATCATAGGATCCACTCGCGTCGCCCTCCGCGCGGGTAAATAACAGGCCAGCATTGCCACCGAGACCAGCAAAACGGGAACTGCCAGGAATGTCAACGGATCGATCGGTTGCACGCCATATAAGAATCGCGTCAACAAGCGCGTAACACCGAATGCGGCCAGCAACCCCGCGCCAATTCCCACAGCCGCCAAACGAGCTCCTTGCCCCAGGATCATCCGGAACACGTCGTTCGCCCGCGCGCCCAGCGCCATACGCACGCCGATTTCCCGCGTCCGTTGCGCCACCGAATACGAGATCACTCCGTACATTCCAATGGATGCCAGCGCCACTGCGAGCACGCCGAACGCCCCGAGCAGCAGCATCGAGAAGCGCGGCTGCGTCATCGATTCGTCCACCAGGCTGGTCAAGGTCGTGAGCTTGCCCAAGGGAAGATCCGGATCCACGGATCGAACCGCCTCCCGCACCATGGGAGCGATTCCGGCCGGCTCCGCCTGGGTTCGCATCACCACCTGCATGTTGAGCAGCGAAGGCCACACCTTCTGGTTGAACGGGACGTACATCTCAGGACTTGACTCTTCGCGCAACGAAAGGTGCTTGATATCCGCGACGATTCCGACAATCGTGCCCGCCGGGTAACGCAGACTCCCCGGCCCCACTTGCTTTCCGATGGCATCCTCGCCCGGCCAGTATTTCCGAGCCATCGCGCTATTGATGACGACGACTGGCGGCGAATCCGCGGTATCGGAATCCTGGAAAGCTCTGCCTCGCAGCACTGGAGTTCCGGTGGCCTGGAAATATCCCGATGAAATCATCGTGTACGCGGCATAACGCACCTCTTTGGGATTCGCCAGCGGCCGGCCCGGAATTCGAATGCCCGTAGATTCTCCCGCGCCGCGCATCGGTATCGTCTCGCCGATCCCGGCCGATTGCACGCCGGGCAGCGAGCGCAAACGGCGCAACGTGTCTTGATAAAGCTGCACGATGTGGGCCGTGTCGTTATACTTTGTTTCGGGCAGGGACAGCTCGAACGTCAGAACGTGCGCGCGATTGAATCCGGAATCGCTTCGCAGCAAGCTATAAAAACTGCGGACTAAAAGACCGGTCGCGATCACCAAAACGAGCGCCAGCGCCACTTGGGAAATCAGCAGCGCATTCCGTGTCCTCGGATTGCGCCCGCCGCCCGATCTTTGGCTGCCTTCTTTGAGCGATTCCGCGAGATTGGCGCGCGCCGCTTCAATTGCAGGCGCGATCCCAACTAAGATTCCCGTGATCATTGCGCCTGCCAGGGCGAATGCAAACACCGAAAGATCGAGGGAAACCTCGTGCAGGCGCGGAATCCCGGCAGGGCCGAACGTCTTTACGAAATCCACGCCGGCCTTTGCTAGAAGGATTCCGCCTAATCCGCCGGCTACCGCCAGGGCCAGGCTTTCCGTCAGAAGCTGCCGCACCAATCGCCCTTGTCCCGCGCCCAATGCAGCCCGTAACGTGAATTCGCGTCTTCGTCCAATGGAGCGGGTGAGTAGTAGGCTCGCCACATTAGAACATGCGATCAGCAAAACCACGCCCACGGCGCCGAGCATCAATAGCAAGGGACGTCGCATGTCTCCAACCACTTGTTGAGACAGGGGAGTCAATCGCGTGTTGAACCAGCCTTTGCCCTGCGGAATCAGTCGCTCCATCTGTTTCGTGTAGAGGTCCAACTCGGCTTGCGCAAGCTCCATCGTGACACCGGGTTTCAAACGGCCGATTACAGCCAACTCTTCGGGCCCCGGAGGCGGCGCCGCAGGAAGAGCCAGCGGAACCCAAAGCTGAGCTTCGCGCGGAAAATCCAGACTGTCGGGCATTTCGGACGCTCGTGGAAAAGCAAACTCGGGCGGCATGACGCCGATCACCGTGTAAGTGTGCCCGCTCAGTTCGACGCTGCGGCCGATCACGGCGCTGCTTCCCGCAAAGCGGCTTCGCCACAGCGCGTAGCTCAACACCACCACATTTTCATGGCCCGGCCGGTCTTCTTCCGCCGTGTAAACGCGCCCGAGTGCCGCCGCAATCCCAAGCGACGGAAAAAATCCGGATGATGCACGCAAGCCTTCGAGCTGTACCGGTTCGCCAACGCCAGTGAGATTGAAACTATCGCCCTGGAACGCGCCGAGGCTTTGAAATGTTTTGGTCTGCAGCCAGAAGGAGCGAAAATCCCGCTGCCCCCACGGAAATTTGTCGAACCCCAAGAATGTTCCCACCGGGGCCAGCCGCCAAGGCAGCATCACTCGTTCCGGTTGTGGATAAGGCAGCGGCTTGATCAAAATTGCATGGACCACGCTGAACACCGCCGTGCTCGCGCCGATCCCTAGCGCAAAAGTCAATACGGCGACAGCCGTGAATCCGCCCGCTTTGACGTGAATCCGCAAAGCGTGCTTCAAATCTTGTATAAATGTTCTCATTTCGCGAGTGGGGCAAGCCTCCCCCTTGCCATTACCACGTAGGGCGCACCGCACTCCATCCGCGTTACTTCAAAATCTGCACCAGATTACTGTAATCGTCCGTCCACGGGCGCAGACCAGGTCGAACCTTGGCGGGATTGATCCGAATGAAGTGGAACAGTGGATCGGCAAAAGTGGCGCTATCGGACGCTACCAGAATCCAATCGCTTTCCGACAAATAATCTTCATCCTCGCCATCGTCGTTCACTTCAATCGCCGCCTTCCGCAAATCGAGCGCGTTCCGCGCTACTACTGGGGCGAGATCAAGATAACGATTCGACACGTGCACAGCCAAAATTCCGCCGGGCTTCAAGTGTCGAAAGTAAAGCTCGAACGCCTCGCGCGTCAGCAAATGCACCGGAATCGCATCGCTGCTGAATGCATCCACGCCCAGGACGTCGAACTGCTGACTGGGCTGGCGCTCCAGCGTCAAACGCGCATCGCCCAACAGGACCTCGTGATCGGCTGGGCAATCGGCCAAGAATGTAAACCAGGTGGTGGCGATGCTCAGATCCAGTGGATTGATTTCATAAAAGCGAAAGTAGTCGCCACGCCTGCCATAAGCGGCGGTCACCCCCGCTCCGAGGCCAATCATCCCAACGCGTACGGCAGGCCGCTGTTCGAAATATTGGATGGCGCGGCCGAGACCCGACTTGGGTCCGTAGTAACTGGTTGGAGTGCGGCGTTCGTCTGGATCGGTCAGTTCCGTTCCGTGATTGATGGTGCCGTGGATCAACCGGCGCGAACCGGTTTGGTTGGCATTGTCTTCTTCCTCATAGACGCGTAGCACTCCGTAGTAATTGCGCACGGATCGCTCGAACCGCTGGTCGTCCAAATGCTTTTGGTAGATGATGTACCAAGCCAGCGCCACCGTAAACGTGATCATTCCAATTCCCGCAGCGTGCGGCATCCAGGCGCGCGGCCAATCCCCTGGCTTGATCCACAACATTGCTGCAACCAACGCCGCGCAAGCAATCAACGCCAATGGCAATTCGGCATATGTATCAAAGAAATGCGGGGCGCCGACCGCGACGAACAATCCACCTAACGCGCCACCAACGGCAACCATCAAATAGAAGCTCGTCAAGTGTCGCGGATCGGGCTTCAGCCGAACCAGTTCGCCATGACATGCCATGCAGCAAACAAATAGCGCGGCTACAAAAATCGGAATCGATATTTTGATGTTCAAATTGCCCTTGCTGTAATAGAGCGCAAAAGCAGCGCCTCCCAGCACGATCGCCAGCAGAGGCAGAAATACTCCCCGGTGATAAAACTTCTCGCGCTCGAAGCACAGGATGAAGCTGAGCAGATAAACCGCGAGCGTCGCCACCCATAGCAGCGGGATGGGTGCGACGTTCGAGCTTAAATGCGTCGTGATGGAAAGCAGCAACGCGGATGCGCACGCTGCCAGCGCGATCCAAAGCGCTTGTTGTTGCACGGTTGGCGCATCGGTAGCAGGTGCCTGCCGGCGGGATGGAGCGAAATCTTTGGCGCGCCAACCCAGCGCCGCGCACAAAATCGCGAATAGAACAAATATGCCGGACCAGCCGTAAGCCTGCGCCCGTGTGCCCGCCAACGGTTCCACGAGCAGCGGAAAACTTAGCAACGCCAGTAGCGATCCGAGGTTCGAGAGCGCGAATAACCGATAAGGAACCGTGCCAGGTTTCGCCGCAACATACCAGGCTTGCAGCAGGGGACTCGTCGTCGAAAGGAGAATATAAGGAAGCCCGATGGTCGCCGTCAGCAGCATGAGAATGCGAGCGGACGGATCGCCCGCATGAGTTGGCTTCCAGTCCGGCGAAGGAAGAATGGGCATCAATGCGACACTCAAAGCGAGCAGCGCAATATGCAACCCAGCCTGATGCCTCGGTTTCAAAAGGCGCGTGGACCAGTGGGCGTACAGATATCCGATCAATAAACACGCCTGGAAAAACAGCAGGCAGGTGCTCCACACCGCGGCCGATCCGCCGAACCAGGGCAGGATAATCTTGCCGATCATCGGCTGTACTTCGAACAACAGAAACGCGCTGAGAAAGATGGTGACCGCGTAGAGCAAGGGTCAATCATCGCACAGTGAAGATGCCATCCAGCCTCGCAAGCTGGTAGACTCACCACTTGAAGCTAGCCCCTGTAGACTACCTCATCCTCTCCCTCTACTTCGCCTTCGTGCTGGGCATCGGCTGGCTGGTCAAGCGCAAAGTCAGCACCAGCGCAGATTTTCTAACTTCCGGCCGCTCGGTTCCTGTTTGGATCACCAGTCTCGCGTTTATCGCCGCAAATCTGGGCGCGCAGGAAGTGATCGGCATGTGCGCCTCGGGCGCCAAATACGGCATTATGACCGCGCACTTCTATTGGATCGGCGCGGTGCCGGCGATGATCTTCGTG
>Ga0070734_10002344_pt1 | contig 23296 bp, 18 predicted proteins | sample Coa_R1_8_FD_66444 | JGI IMG/M metagenome (GOLD analysis project Ga0070734, IMG submission 66444) | Surface soil microbial communities from Centralia Pennsylvania, which are recovering from an underground coalmine fire - Coalmine... | ecosystem: Environmental > Terrestrial > Soil > Unclassified ...
TGCTGGTCGCCATGGTGATCCTGTCTATCGCGCTGCTGGCCTATGTCACGGTGGCTGTAGCATCTCGCAGCGCGATGGATAAAGGGGCGGATTATGCCCTGGCGGCACAGGTAGCCGGCGATAAGATCGCGGATCTCCAGGGAACTGGATATGGCAGCCTGGTAAACGGAACGACGACATCCGCCGTCGCGAGGCTCTCCGGCGGGCAGATGACGGTGGTGATCGGTCCGCTGGATGGGAACGCCGGCAATACGAATATTACGCAGCTCGATGTCACGGTCACCTGGTCGGCTGTCAGTACTCAGAACCCATCCGGCGCAGGCAGCCTGCACTATAGCACGCTGATAAGCAATCGAAGATGAAGGCAAGACACGGATATACACTCATGGAGCTGCTGGTCGCGATGACGGTATCCGTCATCGTCCTGGCTCCTATTCTCGCCATCATCAACCAGGTGAGCCGGCAGTGGAACAGACAGGTCGGCCTCTCCAGGGCGGTGGACGTTGCCAACCTCAGCCTCTCGCTCATGGATAAGGAGCTGCGTAGCGCCGTTCTCTACCATGCGACGGATGGAACGAAGACCTGCACCTTCTCTTTGCCGGCCAATACCGATGGCTCCGGCCACTATGTGCCCGCATGGAGCGGGGGGAGCCTGAGCTTTCAGAGTGGAGTGCGGGTCCACTACTATCTTTCGGACACCACAGGGACAGCGGGAACCGGCACGGTGCTATGGAGGGAGTACAACCCGAACCCCTCCGGAGACGCAGGCTGGGTACAGGATGCCTCATGGAGCTTGCTGCCGGGGAGCAACCCCGCGCAGGGCAAGCTCTCCGGCGTGTCCTCGCTCACCTTTACGACGACCGGGATGCCTGCCAATACGGTGCGAGTTACGCTGACGGTTGCCGATACGGAGAACCATCAGATCTCCACCTACTCGTTACAGCGCGATGTCTATCTATCGAATCATAACTGAGCCGGCCAGGAAGAAGCACAGAAGACGCCACTCTGAATCGTCGCTACGCGGACGACGGGGCAGTGTGGCGATGGTGGCGCTCATGGCGCTGACGGTGGTCCTGATCCTCGTGTTGGGCATGATCGCTATCGGCAATCGGGTGTTGCTGGGCGGCAGGCATGAAGCGCGAGGGCGGGGAGCGCGGGCGATGGCGGAGGCGGGGATCGAATATGGCTACTGGCAGGTCGCTTATAACAACGCGGCGCTTCCCTATACCGCCAGCCGCTCTCTCGGCAATGGCAATTTCAGCGTGACGGTTACCGACAACAGCACCAATATCAGCCAGACATATCAGATTACCGGCACAGGCACTTTGAATGGGGAGACCTATCAGTCCACACGTGTGGTCCAGAACAAGGCTGCCGGGGGCAACGTCTGCGACTATGCCCTGTGCAGCATCGGTGATATCTCCAGCAATAAGGTGAATACAGGCTCCGGAGGGGCCAACGGAGACATCCGGTCGAACGGCAATATCCAGCTCTGGTCGGCCAACGCTTCGGTGAATGGAGACGCCTACGCCGGCGGCTCCTGTAGTATCACCACGATCACGGGATCGTCGCATGCCAATTATGCTTCGCTGACGTTTCCCAGCGTCAACCTGGCCTACTATCAGGGCATCGCCAATCGCACCTTCAACGGCAGCGTCAGTTGGAGCGGGTTTACCTTTCTTACTGCGAACGAAGTGGTCTACGTCAATGGGGACGTGAACTTCAATACAGGCACGATCAGCGGCACGGGGACGCTGGTCATCAGCGGTCGGTTCAACTTTAACGGCAACCTGTCTTATGGTCTGTCTACCGACCGGATGGCGGGAATTTCGATTCAGGGAGCGAACGTCAACGGCAGTTGCAGCAGCCTGGTCGGCATCTACTACTGCCATGATAGCTCCAATGACTCGACGGTGATCCTGGCGCCGCCCCTGACGGTCTCACGGGGCTCTTTCACCGCAGACAAGTTCATATTCAACTCCGGGGGTGGGCATCAAATCACGATCCTTCGCGACCCCGGCATGAACGCGAGCGTCGGGCAGCAACTGCACCTGCCCGGCTATTGATACCTTTTCGAGAGAGGACAGACCAGGAGATGAAGATGAAGCAGGAGCGTACAATCAAGCAGAGCACGCCATGGAGAGGCTGGTTTTCCGCTCGAAAGGCCGCAAGTTCCCGCCGGCAGAGTGCGTGCGGGGAGCAGGCTAGCGCGTTGCTTACCGATAGGGAGACCGTCTTTATCCGATCGGAGGCAGCCGAGAGGGCGCTGGAGCGCGCCCTGCGCAAGGTTTTGCAGAATGTAGAAGCGACCTCCGCCCATCTGCTGCTGACGGAGGAGGCAACGAATGCACTCGCCACGTATCTGGAAGTGGGGTTCGAGCAAGCGAGCGTATCCATAACCCTCTCTGAGATGGAGTCTGAGATCGAGCGCTATGTGCTGGCCGCTGCCAGGCCTCTCATGCTGGCGCCGGGGAAGCCCGCCGATCTGCCGGGCCTTGTGGGCCGCTATGCGGGGCCGGCCTCGATATGGATACCGCTCCTGGAGCGCGATGAGACCAATGAACCGGTTAAGGTGGTGGGCCTCCTGATACTGCGCAACGCTCGCAAAGACCCTCCGTTCACCGAAGAGAAGCAGCGGATCGCATCCGATTGCGCCGATGCGATGACGGTGATCCTCGCCAATTCGCGCGTTCATGAGGGGATGCGGACGGCGTTCCTGAGCTCTCTGGTTACCCTGGCACGCTCTCTGGAGGATCGCCATCCCTATAGCAGAGGTCACTCCTTGCGCGTAGCCGAACTCTGCGTGATGATCGCCCGAAAGCTGGATGTAGCGCCGGATCGGATCGAGTTGCTGCGCCTCGGGGCGATGCTGCACGACATCGGTAAGGTGATGATTCCGGAAGCCATTCTCTATAAGCCCACGCAACTCAGCGACGAGGAGTTTGCGCTCGTGAAGCAGGTCCCCCTCTTTGGCTACGACCTCTGCAGATCCATCGGCTTGCATGAGGATCTCCTGGTATTGATCCGGAACAATCACGAGCGGCTGGATGGAGCGGGGTATCCCGATGGCCTGAAACAGGGCGAGCTGCCGCTTCCCCTCCGTATCCTCTGCGTGGTGGATGCCTTCGACGCCATGAGCTCCTCGCGTGCGTATCGCCAGGCGATTTCCAGCGAAATGCGCCGTGAGCAGCTCAACCGGTTCGCCGGGACGCAGTTCGATCCTGTCGTCGTGGAGACGCTCAAGGGCCTGCTCAGTTCCGGCGCGCTGGACGTTCTCTACCAGGATATCTGGGGGACATCCGAAGAGACCCTCTCCACCTCCCTGGAGGGCCTCCAACGGGCTGCCTGAGCGCATGGGGCTTCGTCCGGCGGTTCCCCTGCCCTCTCAAGCCACGGGAGCGCGCGGGGCGGTTTTGCTAAGGAAACACCGCAAAGCCGCCGATTATAGAATGGAGAGCGCCTGCTTCGCAGGACTGGTCCGCCCCGCCGCGCCACCCTATTTATGTGTGCTATTTTGAAATTCTTATCCACTTTGGAGTTGTATGTTGGACATCTGGAAGCGGCTGTCAGCCATCTCGGGGGTGAGCCTCTGCCTGCTGGGAATGCTGGTTCTCATCGGCTGGCTGCTTCATGCGATGTGTTTGATCCAGGTGTTGCCGGGATTGGCCCCCATGCAGCTCAACACCACATTGGGCTTTCTGGCGATCGGAGCCTCTCTGGCGTTCTTCCAATCGCCGCTACCGGCGGTCGTGTTGACGGCAGGCTTGCTGATGGCGCTCCTGATCGGCATCCTGATGCTCTCCATCCAGAACGCACGGGCGGCGCAAAAGGCGCAGCAACGCCTGGTCGCGATCCTGGAAAACACTTCCGATCTGGTAGGCATCGCGGACGCGGAAGGGCGCATTCTCTACCACAACCAGGCCTTACGCAAGTTTCTTGGCCGTGGACTGGAAGAGGACGTCTCGTATCGGCGCATGGGCGAAACGCATACCTCCGCATCACTTCAACATGTCCTTAAGGAGGCGCTGCCGACCGCCATTCGGGAGGGTATCTGGTCGGGCGAGAGTACCTTCCTGAATGCACAGGGGCAGGAAGTGCCGATCTCACAGGTGATTATCGCACACAAAAACGACCAGGGGGATGTCGAGCACTTCTCTACGCTGGCACGTGATATCAGCAAAGCGAAGCAGGCGGAGGCGGCTCTGCAGGAGAGCAAAGCCCGGTTCCGTTCGGCTATCGAAGCCATGCATGAGGGCGTTATTCTCTACAATCAAGATGCGGAAGTCCTGATTTTTAATCACCAGGCTGAAGAGATTTTGGGGATAACGGCAGACCAGTTGCGCCGAGTGAGCCCGCGCGATTCCAACTGGCGGCTTCTCCATGAAGATGGGTCGGAGTTTGCGCCGGAGGAGTATCCCAACCGGACGGCGCTCCGAGAGGGTGTCGGACAGCAGAATATCATTATCGGAGTTCACAAACCCGACGGTACGCTGACCTGGATCTCCGTCAATGCGGCTCCGATGTTTCGACCAGGCGAAGCTCAGCCCTATGCCGCTGTGGTGACTTTTTCCGACATTACGGAGCGGAGATGGTTTGAAGACCAGGTTGCCGAGCAGATCACGCAGATCAACGATTCGCAGGTCCAGTTGGAACTCCAGACAGCCCGATTGCTGCACGCCAACCTCCTGCTGGAGCAGGCCAATACCAGGCTGGAAGCGCTGGCAACGACGGATGGCCTGACGGGATTGAACAACCATCGCGCCTTCCAGGACCGGATCACCGAAGAGTTCCAGCGGGGTCGACGGTACAACACGCCGCTGGCGCTGCTGCTGCTGGACGTGGACCATTTCAAAGCCTACAACGACGCCTTCGGGCATCCTGCCGGGGATGCGGCGCTGCAGTCGGTCGCCTCGATTTTGCACTCCATCGCCCGCGCTACCGACTTTGTGGCGCGCTACGGCGGGGAGGAGTTCGCCATCCTCCTGACAGGCGCCGATACGGCAGGGGCGCTGGAAGTGGCCGAACGGATCCGGCAGACGATTGCAAGCCAGGACTGGGAGCTTCGGCCCATCACCGTGAGCATCGGAGTAAGCGTCCTCCATGCGGCCACCGAATCGGCCTCTGCGCTCATCGAGGAGGCGGATGCAAACCTCTATACCTCGAAACGGGAGGGCCGCAACCGGATCACTTACTCCGATGCCCCTCCCGCCTCGGATGTGTTTTAGTCGAGGAGGTCATTAGGACCAAGCCCCCGATAGTTCGACTGCAACATCGCGGCCCGCCCGCTGTCTGACCCTTGTGTTGGCACGCATAAGGAGAAGACAGCATGAGGATTGGTACTTGCCGAACTGCGCAGTTTGCGCCTCTGATGGCGCTGCTGCCCGCTTCCCTGACACTGTGGACGGAGACGCAAGCCCTGGCCCAGACAGCTCCTGTCCCGAAACCCGCTCCGCCCGTCAGCGCCCTTCCCGATACGCACCGGATCGACCGTATCACGGTCGTGGGAGCCAGGGCGCTCTCTCCGGTGGCGATCGTCGTCATGAGCGGGCATAAGGAGGGCGACCCTTGCAATCAACAGACGCTCAACGAAATGCGAACCAACCTGATCCAGACCGGCAACTTCGGGATGCACCATCCGGACGACCCCGACGAGTGGGTGCGGGTCCGCACGGAGCCCAGCGCCCTGCACCCCGAACTCTGTAATGTGATCGTGATTGTGGACGAGAACGATAAGATCGAACGCACCACCATCACCGGTTCGGGGCCGATCAAGCCGGAGGAGATCCAGACGCTGCTGCACCCCGGCCCGGTCTACAACATGGAGCAGTTCAAGCGCGACCTGAACGCCATCCAGGCGCTCTATCACAAGCGGGGCTATGTGATGGAGTTCGGGGCGGACGCAGGACCGGACCCCAACCAGCCCGGCGTCTTGATCCTGCCGGTCCAGGTGGCGCGGATCACGGAGATCCGGATCGTGGGCAACCACAAGACCCGTGCCTATGTCATCCGGCGGGAACTGGATAGCCAGGAGGGCGAGTTCTTTAACCGGATCACGGTGAATACCGACGCCCAGCGCCTTGTCAATCTCGATCTGTTCAAAGACATCGTGCCGGTGGAGACCCTGATCGGGCCGGGGCAGGTGCGTATCGTCCTCAATGTGGTGGAGATGTCCACCGGGAGCTATGGCGGCGGCGGCAGCTATGGCCAAACGCAGGGGGTGGTCGGTTTCGTCGAGGTCTCCGACCGCAATTTTCGCGGCGCGGGGGAGATGCTTGCGCTCCATGTGGAGCAGGGGGTGACCGGGGGGCGCCATACGATAGAGGCGAAGTTCATCGAACCCTGGCTCGACCGCAAACGCACGGCGTTCAACCTCGACCTCTACGATAAGACCGTCTATCGGTTCTCCAACACGCTGCAGAATGCCCTCTTCTCTACCGGAACCAGCAATCAGTATGGCGAGCAGCGGATGGGAGGCACGCTGGGCCTCAGCCGCCCCCTCTCCGCCCACACGAGCCTGGGGTTCAGCCTGCGGGGTGAGAACGTCCATACCGATGCGCTGGATTTGAGCGGACAGAACGCCTCCATCCTCCAGAATGGCCCGCTGGTCGCATTCGGCAGTTCGGTCACGCATAGCACGCTGGACTGGGAGAGGGACCCGTCGAAGGGCAGCGTTCAGACCGTGAGCTTTGTGATCGGCCATGCCGACTTGCATCCCGCCGTTCAGGCCGCGAATGTACAGACCGCCGTATTAGGCAACCAGAACTATGCCAAGACCTCGGTCGAGTGGAAGCACTTCATCAGCCTGTCCGGCCCGCGCAGCGCGGACAAACCAACGGAGGACAAGAGCGCACTGGCCATGCACCTCCTGGCGGGGAGTTCGGTCGGTACGCTGCCCTTTTCCGAACAGTTCTTCCTGGGGGGCGCGGACAGCGTCCGGGGCTATCGGGATGACCGCTTCTGGGGGCAGAACGCGGTGTTAGGCTCCATCGAGGTGCGCCAGCCGCTGGCGAAGGGGTTCAAAGGCATCGTCTTTGCCGACATGGGGGATGCCTGGGGCGGGCCTTACAGCCAGGTGAACCTGACGGGCTTTGCGCAGTCCGGTTTTCGCCCCCACGGCAGCGTCGGGGTCGGGGTGCGCGTCCACTCTCCCTTCGGCATCGTCCGCCTGGACTACGGTTATGGCGACGAGGGCGGACGCACGCACTTCGGCATCGGCTATAACTTCTAAAAAGCCACGGCTATGTGGTCGGGGTCGGCCAGATGCGGGAATCGTCGCGGATATGCCAGCTCTGCGTCGTCCCGTCCGGCAGAGCGAGCACCACGGTCGCCAGAAACCCGGTAGTGGTCAGTTCGATACGGGGGGCGCCGAGCAGCGGCGGCTCCAGGGGGGCGGAGCATCCGAGGGCTTCCAGATCGGAAGTCCAGTGCCCCTGTTGCCGCCGGTACTCTCTCTGCGTATAGTAGATGCGATGCAGCAGGTCGCGGGCGGGCAGCGCCGGGTCGGGCGAAAAGACGGCGCTGCCCGCCGGAGCGGTGGAGAATTGCACGATCCCCCACTGCTCCGGGCGATGCATATCTATCATGCCCTGCGGTGACCAGACCCAGTTGTCCTCGCGTTTGCCCTCGACCTTGCGATACTTGCCGTCCCGGATCTCCGTCTCCCACTGCACTCGGGAGAAATTGATGCGCCACTGATCGCCGTCCAGCGGCGGGCAGGAGCAATGCGCGCACTCTGCCAGCGCCTTCCAGGGCAGCGCCATCTCTACCGACCAGCCCTGATCCTGATCCGTCGGATCGTTCAACGTGCCCTCGACATGTACGGCGGTCTGCAGCCCCACGATGTTCCAGCCATGAACGGCAGGCCCTCCATCGCGGTAGGGCTGGATCAGCAGCAGATCCCAGACCGTATTGAGGGCATTGATCTCCAACTCATAATATTGATGGTTGTCGCCGTCCGGGTCGAGGAAGACTTCAAAGTCGTTGTCTTGAAAGATGATGGAGTCGCGCTCGGCGAGCGTCGCCCACACATGCGGCTCCTCCATCTCCGCGCCGATGTAGAGATAAGCGTCGTCCCAGAGCATCTTGACACGGGTACGAAAACGGGGCAAGGGCTTGAGGTCGCCCTCGATGTCCACAAAGTCGTCCGTCCAGGAGGCAGACTGCCAGGCGGGCTTGTCCAGCCTGCCGTCCAGCTCCAGCGGTGTATCGGTGCGATAGCAGAGATAGCTTTTCGGGTTCATGCCGGTTATTTCACCAAGGGAGCAGCGAATTCATTCTTTTCCCTTCTCCCCTTGCGGGTGAGGGGAAACGCTGAAAAAGACGTCACTCTCGCGAAGGCTCGGTGTCAAACCAAGCGACGCTCTCCGCTGCGTTTGTGATATAATGGGACCATACAAACGTCCGGTCCGCTCTGTTCTGGAGGAATGATTTACGATGTCGCACCACCGCCCGCGCTGGGAAGACGCCCTCCTCTCGCGTCGCCAACTGCTGGCCCGCATGGGGAACGGCTTTGCCGCGCTCAGTTTCGCCGGTTTGCTGGATGCGGAAGCCCGCGCCGATCAGAAGCCGCTGCCCGCCTCCGCAAAAGGCGGCTATGTCAATCCGCTGACCCCGAAATCGGCGCCCCTGCCCGCCAAGGCCAAGCGCGTACTCTTCCTCTTTATGAATGGCGGCGCATCCCATGTGGATACCTTCGATCCCAAGCCGAAGCTCACCGAGAACCATGGCAAACCCCTGCCCTATAGCAATCTGCCCACCGAACGCAAGACCGGCATGTGCTTCCGCTCTCCCTTCGCCTTCCAGAAATACGGGCAGTCGGGCATCGAAGTCAGCGAACTCTTTCCCAATGTCGCCGCCCATGTGGACGACATGGCGATCATCCGCTCGATGCATGCCGACGTGCCCAACCATGAGCCCTCCCTGATGCTGATGAACTGCGGCGAGGCGCGCCTCATTCGCCCCAGCATGGGCTCGTGGGTCACGTATGGCCTGGGCAGCGAGAACCAGAACCTCCCCGGCTTTATCGCCATGTGCCCGAACGGCTATCCCATCCAGGACACGCAGAACTGGCAGTCCGGCTTCCTCCCCGGCGTTTTCCAGGGCACCTATATCAACACCGCGCAGACCGACATCCAGAAGATCATCGAGCACATCAAGAACACCTCTTCCACGCCGGCAGAGCAGCGCGCCCAGCTCGACCTGCTGCAGGAGCTCAACCAGAAGCACATGCAACAGCGGCAGAACGATGCGCAGTTGGAGGCCCGCATCCAGTCTTACGAACTCGCATACCGGATGCAGATGGATGCGACGGATGCCTTCGACATCAGCAAGGAGCCGGAGAGCATTCGCAAGATGTACGGCGAGGGCGTCTATGCGCGCCAGATCCTGATCGCCCGCCGCCTGATGGAGCGGGGCGTCCGCTTTATCCAGGTCTACACCGGAGCCGGCCAGCCCTGGGACCTCCACGATGACCTGGAAGCGGGCATGCGGAACCTGTGCAAGCAGACCGACCAGCCCATCGGCGCGCTGCTGACCGACCTGAAGCAGCGCGGGATGCTCGACAGCACCCTCATCATCTGGGGCGGAGAGTTCGGGCGCACCCCGACGGTGGAGTTGCCCACGCCCGGCGCGAACGCGGGCAAACAGAACGGGCGCGACCACAACCACCACGGCTTCTCGATGTGGATGGCGGGCGGCGGCGTGAAGGGCGGCCAGGTCTATGGCGCGACAGACGACTTCGGGTTCAAGGCCGAAGACAAGCCGGTGCATGTCCATGACCTGCACGCGACCATCCTGAAGCTGCTCGGATTCGACCACACCAAGCTCACCTACCGCTATGCCGGGCGCGACTTCCGCCTCACCGACGTCTACGGCAATCTCGTGCCCGAACTCATCGCTTGAGTTCCGCCTCCCGACACCTGGACGCCTCATCCCACGTATATCAAGATGTGGGATGGGGCGTCATCGCTTCAGCCAAATTTAGAACCCTCTTTTGAATAATGAGGTACGCTTTGGACAAACTAATCTCCATCATCATCGGGTTTACGGCGTTATTTGGGTTCTGCGTAATGATTGCTGCGATATTCGCTTCGGTGGTCGAGGCGTGGACTAAGTCACGGAAGACGAAACAGTATTGGCGTGAGAAGTTCGCAGATACATGGAGCGTGGAGGAGCGAGAGTTGCTGCGCGCATCGGATTTATCGGAGAGCCCCCAGACGCTATTGCATCCCGTTGTCGAGGAGGCATATTCCGCGCAGCAGCAATTGCTGCGTGCTACTTCCGAAGAAAAACCGACACAGTAGCGACCACAACCTGTTAGATTTACTGTCGGACAGGCAGGCAGGGCCGGCGTATCTAAATTCTCTTGGTATCGCCGCCTTGGCCCAGGCCGTAAACGATATTCGCGAGGGAAATTCGCGTGATAAGCGAATTTGGGCTGCACCGAAGGTGCTTCCTCTTAGCGAATTTGGACTGCGCGAAGCGCGACCTCTAACGGGCTGTTTCGTAAAGGAAGCCGCGTAAACGCGGCTGTACCGACGCAAGGATGGCTACAAAGAAGTAACACGAGGTGACATCATGGTTATCGCCCCGACGCTGCGGCCCCCACAGCCGCCCGATGACGAAATCGAATATCCCACTGGAGACGGAGAACCCATGGCTGAGACCGATCTGCTCTGGTGGCAAACGGCCAATAGCATTTTCGCTCTGAAATCCTATTTCGCGAACGATCCCGACACCTATGTCTCAGGGGATAACTTTATCTACTATGTGGAGGGGGATAATCAGACCCGTGTTTCTCCGGACTGCTACGTTGTCTTCGGCGTTGGCAATGCACTCCGTGACTGCTACAAAGTCTGGAAAGAACAAAGGAAGATGCCGGATGTCGTCTTCGAGTTCACCTCCAAATCCACTCAGCAAGAGGATACGGGCAAGAAATTCCAGATCTATGAGCGGGTGATGGCGGTTCCGGAATATTTTCTGTTCGATCCTACCGGCGACTATCTAAACCCGATCTTGCAGGGCTATCGGTTGGTGAATGGGCGTTATATTCCGCTGGTCATACAGGACAACCGTTTGTATAGTGAGCAATTGAAGCTCGAACTGGTGATAAGAGGAGAAACGATGCGTTTCTTCAATCCCACGATGGGGAAATGGCTGCTGACGTTGGAGGAACTGAAGGACAAAGCGAAGATAAAGACGCATAGCGCGGAAGCGGAAGCACTCGCCCGAGTGCAAGCGGATCAACATGCTGAAGTTGAGGCGCAACGTGCGGAAGTGGAGACACAGGCCAGGCTCCAGGCAGAAGCTCGCATCGCCCAACTAATGGCAGAATTGGAAAGGCTTCGGCGACACGAGTAACTATTCTGGCCTGAGTTCTATTCCCGCATCCTAACGCCCCGTTCCATGTTTTGACATGGAACGGGGCGTTTTGCTGTTTTTGTGAAATAATCGGGCAAAGATGTTCGCTAATGCGTTCCGATGTCCACCTCTCTATGTCATCTCATTCGGCGAAGGGAAAGATTGCTATGTCCCTGGAACGGCAGATTAACCCCACCTCCTACGCACAGGACGGACAACTCCTGCGGCGCTATGTCGAAAAAGGAGATACCGCAGCATTCGACCGGCTGATGCAGCGCCACTGGAATCTGGTCTATCGCACCTGTCTGCGGGAACTCCAGGACCCTGAACTGGCGCAGGATGCCACGCAGACCGTCTTTCTGCTGTTGATGCGGAAGGCGGCCTCCCTGCGGCGTGCCGATGCGCTGGTAGCCTGGCTGTTTCAGGCGGCAAGATTGACTTCCCGTGATGCCTGCAAACAGGAGATGCGGCGGCGACAACGTGAGGAGAGGGCCGCCGAAGAGACGAGGAGACGGCAGATGGAACAGGACGAACAGGAGCGCAAGTCCCTCTGGAACCAGACGCAGCCGCTGCTGAACCAGGCCCTCTCCACCCTCCCGGCGAACGACCGCAAAGCCCTGTTGCTCCGCTTCTTTGAAGGGCTGAGTTTTCAGGAGACCGGAACGGCGCTTGGCCTGACGGAGGATGCCGTCCGTATGCGCATCCGACGCGCTCTGGAGAAGTTGCGACGGAGGCTGGCGAAGGCGGGCATCCTGCTAACGGCGGCAACTCTGACCGCACTCCTGACGGAACATGAGGCGACAGCAACCGTGGCCCTGTCTGCTGCACGGGATGTGATCTCACTGCTCCACTCACCGGGCCACCTGTCCACGATAGAAAGGGTAGGACGAACCATGAACTGGCTAAAATGGAAATCGGCGGTCTTATTTACGTTGGGAGTTGTGGTCTTGCTGGGCACGGTCGGTCTGTTGCGAACGGAAGCCGCCCTGCAAACCGCCTCGGAGCGCGCGGCGAAAACGCTCGCACATGCCCAGGAGCAGGCGGCGCTCGCCATACGCAACGGAGCGTCGGCGATTCCCTCCACGCAGATGCCGGAGCCGTTTACGCTGGTCTATGCGATGACCGAACGCGATGTCTCCACGCCGGAGATGCTGGCGAAACGGCTAAAAAACCTGCGGGCGAGCTATGATACGATGGTTCATGATGGACAGATGACGCAAGAGCAGGCGGATTTCAATTATCGTACCGTTGCGGAAGGTATGCAAAACGCACCACGGGAGGAGCGCTGGGACGTGATGGTCTCCGCCCGCGACGGCAAACTCTTTTACCGGAGCGATGATCCCACGCAACCGACCAGAACCCGGCTCTATGTATTCGATGGCGTGAGTAGCATGATCTACACCGAGATGAATGCACAGGCGACGGTGACATCCGGCTACGCCCTCTGGCATGTCAACTTCCCACTGCCCGGATTGGGACTGCCAGGCGTCCCGCTGCTGCGTGCTGCCGGAGGAGCGACCACGCCCCTGCCGCCGCTTCATGGCGACGCACTGCAAACCGTGCAGGGAGAAGTGCCCGCCATCTCCCAAATGCATGGTGTCTCTCAAACCCCGGAAGTGGTCTACGGCCCCGGTAAAGTGCAGGTACGCATGGTTGAGGGCATGCCCCAGGTTACGCAGGTGGACGTCTCTTTGCCCAATCTGAACAATCGTCTGATACAGCGCTGGGAATATGCACAACATCGCCTGTTTCAGGGCGTGTGGATGGCGGCTCACCTCCGCAGGACCACCTTCCAGGATGGACAGCCAGATAGGGTGGATGATTTTCAGTTGCAGAACGCCTCCTCAGTGCCTTTGGATGTGGCTTCATTTCGCTTCGAGACCTGGCTGCCAAAGGCTACACGCATCGATTGGTTCGTCGAAAACAAGAACCTGCACTTTCGCTTTGATCCGGCGAAAGGCAATCTCGACGACCAGGCCGTTCAGCCACAAACCACGAAACCTTAAGCGATAGGAGGCGCAACGGATGAACTACCGGCACGGCTTGCTCATCGTGGCGCTCTGGATGTGGGCAGGAGGGTTTCCTGCCTATGCCCAAACCGCGCAGACGATCCATGATAGGATACGCCAGACAGACAGGAGGATGGCGAACGGCTCTCTCCTGTTAAAGAAAACGACCACCGACCCGACCGAGTTGGCCCTCGCCCGGTCTCCCGCCCATCTGGACCTCCTCTGGGTCTATAATCGGAAGGGCCGCTTCCGTCGGCGCGTGGTCCCTCTAAGTGGCTGCAGTCAACCCAGCCCCTGGGAGGAGTTGTCCGATAAAAGCGCGGGAACACAGGTCAGCCAGGAAACGGGGCGCTTTGCGCTTGCGCCCCGCCCCGCCCGGGAGCAGATCTCGGAATATCGCATGGTGGGGCTGGCTCCCGGCCCCTGTTTTGCGCTCGGTCGCGGGCTTTCGTTTCTCCGCCAAACACGCGTGCAGCGCTCCGGAAGAGGCTGGCATCTGACCGGGAAGGCTCCGGATAGGTCCTCGGTCGTTGCGGAATTGGATGTCCGACATGGAGTGGTGGCAACACGGATCGAGCGTAGACGAGACGGGCAACTCATCGGGCGCTGGCGTCTCGGCAAGCCGATCCGGGCAGATAGAGGCGTGTGGATCGCCTCGCAGGCCGTTTTTGAAATGTACTCGGAGGGCGAACTGCTTTTTCGGGATGAGTATGTGCTGGTTCAAGCGCACTTCAGGCCGCCCGCGCCTGCCGCGTTTCGTCCGGAGATCCCTGCAGATGCCATCGTCTACGATGCCCGCAGCGGCAAGACAACCATTCCCCCGAGCAGGAAGCCGCTGCCGGTGGGAACGATCGCTCCGGACTTTCAAGTGGAGGACAGCGCAGGAAGAGCGGTCCGCCTGTCCGATTTCCATGGCAAGGTCGTCGTGCTGGACTTCTGGGCGACCTGGTGCGGTCCTTGCCAGCAGTCCCTGCCGCACATGGAGGAGATCGCGCAACGCTATGCCGACCGGAACGTCGTGGTGCTGGCAGTGAACGCATGGGATACCCGCGAGGCTTTTGAGAAATGGCTGCCACAGCATCCGGAATATCGGACTATTCGGTTCGTTATCGCTCCGGGAGATAGCAGTCAGGAGATCGCCAGAAAACGTTACCATGTGGAGGGTATCCCGGCCCAATATCTCATCGCGCCCGATGGCAAGATCCTCCACTGTTGCGTCGGCTTTATCGGTTCAACCACAGAGCTAGAGGCGGCCATCCAATCCTCATTGGTCCTGCGGTTTTCGAAGGCAGCCTCGTCCAAGTATTGGAGCGCTCTTGCGCGCTCTATTTCCTCAATAGGAGAAAACCTGGATAATGACACGCCTCTATCTCTGGATGCTGTTTCCCCTCCTGCTGTGTTTCGGGATGGCAAAGGCGGATCCGCCTTACCAACCGGAAAAAGACAGGGGCAAGGTTCCACGGCAGCCCTATGAGCGCTACTTCACCACCGATAAGTTCGGGCGCAAAATCACCTTCTATCTCTCCGAGGTCCGAGGAACGACACCACCCCTACCGCTTGTCGTTTATGTGCATGGGTCAGGGGCTGGCTCGCACTTCGTGCAGCGCAATGGAGTCATCTTGGGGCAGAACGGTCATAGCCTGGTGCAGAGGGCGGGTGAGGGCAGAGCGCGCACCCTGATCGTCGAGAAACCAGGGGTGCAGTATCTGGACGATCCGCAAGACCCACAGAGCCGGGCCGGTTCGCCCGAATTTCGCCGTGAACACACGCTGGAGCGATGGACGGAGGCCGTCGAAGCTGCGATCCGAGCGAGCTTGAAACTGCCGAGTGTGGACGGGAAACGGCTGCTGGTTATCGGGCATTCGGAAGGAGGGTTGGTCGCATGCCGTGTCGCCAGGGAGATGCCGCAGGTGACGCATGTCGCGTGCCTGGCGGGCGGCGGGCCGACGCAACTCTACGACCTTCTCAGTCTGGCGCGGAAAGGAGTCTTTTTTCGGGAAGTCTCCGAAGCCCCGGAGGTGCGGGCAAAGTATGTATTGGATCAGTGGAACGCCATCCTGGCCGATCCCCAGAGTACCGACAAACTGTTTTTCGGCTTTGCTTACCGCCGCTGGGCCACGTTCCTCAAATCCTCCCCGCTCCAGGAACTCGCGGATTGCCAGGCGAAAATCTACCTGGCGCAAGGACTGGACGACACTGCGGTAGACTATACCTCCTGCGATGCGCTCTATGCCCAACTACTGGCACAGGGCAAGACCGTTGTCTACGACCGCCTCCAGGGCGCGAACCATAGTTTTCAGCGACAGGGGGAGCAGAGCGATGGCTTCGAACAGGAGATGCGGCGGATTGTAGATTGGTATCTTACGATCTGAGTATCACATCAACGCTCCCTTCAAGATAGCTATATCTCTATGGGAGCGTTGATGTGACTCCTTGCTTTAATGGGGTTCGGTAGTCACTTTCCCTTGCCGATCTTGAGCAGGACGCAGCCATGGGCCGGGACCTCGACGCCGTAGCTGCCGTCGAAGATGCCGACGTTCTTATGTAGCCACAGGTCACGGACCGGCTGTTTGCCCTGGATGCCCAGATCCGTCCATTTGACCACGACGGTCGTCGCCTCCGTGCCGCTGTTGACCAGGCCGACCGCCTTCGTGCCATCGTAGAGCGAACGCGCCCACACCTCTTTCGTATCCGGCGGGGTGAGGCGGCCCGCCGGTTTGCCGAGCGGGTCCTGGTTGATTTCCAGCGCCTCGTCGTTGGTCAGCAGGGCGAGCGTGAAGGCGTCCATGTGGGACATATCGCAGCCGATGAGCAGCGGCGAGGAGAGCAGACACCACATCGAGATATGCAGGATCTGCTCGTTGGGCGTGAGCTTGCTCGGGTGCGGATTGCCCCACCCCACGCTCCCCACAACCAGCATGTCGGGATCGTTCCAGTGGCCCGGCCCTGCGAACTTCTCATGCCCGTTCTGGCTGGAGTAGATGCCGTGCAGGCTGCCCCAACTGTCGTTGATGTCGCCGGTGGTGCGCCAGCAGTTGCCGCCCACCTCGTCGCCGCCGCCCCAGGTCCACACATCGCCCATGCCGTACTGGCAGAGGCTGTACACGATGTCGCGATTTACCTTGTCCAGCGCCTGCCGCATAACGCGGTAGGGTCGCTTGAACTTCTCCTCGCCCTCGCCCGTCGCCACGCCGCCATAAGAGCACCAGTCGTGCTTCAGGTAGTCGATACCCCACTTCGCATAGGAGTTGGCGTCGTCCTGCTCGTGCTTGTAGCTGGCCTCGAAACCGGCGCAGGTCTTGGGACCGGGAGAGGAGTAGATACCGAGTTTCAGGCCCTTGGTGTGCGCATAATCGGCCAGAGCCTTCATATCGGGGAACTTTTTGTTGGTCTGGATCTCCCCGCTGGCGTCGCGCTGGCCCTCCCAGGTGTCGTCGATATTGACGTACTGAAAGCCGTGCGCGGCGAGACCGCTGGAGACCATGGCGTCCACGGCGGCGCGGACCTTGGCCTCATCCACTTCTCCGGCCCACACATTCCAGGAGTTCCAGCCCATCGGCGGGGTCAGGGCGAGCTTATGGTCGCCGCCCACAATCGTGAGCGCCCGTTTTGCGCTCCCGGCTGGCCCGGTAACGGTGATGTCCACCCACTTCTCGCCGGGAGCCATCAGCGCCCCCGAAATAATGCCGGAGTGCGCATCCAGCGTCAGGCCGGCGGGCAACCCCTTTGCCGCATAGGTGAGCGGCCCTCTGCCTGTCGCGGGAATGAGAAAGAGGAGAGGGCGGCCTGGCGTCGCGCCGAGGACGCGCGGACCATGGATGGCAGGCGCATCCGATGTGGACATGGGAGTATAGCGCGGAGGCTCGACCGGGACCCCGGCAGCCTCCGGTTTCGCGGTCGCGCCGGGAACCAGCAGCAGGGCCGCACCCGCCCAATCCGCATGGTCGCTGTCGATACCATCGTCGGCGTCTCCCACGGACAGCGTCATCCTTTTTGCGCCGGTCAGATCCACCGCCAGCAGCTTCGGCGGCTGCCCTCCCCGCATCACGCCGGTGCTTGCCGCCCGCTTGCCGTCCACCCAGACCTCGAACGTGATCGAACCGGGGCTGTTCGCCTTCTCATCATCCAGGCCCACCATCGCCACAAACCGCGTGGCGACGCCCTTCAGGTTGATCAGCATCTCGCTCTTGGCGTGCGTGCCGATGCCGTGCGGGTAGATCACCCCTCCCAGCGTAAGGGGGTTCTGATCTACGGAGCGCCGCCGCTGGGGCGTCCCCCACTCCTGGCTCATCTTGCTCAGGTCGAGGCTTTCGACCCAGAGCGTATTGGCCGGTGCCTGGGCAGCGCGCACGAGATCGCTATCCGAAACGACGCTCTGCGCCCCGGAAAACGCAAGCGCCGCCGCGCCCAATCCTGTCAGAACGGCGGCATATCTGGAAACCTTCATCGGCATCTCCTCATTTTATAAGCGTTGAGGGCCAGGTACGCAGGGTCTCCTCGTTACCTGGCCCCATCGCTCCTACTTGGAGTCTCTCTACTCTACGGTTTTTTCTCTTCCTTGCTGGGGTCTTTCTTCTCATCCGACTTCTTTTCGTCCGGCTTTTTCTCGTCTTTGACGGGGGTGACCTTGATGCTCATCCCGACTTTACCGAACTGGGTGTTGGTGGGAATGTCCGTATAGGTGGCTTCGGCCTTGACGATCTGGCCGCTGGCAGGGTCGAGCCAGGAGGTCTGCTCGAACGGCATCTTACCGCCGTCTTTGTCCACCACGGGCGTCGCCGTCTGCTTGATTTTCCAGAGATCGACGCCATCCACCTTCTCCGTGCCGAGATAGACGCTCTTCAGGGTGAACTTCTTACCGTCCACCAGCGGATTGTCGAACTCCGTCTCCCAGGTATCGTTCGGTTTGACCTCCTTGGCGGCCAGCAGCGGCTCGCTCAAGGCGTTGAACAGTTTCCACATGGGCGTGGTGAGGATGGATTCGTCCTCTTTCTCCGGCTTGTAGTCGAGCAGTTTGCCTACCTTGGTCCGCACCAGGGTGAAGGGCGGAGGGGTATCTCGATCCGATTCGTCGCCTGCCAGGTTCAGCGTCATCTTCTCGGGCGTCACCAGCGTGGACGTGTCGCCGTTGTCCTTGACCTCTTTCACTTCATCTTTGCGAATGATGGTTAATGTGGCGCTGCCGACCGCAGGCACCTCCGCCTTAATGACGATCTTATAACGCGCCAGATCCTTGGTTTTGACCGTGTGCTGCAACAGCACAGGGCTATCATCGGCGCGAACTGTCTGCGCTGCCAGCAGGCCGAACGCAAAGCAGGCGCTGAGCGCGCCGATATGGGCAGGTGTGATCTTCATACTTCTCTCTCTTTCCTTGCTGCAGGGCTACTTGGCTTCCTTCTCCGCCTTCTCCGCCTTGACAGCCTTCGCCTCGATCTTGACTTTCCAGCTGAGTTTGCCCAACTGAGTGGGAATGTCTTTGACCTCCTGTTCGGCTTTTACCAGGCGCCCGTTCGCGGGATCGATCCAGACCGTCTGCTCGTGCGTCACCTTATCGCCATCGCCATTCACCACCGGTTCTGCCGTCTGCTTGATCTTCCAGAGGTCGACGCCATCTACCTTGTCCGTGCCGACATAGGTGGATTTGACCTTGACCTTCTTGTCCTCGATCACGGGGTTGGCGATTTCGGTCTCCCAACTATCGCCCGCCTTCACGGCTTTCTCTGGGAACAGCGTTTCGTTCAACGCCTCCAGCAGGCGCTGCAGCTTCAGCGAGAGGAACTGCTCATCCTCTTTATCTACCTTCCAGTCCACCATCTTGCCCAGCTTCGTGCGGGTTGTGGTCGCGGAGGGTCCGGGCGGCTGATCCATATCCATGCCGTTAATGGATACTTTGCTGCCCTCATCCTTCTGCTCCACGACGACCTCGCCGGTCTTCTTGATCTCCTTGGTGGTCTCCTTGAGCTTCTGTTCGACTTTGACCTCCGCGCCCATGAGGGACGAGGTCAGTTTCATCGTGAGGGCGCGTGTCTCCCCGACGGTGTCTTTGCGAACGAGGGTTACGGGGCTGTCATCGGCGCGGACCGACTGCGCAGCCAGCAGGCCGAATGCAAAGCAGGCGCTAAGCGCGCCGAAAAGCAAGCGATTGGTCTTCATCCTGTTTTTCTCTCCTTGAAAATAGGTCACGATGCTGCATACTCCTGATTTGGCTCCGGGATGATCTTTCGCACTCCGGATGGTCCAGAGAATAGTCGGGGCGAATAGTATCGCTTATATACCCGTTTCATGCCTGCAAACGCAAGCTCTTTCGCGCAAACTTCAGGGCGGGCGCAATTTCGTTGCGCCCGCCCATGCATGATTCGGAACACCCTTTTTAGCGTGGGGTCAGGAGAAACGCGTGGGTGCGCTTATTCAGAATGCCGAAGCCGACGATCTGTCCCCGGTCGTTAATATCGGTCGCCTGGACCAGTTCCCAGCCGGAGCTGGAATCGATCTGAGTGTTGAGGTCGGTCATGGCGCCGTTCTGATAGAGGAAGGCATGGGTGACGTAGGTGTCGCCGATGCCCCGCGTGCGTTTCACCGTCCTGCCCAGAGCGCCTCCGCCAATCGGACTGGGGTTGGCATTGCTGCTGCCCGGCGGGATGTTGCTGTTGCTGCTGCCGTTGCCGCCTCCGACTCCGCCGCCCGGCGCACCGCCGTTTCCACTGTTACCGCCGCCGATCCCTCCGCCGGGATAGTACCAGAAGTAGGGCGGCGGATCGTTGTCCACCACGGTGGTATTCGCGCTGCCGACGATCTGCCCATTGCTGTTGATGCCGAAGGCGATGCTGCCCGGCCCGCCAAGCGTCCCCAGATCGCTGATGGCCCCGCCCTGCCAGAGGACGGCATGGATGTTCGAGGCGCTATACAACCCCTGCGGGGCCACGGAGGAGCTGCCGACGATCTGGCCGTTCTCGTTGATGGCGCTCACATCGCTGGAGGAGCCGCCGGGCAGCGTGCCGAGGTCGGTCATCTTCCCGTTCTGCCACAGGAAGGCGTGCACGGGCGCATTGTAGGGATCGGAGGGATTGGGGAGGGAGGACCACCCTACCACCTGCTGCGCGATGTTGACGCCGACGGCCAGGCTGTAATCTCCGCCCAGCGTTCCCAGGTCGGTCATCTTTCCGTTGTTCCACAGAAAAGCATGGTAGGTATAACTGGCCGAGTTTGCCAGCGATTCGCCGACAATCTCTCCTATCTCGCTGATGCCCAGCGCATTGCTGTTGCTATATTCGAAGGGGGTCTGCAACGCTCCCAGATCGATCTGCTGGCCACTGTGCCAGAGCGTAGCATGAAAGTTCCCTTTGGAGTCAGGGGCCTGGCCGACGACCCAACCGGAGCCGTTGATCGCATTGGCGGTGCTGTAATCGGAAGTACCCAGGTTCGTCAGTTTGCCGTTCTGATAGATCGAGGCGCGCCCGGTGGTGCCGCTGACGATCTGAGTGGAGTAGTTGAGCGTGATGGTTCCAGGGCTGCGATAGAGGCCGAAGTTCGGGTAGGCATAGTAGCCGTAGTAGTAGGTTTCCGCGCCCAGATCCGTGATCGCATAGGCCCCTGCCGACCCGATATTGCCGCGGTTGTTGGTCGTCTGGAGGATGGAGGAATTGTTGCCTCCACCGCCGCCACACCCCGCCAGCAGGCAGAAGCCCAGGAGGGCAGGCAGCATCGTTCGCGTTCGCATGAGGTTCTCCTTTGTTACTGGGGAAGCGCCGCCGTGTTGGGACCCACGACGGCAAGGCGATAGGGAGGGGAAAAGACGCGGGGGATAAGCCTTTCTCCATGCGCATTGTAGTAGATTCTCTGCCCGGCTGTCAAGTTATGGATCACACGGAAGGAGCTTTCACCAGTCGCTGCTTTTGTACTCCCGCCAGGCACGCCCATAGACGCTCTCCGTCTGCATGGCGATCCGGTCCCAATTGAAGACCGTTTGGACGCGATCATAGGCCAGTTGCGCCATCTGATAGGCGTGCCCCGGATTGTGCAGCACCCGCAGGATCCCCCATGCGAGGCTGTTCGGGTCCTCGGCGTAGGTGACCGTTCCCGTCACATCGTGCTCCACGACCTCCTTCAGCCCCCCGGCATCCGAGACGACGACAGGGGTTCGGGCGGCCATCGCCTCCAGCGCCACGATACCGAACGGCTCATAGAGGCTGGGGAAGCAGGCCACATCCGCGACCTTGTACAGCCGCAGCAGGTCGTCGTCGGAGATAAAGCCGGTAAACAGCACCTGCGCCCCGATGCCCAGCCGGTTCGCCTGCTCCACCAGATGCCGCTTGTCTCCGCCGCCGGCGATAACGAGTTTGCAATTGAGATAGTGTCGCCGGACAATCGGCAGGGCGTCGATCAGGACCTGGCAGCCCTTCTCGCGCACCCCTCTTCCGACGAACATCGCCATCTTCTCGAACGGGGCGGCGAAGCGCGTGCGGAACGTCGCCGCTTCGTCTTCCGGGAAGGGAAAGTCGAACTTGGAGGCGTTGATGCCATTGTAGATGATGTCCAGCTTATCCAGCGGCGTACGGAGGGCGTAGGTCACCTCGCCCTGCATAAAGTCGGAGCAGACGATGACGCGCCAGGCTTCGTGGGTGAGCTGCACTTCGATGCTATTGATGTAGCGCTGCAGGTCGTTGTGGATGCCGTTGTTGCGCCCGAATTCGGTGGCGTGGATGGTGGCGACGAGCGGCAATTTGAAGGCATATTTGAGTTCGACGCCCGCGAAGTAGGCCAGCCAGTCGTGCGCATGGAGGAGAATGCCGTCGCGTTCGGTGAGTTTCTTAGGGTCTTTTCGGGAGGCCGTCTTGGTTTTGGGGGTGAGCCACTGTTGGATCAGCGCATAGGCGCGATCCCGCATGGCGGCGTTGAGTTGGTGGACCCAGTGGATGAAATCGTTGTAGCCGCCGGGAGCGTCATAGGGTGTGACGCGATGGATCTGCACGCCCTCGATGGTCTCTTCGGCGGCAGCGCCCGGAAATTCACAGGTAACGACATGGACTTCATAATCGGGGCGCTTTGCCAGCGCCCAGGCCAACTCCTCGACATGGCGGGCAATACCCCCGACGATCCTGGGGGGATATTCCCAGGCAAGCATCAGAATGCGCACGTCTTTCCCTCCTGGAAACGAGTTTAATCTCGTCCCTCATTTCTCCATCGCCTCCCCATCTCCCTGCCTCCTTCCTCCAAAAGGCTAAGAATCGAGCAGGAATCGGCAGGGCGTGCGGGGAACGATGGGATGGGAACGAAGCCAGGAAGGGATAGGCAGGTATGCGGTATGTGATCGGCATTGAGGGAACGCCGACAGGGACGACGGCGGCGGTGGCGGACACGACGGGGTGCGTTCTGGGCCTCTGCCACGGCATGGCGCTGCCTGCGCTTCAAGAACCGGGGGGGCTGGAACTGGCCCGACGGGGGATTGCGGAGGTGGTTAAGGACGCCATCGCCATGGCCGACCTGGAGAACGCACGTTTTGCGGCAGCCTGCCTGGGGATGCGTGAGAAGGCGGAGGTTCTGGAGGGGATATGCCTTGCGGCAGTTCCGGCGGAGCGGCTGCTCTTTGCGCCGCCGGCGCGGCTGGCGCTGGCTTCGGTCACGCTGGGGCGGCCCGGCGTGGCGGCCCTGGCGGGCATCGGAGCGACCGTCTGTGGGGTAAATGCGGCGCGTGCGGTGGCTGCCACGGGAGGCTGGGGCGGAATGATAAGCGAGGAGGGCAGCGGCGGCTGGATCGTGCAGCGCGCCCTGAATGCCTGCTGCCGGGCCGTAGACGGCATCGGGCCGGAGACCCAGATCCTGCCGCTGTTCCTGGAGCACCTGGAGGCAACAGACTTTCGAGCGGCCTATTGCCGGATCAGCGCCGGCCCGCTCTCCGCAGCACGCATCCTGGCGATCATGGAAGTCACGCT
>Ga0070734_10002345_pt1 | contig 23291 bp, 21 predicted proteins | sample Coa_R1_8_FD_66444 | JGI IMG/M metagenome (GOLD analysis project Ga0070734, IMG submission 66444) | Surface soil microbial communities from Centralia Pennsylvania, which are recovering from an underground coalmine fire - Coalmine... | ecosystem: Environmental > Terrestrial > Soil > Unclassified ...
CATTAACGTATCTGCCGCCCGAGTTTTCGAATCGACGCGAATCACCGTTTCGCCTTGATGTGGCACACACCGCACAAAGGCAGGCCGTTGAGACCTTAAAAAGCCGCATCACCCACACATGGATGCAGCAACGAGGGACGCTGTCGGCCCCAGCCATTTGGCCAGTCACGTGAGAGGGGGCGCCGGGTGCAGAAACTTGACCGTAATGTGACGAGATAACTCGGCGTGCCGTGCGGTCGGGGGCGGCGGAGGTATCTTCGTACGACCGCGATGACGCTGAAATCTCTAGGATTTTGAGCTCGCGCTGCGCAAGCGCAACGAGTCGCGCCGATTTTTGGTCTTATATGCGGCCTATCGCCACATCTTTGACGCAACCCATTAACTTTCCGTCACAACCGACCTTCGTACGATTGTTTGCGCATTCCGCTTATGGTTCAACAACAAAGGGCTGAGAATCGTAACAGCACCAACACGCCCGCCATATTGTATCAAATTGACGCTGACAAATTGCCACCAATAGGGGCAAGCGGGGCTACGGTGAGTGCGCACAGATCACCAAAGGTTGTCTTTCCAGGCGCGTTTTCCGGCAGGGATTCGCGGCTGGGGCGCGCACTCGGGCCAGCCGCCCCAGCGGACCGTCCCGGCATCAGTCGGCTCGATTTGCGAGTTGCAGGGCACTCAGTGGACGCGTGTGGTGGTGTGATCGGCATGCCGCCATGCGCGGCCCTAAGTGTCGAACGCTCACTGATCCGTTCTCTTGTTGACCACAAATGGCGGATTCGCGTCAGCCGCGATTTGGTTGCGTTGCCGGCACCTCGGCCGCGCCGCAATCAGGCAATGGTTGGGCAACGTCGGGATGTTTCGCGTCACTACAGCGGTGTGCATGCGGTCCGCCTCAAAAACTCAATGAGGCCAAAAAACTCACGAGGCCAAACCAGTTAACCAGGAACTTCGGAGGTATGATCACGTTTTTCCAAAATCTCCCAAGTGAAAAAGCAAGTTACCCGAGGATAAATGACCCAGTTCAAGCCGACTTTAACCTATCCAGTTAACCTGACTCCCGAGCTATAGCGCGCAGCGCTTGACTTCAAACCCCAATGTTCGCGTATGGAGTTATTTGTTGCGCGGCGTAGTAAAGCAAAGAGGAGCTGTCATGAGTGCGGTGTCCGTATTAAAAATAAAGAGTGAAGAGTCGCGCCAAGAGAAGAAGAGTCACGGGAAATCGAGCAGCCAGCCAATCAGTTTACTGGCGTTCCTCCAAGCAGAGAATTCCAGATTGCGAAACATCGTCGCCCAATTGGAGCGGGATACGATGGCTTTGCGAGAAGCGTTGCAAAGGGGCTGATGGCGACCTCGGCTCCGACACGCCGAGGCCGCAATACGTGAAAAATCGCACGAATATTGAAACCCTGCGCCACGCGAAGGCATCATTGACGGTTGGCGGCAACCGCCAGACGGCGTGTGTTACATCGACAGACCTAAGCGTCACACACCAGCGAGTGGGCTAAGACCTGCTGTACGATGAGGGAGCTTGGCCGTTCCGGTTGAAGCCTCCGATGGAGACGAAGCCGGTCACGTCATGTTCATTTCCCGATGAGGGCGCGGAACCAACCCCGTTTTCGTTCCGACGTTGCGGTTTCGGCTGCAGCCGCCGCTAAGGGCGGAGCGACCGCCTCGCCGAAGTTTTCAAAAAACTCAGTGGCGAGCTTTTTGGCAGTGGCATCGATCAGACGGGAGCCGAGTTGGGCGAGCTTGCCGCCAATCTGCGCCTTAACCTCGTAGTTCAAATTCGTCGCGCCAGCATCCTCCACCAGGCGAACCATCGCGCTGCCTTTGGCAAAGCCGGCGGCGCCGCCTGATCCCTCACCGCTGATCGTGTAGCCGTTCGGAGGATCGAGATCGGACAGCACGACCTTGCCGGTGAATGTCGCCTTTACAGGACCGACCTTGAGCGTCACCTTGGCATTCATCTCGGTGTCCGAGACCTTCTCAATCGACTGGCAGCCGGGAATCGATTGGCGCAACACGTCCACATCGTTGAGAGCAGCCCACACGACGTCGCGCGGCGCCTCAATATGTTGGGTTCCGGTCATGTCCATGAATTTTTCACTCGCTCAAGGGTTAGGGCAGTCCGTAAGACGCAATAAGCGCAGCGTATTGCGCCGCGGACTCGGCGGATTACGCTGAGTTTGTCATCGCGTGGGCCCACCGGGTCCGGACGGAGCCTGTGGCCAATCCGCCCTCCGCACCACGTCCGAAGATATTAGATTGCGCGGCCACGCCGGGCAACGACACTCAGCATGATCCAGCTCGTCGAAAATTTGTTACCGCGAACCGGCAACCGCTCGACCAGCGAGGACCGGCACCAGATGGGCGCGGAATTCCGCCGATCCGTGAATATCCGAGTTCAGACCTTCGGCGTTAACGGAGACGGATTCGGCAGCCTCCGCCGTTAAGTTGCGAGCAAGTGCTGCCTCAATTGATGTTGCCCGAAACACGCGAGGGCCTGCGCCCGTAACGGCCACGCGAACCGATCCATCGGCGAGGACGGCGACGAACACGCCGACGAGTGCGAAGCGCGAGGCGCTCTGGTGGAATTTCTCGTAACCGGACCGTCGCGGAACCGGAAAGGAGACGCGCACCACGATCTCTCCCGGATCGAGGGCCGTCTCGAACAGGCCCGTGAAAAAATCATCGGCCGCGATCGTACGCTTCGAGGTATGCACTGTCGCGTTCAAGGCCAGCACGGCGGCCGGGTAATCGGCGGCCGGGTCGTTGTTGGCAATCGATCCGCCGATCGTCCCAAGGTGGCGCACCAGCGGATCGCCAATGAGGCCGGCGAGTCGGGCGAGTCCTGGAATCTTCTGCTGAACCAGATCGCTCGCCGCCACCTCGGCATGCGTCGTCGTGGCGCCGATCACCACCTGATTTCCCTCCTGGGAGAGACCACCCAACTCAGCAATATGGGCGATGTCGATCACGTGGCTCGGACGCGCAAGGCGCTGCCTGAGCGTCGGCACCAGGGTCTGTCCACCGGAGATGAGCTTTGCCTCCGGATGATCGCGGAGCAGATGCAGGGCCTCCGTGAGACTAGCGGCTCTGACGTAGGTCGTCTGATACATCTTCGCCCCCTATTCAGCCGCGATCGGTGTCCGCACTGCTCGGCAGGTCTCCCACACGCGCTGCGCGCTCGCAGGCATATCGAGCTGCTCGGCACCGATTGCATTTGCAATGGCATTGATGACGGCGGCCGGCGACCCGATCGCACCGGCCTCCCCGCAACCCTTTATCCCGAGCGGATTGGTCTTGCAGGGCGTGACAGTCGTGCTGACGTTGAACGACACGAGGTCGCTCGCTCGTGGTATCGCGTAGTCCATGAAAGTCGCGGTCATGAGCTGACCGCTGTCGTGGTCGTAGCGGCAGCCTTCGAGCAGAGCCTGACCGATCCCTTGTGCGAGTCCGCCGTGCACCTGCCCTTCGACAATCATCGGATTGACGATGGTCCCGAAATCGTCGGCAGCCGTGAACTGGACGATCTCAACCGCGCCGGTTTTCGGATCCACTTCGACCTCGCACACATAGGTCCCGGCCGGGAAGGTGAAATTCTGCGGGTCGTAGAACGCGCTCTCCTTCAAGCCGGGCTCGGTGCCGGCCGGAAGGTTGTGTGCCGTATAGGCGGCAAGCGCCACATTGGCGAAGGCGATCTTCTTGTCAGTGCCCACGACGACAAACTCGCCGCCCTTAAGCTCGACGTCCGACTCGGACGCTTCCATCAGATGCGCCGCGATGCGCTTGGCCTTAGCCTCAACCCGCTCGAGCGCCTTATTGATTGCCGACATGCCGACTGCACCGGAACGCGAGCCATAGGTGCCCATCCCGAACTGGACCTTGTCGGTATCCCCGTGAACGATGCTGACCTGGTCCATCGGCACGCCGAACCGCTCGGCAACGAGTTGCGCAAATGTGGTTTCGTGCCCCTGGCCATGACTATGGGCTCCGGTCAGCACTTCGATGGTTCCGACCGGATTAACGCGGACCTCGGCGGACTCCCACAGGCCGACGCCGCCCCCAAGCGATCCAACCGCCTGGCTTGGTGCGAGCCCGCACGCCTCGATATAGCAGGCGAGGCCGATTCCCCGCAGCTTGCCGCGCGCACGCGCCTCGGCACGGCGAGCCGGGAACTCGCTATATCGCGCGGCCCTGAGCGCAGCATCAAGGCTCGCTTCATAGTCGCCGGTGTCGTAGTTCATGATCACCGGCGTCTGATGCGGGAAGCTGCGGATGAAGTTCTTTCGCCGAAGCTCCGCAGGGTCGATGCGGAGGCGGCCTGCTGCGACGTCCATCAGCCGCTCGACCACGAAGGCTGCTTCCGGCCGCCCCGCGCCGCGGTAGGCATCGACCGGCGTCGTATTGGTGTAGACGGCATCGACCTCCGCATAGATCGCCGGAATGTCGTACTGGCCCGAGAGCAATGTCGCGTAGAGATAGGTCGGCACGCTCGACGAGAAGGTCGACATGTAGGCGCCAAGATTGGCGATCGTCTTCACGCGCAGTCCGACGATCTTGTGATTGGGGTCAAACGCCATCTCGGCGTGGGTGACGTGGTCGCGGCCATGCGCGTCCGCGAGAAAACTCTCCCGACGGTCCGCCGTCCATCTCACCGGCACACCGAGCCGCCGCGCCGCCCACAGACACACGGTCTCCTCGGGGTAAATGAAGATCTTCGACCCGAATCCGCCGCCGACATCAGGCGCCACGACGCGCAGCTTGTGCTCGGGCGCGAGCCCGATGAACGCCGACAGGACGAGCCGCGTGACGTGTGGATTCTGCGAGGTGGTGTAGAGCGTAAAGCGACCCTCCGCACGATCGTACACAGCTGTCGCAGCGCGCGGCTCAATCGCATTCGGCACCAACCGATTGTTGATCAGATCGATCTCGACGCGATGCGCGGCGCCAGCGAACGCCCGATCGACCGCGCCCTTGTCTCCAAGCGCCCACTGATAGATGGTGTTTCCCGGCGCCTCGGCGTGGATCTGCGGAGCGCCCGGCGCCTGCGCTGCGGCCGGGTCCACGACGGAGGCAAGTTCTTCGTACGCGACCTCGACCAGCTCGGCGGCGTCGCGCGCTTGATTCTTGGTCTCGGCCACCACGACCGCGACGGGGTTGCCCACATACCGCACCACGTCCCGAGCGAGTGGCGCGTAGGGCGCGGCCCGCATCGGCGAGCCGTCCTTCGAATGGATCATCCAGCCGCAGATCAGACCGCCCACCCTGTCTTCCGCGAGCTCCGCCCCGGTGAGCACGCCGATGACGCCGGGCGCACCAAGCGCCGCGGACGCGTCAATGCGCACGATCCGGGCGTGCGCGTGCGGACTGCGGATGAACTCCGCATAAGCGGCATGTCTCACCGCAATATCGTCAGTATAGTTGCCCTGGCCGGTGATGAAGCGCCGATCCTCCTTGCGCAGAACACGTGCGCCAATGCCCTCATGTGCCATGTGCGCTCCTCCTCTACGCGCCGGCGCCACTCTGGGCCACAGCGGCTATCGCCTTGACAATGTTGTGATAGCCGGTACAGCGGCACAGATTGCCGTCGAGATTGGCGCGGATCGTGGCCTCGTCCGGATGCGGGATGCGCCTGAGCAGGTCGACCGCCGTCATGATCATGCCGGGCGTACAGAAACCGCACTGCAAAGCATGATGCTCGTGAAATGCCGCCTGCATGGGGTGAAGTTCGTCGCCCTTGGCTAGTCCCTCGATGGTCGTGATATCGGCGCCCGACGCCTGCGGCGCCAGCATCGTGCATGACTTGATGGCACGACCGTTCAAATGGACCACACAAGCGCCGCACTGGCCGGTATCGCACCCCACGTGCGTCCCGGTCAGCCCCAAGGTGTCGCGCAGGAACTCGACCAGGAGGGTTCGATCCTCGACCTGCCTCGATATTGCACGCCCGTTGACTCTGAGATTGATCTCAGCCATTTCGCGCCCTCCCATTTCATACACGAATACCTTGGCCGAGCGCCGTTTGGCAAGGAAAGAGCCAAGGCGGTGGCGGAATGCATCAATCGGGGTGACGCACCGGCATCATATGTAGGGCAAAGCCCCCCTGCGGCGGCGAACCACGGGGGTGCCCTATTCGCGCGACTTTGTCGCACGGCGGATTTTGTTACCCGCCACTCCGCGCGAAATGGAGAGTTGCTCCCGCCCTACACCCTTTCCAGGGGTCGGCGAACATGTCGAAAAACCAAGTCCGGAGCCATCAATGATTGGCGGCGAGCGTGATGTCCTGCCGACCGCCATTGAGTTCACGCAGGTTGTTGATGAAATCTTCCGGATACATCCAAGTCGCGCTCGCTGGCGTTCGCAGACCCATATAGGCGGCAATGTCCGCTAGAAATGCGGTACAGTTATAGACGGTGGCCATCCACAACGGCGTCGATGCCTGTTTGTGTTTAATGTGGGCGAACACCTGCTTGGCATCGGCTTCGCTGAGATAGACGCGATAATTCGCCGTTAAATACTGCTCGTCGAGATCGCCGTAGCTTTTTCCGGTTTCGGATGGAACCGGCATAATGTGTCCCAATATGTACGGAATAACGCTATCGCTGGCCGGATGCAGGCCCGCGACCTCGATCTGGCCGACCTTTCCGTGCTCGTTGAGGCGTCCGTACCAGATGAAGGCGTGACCGTAACTCGCGGCCGTCCGCGACCGAAAATCCACGAAATAGCGACCCGCAAGCTTGGAAGCCGGGTGCGGCTGGCTTGCTCGCGGTAAGTCGGTTATCGATTCCCGGAGCTTGACCGGAATCGCATGAGCTTCAGCACCAGCATTCTGCGCATGCGCCACGCGGGCGGTCGGAGTGATCGGCGTCGCAGTGATGAGCAACGCGGCTGCGAATAAACCAATAGCCGCTGCTCTTCGACACCGCACCGGCCGGACATCGTGTTGCCGGGCAAAGGCCTCTAGGTGGAGGATTTCATGGCGGGCATCTTTCTGGGAGGACCCTTGGGACGTGGCTTTCACCTGAAACTCCTCATCAAATGTGATGAGGCGAGAGCACACGCTGCGCCCGTGGCAGCCACGAGGCGCATCAAGCCGGCTTCTCGCCTCTACTGACCCCCCGAAAAGGACCGATGCGCGGATGAACCGTTCGGTGGCGGATCAACCTTTGGTGACGACCGGTGCCGGGGTGACCGGAGCCTTGCCAATGGGCCCCTTGCCGACGATTGGCGTCTTACCGATGATTGGAGCCTTACCGATTGGAGCCTTGCCGACGACCGGGGTCGGCGGCGGTGGTTGACGGACTGGAATATCCGCCGCTGCCGCAGCGCCTATGAACGCAAGTGTCGATGCCGTTACGATCAGAAACCTTTTCATTTAGGGTCCCCATTTCCGTTTCACGTCGCCAGTTAAATCCCCGCTATGCCGCCGTTTAACCGATCTCGCAGAGTGATGCCAGTGCTCAAATGCAACATCAAAATATTTGTTTTTAAGTTTACAGTTTAACTGCACATAGAGGCCAAACTGCGGCACTGCGCTTCCTCATGTGGATCAGCGCTTTGACCCGATCCGGGTGGCATGCGGATGAGGGCGTTGATCACTCCGACGGCCAAAAATGTGTCGAAAATAGTTTTCCAAAGCGGTGTCCGCTGCCCTTTTGTCGTATACCGAACACATCCGAAATAAAATCCAACATATTGTCGAATTAAAATCGGTTCCGAACAAAACGGCCATGATTTCGCTAAGAAACGCCGGTCAAATTACGACTCTCTGCCTTTAAGTTAAGATTGTTTTGAAACGCGTGCCACGGTGTGATCGGTTTTGCGGCATAACTTGGCAGCGGGCGCAATGGTGGCCCTTCATGAAGGCCTCTGTGCTCACAGTTGAAAGCGGCGCGACCGCCTGCGACCACAGAGACTTAGCCGATGTCATGGCGCCGACTCGCGGGTGTGCGCGGAGAGGTCAGCCGCCTTGCGAGAATTTGCCCGCGAGAATGAGTCGTTGATTTCCGCACACGCCCTCCGCCGCGCGATGCCTCCGTCTGATCCGCCGCATTGGCTCCCATGGTCAACCTGGTCTTCGGCTTCACCCGCTCCGCGACACAGAAAATGAGATCCAGAAAGGCCGTCCTGCGCATGGCCGGTCGGATCCTAATGGCATCGCGCCTTCTGCTGCCCGCAAGTCAGGACTTAAAGCGCCAGCCGAACTCATATCGGATACGCACGAGCGAACGTGGTGGCGATTAGGCGCATTGGGCGGGAACGTCTTCGACTTCCGCCCTGGCTCCGGTACTTCATCTAGGGACTTACCCTGATTCCAGCTCCTCTTCCCAGTACTTAAGGTTGCACAACTTCTGTGCAGCCGCTCCAAGCCAAATCCGAAGGACAGGCAGCTTATCTATGTTCGTCCACGTGATGAGGAGAATTGCGATACTCCTGCGTTTGCAGGAAACATCGCGTTGGAGTCTCTACTTTCTACACAAAGACGACGGCTTGCGATACGCGCTCCACCACGATGCCGTCCGCATTTTGCTTGGTCATATCTTAAGTCCGATCAAAAGCGGTCGAAGAATCTCGCCGGACTGGGAGCTGCATCTCAATTTCAACTTCGAGCACAAATCCATCAAGCTCGTTGATGCGTTCTTTGCAAACGGCGAGATCTCAAAGACGCTGCTCAGCCTCATCGCGGTGGTTGATAAAGGATGGATGGTGCCACGCGGAGAGCTGGTATTTGTGGATGCTCGGACGCGCAAACAACTGCCCCTGGGGACGTCGGAAGAGCTGTCCTTAAACCCAACACGCCGACTGACGACCACGGCGGCCCGAACCGCACGTCCGCTCCGCCGCGGCAGAGATACTCGCATCACATTGGCATCGGTTCTGAGCGAAGTCATTCGCTAGCTATCGGTTTGACGCATTCACCACGTCTTATCGCACCATCCGACTAAGACTCGTGTGATCGAGCTTTATTCCCGCTCTCTATTTGATTTTTTCTCCGCGCTGATGCCGCATTTCATGGAACACCGGGAGGAGGAGTCGCCATCCCGAAAAATATCGTATTGAATTTTGGGATATACTTTTTGCTTTTCCAAAGTCATGGCACCGCCGCGACAAACCAGCAAGCAAGCCTACCCGCGCCACAGCGCATCCGCGACCATCCCGGCGAACAGGAGCAGGCCGGCATCGCGATCCGACTTGAACACCGCAAGGCACATGTCCGGATCGTGGGTGTCGAGGCGCACGATCTGCCAGGCAAGGTGCGCTGCGAAAGCCGCAAGGCCGAGCCAGAAGATCGGCCCTGCGCCGGCGAGTGCACCGGCGAGGCCGATGAGGGCCGCCGCCAGACCGTAGAAGATCGCGAGCATCGGCTTGGTCCGGTCGCCGAACAGGAGCGCGGTCGACTTGATGCCGACCAGGGCGTCATCCTCGCGATCCTGGTGGGCATAAATGGTGTCATAGCCGATCACCCAGGCGATCGAGCCCGCATAGAGCACAAGCGGACGAACATCGAGGCCCCCTAAAGCGGCCGCCCAGCCCATCAGGGCGCCCCACGAAAACGCGAGACCGAGCACGATCTGTGGCCAGTAGGTAATCCGCTTCATGAACGGATAGACCGCCACGATCGCGAGTGACGCGATGCCGGTCGCGATCGCGAACGCGTTGAACTGTAGCAGCACGATGAGGCCAATCAGCGCCTGTGCGAGGAGGAAAGCTGCGGCTTGAGCGACGCTTACCTGACCCGCCGGGATCGGTCGCGAACGGGTGCGTTCGACCCTGCGGTCGAGATCGCGGTCGACGATGTCGTTCCAGGTGCAGCCGGCACCGCGCATCGCGAACGCGCCGACGAAGAACAGGACGAGATGGGCGAGGCGCGGGCCGCGTTCATGAGCCACGATCGCCGCCAAGCCTGCCGACCACCAGCATGGAATGAGCAGGAGCCAGGAACCGATCGGGCGGTCGAGCCGGGCGAGGCGCAGATAGGGCCTGGACCATGCAGGCGCCCGCCGATCGACCCAGTTGCCGGTCGAGTCCGCAACGCGCCCGACGGCATCGCTCATCGCTGAATGGCGTTGCCGGTCAGCGTGTCGAGGGTGCCGCTACCCGTTTTGGTGGTTTCCGGCGTCGGCAGCCGGGTGGTGCCGAGCGCGTCGCTCAGGCTCGGCGGCGCCGCGCTGGGCCCGGCTGCGCAGATCTTTTCCTTGGTCTGCTCAGTGTTGCTATGCACCTGCTTCAATTGCTGCACCACCTGAGTCGGAATGCCGCAGGTCGTGACGTTGTTCTCCGAGTACTTGACCCATTTCAACTCGGCAGCGCTATAGGCGGTAATGTGCTTGCACATCTCCTCGCGGCTGGCTTTGCGCTGGCCCGCGGCCTTGGCGGCAAGGCCCCTCTTTTCCACGTCCTGACGCAGCTTGGTGAATTCCGCCATGCAGGGCGGCATGCCGCCGCCGTCGAACGGCGAGCCCTGGGCCGGCGGCGCCGCCACCGCAGGCGGGGCCGGCATGGGTGCGGCCGGCGGTGCGCCAGCAGGCCAAGGCGCTGGCGTGCTGGCGGTTGGCCATGGGGCCTGTGGGGCGGCCGCCGGCGGAGCAGCGGGACGCGGCGGATCGGTCGGCCACGGCAGTGTCTGGGCGGCGGCGGAGCATGCCGGCAGCATCGCAGCCGCAATGATGACGAAAATGCGCTGACCGGTCCCCATGACGTGTCTCTCCTCAATCCTTGGTGGGCGCCGTCGCGGACGCACTTGATTCGGTATTGAGTTCGGTCCTCGCCCCCGAATCAAGCGCTTGATTTCGGCAGCAGCGCGGCAGAATGCCCCCAAACCGCCGGGAATAAGACAACATGCCCTGGGACGCTAGCGGCCGAACCACGGTATACCGCCTCGACTCTTTTGGCTCGAACGCGTGAGTTGGCGTCCGGATCCGGGATTCATGGCGCGCTACGATTTCTGCAGTCCTCGCCTGTTCGTCGACACGCCGCTCGGCGGCGGGGCAACAGTGCCCCTGGACGCCGCCCAATTCCATTACCTGACCAGCGTAATGCGCATGCGGACAGGCGATCCGATACTGGTGTTTAACGGGGTGGATGGCGAATGGAAAGCGCATCTCACCAGCACCGAAAGGCGAAAGGCCGCCCTGACCATCGAAGCCCAGACTCGGCCGCAACCCGAGCCCGGCAACCTCCATTACGTGTTTTCGCCCCTCAAGCGCGCCCGGCTCGACTACATGGTCCAGAAGGCGGTCGAAATGGGGGCGTCGTGGCTGCATCCTGTGATCATGCGCCACACCCAGGCGGAACGGGTCAATCTCGAGCGCATGCGGGCAAACGCCATCGAAGCGGCTGAGCAATGCGGCATCCTCGCCATCCCGCAAATTGCCGCCCCCCTCGATTTCGCAGCCGCGATCGCGGCGCTAGGCCCGTCGTGCCACCTGGTATTCTGCGACGAAGATGCCCCCTGCGGCGATCCCGTGGCGACGTTGCGCGCGGACCTGGAGGAGACGGGCGAAAACGGCGGTGAATTCGCAGTGCTGATCGGACCGGAAGGCGGATTTGGCGAGCAGGAACGCGCCTTGCTTCTGCGCCGGCCACATACGTCGCGAATCGCACTCGGCCCCCGCATCTTGCGTGCCGACACGGCGGCCGTCGCGGCGCTCGCCATCGTGCAAACGGCTGCCGGCGATTGGCAGTGAGGATGTACGCATTCTTCTCTTGACCCAGGCGTTGTGGCGCGGCACCGTCGCGACTTCAGGGGTCGGAGGACATGACCATGGGTCGAGGGGTTCTTCAAACCGCCATCGTGGTTACAATCGGCGCAGCGGCCACCTGCGCGCAGGGAGCAGGTCTGCTTGAAAAGAATTTCTGGCTATCGGGTCCGCGGTACGACGGCGGGGTGCCGTTATGCGACGAGCATGGACCACTGGACAGGATCATCTCACGATTCGCCTCGAAGGAAGGCAGCTACTGGAATTCGGCTCTTCAAATCGTCGGATTTGAAAACATCCGCGAGATCGCCTGGGAACCCTGGTCGTCGGGTACGATCCCGCGGCGCTTCTGCACGGCCTCGGTGCTGGTTTCCGACGGCAAGCGACATCAAATCAACTATTCGATCATCGAGGACGGCGGGATCATCGGTTCGACGTGGGGCGTCGAATGGTGCGTCGTCGGCCTTGACCGCAACTGGGCCTACAATCCGAGTTGCCGGATGGCGCGGCCGTGACCGGCCGCACGGTTCGGCCGCGCCGAATCGTGCTTGAGGGATTGCTAAATTCCGAATTGTCCGTGAGTTGCCCGCCCGCAATCGGAGCAAAGCTATGTTGCTCGCGTTCACGCGTGTTGCCGCCTGCGCGGCAGTCATCGGAGGGCTACTCGGCCTAACGAGTCCGTCCGCTGCCCAGGATCGTCGCCAAGGCGCGCCCGGCCAATTCGACTATTACGTGCTGGTGCTGTCGTGGTCGCCGTCGTTCTGCGCCGACAGCGCCGAACGCGACCCGTCCCGTTCAGCCAGAAATCCGGAATGCGGGCCGCGGCCTTATTCATTCGTTGTACATGGCTTGTGGCCACAATACGAACGGGGATTTCCAGAATACTGCCAGGTGCCGGCGCCGCGGCTCAATCGCAATATCGTGTCCGGAATGCTCGACCTGATGCCCGCACCGGCGCTGATCTTCCATGAATGGGACCGCCATGGCGTTTGCTCAGGTTTGTCACCAAACGCGTATTTCGAAACCATTCGCAAGGCCCGGGCTGTGGTGAAGATCCCGCCCGAATACCTCGACCTGAATTCGGCTCTCACGGTCACGCCCGCCGAGGTCGAGGCAGCTTTCATCAAAGCCAATCCGGGGCTCAAGCCGGAAGGCATTTCGGTTTCCTGCGGCGGCCGGCGGCTTGGCGACGTGCGGATTTGCATGACACGGGACTTGCAGTTCCGCGGCTGCGAAGAACTGGAGCGCCGCTCCTGTACGCGCGACAAGCTCATCATGCCTCCGGTGCGCGGCGGCTGATGCGCACCGGCCAATCGAAGCGCGTACTGCTGATATTCGTCGTACATCGTAACTGGGCTTGACGATCCCGAAAACTGAGACACCGAGCCCAATTGATCGGGGTGGCTCGGGCAAGTCCGGTTACGATGCCGAGGGAGATGCCCGCTTGTTTCAAGCTGACCGGAATCCGCACTGATGCTGGACTCGCCGCAAAGCCCCGAACCGCAGAGCCGGGCGCAGCGCCTCATCGGGATCGCGGCCGCCCTTGGCCTGCTGGCGGTCGCCATCTGGATGCTGGCCACCTTCCTGCCGGCACTGGCGTGGGCGACCGTGCTCACCATAGCGGCATGGCCGCTGTTCAAGGTGCTGCAACGCCACAGCGGTCGAACTTACGCGGCCGCAGCCGTGACGGCGCTGATCGCGATTGCGGTGCTGGCACCGTTGATCATCGCCATCATCGAGGGAGCGCAGGAGGTTCGCGGGATCATCCGCTGGTACATCGAAGCTCGCAAGGACGGGCTCGAGGCGCCGGAGTGGATCGGCAACCTGCCGCTGATCGGCCCTTCGGTGGCGGACTGGCTGAACGCGCACCTTCGGGGTGACCCCTTTGCCAGCGCCGACGTACAGTCGTTGACTGAATGGGGGCGGATCATCGGCCGCCAGGCGGCACGGCGCGTCACCACGCTCTTGTTCGCCCTTCTCATCGTGTTCTTCATGTTCCGGGAGAGCGATGCATTGCTGCGGCAGTTCCGCGCCGTCGGCTCGCGTCTGCTCGGAGCGCCGGCGCATCGCCTCGCAGCTGTTGCCGCCACGGCGGTGCGTGGAACGGTCGACGGCCTGCTGCTGATCGGCATCGCCGAAGCAGCCCTCCTCGGCATCGCCTACGCGGTCGGAGGCGTGCCGCACCCGGTGTTGCTCGGCATGCTGACCGGACTCTTGTCGGCAGTACCGTTCGCCTCGCCGCTCGTCTTCATCGGCGCTTCCGCATGGCTCTTCACGCAGTCCGCGGCGATCGCAGCGATCGGCGTCCTGGCGTTCGGCTCGGTGGTTGTGTTCGTCGCCGATCATTTCGCCCGTCCGGTGTTCATCGGCGGCTCGATCCGGCTGCCCTTCGTGTGGGTTTTGCTCGGCATCCTGGGTGGGGTGGAGAGCTTCGGACTGTTAGGATTGTTTTTGGGACCGACCCTTCTCGCGGTGCTGATCACGTTGTGGCGCGAACTCGCGGAAAGCTGATGTCGCTTGAACGCCCGATCGTTCGGGCCTAGATGTTGCAGCGCAACATCGACAGCCTCCTTATATCCTCCCCGCCTGCGGGGATGCGCCGGGAGGGCGTGTCGGCAACCGCACAGGACGGATCATGCTGAAAGGAAAAAATGCGGTCGTGACCGGTTCGACCTCCGGCATCGGCCTCGCCATCGCGCGCGCGTTGGCGCAGGACGGCGCCAACGTCATGATCAACGGCTTCGGCACGGCGGACGAAATCGAAAAGCAACGCGTCGGCATCGAAAAGGAGTTCGGCGTCGAGGCGATCTATTCGCCGGCCGACATGGCCAAGCCGGCCGAGATCGCCGCCATGGTCAAGACCGCCGAGGCGGCGCTCGGGTCGGTGGACATTCTGGTCAACAATGCCGGCATCCAGCACGTGGCACCGATCGAGGAATTTCCGATCGAGAAATGGGACCAGATCATCGCAATCAATCTATCCTCGGCATTTCACGCGACGCGGGCGGCCGTGCCCGGCATGAAGGCGCGCAAATGGGGACGCATCATCTCGACCGCTTCGGCCCACTCGCTCGTGGCATCTCCCTTCAAGGTGGCCTACGTTTCAGCGAAGCACGGCATTGCGGGTTTCACCAAGACCATCGCACTTGAGCTTGCGACCTTTGGAATCACCGTCAACTGCATCAGCCCGGGCTATGTGTGGACGCCGCTGGTCGCCAAGCAGATTCCCGATACCATGAAAGCCCGCCACATGACCGAGGAGGAGGTCAAGCGGGATGTGATGTTGGCGGCACAGCCAACCAAGCAGTTCGTGACGGTGGAACAGGTCGCCTCTCTTGCGCTCTACCTGTGCTCGGATGCCGCCGCACAGATCACCGGCGCCAATCTTTCCATTGACGGCGGCTGGACGGCGGCATGACCGCATCCCAGTCCGCCCCACCCAGCCAGCGAAAGAAAATCAACCTGGCCCTCCAGGGAGGCGGTGCTCACGGGGCGTTCACCTGGGGCGTGCTCGATTATCTCCTGGAGGACGGCCGCCTCGCCATCGAAGGGTTCTCGGGAACCTCCGCGGGCGCCCTCAATGCCGTGATCTGCGTCGACGGTCTGGCGCGCGGCGGGGCGCAGGAGGCGCGAAAACGGCTGGGGGATTTCTGGCGCGCGGTCAGTATCGACGGCAAGCTGCCGCTGTTGCAGCGCCAGATCGTCGAGCGCCTGCTGACATTCATGCCGGTTGAGGGCACGCCGGTGCAGGCCTGGTTCGACGCCATGTCGCGCTATTTCTCGCCCTACGATCTCAATCCCCTCAACATCAATCCGCTCCGCGACGTGATCGAGCATTTCGTGGATTTCGAGGCCGTGCGCCGTTCCACCGACGTGCAATTGTTCGTTTCCGCCACCAACGTGATCACCGGCCGGCTTCGTATTTTCCCCCGCGAGAAAATCTCCGCCGATGTGGTGATGGCATCGGCCGCCTTGCCGCTGGTATTTCAGGCCGTGAGGGTCGATGGCACGCCTTACTGGGATGGCGGCTACATGGGTAACCCGGCGATTTTCCCGTTCTTTCGCAAGACCACGACCGAAGACGTGCTAATCGTGCAGATCAATCCCATCGAGCGCCGCGAAGTCCCGACCTCGGCGCGGGACATCATGAATCGCATCAACGAGATCACCTTCAACTCGTCGCTGCTTGCCGAATACCGCGCCATCGAATTCGTCGCTCGCTTGATCGACCAGGGCCGCCTGCAACGCGGCGTGGGGCCCGGCGAGTACCGCCGCGTCAATGCTCATCGCATCGCGCTTGGCGACGGAACGAAAGCTTATTCGGCCGACACCAAGCTTTCGACCGACTACGACTTCTTTCGCATGCTCCACAGCAGCGGCCGCCGCGCCGCGCGCCACTTCCTGGAGGCGCATTTCGACGATATCGGCGTACGCAGCACCTTCGACCTGCGCGCAGAGGCGCAGGCGGAATGGGCGTGAGTTTCGCGATTTAAGGAAGTCGCCGATGCATCCGCCGCCCTTGCAGTCCACCAGCTATCGCGACGCACGGCTTGAGATCGTGGTCGCCGACATCACGACGCTTGCGCTCGACGCCATCGTCAACGCTGCAAACCGCTCGCTTCTCGGCGGTGGAGGCGTCGATGGCGCGATCCACCGCGCCGCTGGACCTGAATTGCTGGCCGAGTGCCGCACCCTGGGCGGCTGTGACACCGGCGGCGCAAAGATCACCAGGGGATACCGCCTGCCGGCGCGCCATGTCATTCATGCGGTCGGTCCGGTGTGGAACGGGAATCGCGCCGGCGAATGCGATCAGCTTCTCGCCTCCTGCTACCGGAGCGCGCTCGCACTCGCCGCCGAGCACCGCCTCGAGTCGATCGCGTTTCCGTCGATCTCGACGGGCGTCTATGCTTTTCCGGCCGACCGCGCCGCACGCGTCGCGGTCGAGGCCGTGGCGGCGAGCTTGGACGCGGCACCGGGTGTCCGGCACGTCATATTCTGTTGCTTCAGCCGCGGTGCCGCACGCCATCACGAGGACGCGTTCCGAACGCTCGGCTTGGCGTAGGCGACGAAATCGAACGACCTCACGCGCGGGCCGCAATGGCGTCTGCAATCGCGACCGTCCGCCGCGCCATCTCGGCGTGCAGGCGTTCGATCATGCGGCCGTCGAGCTGGACCACGCCCTTCGCCTGATTTTCCGGCAACTCGAATGCCGCGATGATCCTCCGCGCCTGGGCGACATCGGCCTCGCTGGGCGAGAAGGCGGCATTGCACGGAGCAATCTGGTTGGGATGGATGAGGGTCTTGCCGTCGAAACCCATGTCGCGCCCCTGGCCGCACTCGCGGCGAAAGCCTTCCTCATCGGCGATGTCGTTGTAAACGCCGTCCAGGATGTCGATCCCGTAGGCGTGGGCCGCCAGGATTGCGGTCGCAAGCCATGGCACCATCGGGGCACGATGGTGCATGAGCTTGGCCCGGGTCTCGCGGGCGAGATCATTCGTGCCCATCACAAAGCCGGCGAGGCGGGTTTCCACGTCGCGCGCCATGGCGGCGATCTCCGCCGCATGAATGATGGCGAGCGGCGTTTCAATCATAGCCCACACCCGAATCTTGTGGTCCGCCGCAATGTCAATCAAACGCTCCGCAATCGCCTGGAGATGGCCTGGCTTCGATATTTTCGGCACCAGTATTCCATCGGGATGCGCTTTGACGACGGCCGCGATGTCTTCGAGCCACCACGGCGTATCGAGGCCGTTGATGCGCACGATTACCTCGCGGGCGCCGAAACCGCCGGCTGTTATGGCGGCGATCACCTGCTGGCGCGCCGTCGCCTTGGCGGCGGGCGCAACCGCATCCTCAAGGTCCAGAATGACGGCGTCGCATGGCAGGGTCCGGGCCTTTTCCATGGCCCTCGCATTGGCACCCGGCATGTAAAGCACGCTGCGGCGTGGGCGAATGGTCATGGCGGGCTCCGCGTGGCATCGTTCAGGTACAGAAGATGCAAGGCATGCACCAGATTTCCATCAATGAAGGGTCTCGCGAAGGTGCCATGACGACGCAATGGCTGGCCGGCGTGGATGGCTGCCGGGCCGGCTGGGTCGCAGCGTTCGTCAGTCCCGACCAGGAGGAGGTCCGCGTCCGCGTTCTGTCGGCGTTTAGCGAGGTTTTTGCCGCGCCGGAGCAGCCTCGCATTGTCGCGGTGGACATCCCGATCGGGCTGCCGGCGCACATCGGGCCGTATGGACGGGGACCGGAACGCGCCGTGAGACCCCATCTGGGCGATCGACAATCGTCGGTTTTCACGGTGCCGTCGCGCCGCGCGATCTACGCGGGGGACTACGGTGAAGCCTGTCGCCTGGCCTTGGCAACGTCCGACCCGCCCAAAAAAGTATCCAAGCAGCTGTTCATGATCGCTGCGAAAATCCGCGAGGTCGACGAGACGCTGCGAAGCAAGCCATCACTGACCGACCGTGTATTCGAAGTCCATCCGGAGGTCGCGTTTTGGCGGCTTAATGGCAGCCGGGCACTGACGGAACCCAAGAAGATCAAAGGGTGCCCTTATGGTCCGGGACTTGCGTTGCGGCGGACCCTGCTCGCAAACCACGGATTTTCCAAGACCGCGATCGAAGCGCCCCCGCCACGGGGTGCAGCGGAAGACGACCTCCTCGACGCGCTGGCATGCGCGGCAGTAGCGCGCCGCATCCTGTCGGGCGTTGCGGTGCCTTTCCCGGATCCGCCGCTGCGCGATGAATTCGGCCTGCCGATCGCGATCTGGGCGTAGGGCTTGAGGAAAATGAACGATCATCTGCGGAAGCCGGCCTTTCCCCTCCCCCGCTTGCGGGGACGTAGGGAGGGGCCGCCCACGGCACGAAAGTGCCCCTCCCCAATCCTCCCCCCGCAAGCGGGGGAGGGGAAAAAGTGGGACGGTCACTTAGAATCGGCTCCGAAAACGACTTACGCGGCTTTCTGCTTGGCGCTGATCAGGTTGCGGTTAATCAGGCACTCGGCGATCTGGACGGCGTTGAGGGCTGCCCCCTTGCGCAGGTTGTCGGATACGCACCACAGCGTGATCCCGTTCTCGACTGTGGGGTCCTCGCGGACGCGGCTGATATAGGTCGCGTCCTCGCCCACGCATTCGTAGGGGGTGATGTAGCCGCCGGGCTCATGCTTATCGATGACCAGGCAGCCCGGCGCCTTGCGCAGAACCTCTCGCGCCTCATCGGCCGAAATCGGCCGTTCGAACTCGATATTGACGGCCTCCGAATGACCGATGAAGACTGGCACGCGCACGCAGGTGGCGACCAGCTTGATCTTCGGATCGAGGATTTTCTTGGTCTCCACCACCATCTTCCACTCTTCCTTGGTGAAGCCATCCTCCATGAACACGTCGATGTGCGGAATCAGGTTGAAGGCGATGCGCCGCGGGAACTTCTTGGTCTCGATCTCGCCGGCCGTGAACACCGCCTTGGTCTGACTGAACAGCTCGTCCATGGCGTCCTTGCCGGCGCCCGACACCGATTGATAGGTGGCGACCACCACGCGGGTGATCTTCGCGCGGTCGTGGAGCGGCTTGAGGGCGACCACCAGCTGGGCCGTCGAGCAATTCGGATTGGCAATGATGCCCTTTTTTCGGAACCCCGCGATCGCATCGGCATTCACCTCGGGGACGATCAGCGGCACATCGGGGTCCATGCGCCAGCATGACGAGTTGTCGATGACCACCGCGCCTTGCGCCCCGATTCGCGGCGACCACTCCTTCGACACCGCGGAGCCGGCCGACATCAGGCAGATATCCACATCGGAGAAATCGTAATGGTCCAGCGCCTTAACCTTAAGGGTTCGGTCACCGTAAGAGACATCGACGCCCACGCTCTGGCGGGATGCGAGAGCAACCACCTCGTCGGCCGGAAACGTCCGCTCGGCCAGGATGGCGAGCATTTCACGGCCCACATTCCCGGTAGCGCCCACGACCGCGACCTTGAAACCCATTTTCGTTCTCCAATCCATCTTAGAACCGGCGCAAGGCGGGCTCACCTTGGCCCGCCGCTCCAGGCGCGGGTGGGCCAACGCGAACCCGCCCTACCTCCAAAATGGTCCGCTGCACCGCAAATACCTATCTCCCCCGCTTCTAATCGGGAACGCACGCCAATTCAACGATGGCGAGACGAATCGGAAAAAGCGACATGCAAGCGGCGGTGAATCCATCCGTTGCCGAATGGCAACATATGCGGTTGCCGCCAACAAATAGTTGCATTTGCACGCTACCGTTCGACTTGACTTGAGGTTAATGTCGGCCGTAGCAAATCGCCCATCGCTTGACGGGGGGTTCCATGCAGGCAAGGAAATTTTCGGCCGTTGTCACTGTGGTCGTTGCCGCGGCGGTGGTGACGTTTACCGCAGTGCCGTCACAGGCCCAGACCACGGCCACCCAGGCACGCCAGGGAGGGGTCCGCGTCGCCAGCGTGGGTCGGCAACCGGCTAGGCTTACGGTGCGCAAGCGCTCGTATCTCGATCCCGGCACGGAGACAAAGCGGCACGCCGAGCATTACCTCGACTACGCCCATCCCAATATCGAATACGGCGCCGCCCCGTTCAGGCATTCCACGTTGTTCAAGAACGGCCCCGCTCTGCCGTTCATTCATGACCGCATGCCGCTACCGACCTGTCTCGATTTGCCAGGTTTCTGTCAGTAGCCGGTAAGGGCGGGCAAAGGCGCACCGCGCAACTCACGCTGCCTGTCGCGCGCCTTTGCCAACGCCGTCAGACTTCCCCGCTTTGACCGCGGGGCAAAGCCGCCACGTCAGCGCTCAATATTATCAGCGGCGAGGGGCGACTCTGCCCACCTTGCAGCGGTTCCGATGTCACGGGAACGCGCTCTACCGGCCCGCGAGCCGGTCCAATTCCTGCACGACCGCTGCCCCCATTTCGGCGGTGCCGACCATCGTGGTGCCTTCGGACTTGATGTCGTGCGTGCGCAGTCCTTTGGCCAGGGCGGCCGCGATCGCCTGATCTACGAGATCGGCCTCGCGACCCATGCCGAATGAGTAGCGCAGCGCCATGCCGAACGAGGCCAGCATGGCGATCGGATTGGCGAGGCCCTTGCCGGCAATGTCGGGAGCTGAACCATGAACCGGCTCGTACAGCGCCCTGCGCTTCCTCGTCTTACCATCCATCTCGCCGAGCGAGGCCGACGGCAACATGCCGAGCGAACCAGTAAGCATGGCGGCGACATCCGACAGCACGTCGCCGAACAGGTTGTCGGTGACGATAACGTCAAACTGTTTCGGCCAACGCACTAACTGCATGGCGCCGGCATCGGCCAGCTGGTGTTCGAGCTGCACATCCTTGAACTCGCGGGCGTGCACCTGGTTGACGACCTCATGCCACAACACGCCGGTCTTCATGACGTTGCGCTTTTCCATGGACGTGAGCTTGTTGCGGCGCGTGCGGGCGAGTTCGAAACCGACCCGGGCTATGCGCTCGATCTCATAAGTATCGTAGACCTGGGTATCGATCGCGCGTTTCTGGCCATTGCCGAGATCCGTGATGGTCTTCGGCTCGCCGAAATAGACACCGCCGGTCAGCTCGCGCACGATGACGATGTCGAGGCCGTCGACCACCTCGCGCTTGAGGCTTGAGGACTCCGCCAGCGCCGGATAGCAGATCGCCGGCCGCAGGTTGGCGAACAGGCCCAGATCCTTGCGCAGCCGCAGCAATCCCGCTTCGGGCCGCGCGTCGTAAGGGACCGCATCCCATTTCGGGCCACCGACCGCACCGAAGATGATGGCGTCCGCAGCCAGCGCCCGCGCCATGGTAGCCTCGGTGACGGCAACCTTGTGGGCATCGTAGGCAGCGCCGCCGACCAGGTCCTCCTCGGTTTCAAATTTTCCGAGCCCACGCGCATTCATCCAGGCGATCAGCTTCTTCACCTCGGCCATGACCTCCGGCCCGATGCCGTCGCCGGGAAGAAGGAGAAGCGTGTGGGTAGGCATGGAAAGCCTCGTGCGGTTCGGGGAACGACTTTGTCGACGGCGCGAATAGCTAGATGGCCCCGACCGGATTGGCAAGGCGGCGCCAAACCCAGGATTGGCTTAATCGCCATGGCTGGGACATGCCCGGCCACGGCGCGAGAGGTGTCGAGTGCCGTGTGCGAGGTGCGCGAGGGGCGTCGGCCTGATCGAAATCGGCCGTAGTGATGGTTACATCTCCGATACCCGCATGAGAGGTACGGCCGCGCCCGATTCCGGAGCCGCCTCCTCACCGTGGGTAAATTGGCGAAATGTTTCGATAGGAGCGGGCTTCCCGAGTAGATAGCCCTGAACCCCGTCGCATCGCTCGCCTTCGAGGAATTCGAGTTCGGCGGGCGTTTCGACGCCTTCGGCCATCACCGGAAGGCTGAGCGCCCGGCCGAGCCCAAGCACCGACCGCACGATTGCGGCCGCCTGTTCGTTGACATTCACGGACTTGATGAACGATGAGTCGATCTTGATCTTGTCGAACGGAAAAGCGCGCAGATTCGAGAGCGACGAATAGCCGGTGCCGAAGTCATCCATCGCAATGCGAACGCCGAGCATCCTGATTCGCCGCAGTGTCGCCAGCGCACGGTTGAGATCCCGGACCAGAGCTGTTTCCGTGATCTCCAGCTCTAACCGCGCCGGCGCGAGCCCGGTCTCGAAAAGAATTTCATGGACGATGTGCGCGAAGTTGGCGTTGTGAATCTGCACCGCCGACACATTCACCGCGACTGTCAGTGGTCGGGGCCAGGCCGCTGCCTCCCGGCATGCGGTCCGCAGCACCCATTCGCCGATCGTCAGGATAATGCCGGTGTCTTCGGCAACAGGAATGAATTCTGCCGGAGAAACCAAGCCGCGCGTTGCATGCTTCCAGCGCAACAGCGCTTCGAAGCCGGTGACAGCGCCGGCAGCGATATCTTCCTGCGGCTGATAGACAAGACTCAATTCGCCGTGCGCAATCGCATTGCGCAGATCGTGTTCGAGAAGGCGTCGGTCTCGAACCGCGGCGCCCATCGATACTTCGAAGAAACGATAAGTTCCCCGCCCCTCATTCTTGGCGCGATAGAGCGCCGTGTCGGCATGCGACATCAGCGCCTGGCGATCAGTGGCGTCGTCAGGGCATATGGCGATTCCGATGCTGGTCGAGATGGGGCCTTCGGCCCCCGGCGTATCGCTCACGATCTGCAGCGTTTCCAAGATCGATTCGGCCACTCGGCCCGCCACCGCCGGGTTGGAAAGCCCTGGAAGAATGATCGCGAACTCGTCGCCGCTGAGCCTGGCGAGCATCTGGCTCTCGTCAAGAACGCTGCTTATCCGCTTGGCCACCGACTGCAGCACCTCGTCACCGGCCGCATGTCCGAACAGATCATTGACCTCCTTGAACCGATCGAGATCAAGGCACAAGACAGCCAGACGCCGACCTCCCGCCAAGGCCATCTGGATCTCCTGGTCGAGCTTCTTGTGGAAGGTGCTGCGATTGGGAATCCCGGTGAGCGCGTCATGATGGGCGAGAAAACGGATGTGCCGTTCCGCCTCTTTGCGCGCTTGAAGGTCGCGCACCGCGATGGCGCGGTGG
>Ga0070734_10002346_pt1 | contig 23288 bp, 20 predicted proteins | sample Coa_R1_8_FD_66444 | JGI IMG/M metagenome (GOLD analysis project Ga0070734, IMG submission 66444) | Surface soil microbial communities from Centralia Pennsylvania, which are recovering from an underground coalmine fire - Coalmine... | ecosystem: Environmental > Terrestrial > Soil > Unclassified ...
GGCTAGCACGTCACCCCGCGGCGTAGTCCGCGGGGTCCAGGTCCGCGCGTATTCGCTGGATCCCGCGGACTCGGCCGCGGGATGACCAGCATGAGCGGCTAGCACGTCACCCCGCGGCGTAGTCCGCGGGGTCCAGGTCCGCGCGTATTCGCTGGATCCCGCGGACTCGGCCGCGGGATGACCAGCATGAGCGGCGAGCACGTCACCCCGCGGCGTAGTCCGCGGGGTCCAGGTCCGCGCGTATTCGCTGGATCCCGCGGACTCGGCTGCGGGATGACCAGCATGAGCGGCGAGCACGTCACCCCGCGGCGTAGTCCGCGGGGTCCAGGTCCGCGCGTATTCGCTGGATCCCGCGGACTCCGCCGCGGGATGACCAGCATGAGCGGCGAGCACGTCACCCCGCGGCGTAGTCCGCGGGGTCCAGGTCCGCGCGTATTCGCTGGATCCCGCGGACTCCGCCGCGGGATGACACGGATTATAGTACGTGCTTTTTGAGCTCGTCGGTGAGGTCGGTGCGTTCCCAGGTGAACTCGGGCTCTGGGCGGCCGAAGTGGCCGTAGGCTGCGGTTTGGCTATAAATTGGACGCAGCAGTTTTAGATGATTGACGAGACCCGCCGGTTTTAATGGGGCAATGCGCTTAATGGCTATCTCGATCCTCTCTTCGGGCACAATACTGGTATTAAATGAGTTAACCATCAAGCTTATTGGCTCACTCACACCGATAGCATAGGCTAATTGCACTTCACATCTTTTGGCCAGGCCAGCAGCCACCACATTTTTGGCCAGATAGCGGGCCATGTAAGCTGCCGAGCGATCAACCTTTGATGGGTCCTTGCCGGAAAATGCGCCACCACCATGCCGGCCCATGCCGCCATAGGTATCCACAATGATCTTTCGCCCGGTAAGGCCCGTATCGCCCACCGGACCGCCGATGACAAAAGCTCCGGTCGGGTTGATGTGAAATTTGACGTCGGGTAAAAGATGCTCCTTCTTTATGACCTTTTTAATGACCTCTTCTATGATGGCTTCACGGATCACTGATTGGGCGATGTCTTTCAAATGCTGGGATGAAACCACTACGTCTTTAATGCCCACCGGCTGCATATTGTCATAAAGGACGGTAACTTGGGTTTTGCCGTCCGGCCCCAAAAACGGCAGGATGTTAGTTTTTCGGACGGTTGCCAGTCGCTTTGCTAGGGCATGGGCATAAGTTATAGCAAGGGGCATCAGTTCGGGTGTTTCATCACTAGCGTAGCCAAACATCATGCCCTGGTCACCTGCGCCTTGCTCTTTATCCGCAGTGGCATCAACGCCAATGGCGATATCCTTAGACTGCTCTTCGATGGCGACCAACACCGAACAGGTGTCGCCGTCAAAGCCATGATCCTTGGCAACATAGCCAATTTCATTGATTTTTTTGCGGACGATCTGAGTGATGTTTATTAGCGCTTTTGAGCGAACTTCGCCTGCAATCAAGCAGAGTCCGGTCTTTAATACGGATTCTATAGCGACTCGCGCGGTCTCATCTAATGTCAAATAGGCATCTAAAATGGCATCGGAAATCTGATCGGCCATTTTGTCTGGATGGCCTTCGGTAACAGACTCACTGGTAAATAAGTGCGGCCTAGCCGAGATCATAAAACGTCCCCTGGTAACATGTGAAAATCGCGGTACCCTAGCAAAAAAAATCGCCTACTTTTAGATAGTAGATGCGTTTTTGATCATTGACAAAGCCTAGGGATTTAGTCATTAAGAGAACTAATTGTTTAGGCCGGCATAGCTCAGATGGTAGAGCGACTGATTCGTAATCAGTAGGTCAGCGGTTCGATTCCGCTTGTCGGCTCCACCTAAATCTAAATTTCTCCGCCAAAATCACACTCCCGCAGGATATCTAGGTCATCACCCGATCTTCAAAGAGGAGAAAGCATGCATCATTTGAAGGAAAAGTGGGCTATTCCTATCCTAATGGGGCTTTTATGCCTTGCGGTCAACGCGAACACCGATGACTGCGTCCGTGTCTTAAGTATCGACGGCGGTGGCGTAAGAGGTGTTATACCCGCCGTCATCTTGGAGAAGATTGAAGAGGAAGTGGGCAAACCTGCAGTGGAAATCTTTGATATGGTGGTTGGCTCATCCACCGGTGGGATTTTGGCGCTTGGTTTAGCCGCACCAAATCAGCAGGGCAGGCCGGTGGTCAGTGCCAAAGGCGCGGTCAATCAATATATCAATCAATGCCACAATATCTTTTGCTCGTCGTTGCTACATTGGGTCAAAAATATCGGTGGCCTGATTGGCCCTAGATATGATTCGAGTGGCATTGAGCGAATGCTTAGGGAGCAGTTAGGTGACACCAAGCTGAGCGAAGCGCTTATACCAACCATAATAACGGGCTACCACATCGCAGGGCATTCTGGCATTGAATTTTCTTCGGTGGAAGCAAAGACTTATCCGGCCGATAAAGATTGCCTGATGCGCCAGATTGGTATGGCTACGGCGGCTGCGCCCGTGTATTTTGATGCTGTCGACATCGATTTTAACTGGGGCACCATGCGCGCGGTAACCGACGGCTCCCTTTACGCACACAATCCTTCCTTAATCGCCTACGTTAATGCAAAAAGGCTCTTTCCTAACAAGAGGATCGAGATCTATTCCTTGGGAACCGGCGTGATCACCCCGGAGGACTTATCGTCGCAGTTAAAAGGCCGGGGCCTGGTCCACTGGCTTGCTCCCATTATCGATCACATCCAAATCGGTGGCACTGACGCTGACAACGCCATTTTACACCGCCTACTCAACGAAGATGGCGAAGAGAATTTTTTCCGTCTCAACGTGCAAGTCGACAAGGCCCACAACTCCATCGATGGCACTACGCCTGAAAATTTGCTCTATCTATATCAGCAGGGCCTAAAAGTGACCAAATCGTCGGCATTTAGCGAGGTAGTTAAGCGGCTAAAAAGCGCCACCTAACGGCATCTCTGATTCCCCTCTTCCAAAGGAAGAGGGAAAATAGACCATTATCAAGGTCAATCGCGAATAGCCGTAATAATCCATTGAGACTCTTTAATGCATGTGCGACGGATTCGAATTGGGGCTCCGAAGTCGTCTGCGCATCCAGGCTTCATTTGCTTCATATTCCTTTTTGGCCACATCATCTGCCATGGCTTTTAGATCTTCCTCGCTATAGGGGTAAAGCGCTGGATAGCGTTTGATGATGCTCAAGATTGCTCGATGAACGATGATGTTGGCATAGGAATAGGTGGGATAGGTGAAATGAACGTAGTGTTCTAGCTTCAACCCATTGTGGCCGCTGTTTTTATGGCTGTATTCATCCGCCATGGCTCCGAACACCATGTCTTCAACTTTGGTGCGGTAATCGTAAGGAAAGCTTACAAACAGAGTCAGTATCGATTGCATGTCTTTTTGATCTAGTTTGGAATGACCGTCGATGATGTGGCGATCTTCGGGCTTTAGTTGATGCTCAATGAGATGCTTATTATGTTTCAGCCAATCTTTGAGTTCGCTGAGACGCTGTGGGACAAGTTCATCGCACACGCGATAAATGGTTGGCAAGCCGTAGCTTACGATGAAGTTGGCCGCAGCCAAATTTGCCAATGTCAATATTTCTTCGACAACATTATAGCTTTCGTAGGGAGGCTGAAATCCCAAACCATAGGTATCTCTTTTTAACTTTCCTACACCGCGCATTTGTCGGTTGTGTTTTAATGCGTGATAAGCGCCATATAAATCGTTAATATCAAGACCTAGGCTATCGGTTATGTTTTTGTTTGGATTGCTTCTAAGATCGTCGAGCATGCTAAAGCTCAAATGGTAATTTGAGCTCATGATTGCTTGATAAAATTGCCACTCAATCAGTTGACCGAATAGATCAATGTAGAGATCCGCTACCAAAACTGGGTGTCTTCTTTTCGGCATTAGCAGGTATTTAGAGCCATTGGCCTCATTGAGCATCGGCATAAAATCCGGAGCAAAAGCTGTAACGCCGCGGTCTTTTGCGTTTTGGTCTGAAATAGTATTAGTCCACATGATGCTATTTACGTCGGAAACTGCCACCATAACGTGCCAGCCACTCTTGCCACTTCGCAAATCTTTCTCCACGAAGATTGCATGGTCGGCACCAGCCGTCATTTCATGGGAAATGGTGATGAAGGGAATGACCTTGCTTAGCCATCTAACCTCATTGGAAGGAATTAACTGTTTAACTTCAAGTGACGTTTTGCTTGGCCTTGGTGGGGCTTCATCATTGAACGATATCAGCTGCCCCTCGCGATGATCACATGCGACGCTATTTCGAGTAGTTCCCATGACGCCATTGGCCGCATGCACTGAACTTTGACTGTGAACCATAATAGTCGTTGCAAGTCTAGCTAGATTCCTTCGATGCTCAGCCACTTTAATGGGAGACGTGAAACTCATTATATCTTGCTGACCAAATGATAATGATCTGCGTGGGTATTCATGCTTGCGAATGAATTCGGTGGCAGTTTTATTGAATAATGCCATCATGCTCTGAATTAGTTTATTGCTGTTGTATTTATTGCCCGTACTTTTATCTAACGCCCAATACACTCGGAAAAGATTGAGTATCAAATCAGCGGGTAAATTTGCTCTCAAACCGTCGGTGGGTTTATGTATATGGTTGTTAACTTCATCATATGTCAGTTTGCATTTAGAGTTGATTGTACCGAGATAAAACTTATAACTTAAGACCGCTCCGTTAGCATCGATGTAATATTCCCCTACGACAGCTGGGCGAGGCGTATTAGGGTCGAGAGAAGCCTTGGTTTTGGGTGCCGCCGAGCTAGGATCGGCAATCGCAACTAAGAGGCGAAAGCCGCCAGCGCGTTGTGGATCAGGCTCCGCATAGACTGCATCATCAATAATGTAAGTCTCAGGGTTATCGATGCTTACCAGAGCCGTGTTACAGAAATTGAGCCGCTTCTTCGACTCTATTTCCGTATTCATATCGGAGGCGCTAAGGCTTGCGGTTATAACAGCTAAGACTGCTAAAGCTATTAGAAATATTTTAGGCATATGGGTAATTCGTATCTTAGAGTGGCGCATAGCCTTCACCAAATTCCATGAATATGGTCTAAGATACAAATCAGCACGTCAAGGCGTTAACCGCATTACCGATTTAGGCCGTGGCTGCTAAGAATTACCTCTGATAGTATCATGTGATACTATCACCACATGTCAAAAAAGCCATCGCAGGGACATGTCCCGCCTTCGCAGGATTTCTTGGCGTGGTTTATGGCTTGCCTAGGTCGAGGCAGACGGCCTTGGTTTCGGTATAGAGCTCGAGGGCCTCGTGACCCATTTCGCGACCCCAGCCCGATTGTTTATACCCGCCAAAGGGCAAGGTGGCATCAAATACGTTATAGCAATTTACCCACACGGTACCGGCCCTAAGCGCCTTCGCTATCCGATGGGCTTTGTTAACGTTTTTGGTCCACACCCCGGCGGCCAGGCCATAGACCGAGTCATTGGCCACCTCGATCACCTCTTCTTCCGACTTGAACGGCATGGCGCACACCACCGGTCCAAAGATTTCTTCGGTAATCACCGACATGTTCTTTTTGGTGTTAGTTAATACCGTTGGCTCGACGAAATAGCCCTGGTCTCTGCCTGGCTTGCCACCGCATACTGCTTGAGCGCCATCGCGAATACCCGCCTTGATTAAGGATGTCACACGGTCAAACTGCTCCTTTGACACCAAGGGGCCCATTTGGGTGGTTTGATCCATGCCAATGCCAAGTCGTATCTTTTGCGCGTACTGTCTGACGCCCTCAACCACTCGGTCATAGACCTTTTCTTCCACCAATAGTCTGGATCCTGCACAGCAGCATTGTCCATGATTAAAAAAGATGGCGGATGCGGCCCCTAAAATCGCCTGATCGATATCTGCATCATCGAAGATGATATTGGGAGACTTGCCGCCCAACTCTAATGAGACCTTCTTTAGATTACCCGCTGCCGCTGACAAAATTAGTTTGCCTACTTCGGTTGACCCGGTGAACGCCACTTTATCGATGCCATCGTGAGCCGATAGCAAAGCACCCGTTGAGCCATCGCCGTTGACCACGTTAACGACGCCATTGGGCACGCCTGCTTTCTTGATGAGCGTCGCCAGATAGGTTGCGGTAAGGGGAGTCTGCTCGGCTGGCTTTAGGATCACCGTACAACCGCATGCAAGGGCCGGGGCTAATTTCCAGGCCGCCATCAACAAGGGAAAATTCCACGGGATGATCTGAGCCACCACACCCACAGGTTCGCGTTCGGTATAGGCGTGAAAAGCGTTTCCTTTCATGAACGGGACGGATAGATTGATGGTATTGCCCAACATCTTTGACGGCCAGCCCGCGTAATAGCGAAACTGCTCAGCAGCCAGGCCAATGTCAGCCACTCGCGCGATCGTCTTTGGCTTACCGTTATCCAAAGACTCAAGCTCAGCAAGAACATCGCCATGTTCTTCAATCAGGTCGCCAATGCGCCATAAAAGCTTGGCCCGCTCTGCCGGCTGCATCTGTGACCATTCTTTAGACATGAAGGCAGAACGAGCAGCAGACACAGCGCTATCCACTTCGGCCCTTTCACCTAGGCTTACGCTAGTGAATGGCTTCGCATGGGACGGATCAAAAATTTCAAAGGTTTTTTTGCCTTTGGCCAAGCACCATTCTCCGCCAATAAAATGCCCATGCTCCTTGAGGGCAAAGTCTTTGGCAGCAGTTTTCATTAGGTCAAATGCGGCTGTCGTCATGATGGGCTCCTCAGCTTAATGGATATCTAGCTTGTCGAGCTTTTCGCGCCAATTGACTTCGCGGTTGCCTACTTTTTTTTGTCCGACTTTCAGTAAGTAGGGTGTCCCGTCGACACTGGTAAAATAATAGATACTTTCGGCATAACGGTCACTGTTAAATTCGACGACATATTGACAGTGATTTAGCTCACAGATTCCGCGGCCTATGGTCTCAGCTTCTTTCATAACTTCGAATTTGCCTGGCGCGTAAAACTGGAGCATAAAGCCCATAGTTAGGCTTGCTTGACCCCAGGCATAATCTTGTCTTAGGTGATTGGATTGAAATTCCGCGTAAGCTTGATACTCGCCCGTGTTGCCAAAATTGTCTTGCCAAGAGCCCACGCCGGCATAATCGCCATTGGGCACGCTATCAATAAAGTCGCCGCCTACCAAGGCCAAACTGAACACACAGAACACGGCAAGAAAATGATAAAGACCATTGATCGACATAGACTCCCCCTTCTTTTCCCAGTCGATACAACTATAGGCGTAAAACTTCCGACATGTGTAGACCGGCATCGGATTGCGGGATTTGACATGCATAAAGCAATATGCTCAAGAGGCGCTTGAGAATGGGAGTATGACATGAAAATAGTTTATTCGCTATTATTTCTCTTTCTGTCTCTTGCTAGCCTGTCCACCAATGTTGACAAGGCTATTCTAACCATAAGTGACACAAAAACCGGTGGGGTGTTTCAAGTCACAGTAGAACGTCATTGCACGCCTCTCCAATTAAAAATAAAAGTTGCGGATCAGATAAAGCGCAATCCGGCGTACTTTGAACTATTTGTGGGCGGTAGAGACCTAGAAAAGTTCCAGACCATTGGTGAAATTGGTAATGAAGTTAGTATTATTTACACATTAAAATTAATGAAGCCCAATTTTACCGGACTATCTAAATATGAGAATCTTAACGAAGATCTAAAGCCAATTCCCGGTCATATAAAGGCTCAGAATGTCTATCGCCCCATGTATCGGATAAACGTTGCGAAGGACAGAGCATCAATAGCCGCATTTCCCCATTGGGACAAATTATCCGATAAAACATATTATCCCGATGACGAATTCATAACTATGGCCCAGGACAATATTTTACAGCCACTTCGGAGCCAAATTTTCCATACTTCCCGACCCCTCGACTTTATGATCGAGGCTTTAGCTCTCCTCGAGGAAAAAGGTTATAAGATTTTTCCTGAGGGCAAACTAGATCCAAAACTTATTCTAGAAAAGACATTGTGCTATCTGGATAGGAACTGTCTAACATTGGCTGTGGATGACATGGCAAAGGGCCCTAACGGACGAGATACTTCCGTCTGGCTTTTGGACCGCAAGAATTTTGTCGCTCATTTAAGCTACATTATATCACACGCACTTGCACTAGCCATCCATGCTGGCGATCAAGACAAAATGCGGCATGAAAGGTTTTTTGGTGAAGAACTACCAAGAATTGAAACCGCTTTCAATAATTATTGGCAGGCAGTAGAAACTATTGAACAAAGAAACCAAAAGTATAAAGATTATCATAAGCCTGTCTCGTTTACGATCTCCTACGATGAAAAGGATTACGAGCTGGAAGTAGGTTCAGGTTCCGAAATCGCGGATTTAAAGATGCAGTTAGATTGGGAAATCAAGCAGAAAGCATTCTCCAATGTTTCTCCTGATAATGTCGATAGCAAATTCGATCTATATGTCGTGAATGTCCGAGGGGAAGAACAATCGCTCAATTCCTGTAAAGATCACAATTATCGGACCATAACCGATGATTCCAGCATATCCAGTCTTAACGACATTGTGGCTTATTTTACGCTCAGAGCAAAACGAGCTAATTAGACAAAAATAATGAAACACCCCAGAAATGCCAGGCAACCATTGACATTTTTAGAGGGCCAGGTACCGACGAGCTTAAGATCAATAGGGAGAATTTATGAAGTATATTTTTTGGTTTCTAGCTACCACAGCCTTGGCGCTATCGACTACGGGATGGTCGGCCGATCCCAACCGAACTACCATTTTATCAATTAATTGTACAAAAGACAGACAGATATTTCAGGTCAAACCTAAGCAGCTGGACTCAATGCAGATGCTGCGGTTGAAGGCTGCGGCGGTGCGTGGCCTTAATCCTCGGTTCATTAACTTATTTTCAGCTGGCAAAAAGATGGAAGGAGCGCAGACAGTGCTCGGCTTCCAACTAAAGAGTCTTAGTGTCATTCAGATGCTCCACCTAAATAGACCTGATGATACAAGTTGTGAGGGTTTTGAAGAATTTGCGGATTTGCCCAAAGATTTGCCGAAGGCGTTGATGCAAGAATATGCTGACCCGGACCCGGACCCGGCCCCGGGTCATGAGAAGACGGAAGAACAAATCAAAGAAAAAAGGCTGGCTTTAATTGAAGAAATGAAAAAAGCAGTAGCCGAAGAAGCCCTTAAGCGGTCGATCCCGAAAACCAAGGAAGAAATTATGGCAGAAAGGCAAGCACAGGCTGACGCTGCAGCCGCTGCGGCAGCCGCTGCTCAAAAGAGGGCGCAAGCTGAGGCCGATGAAAGAAAGCTACAGGCTGAAGCTAAAGCAGCTGCTGAAAAAATGGAAATGGCTAAAGCTGTTGATAGCAATGCATTGGCTCATACGGTCACCAAGACTGTTGCTATGAGTGCTAAGGAATATGCGCCTGACAACGACGCAATGGACTGCACTGATTCTGAAGCTACTGTCACTACCGTGAGTAATGATCCTTCAAAAACTAGATACGATAGCCGTGTCCATAGAATTCAAACTGCCAGGAGCAATCAGAAAATTGAGAGTGTGCGTCCTTGGTCGGAAGTTATAGCGGAGAAAGGCAACAATAAGCTAATGACTGCTATTAGAGCAGAAGTAAAGAAAATCACGGACAGCTTTCATTACACGCATAGCTTGGCCGGCATGAATCCACTGATAGAAATGCTCTATGACAAGGGGTACAATTTATTTGGCAGTGCTAATCTCCCGGATTATGGCGTACTCGTTCAAAATGCCCTTAGATATTTAGATAGGGAAAAAGATGTAATGGATGAAAATGAAAAAGGGCGGGATAGAGATGGTAATATGGTTTCCGTTTGGCTTATCGATCCCAATAATGCCATTAAATATCTTAGCTATCGAATAGCATTTGATTTCGTCATGTATTTTTATCCAGATGATGAGGGCAAAATAGATGATACGGCGAAGCATTTTAGTAGCCGCCAAATAGATCGCGAACAATTCGCAAAGGCATATAATAAAATGCATGAGGAAACCTATCTCAGCGGCAAAGCCATCGAGAGACAGCATGAAAAATTTATCGATGCAATGACGCCGATCGAGTTTACTGTGATGTATGACAACGTGCCATATAAACTGGTGGTCAGCAAACGAGCCAGAGTGCGAGATCTCATGGAACAATTAGCTTGGGAAGTAGAATCAGATCGACTGGAAATAAATGGTAATGTCGACGGCAAAACCAGGGAAGAACGTTGTCTAGAAGCTGTGCGCAAAGCCAGTTTCATCTTTAAGATCTCGAGCACGGATGGAAAGTCCTATAAAGAGCACGATAATGAGATTTCGGCTGTGACTAAAATTACCGAACTGGAAAAGATGATTTCACCAAAGCGGCAAATTGCGGCGACCGCATGTATTCGAAAAAGTGATGATCGCAAGGCCTGGAATACTGTAGCTTTCAAATACTATCATAAACAGATTGACGGAGCATTAAACCAAGGGAAAGATTGGGAAGAGGCCTTCAGATTATTTGACGAAGGATTGAAGAAAGAAAAAGAAGAAGTAGAAGTAGATTCCTACGCCAATGTTGGTCATATGTTCGCGGAAGGACTTGGCGGCCGCCCCAATCATCGCTTGGCCGTATTCTACTTTTTAACGGGTGCGGGCCATAACTGTGCCACTTGCTATTTTAATCTCGGAGCTATGTATAGCGGTGGACGGGGTGTGCCAAAATCTAAAACCTTGGCTCTTAAATACTATCTAAAATCTTCCTCTCTCGCTGCTGATGCTGAGAGAAGAAATGAGGCCAAGAGAAGGGCGGAGTGGATACGTACATATGACCCTGAAGATGCGGTTCCTGTTAAGGAAGTAACCCTTGAAGAAGTAAGATAGAGCGGCCTGCTCGTCAGGTTTGCGTTTCTGCTAGCTCTGCCTCTATAGCTTCCCATTCCTTAATCAGGGCGTTGAGGGATTCTTTGAGGGCAGAGCGTTCTTTTTCCATTTGGTTGATTTGGTCGTAATTGCTCGCCTTAAAGAAATTCTCGTCGGTGAACTTGGCTTCGATGGCGTTAATGGCTCTTTCCGTATCTTCAACCGAGATCATGACTCTTTCCAAATCCTTTTTGAGCTTAAGGCTGAGTGCCCGGCGCCTTTTTTGCTCGTCGTAACTGAACTTGCCGGTGGTCGCTTTGACTGATTTCTGTTTAAGGGCAGCCGCCTCTGAAGCTGCATCCAAATAGTCTCTTTTTAGCGTTTGGACAAAGTCGCTGTAGTTGCCAAGGAAATCATCGATGCCATGAGAGCTAAGCTCCATCACACGCAATGCTATATTATCGATAAAACAGCGATCGTGGGATACCACGATCACCGTGCCTAAAAACTCGTTCAATGCAAGCGTAAGGCTCTCGATCGCTTCGATATCTAAGTGGTTAGTGGGCTCATCAAGCAGCAAAACGTTCGGTTTCATCATCATGAGATAGGCAAGGTAAAGCCTAGACATTTCGCCGCCGCTCAGATTCTTGGTGCTTTTTTTCGCATCTTCTCCAGTAAAGAGCACTTTGCCTAGCATTCCTTGGACGAAACTTTGTGGCTTATCTGAACAAAATTGCCATAGCCATTCTAAGATGGTGTCATCGGATGCGTGGATCTTGCTGCCGCAATCTTGAGCGAAAATACCTAGCGTTGTGCCATGGCCCCATTTAATAGATTTCTCACATTCAGGAAATTCCAGCCCCAATGCCTTGATGAGGGTGGACTTGCCCGAGCCATTAGGCCCAATAATAGCAACCTTCTCGCCGCGTCTAACGCTAAAACTAAAATCGTTGATAATGGTTCTGTCACCATAGCGTTTGGTCAGATGCTTGACCGTCAAAACCTCTTTCGATCCAAGCTCGCCCGTTTCGAACTTAAATTTGGGATGAATGCGAGAGCTCCTCACCGGCTCAATAATTTCCATCTTTTCAATCTGTTTAATGCGGCTTTGCGCTTGTCGTGCCTTCGATGCCTTATAGCGAAATCGTTCGATGAAAGCCTGCTTGCGTGCGATGTCCTTTTCTTGTGCGATAATTTCCTTCTCTTTCTGCAGCAAGAAAAGGCTCTTTTGGGTTTCGAAGGCGGAGTAATTGCCAGAATAGGGAGTTATGGTGTCGAAATCGATATCTAATATTTGCGTACAAACATGATCCATAAAACGCTTATCATGGGAAACCACCACCACCATGCCACGATAATTGGATAAAAAGAGCTCGAGCCAGCGGATGGATACAATATCCAAATGATTAGTCGGCTCATCCAGCATCAAGATATCAGGGCTCTTGATCAGCGCCTGGGCTAAGAATACTCGCCATTTATAGCCACCAGACAGTGTTTTGAGCGGCTTTTCATGATCAGCAGTGGCGATGCCTAGGCCCTCTAAAATGCTCTGGGAACGCGAGCGCAGCCGATAGCCTTCGTGATTGTGAATTATCTCCTCTAACGCGGTCAGCTTTACCAAGAGATCAGGACTGCTTATTTCGGCATCCTTCTCCTGCAAGATGGCCTCTTTTTCCTTGATGGCGGAAAAGACTTCATGCTGCCCCATCATCGCCGTATCAATGATAAGATGATCATCGTTTAAGCTGTGGTCTTGCCCGATGCGAAACAAACGCGCATCGCTATGAATTTCCACCTCGCCACTATCTGGTTCATAGGAACCTGCAATAATCTTTAGCAGCGTGGATTTGCCGGAGCCATTGGCCCCGACCACCCCATAGCGTTCGTTTGGTAATAAGCGAAGACTTACGTCCTGAAATAGACTTTTGCGCAAAAACCCATGTGACAGGTGTCGAAGCTCAATCATGCCTACACTTTATTTTCGTCCTTGTACCAGTCTTCAATAACGCGTGCGATTTCCTTGCCCTGAGCTTCCGATGAAATATTGAACTTTGATTGGTAAATGTATTGATCATTGCGTTTACGATAACGCCGGATGGTAATTTTGGGCGGTCGAAACTGCGAAGTCTTTTTGTCGTACTCTTGATAGAGAAACATGACGGTAGCCCAAGCACCCTTCGACAATACATGCTTCTTGAGTTCTTTGACTCTAAGTTCGCCTTCTTCCTCCCAGTTTACTGTTACTTGATCGATTGCATCTGACATCTTCTAAAAAACCTCATTTCTAATTCATTAGTCATCTCGCTGCCTTCGCGCGGGTGACACTAAAACCTAGTCATCCCGCTGCCTTCGCGCGGGCGACACTAAAACCTAGTCATCCCGCGGCCTTCGCACGGGTGACACCAAAACCCGTAGTCATCCCGCGGCGTAGTCCGCGGGATCCAGCGAAGTGCCACCTCCTGGACCCCGCGGACTACGCCGCGGGGTGACACTCGGCTATTTCTTCTTGCCGCCGCCGCCTGCTTTTGATGCCTTCATGGGGTTCTTCATACCCTTCTCTTCCTTGGGCCCGCTTACACCCTGAATAACCTTGGGTTTGCGGTTAGAGGCTCTAAGCTCAATGAGCGCGCCTTTCCCACCAGGAATCCCGCCTCGCAAACACAATATCCTCTCTTCTTCAATGAAGCGAATGATGCGAACGTTTTTAACCGTGACTCTTTCATTTCCCATATGGCCAGCCATCTTCTTGCCACGATAAACGCGTCCAGGAATTTCGCACTGACCGATAGAGCCACCACTACGGCGGGTTTCATGGGTACCATGGGTTGCGGGGAAGCCTGCAAAATTGTGGCGTTTCATAACGCCGGCAAAGCCTTTTCCTTTGCTGACGCCCGAGACATCGAGCGAGCCGACTTCATTAAGCCAGGATAACGGGGCATCTTTGCCTTCTTCAAAATTGTCGAGCATACTTGGGCTGATGCGAAACTCGCGTAAGCCTCGCTTTGGTTCAAGATTCATTTTAGCAAAGAGGCCCAATTCGGGTTTGTTGAGATTCTTTGGCCTCACGTCCCCGTAGGCAAACTGGACGGCATCATAACCATCAACTGCCGAAACGCGCTTTTTTATGACTGTATTATTTTTAATTTGCACAACCGTTACCGGGACACAGACGCCATCTTCCAAAAACAATTGCGTCATCCCAACTTTGGTCGCTAGTAGACCCTGCTTCTTTTGCATTTAGCTTTACTCCTGAGTAGTCATTAACAATGCCATTGCCAGCGGACTATGGCTAAAACCCTGGACGACTTTTTGGGTAATGGCAATACCCATTCGTATTGACAAACAGCTCGAAAAGGTGCAGCACATGCCATCACAAACGTGGGCTCGTAGCTCAATTGGCAGAGCAATGGACTCTTAATCCGGCGGTTGAAGGTTCGATTCCTTCCGGGCCCACCAAACTTATCCGTTAAATCTCTGTAACGGCGATGAATACTCATTAAATGACAAGACGGCATGCTTTTGTATATCAAACATGCCCGGTGCGTAGGCACAGAAATACTCGTTAATGCCCGAGATGTTGATGGCGTCGTAAAGATATTGCTCCCACACTCGGCCATCGGGTAGCGAACCATTTGATTCGCTGTGATAACACAAGATCTGTTTACCAGCTCGCAATTCGGCGAGGATTTTTTCTGGGGCAAAATCAGCTTCTTTGGCTTCGCAATAAAAGTCCAACTGATCTCGATTTCTGGTGAATAACCCGTAATGGTTGCCGTTAGCATCCAAAAATACAAAGCTGCCCAAAAACTCGGTTAAATAATATTCCACCGCGTTAAACTGCCGATAAATCCGGTGGAATAGCTCGACAAAAGCAGGATCTGCCAAAGCGCTATCTTCAGGCGAAAAGCTTATGACTTGCTGAACGATGTGGGAAAGCTTTGAGAAATACCGACTGCGTGCCTGCGAAAGCGCCTGAGTCAATTGCTGCATAATGTTGGGCGACTGTTTGCGGATGAAGGTGTTAATCAATCCGTCGTTCAGCACTTCAATAGCTTTGCTTTCATCAACGATGCTGGTTAGAAGAATTTTCTGAATATTTGGGTTTTTGATTGATTTACAAAACTCGATGCCATCCATTCCCGGCATATGATAGTCCACCACCACCGTCGAGATTTGTTGAAAGCGCGTTTTGTTATACATGATGCGGTAGATGTCGCGCACATTGATATCGATGGTGCGGTGCTCAAATTCATCTTCGTCAATAAGATTAACGAGACCATTTGCCACTTCGCTCGATTCGTATTTGCCGTTTATCAGCTCGAGAGCGGTTTTTGGGTCGCTATAGAAGTTGTAGGTCGATGCCTCAGCGGGAAGGCCAATAGCAACGCTTTTTAAAAACTCGACATTATCGTCGATCATCAATACCGTCGTCGGAAATGAAAAACTTGGAATGGCTGGTCTAGACATAGCATTGTCCCATTTCTAGCATTGTAATGACTAAAATCACCCATACGCTCAAAAAATTGCGCCAGGGCATGCAAATTCTGGCTTTGTATTAGCGCGAGCAAACAAAAGAGGCAACCAGCTTAGCTATGCGTATTAAGAGGAACTTGATTAAAGGGGGACTTGTCAATCGAAAAAAAAGAGAGGAAAGACAGACGGCTGCACTCCAACACTAGACCAATTTTGAACTCAATAGGCACGGTTTTTTGGAATAACACTTATTTAAGTAAAAACCTAATTAAATCGCCTGTCTTCCGCTCCTAACTTCTTCACGGGTGTTAAGTGAGTCCAAGACCGCGGAGATCCACGATTTTTTTGTCCTCACCTGGGAATATGTCTATACATAGGAATAGTTTTAGTCAATGAACTATGCTTAAAAATATTTTTCCGAACGTTTTTGTTTGGGATGCGCCTTATCAATGGCTGATGGTGATCGATGATGGAGGCTTAATTGAGCCAGAAATGTAGCCAAGATCCAAAGAGTATTGGGGCTCGTTTTCGTTCTGCTCGCTCGCTGGTGCCCGATCTAAACCGCAAATCATTCTGCGAGCGCTATGGCATAAATCGTTATACCATGCAGTCGTGGGAAAACGGTCTTCATGTGTCCAAGGGACGCAATGTTGAGAAATTCATCGAAGCTTTGGCCCGCGAAGGAGTTTCTTGTACCTCCGAATGGCTGATCGAAGGTCTCGGTGAGCCCGCGAAACCTCTCATAGGCGTTGCCAAGTCTGAACCCGGTACGCCCGAAAAATTCTCGCATATTATCAGGGTGTTGCGAGAGGAATATGCCCGTCGCAGTGAGTTATTAATGGAGTTAAAGCTGGCAGATGACGCCATGGCACCCAAGTTTTTATGCGATGATGTGGTGCTTGGTTGCGCTATGGGCATTAGCGACAAAAAGGCGATCAACCAAAAATATTGCATCGTTGAATTAAGTCCGGAACGGCTGGTGGTAAGAAAAGTAATCGTGCAGAAGGACAATTTATTGCTTTTACCGTTAAATGACCGCGTGCCTTCATTTACGCTAAAACTAGACAGCCAAGTATATTTGATTGTCTACCATCTTATTAACCAATGAGAGATTTATGCACGAGCTCGCTTGATTATACGCAAGCAACAGGCAATAAGGTCTTTAGAATTAATTGAGTGAGGACAAAGAAATGGCAAAAAAAGGCAACCGCGAACTAGTAAAATTGGAATCCCCTCTAGGTACTGGTTACTTCTATGTCACCGTCAAGAACAAAAAAGTAACCAAGGACAAACTTGAGTTGGTCAAATATGATCCAAAAGCAAGAAAGCGTGCTCAATTCAAGGAAGTGAAGCTTAAGTAAACATTCCATAAGCGACTACAACTGCGATCCAGGTGAAGGGCCATCATGACGACTCAATATGATCTAATTGTGATTGGGGCAGGACCAGGCGGATATGTTGCGGCGGCAAGGGCAGCCAGTCTTGGCCTTAAGACTGGGGTAGTTGAAAAAGATCAGGCATTGGGTGGGACCTGTTTACACCGCGGCTGTATACCGACCAAGGCCCTTCTTCATGCGGCCGATACTTATGATGAAATCAAGCATGGCGCGCGCATCGGCATCAAGACTGCGGGTGTTGAGGTTGATTGGACCGAGGTTCAAAAATATAAAGAGCGCGTTGTTACCATGAATGCGGGTGGGGTGGCCCACCTGATGAAGACCAAAAAGATTGATGTTTTTCATGGCCTTGGTCGTCTCAAAAATAATCGCGAAGTGGAAGTCAAAGGCGATGACGGCATCAAGAATCTCACGGCTAAATTTATCATTCTTGCTGTGGGCTCTAAGCCACGAAGTTTACCCATGGTTGAAAAAGAATCGCCCCGCATTTTGAATTCCGATAGCATCTTGCACCTTAAGAAAATCCCGGGCTCTCTCACGATCATTGGCGGTGGCGTTATTGGCATCGAATTCGCCTCCATCTTCGCGCGTTTTGGCACCAAGGTTAAAGTAATTGAAGCGCTGCCTCGCATACTCGCTCCGGCTGATGCTGACTGCTCAAAGGAACTACGCTCGCAGTTGGAAAAGCAAGGTGTGACGTTTCACGTCAATGCTTCAATCGAAAAAGTGCACAATAAATCTGATGCAGCCCATGTGTTGTTTAACGAGGCCGATGGAAAATCTCTTCAAGTCGATAGCGATTACGTTCTATTGAGTGTTGGCCGTGAGCCGTTAACAAAGAACATTGGTTTAGAGAATACCAAAATAAAACTTGATCGGGGTTTTGTTTGTGTTGATGGACACCTGCAGAGCGATGAGCCAAATATTTATGCCATCGGCGATTGTATCAACACACCACAACTTGCCCATGTGGCGTCGAAAGAAGGAATCATTGCGGTTGAACACATGGTGGGCTTAAAGCCTGCCCCGCTCAATTATCAGCACATACCGTCATGCGTCTATTCTGAACCGCCGGTAGCCTGGGCCGGTCTTACCGAGGAGCAGGCTTTGGCGCAAGGCGAGGATGTCAAGGTTGCAAAATTTGATTTTGCGCGCAATGGCAAAGCGGCCATCCTGCAGAAAAATCGTGGATTTGTGAAGTTCATTACCGACAAGAAATATGGAGAAATCCTGGGCGTCCACATCATCGGACCAGAGGCCACGGAACTTTTAGCTGAGCCCGCCTTTGCCATGCAAAACGAAGCCACCATCGAGCAGATCGCCGACACGGTTCATGCCCATCCCACCTTGTACGAATCAATCTACGAGGCTGCCCTCATCGCGGTGGATAAGCAGATCCATGGCTGATGTGGCATTAGCGCAAAGAAGCATACTGGAAGCGTGCTTTTTTGGTTATGCGCAGCCCTATTTAGATACATTGTCGTTGATGCATTATTTGCATGGACAAGTAGCTCGAGGTGAAATACCCGAACAGCTCATGCTGCTTGAGCACGAGCCAGTTATCACCGCCACCCGGCAGCATCTTTTGCGCAGTATTAAAACCTCAGAGAAAGACATGTCAAGCTCTGGGATTGCGTTTGCCATCGCTGATCGCGGAGGTGATGCTACCTTTCATGGTCCTGGTCAATTGGTGGGCTATCCCATCATGAAGATTCAAGGTCCACAGGACATTGGTCACTACATTCGCTCCCTCGAGTCGGCCCTTCTATTGAGTATGCTCTCCATCGGTGTGCGCGATGCGGTTTTGTTGCCGGGCTTTACTGGTGTCTGGGTCAAGTATCGTAAAACCTCAAAGAACTTCGAACTTAGAAAATTAGTGGCCATTGGTGTCGGTGTAAAAGATGGTGTGAGCAAACATGGATTTGCCATCAATATTGACATCGACTGGCATCGCTATGCGCTACACCTGATCCCGTGTGGCCTAAAAGATCGCGGCGTCATCACGCTTAAAGAGCTCTTCGACCAAGATGGGCTTTTAATGCCTAGCCATTTGGATATTGTGCAGGCAGTATCGAAAAGTATATCGGATACATTTTGCTTAACCCTAAAGTGGCGCTCGCCCATTTGATCGAGGCCAGTTTTTTGGAGCATCTCTTATGGCAGAAAATATTGTAATGCCGCAGCTTGGTGAATCGATCGCTGAAGGAACCATCGTAAAGTGGCTCAAGCAGCCAGGTGACACAGTCAACAAGGACGAAAATATTCTCTTAATTTCAACGGACAAGGTGGAAGCAGAGATTCCCAGTCCCCGTGCCGGCGTATTACTCGATATTGCGGTTGGCCCCGGCGAAACAGTTGCCGTTGGCACCGTATTGGGCCGTGTTGGTGATGCCGGTGAATCACTTGCCAAAGCACAAGCTGATGCGAAAAAAGAAGAGGCGCCCAAAGTAGCAGAGACCAAAAAAGAAGAAGAAATCACTGAGACCTTGGATTACGATTTAGACGAAAGCGCTCATGAAGATATGCGGGGGTTTTTGTCGCCCTTGGTGAGAAAGATCGCGGCCGATCATAAAATCAAGGAACACCAAATTGCCTCAATCGAAGGTACTGGTCGTGGCGGTCGTGTATCAAAGAAAGATCTTCTCGAGTTTATCGAAAGGCAAAAGAGTGTAAGCAAACCTTCTCTGGATATGGAGAAGGCTAGGCCAAGAGCAACTGAAAGCCCGCTACAAAAGGAATTGCAGGAAGGTGGTCGAGAACTAGAAAAACCCATCTCCACCATGCGCCGGGTCATCATGGAAAATATGATGGCTTCACGCAGAATCAGCGCACACGTCACCACGTTTTTTGACATCGATTATACGGCCATCGACAAAGTTAGGGCTCTTTACAAAGAGCAATTCCAAAAGGACGAGCAGGTTTCACTCACCTATACCGTGTTTTTAGCGGCAGCCGTATGTCAGGTTCTCAAGCGACATCCATATATCAACGCAACCATCGGCAAGGAATCCATCACATTTAAAAAGGATGTTCACCTCGGCATTGCCGTAGCCATCGGCGAGCCAGAGCCGGGTCTCATGGTACCGGTGATTAAGAATGCCGATAAGCAGAATTTACGCGGCCTTGCTCACGCCATTAACGATTTAAGCTCGCGAGTCCGTGGCCGTAAAATCAAGCCCGATGAACTTAGTGGTGGTACGTTTACCATTACCAATCCTGGCAATTACGGTGCGGTTATCGGCACACCGATCATCAATCAGCCGCAGGTGGCGATTTTAGGAGTAGGGAACATCAAGAAGCAGGCCTGCGTAATGGAAATGGACGGCACCGACGTTATTGCCATCCGTCGCATGGGTCTATTGAGTCTCTCTTTCGATCATCGTCTGGTTGACGGGGCCACTGCAGATATCTTTATGCAGGATCTCAAGCAAACGTTAGAGACATGGACATCGGCGCCCTAATTATGAGTCAATGCAGTGATGCTATCTTAAAGAGACCTCCGTGGCTCAGGGTGAGAGCGCCGGCCAAGGAGCAATCCCGTCGACTTTTGCAGCTTCTGCGCGAGGAGCGGCTTCATACCGTATGCTCATCGGCGGCCTGTCCCAATATGGGCGAGTGTTGGGATAACGGCACTGCTACGTTTATGATTTTGGGCAATCAGTGCACGAGGAGTTGTCGATTTTGCAATGTGCAATCGAAGATGCGCCCATTGCCCGTGGATCTCAATGAGCCGGAGCGATTGGTTAATAGCGCGCTTCGAATGGGGCTTCGTCATGTCGTAATTACGTCGGTTGCGCGCGATGATTTAAATGATGGTGGCGCGAGTCAATTTGCCCGCTGTTTGAGGGCGATAAAGATTAGAGCACCGCAAATGACCACCGAAGTGCTGGTGCCGGATTTTTTGGGTGACCTCAGTAGCTTAAAAATTGTCGTCGATGAAAAGCCAGATATTTTTAATCACAATCTTGAGACTGTGGAGAGATTGACCAAGAAAATCCGATCGGGAGGGCAATATAGACGATCGCTTGCTGTTTTACAGGGCGCCAAAGGCTTCAATAAATCCATGTCGACCAAGAGTGGCATTATGCTTGGCCTTGGGGAAGAGGACCATGAAGTTGTGCAGGCATTAAGGGATCTTAGGGATCACGGCTGCGATCAACTAACTTTGGGTCAATATCTGAGGCCAACGCCGTGGCACCATCCGGTTCATCGCTTTGTTACACCAGAGCAATTTCAGCAATTTAAAGTGCTTGCGTTGGAGCTTGGTTTTTCCCATGTGGAGAGTGGACCGCTGGTCAGATCAAGCTATCATGCAGAACGGGGTGTGCAAAAAGAGGCGGTTCATGTTTGATTTTAAGTTTGGCTTTGGGTTTGCTATTGCCGGCATTATGGATGCAATTCGACGTGAGCGCAACTTTAGGCTGCAGTGGCTCATGGGCATGATGGTGCTTTTATGGATGGATCTACTTCCTTTCGATTTTTGGCAACAAATCGCTCTTTTCATATTGGTATTTTTGGTATTAGCGAGCGAGCTTAACAACTGCGCCATCGAAAAAACCTGCGACAGCATCGGTAAGGAACATCATATAGATAAAAAACGAGCCAAAGATTTTGGCGCAGCGTCGGTGCTCATGATGTCTTTGGTTGCAGCAATGGTGTTTTTGCTGTTTGTCATAGAGTCATTCGAGGCCGTTATCTATTCGCTGGTATTAAAACCTGCCAGTTTCGGTGTCTGGTGGTTAGTGCTCATCTTCAATTTGCCGATGGCAATGACGTTAAAAAGCAGCCGCCCATTCTTTGCTTTATTCCTGCTCAGCCTACCTTCAAATCTTCTCTTCATATACCTGAGCTTCGACGCCCCGGGATTTTGGCTCGTGGGCGCAGCATTTCACGCCGCCATGGCCATTTGTGTCATCTCGCGGCGCAGTTCGCGGGATCCAGCAAAGAGCCAGTGAGTGGATCCCGCGGACTCCGCCGCGGGATGACAGGCTCCCTTGGGGAGAGGGATTAAGGGTGAGGGCGTTTTAGACTTCCTCTGTGCTGGCTTCGAGTTCCGCTGCAGACTCAGCGCTTGCTTCCGCCACGCCTTCTGCGTCGTCTTCCTTCGCCTCTTCAACAACCGGCTCTTCAATTGCCGCGAGGATAACCTTGATTTTAGCCATCACGCCGCCTTCAAGCCGTACCGGAACTTCATGCAAGCCGATGGTTTTAAGAGGAGATTCGATTTTGATGTCGCGGTGATGAACGTTAAAGCCGTGCTCTTTGAGACATCCTTCAATATCTCTCGCGCCCACTGAGCCGAAGAGCTTTCCTTGCTCGCCAGCTTTAACTTCGATGGTGAACTTTTGCACTTCGATGCGATCGCGGACTTGCTCAGAAGTCGCCTTTAGCTTCGACAACTGGTGCTGCACTATTTGCTTTTGGTGCTCGAACTGTTCGATACGTGACTTTGACACCGGCAGCGCCAGCCGCTGAGGTAAAAGGAAATTACGAAGATATCCGGGTGCCACCTTAACTACATCACCGACGTGACCCAAATTGGCTACGTCTCGTGCCAGTATTGCTTGTACTCTGCTTGCCATTACCATTGGCCTCCAATATCGATTTATTTAGTTATCGTCGCCAAAGATGTCTTCATCTTCGTCTTCGTCATCCATGCCAAAGCCTCTTCCGCGGCGGTCATAATCGCCGCCTTCTCCTCGATCATTAAAGCGGCCACGACGATCGGAGAATTCGCGTCTTTCTTTGAAGACCGGTGGTGTCAGTGAATCTTCTTCTACTTTGGCCAACTCTGGATTGACATCATGCTTGAGCACTACACTATGTCTAATGAGAACATTGTCGGCGATGGAAAGTGCACGATCGAATTCCTTAACAATACCTGGTTTGCCCAAATATTGATGGTGAACATAAATCCCGCGCGTCTCTCTTTTTCTGGTTTCCCATGCGAGCTTTCGTCGGCCCATGGCAGTGACCTTAAGATTCTTGCCGCCCAAACGTTCAATTAGATCCTTGTTAGCGAGCATGAGATCTTTTGCCGCTTTGTCATCGAGCTCTGGGCGCATGATATAAATCGTCTCGTATTCGCGCATGTGCTCACCTGCTGCCATTTCGTCGTTCTCCTAAGGCCTGCTCTATTCGCAATCTAAAAAGAGCGTCAATTAAATTAGGACCATTCAGCGGTCTCTTGCGCACCACTTATATCAGATATGTAGGCATTAGCAACAAAAGGGCTTGTGCAAAAAGCAGATTTAGGTCTCTTCCTGATGATGGTTGTAGTGTGCAATATTCTCCATCACGGTAACAATGTCGCTAAATTTCTCAGAAAGTTCCTGAAAAAGCGCGGCATTCCCTCCGGCATAGGCACGAGCGAGGCCTGATGCACAGGCATAAGCCACTGACCCCATGTCCTGGTAATAGGTGACAGAGACAATGCCTTTGTTGCTCGATTCCTTAAAAAAGCCGAGCAAATACAAGGAAGTATCGCCCAAATGGCGA
>Ga0070734_10002347_pt1 | contig 23283 bp, 18 predicted proteins | sample Coa_R1_8_FD_66444 | JGI IMG/M metagenome (GOLD analysis project Ga0070734, IMG submission 66444) | Surface soil microbial communities from Centralia Pennsylvania, which are recovering from an underground coalmine fire - Coalmine... | ecosystem: Environmental > Terrestrial > Soil > Unclassified ...
GCCCGCCAATGCCACTCCCCTCGACACTCCGCCGCACTGAGCGGCGTGCCGAAGGATGGTTTAGAAGGATAGAAGGATAGAATCACGATGCCATGTGGTATGAATAGGCTCTCGGAAGCGATGGCCGCTCTCGCCTGCGCCGTTGCCGGCCTCGCGCTATGGCTCCCCTCCGCAGCAACCGCACAGACAGCCGCCGCGCCCCGTAACGCGGCAGGCGTAAGGAGAGATGCCAGGGAAGCAAATGGCGTGAAGACAACGAAGCCTCTCTTTCGTGATTTCATGGGGCTGAATGTCCACTCCGTGGGGTTCAAGCCCGAACGGTACAAACCGGTCTGTCGCCTGGTGCGCGACTACCACCCCATGGTATGGGACCTGGGCGATGACACCGGCAACGCGACCGAATTCCCCCGCACGCGCAACAACATCGTCAACTGGCTCGATGAGTATGGCTCCTGGGGGAAAACCGGTTACGCGATTGACGCCTCGCTGCAGTTTGAGCAGACCCCGCCCGGCAAGTGGAAGGATATGGCAAAGGATGCGTTCGCCTATGGGCGCGCGTTCGCGCAGTACTTCGGTCCGTCGGGCATGCATCCGCTGGTGGAGAGCGTAGAGATCGGCAACGAACCGGGCAACTACAACGACAACGAATATCGCACCGTCTTCGAGAACATGGCGCGGGGCCTCCGCGAGGGCGATCCCCACCTGCCCATCGCCACCTGCAATATCGTGGCAGGCAAGACCGACAAGTATACCAAGAACGTCTCCTGCATCGAGGGTCTGCAATCGCTCTACGACATCCTCAATGTCCACACCTATGCGTTTGTGGAAGGCTATCCGACCTGGCGGCGCAGCTATCCCGAAGACCCGAGCATCAAATATCTGAACCCCGTGACCGACACCATCGCCTGGCGCGACACGCATGCCCCCGGAAAACAGCTCTGGATCACCGAGTTCGGCTGGGACGCCACCACCAAGCCCAACCTGCCGACGGGCGATTTCAGCAAGTGGGTCGGTGTGACAGACACACAGCAGGCGCAGTACCTTGTGCGCTCCTTCCTGGTCTTCTCAGCGCTGAGCGTGGACCGCGCTTACATCTACTACTATGATGATGAGGATGCCCCCACGCTGCACGCCTCCTCGGGCCTCACACGCCACCTGACGCCCAAGCCCTCCTACTACGCCGTCTCGCATCTGTATGCGACCCTCGGCAACTACCGGTTTGCGCGCGCCGTCGTGCAGGAGCCGGGCAGCCTCTATGTCTATGAGTATCAGCATGGGACGAATGGCAGAGAGCGGATCTGGGCGGTGTGGTCGCCGACGGGCACGAACCGGGAGACGGAGGTGACGCTGCCCGCGCTTGGAGGCAAGATCGTGCGCGCGGAACAGATGCCCCTCCAGGCCGGGCAAGCCAAACCCGTTGCCATGCATGCGCAGGGCGGCAAGACCACGCTCACCGTGGGAGAATCGCCGGTCTATCTCTGGATCACCGCGAAGTGAGGCCCATGCAGCACAGGGAGAGCATCTTCGCAACAGGGCGCTGGATCTGGACCGACGAATCCGGCCCGAATCAGTATGTCGCCTTCGTTAAGAACGTGGCGTTGGCGCACCAGGGCGGTCCGTTGCAGATTCATATTACGGCTTCGAGCCACTATGAACTCTACATAGATGGAGATTTTGTCGGGCGGGGTCCGGTATATGGCGATCCACAGTGGTGTCTCTACGACGCGTGGACCTATACGCCGCACTCCGAGAGGGACGACCTTCAGATCGTGATCGTCGCGCACTGCTCCAGTGGCACCCGGATCCTGGCCGTGAAGCCTGCGCCCGGCGGGGTGCTGGCCCGATTTGCCGGCGAGGACCTGGAGTGCGGGACGGACGATACCTGGACGTGCCTGCCTCTGCCGATGTGGCGCTCGGACGTTCCCGAACGGGGCTGGGCGCTCGACTATTGTGAGGATTACGACGCTGTCTGCGAACTGCCCGGCTGGGATCGCAAGCTCTTCAGCGCGCAGACGCTCGCGGGAGGAAAAAACGCGGTCCTGGTGCGCGATGCCGACACGGTCTGGAGCGGTTATCAGGCGCGCCCAACCCCCTATTTACAGCATCGGTATGTTGAGCCCATCCGCTTCTCCACCTACAGCGCCCCCGGAACCGGAGCCGCCGGGATCGGGGAGGTCTCCCGTTATTGCGATGAGGAGACCCTCCTGCCCGTCCGGCAGAACCTGGCCTTCGACCTGAATGCCGTGAACCTGCACGTCGAAGGCGAGAACGCATATACCTTCGACCTGGGCCGCGAACACATCGGCTTCTACGATATCGAACTGGAAGCGCCGGAGGGCAAGATCCTCGAAATCTCCGGCGCCGAGTTGGTGCAGGAGGGTCGCCCCTGGATTCTGCGCAAGGGCGCCCGCTTCTCCGTCCGCTATCGCACCCGGCAGGGCCGGCAGCACTTCCGCCCCTTCGGCTGGAGCGGGTTTCGCTACCTCCACATTGTAATTCGTGGCGGCGCGAACGATGTCACTCTCCATCGCGTCGGGTGCCTCGAACGCTTTGTTCCCCTCCGGCTGGCGGCAGCGTTTTCATCCTCGGATGAGACGCTTCAGCGGATCTTTGACCTCTGTCGCCGCACCCTCGAAGTCGGCGTTCAGGAGCATCTCATCGACTGCCCCACGCGCGAACAGGCGCAGTATTGGGGCGATGCGCTCTTCATCGCGCAGGGCCTGTGGCAGGGCTTTCAGGAGCCGCGCTATCTGGAGTGGTATCTGGAGTGTTTCCTCCGTGTGCCGTTCAACGCCGCCGGGCAGATTTCGAGCGTATACCCCGGAGAGCATGCGGTGTTCCTCGACTACTCCCTGATCCCCCTGCTGGGCCAGCGCCTCTTCCGGCAAAACACAGGGCGGTTTTATAAGGTGGATGCCTCTTGTGAAAAGGCGCTGGCCCTGAAAGCCTGGTACGATGCGCGGCGGAATGAGGACGGCCTGGTGCAGGCGGCAGCGCAGGAGACCGTGGATGGGATCGCCTATATCAACTTCATAGACCATCCGGGGCTGGGGTGGCACGACTTTCCCCATCCCGGTATCGACCGGGATGGTCTCTCCTGCCCATTGAACCTGTTCTACCTCGGCTTCCTCCAGACCCTGGCGGAGATGCTGGCAGAGGCCGGTTCGCCACAGGGCGAAGAAGCGCGGTTGCAGGCGGAGCGGCTGAAAGCGACCCTGCTGGCCCAATTCTATGATGGCGTCGTGTTCCATGACGCCCGGCAGGCGGGCCACCTGAGTGAGGGCGTCTCCTGGCAGACCAACGCCCTGGCGGTCTACTTCGATCTCGTCGAGGGCGAGGCCGCCGCACGGGCAATGCGGACGATGCTCGACCGGTATGAGACCGTCTGCCGATGCTCGCCCTACTTCCACTTCTACTTTCTGCCTGCGTTGAGGAAGGTTGGGCTGGAGGCAGAGGCGCTGGCAGTGATCCAAAAAGAGTGGCGGCCCATGCTCGCCGGCGGAGCCACAACCACCTGGGAGGGTTTTGCAGGCGACGAGAAAGATTCGCTGTGCCATCCCTGGTCTACCGCGCCGTTTCTTTATCTCCTCGGACCATGAAAATGTTGCACTCCGCTTTTGGGGTATAATGCACCCACACACCCCCTGCGAGGCGCACCGATGCGATGGTCCGATTTCAGGCTGCAACAATTCCGCGAGTTCATCCGGCCCCTACGGGAGTTCACCCTGCCTCTGCTCGCCCTCGTGGTCGTGGTTACGATCTGGTACAGCGAAAGACTATCCACGCCGCCTGTGGAACCCGGCCCTCTCCATATCACCTATTGGGAGAAGTGGACCGGTTTCGAGGGCGACGCCATGCGTGCGGTCGTGGATGCCTACAACAAGAAGCAGAACCGCATCCATGTGGATCTGCTCACCGTCAGCAATATCGAGAACAAGACGCTCCTCGCCGCCGCAGGGGGCAACCCGCCCGATATCGCCGGGCTCTACGGCCCCAATGTGGCGCAGTACGCCGACGACAGCGCCATTATCCCCCTGGACGACTACTGCAAGAAGTACCAACTCGGCCCGGAACACTATATCCCGGTCTACTGGGAGATGGGCTACTACAACCATCACGTCTTCGCCCTGCCCACCACCCCCGCCTCCACTGCGCTCCATATCGACAAGGCCATGCTCCGCGATGCCCATCTCGATCCCGACAAGGCTCCGCAGACCCTGGAAGAGATGGACGCCATGGCGGCGAAGATCACCACTCATAAGAACGGGCAGCTCGACAAGGCAGGATTTATGCCCGCCGAGCCGGGCTGGTGGAACTGGGGCTGGGGCTATGTCTTCGGAGGACGGCTCTGGGATGACAAGGACACGCTGACCGCGAACTCCGACGAGAACGTCCGCGCGTACAAGTGGGTGCAATCCTACTCGAAGAACTACGGCGCTACGGCGCTCTCCAGCTTCAAAAGCGGCTTCGGCAACTTCTCCTCGCCCCAGAATGCCTTCCTCTCCGGCAAGGTGGCGATGGAGCTGCAGGGCGTCTGGATGTACAACTTTATCGACCAGTACGCGCCGAACCTGGAGAAGCCGGTTCTCGACTGGGCCGCCGTGCCGTTTCCGTACCCCGCAGACCGCCCCGACCTGGCCGACATGACCTTTGCGGACGAGGATATCCTGGTCATTCCCCGAGGCGCAAAGCACCCCGACGAGGCGTTTGAGTTCATCGCCTATGTGGAGTCGCAGGAGGGGATGGAGCTGCTCTGCATGGGCCAGAAGAAGCATTCGCCGCTCGCACAGGTCAGCGACGATTTTTACAAGAAGCATCCGAATCCCTACATCAAGCTCTTCGCGGAGCTTCCCCGAGGCAAGAATGTGAGAACCCCACCCAAGATCGGCATCTGGCCGGAGTACCAGGCAGAACTCAACAATGCCTTCGAGGAGATCACGCTCAACCCGGATCGAGACGTGAAGGCGGTCTTGCAGCACGTTCAGGACCGCATGCAGCCCAAGTTCGACGCGTATCGGGAGATACGCCGGCTGCGGGGAGACACGCCATGACCGCGCGACGCAAAGAGGCCTGGACCGCGCTCCTGTTTGTCTCGCCCTGGATCGTTGGGTTCTCCACCTTCCTGCTCTATCCGTTGCTCGCCTCTGTTTACTATAGCTTCTGCGACTACTCCGTCCTGCACTCGCCGGTCTGGGTCGGCACGGCAAACTACACCACGCTCTACCACGACGAGGTGTTCTGGAAAACCCTGGGCAACACGCTCATCTATACGTTGATGGCTCTGCCGATGAGCATGATCGTGGCGCTCTCGCTGGCGATGATGCTGAACGCCAAGGTGCGCGGGATGACCATCTACCGCACCATCTTCTTTGTGCCGTCGCTGGTGCCCGCCGCGTCGCTGGCGATCCTATGGCTCTGGATCTTCAACGGACAGCAGGGCGTGGTGAATGGGGTGCTGCAGCCGCTGCTGGATGCTACAAACGGCCTGCTGCATCTGCTGCATATCCCTGCCGCGCTCTCGGCTCCGCAGTGGCTGAGCAGCCCGGTCTGGTCGAAGCCCGCTCTGGTGCTGATGGGCGTGTGGGGCAGCGGCAACGCCATGCTGATCTATCTGGCGGGCCTGCAGGATGTGCCGCAGGCGCTCTATGAGGCGGCGGACCTGGATGGGGCGGGCTGGTGGGCGAAGACCTGGCATGTCACGCTGCCGATGCTCTCGCCGGTCATCCTGTTCAACCTGATTATGGGCATCATCGGCACGCTGCAGGTCTTCACGGTGCCGTATATCATGTTTCCGGGCGGCAGCCCCGAACGCTCCACCTACTTCTACACGATGTACCTCTACGACAACGCCTTCGTCTACCTGAAGATGGGCTATGCCTGCGCGATGGGCTGGATCATGTTCCTGATCATACTGGTGTTGACTTTGGTAGCGTTGCGGATGTCGGAGCGGCGCGTCTACTATGGAGGTTCGTGAAAGGCGGCGAAGGAGTGGGAGAGAAAGGGAGAAGAGGGGAATGGCGCTTACGGTAGAACGGCCAAAATCGCGTGGGTTGGGGCAGCGCAATGCCTGGCTGATGCACCTGGCGCTCATGGCCGCGTCGGTGCTATTTATCTTCCCGCTGGTCTGGCTGATCATGACGTCGCTCAAGCCGGTCGAGGACACGATGAAAGTGCCTCCGGTCTGGATCCCGAAGGTCTTTCACTTCGAGAACTATCCGCAGGCGTTCGTCTACCAGAGCGACCAACTGGGCTATATCCCGTTTCTGGTCTATGCGCGGAACACCCTGGTGCTGGCGATCCTGACCGTCTCCGGAGCCGTCGCCTCGAACGCGCTGGTGGCGTATGCCTTTGCCCGGATGCGCTGGAAGGGGCGCGACTTCCTGTTTGCCGCCACGCTGGCGACCATGATGGTGCCGTTCCCCGTGTTGATGGTCCCCACCTATGCGCTGTTCAAGGCGCTCCACTGGACCGATACGTTCCGCCCGCTCTGGGTCCCGGCCTGGTTCGGCAATGCCTTCAGCATCTTCCTGTTACGGCAATTCTTCCGTACCATTCCCTTTGAACTCTCGGAGGCGGCGCGGATCGACGGCTGTTCGGAGTGGGGCATCTTCCGGCACGTCATCCTGCCGCTCTCGAAGCCCGCGCTGGCGGTCATCGCCCTCTTCACCTTCATGGGCACCTGGAACGACTTCATGGGCCCGCTGATCTACCTCACCCGGCAGGAGTTGTTCACGCTGGGCCTGGGACTGCAGGCGTACCAGACGCAGCATGGCGGGACGCCCTGGCACCTGCTCATGGCGGCGACCACGATGGTCATCGCGCCGGTGCTGATCCTCTTCTTCTTTACGCAGAAGCAGTTCATTCAAGGCATCGCCGTCACCGGCCTGAAGGGGTAGCTTTACCCGGCCTCTTCGCCTTATGGAGCCGCCTTTGCCTCCGATCCCGGCCCGTCGGCATTCCCATTGCCGGACGGAACGGAGTTGTGTTCGTGGACGATCAGCCACTTGCCGTCCAGCTTCGCTCCTCCTCCGATTGCCGGATTCCGGCATGCACACATTGACAGAGGCTCACGAGTCATTACACTTCCAGCGCGTACTCGATGGCCTGCTCCGTCGTCATCGCGCGGCCTTCGTGCCAGGCGTGCTCGAACGCGACATCGTCGCCAAGAGCTTCGCGGGCGATTGGCTAGGTGCAGTCCACGCGGGGATAAGTCTGGACGAGAAAGGATTACAGGTTTGGATTGTGCAGGTCCATGTTAGGCGGACTGAAAGTCTGAGAAAACCGTTTCCATCCGGCATGTCCGTCCGAAAAGGTGAACACAGACCCACCGCTATGCCGCTGGGCTGCGATAGCTCCAGTCACTTCGTCCATTTCATTCGCTGGCGCGAGTGGATTTACAGGCGGGAAAAACCAGGGATGGTAGATGTCATCGCAAAATGGATCCGCAGGTGGATTGCCTGCCGCCTGGCTGCGCCGCTCCGTAAAGATAATCGTGGATGCCGGCTTATGGATACCGGCATCCGAGAGCCCCCAGACAAAATAGCCATTCACCAGATACGAAATCACCTTCGGTCCAAGCGGGTTATACACCTGCTGACAGAGGGGATCAAAGGGGGCAGGATCGGAAGGACAGGCATACATCCCCTGTTTGGGCAGATCCTCCTCCGTGCCGCGTCCTCCACGAGAATAGGGTAGAAGCATGACGAATATCGAACCATAGTCGGGGTCCTCCAGACTTCCGTCCGCATCATCGTTAGCGGGATCGCCGCTGGACTGCTTGGTCTGAGGGAATCGTTCATCGTAGTCCTGCACATACATGCGAGTTGCCATACCCATCTGCCGCATATTCGAGAGGCAGGCCGTTTGTCTTGCTTTCTCGCGTGCCTGTGCAAATACGGGGAAGAGAATAGCCGCGAGTATCGCGATAATGGCGATAACGACGAGCAGTTCGATGAGGGTAAAGCCGTTGCGTTTCATAAAGGCTCCTTACGGGTGGGCAGAAGCGAGTGCGACTCGCTTAGAAACCCTAACAAAACCTAGACTGCGGGGCTTCGCCCTCTCCCTTTTAGGGAGAGGGAGGACGTTTTGTGGCGCTCTTAGCGGTTGACAGGTTGCTGCGAGGAGACGTACCGGGTGAGGCGGTTCCGATAGAAGTAGAGGGTAAACGTCTGGTCCTCCAATTGGTAGACGGCAACATCGTCTCGGTTCCCGTTTCCGGGGCGGAATTCCATTGGCTGGCCCAATCCCTTCGCGACTTCCGCCTCTGTCATACCACGGTGAAGTTTCGCGCTCGTCTGGCGACGAACCCATGCCTGTGGTGTCGAAGGAGGTGCGTTGGAGTGGCAACCTGCCAGCAGGCATATGGCAGCAACAGACAAACAATGAATTGGCTTCAAGGTTGGCTCCCAGGTGATAAATGACGATGTCTCTGACATCGAGGACATTCCGCACGTACGCTTCATCGTCAGAGACATCATCATTGCATTGTCCTCAAGGGCGGGAGGAGGGCTTATGCGGGACGGCGCGGCTGCGCTTCGCCATCGAGCCAGCCTGCGTAAACGTGACTTCCTGGAGGTGATAGAACAGTTTGAAGTCTTTGTTAGGGTCGGTGCGGTTTCCAACCTCATCCGTCTGGACCTCTCCAACGGGAAAGTCGCTATGGCGCTCGACGACGCCAATGGCATCTACGCCACTCCCCCCCGAGTAGTTCGTGTTTACCTCGCCGATAGGACGATCCCGCCCACCAGAAGTGAGGACTCCTGTACTCAGGAATGTGGCATTACACTCCGACTGTACGCGTGACCGGTTCTGGTCGTACTGGTTAATGACATGTCCCATGACGGAATCTATGCCCGCTGGCGCCCAACCGCCTGCATGAACGCGGAACGTGTCGAACTTCGGACAAATCACGAGGAATGTATGGTTGATGGGAAACACCTGCCCCGCGTGGGCATCGGAAAGGCCGCCATCAAGCGGATTGGACTGGATGATGTCGTTCAGGAAGAACCAGTTTCCTCCCACTTCGACGAAGACTCTCAACGGTCCGGGATTAAGGAAAGATGAGGGGTTGTTGATTTGGTTGGAGGGTGAAGTAATGTTCAGCCCATGCTGCGGATTGATCACCTGGAATTTGTCCAACGTGAATTGATACGCGCGTGCCTGAAAAGTGTCGGCAACGCCGTGCGCTTGTGTATTGTCCCAGAAAAGGTGGATGGTCCTGGCGAAAACGGCCGTGTCCGGCGCTTGAGCGCTTCTCCATGGGATGGTCACGCGGACGTGCGGCACGGGATGCCCCGGCTCCCCGTCAGGGAACGGCTGAACAATAGGATCTACAGGGAATGTATCCCCAGGCTCTTTGTCTATCTCAAATTTCAGGTTGACTTCATTCTGGGGCACGTTGCCGGCCGGGCCTTGCGCACGTGGTGTCTTGGAGCCTGGAAGCCGCACGCGCGCGTTGGGCTGCCCCGGCGACGTCGAAGATGGAAGCGGACGCGGCAGCGTCTGATCAATATTGAACGTGTAGTCCTTTTCGCTCATTGGCACCTTCTGCACGAAGAACGGCTGGCCGGACCGGTTGTTCCAGTAGACATTGCTGTCTCCGCTGGCGAAAATATCCGCGCGGGTGGAAAAGAAAAAGCTGCCAGGTTCGTCGGCCGGATGGAACACCTCAGGGAGATGGCGCCTGACGGCCACCAACCGGGGCGGATGGATCTCCGTGTCCGCCGGTGGATGGGAACGGTCGAATATCCAAAGGCCGTCCACGTGGACCCAGTCTCTTGCGGTGGGCCAGTTCCATAGCTGGGCGCCTGAAGTGTGTCCCGTGGAGAAGAATCCGAAGCTATTCCCAAGCCGGTTTGGCGCGCTTGCGGGATTTCCGTCGTTCCCTGCAGCCAGCCCGTTCTCCCACTCAACCTCTATCTGCGCCTGGATTGTGTCTGGATTTTTGTGACGTACCGGAGGGTTCTGGTGTATCGGGCGGTTGTTGGGATTCGTTTCCGGATCTTCTTGGGTAAATGTATCGGGGTGGTGCTGAAGGGCGAGGAGGAATTTGAAAGCTGGATCTGGATTCACTTTGAAGCAAAAGTCGTGAGTGTAGTGGCTGATCGGGAAGTCTTCAAAACTGACGTGGGCGGTGCCGTCCACGGGTTTGAGAACGTCATTGTCTGCGATTATGCCTTCCAACTCCACATAGGAGCGCCCGATAACCAGGGAGTTGCCGTTCGGCACCGGTTTTGGCTGGCCCACCGGCTGCCACTCCGGAAATTCGCGACCCACGTCAATACTATCATCTTTGAAGGGTTGGCCACTCAGAATATCCGAGCCCTTCACAACCAGAAGCTTCCCGAATGACAGGTGTATGGTGAGAGGGCCATAACCCGAGTCGGCATCGTTGCTATCGGGATGCGGCCGATTGAAGATACCGGGCGGCGGCGCTCCGTTTAATTGCCTGGGTGGCGGCCTTTGACCACGCGCTGCCAGGGTAGGCGCGCTAACCTGGTATAGAGCAGTTGCCACAAGCCCGGCAAGTGTGGAACAGGCAACTGTAGTCCGTATGATGTGTAACTTCGTCATTATATATGCCTCCTTGATCTCATACGATGGATTATTTACGGTACTTGCAGGAACAACGGATGTGAGATTCGGGCTCGATCCCACTAGCGATGCTTAGCGGTGTCCGAGCCGGTAGTTCTCGGCGATCTCGTCTGCAGATAAGACGCGAGGGTATATGGCGAATTCATCGATTTCTCCCTGAAAGAAGCTGCGGAGATCACGGGTTCCGAGCCGGAGCGGCGCACTCCCATGCAGAGACCGAATACCATACGTTCGGTAGAGTGCACCTATCTGCGTTCGGGGGTTTCCCTTCAGCACGCCGTCCTTAAAGATGGATACACCTGCAGCCGGATCGTCCTTGTCGCCAGGATCATAGCAGGCGACAACGTGTATCCACTGTCCCGGCTGTATCTCCTCCTGGACGTAGGCTCCCGAACCAAGCTCTCCATTCGGATTCCATAGGTATGCAGAGATTCGATTGGGACGCGACGCGTGTCTGGAGTAGAAGCGGAATCCCCATTCAAGCCGGCCGCTATCGCCCTTCCCGAGCCAGTGGACGTAATGTTCGTCCGTCTCACCGCTGAATTCCAGGGAGTCGGGCCGCATCCAGACTTCGACGGTAAGGCCTTTGCCGCTGCTGCGCTGGCTGAAGTGCGCATTATCGGGCACTTCTACGTATGCGTCTCGCCCGTTCAGCTTCACTGCGGTATTGCTGTCGTTGCCAATGGCGCCGCGCTCCCCATACGCGACATGGCCGCGGTATATCCCGGTGCCGTTGTGGCCGGATGCGTCGTGCGCCGTGGGACCGTCCTGCTCTCCGAGACGGAAGTAGGCATCCGGTCGTTTCCTTAGAACCGCAGCAGCATAGGGCGAGATGGGGCTTTCTTTTTGGGCGTCGGTCTGCTGGCGCAACAGGCAGCACGCGCCGCCGAACATGAGGAATTCAAGCCGCGACCAGAGACGCTTGTTCATGTAGTTCGCCTCTTTCGGAGAATCCGATCGTCTCCCTGCGGGTTTCTGCGCGCAGGTTAAAGGAATGGTAGCATGGCCGCGTATGCGGATCCGTAGACGGTAGCAGAGGAAAACCGTATACGGATATAGAATCACCGGTTATAGAATCACCGATTCGCGCATGCAAAAGCGTTTGGGGAGGGACAGGTGTTGATCGCGCCGCGTGATCATGAGGGCCTGGAGATCCGGCTGTTCGGCAGCCCGTCTGTGCGCGCGTCTGGCGCTCCGCTGGCGCCACTCCATTCGCGCAGGGGACTATGGCTGCTGGCGCTGCTGGCGCTGCGCGGCGGGAGGCCGCTCTCTCGCTCGAAGCTTGCCGGCCTGCTGTGGCCGGATAGTGACGAAACGACCGCCTTACAAAACCTGCGCCAGACGCTTGCCAACCTGCGGCGCGCGCTCGGACCGATGGCGGACAGCGTAGTGGCGCAAGCGGATCACACATTAAGGCTGGAGACAGGCGGCGCTTTCGTGGACGCCCTCGCTTTTGACGCGGGCCTCGCCGAGGGGAGTCTTTCGGCCCTCGAACACAGCATCTCTCTGTACAGCGGGCCGCTTCTGGAAGGCTGTGACGAGCCCTGGGCCGTTGAAGAGCGTGAGCCACGCGCCCAGGCGTACCTGGAGGCGCTCGAGCGCCTTGCGCAGGCGCGGATCGCGGCGGGCGACCATCCGGGCGCTGCAGCCTGGCTCCGGACGGCCGTAGCGGCAGATCCCTACCGGGAGTCGGTGCGGCGGGCGCTGATGCAGTCTCTCGCTGCGGTTGGCGAGGTTACGGCAGCCATGGAGGTTTACCGCGACCTGCGTGAGCGGCTGCATGCCGATCTGAATGCGGATCCCGATCCCGCCACGGTGGCAGTCTATCAGACCATTCGAAACACGCGCGGCGCTTCGAATGGCGCCACTTCCGCCCAAAACGGCGGTCCTTCCGGGCTATGCGCGCGCGCACTGCCTTTTCCAGGTACGGAGCTTGTCGGCAGGGCCGAGGATATTCGAGCGGTGTGTGCGCTGCTCGCCGACTCCCGCCTGATCACTCTGACCGGTACAGGCGGCGTCGGAAAGACCCGCATGGCCATTGCGGTTGCCCGGCATGTCGAACAGCAGGACGCGAGGGTCGGAGGTGTCGCTTATGCCGGCCTGGCAACGCTCTCGGATGCCGAAACGGTGCCCGGGGCGGTGCTCTACGCCCTTGGCGGCACAGAGGGAGACGGACGGCTTCCGGCGCGCGAAGTGCTCCGAAATTCCCTGGCGAAGCGCAATCTTCTGCTGGTGATGGATAACTGCGAGCATCTGTTGGATGCCTGCACCAGCCTGGCAAACTACCTCCTCGAAAACTGTCCGGGGCTACGTATACTCGCCACCAGTCGCCAGGCCTTGGGGATTCCTGGCGAGGTTTTGTGGCGCGTGCCCTCGCTCGAAGTTCCGCCAGCCCCCGCTAATCTGCATGCGCACGGCCCGTCAGGATCGGATATTGGGACCGAAACCTATCCGGCCGTCAGGCTCTTTATGGAAAGGGCGTGCGCGGCAGACCCTACCTTTCGATGGACGCCTGCCATGGCTCCTTACGTGGCGGCGGTATGCCGGCTGCTGGATGGCATCCCCCTTGCCATCGAATTGGCAGCCGTCCGTGTGCGCTCTTTGCCGGTGGAGGATATCGGCGCCAGGCTGCGTGACGGGCTCCGGCTTGTTTCCGGAGGAGGTTCGGCTCTACCGTCCCGGCATCAAACGCTGGAAAACGCGTTTCGATGGAGCTGGAATCTGCTGGATACCGCGGAACAGGTCCTCCTCCGACGCCTCAGCGTCTTCGCAAGCGGCTTTACGCTCACGGCCGCCGAGCGGATCTGTTCCGGCTCCGACCTGCAGCAAAACGACCTGCTGGACCTGCTGACTGCCCTTGTGGACAAGTCGTTCATTATCTTTGCGCGCCCTCCGGATAATGGTCACGAGGCGGTTGAGGGCATACATCCTTCCCGGTACCACATGCTGCAGACGGTGCGCCAGTTTGCCGCTGCCAGACTACGGGAGGCGGTAGAGGAGGAGAAGCTGCGAGGCAAGCATCTCGACTATTACCTGGACTGGGCCGAGGAGGTGCAGCCAAAGTTGTGGCAGGACGAACAGGCGTTCTGGTTCGAGCAGCTTGAGCGGGAGCACGACAACCTGAGAGCCGCCCTGGCGTGGGCTGTGTCCGAGCCAGGCAGCGTGCATCGTGAGATGCGGCTGGCGCTCGCCCTGAGCCGGTTCTGGGACACGAATGGCCACCTTAGAGAAGGCAGCCGGCATCTTGAGCAAGCGCTCTCTCGCTGCACATCAGAGGTGCCCGCCACATTGCGTGCGCAAGTGCTTGGGGCGGCCGGCTGGGCGGTACACAAGCTCGGCGATGCGGCGCGCGCACGCCGACACTACGAGCTTGCTGTTACCTTGTATAAGCAAACGGGCGATGGGGAATTGCAATACGGGATGTATCCCGTACTCGCAACCGTCGTGTTCGAGGAGGGAGATTACCAGGAAGCGCGTGCACTGATGGAGAAGTGCCTGGCCATGTATCGCAAGCGCGGCACAACCCGCCCGTGGTTCTTACTGAACAATTTTGGCGACATCGAGATGCGTGCTGGCAACGTGGAGGCCGCACGCGCCTACTTTGAGGAAAGCAGGCACGTATTAGACTTCAGCCTTCATCCTCAGGAGGCCGGCATCACCCATTGCAATCTGGGGGAAGTGGAACTGCACAGCGGGCGGCTTGAGTGTGCGCAAGAGCATCTGGCGACAGCAATACGCGCGTGGCAGGAGTGTGGCGCCATCGTGGATGTGCCCAGCGCTATCGAGTTGATGGCTTGCGTCGCGTTACGATCCGACGCTCCGGAACGCGCCGCTACGCTGCTTGGCATCGCGGAAGCGCTTCGCGACCAGATCGGTGTGACATGCCGTATCCCTGCCCTGGTGGCAGATACCACTGCGGCCGCCGAGCAAAGTCTTGGCGCTGAGTCCTATCAACGCGCACGAGCCACTGGCGGCAGAATGGATCTGGCTGCAGCCATGACATACGCACTCGACGCGTTTTAGAGGAGTGACACATCACCTCCAACTTTCCCACCAACCGTTCAAACTCGGCGATCTGATTTCGGAATATGCTGATGAGAAATATCTTTTACCCCTCCACGGCAGTTGGCGTTTCAGGTATCATCGTAGCCGAACAATCTACGTGTGAGAGGAATAGGAAATGTTGGAAGTAGGAGAAATGGCTCCGGATTTTAGTTTGCAGGATCAGAAGGGCGAAACGGTAACGCTGTCGGGGCTGCGTGGAAAGACGGTAGTTCTGTTTTTCTACCCGAAGGCGGATACGCCGGGATGTACCGTGGAATCGTGCAGTTTTCGAGACGCCTATGCAGACTTCGGTAAAGCGGATGCGGTGGTGCTGGGCATCAGCCCGGACACGGTGAAGGCGCAGTCAAAATTCGCCGAGAAGTTCGGCTTTCCCATGCAGATGCTGGCGGACGTAGGGCACGCCGTCGCCGAGGCATATGGAGTCTGGATACAGAAATCCATGTATGGCCGCTCCTACATGGGTGTGAGTCGAGAGACCTTTGTCATTGGCCCGGATGGGAAGATCCGTCACATCTTCCGGAAGGTGAAGCCGGAGGGGCATGCGGCGGAGGTGCTGGCTACGCTGAAAGGGGGTTAGGAAAATATGATTATTCTGGAAAACCCTGTGATTTGATACTACCCGACAGGGCGCTAAACCGGAAAGCTCATCCAATAAAATGATTTGAGTGTATTCCCATCCGGTAAGCAGGTAGGGGTTGGAACTTTTGCCTGGAGAGGATGCGCTTTTGTGGATAGTATGCAAACCCCGGCTTCTTATTTTAGCGTGTTCATCAAGGATACCTGCGTCCTGGTAGTGGTCGCCTATCTGTTGTCGCGTGGACGCCTGCTCCGGCTGCTTTTTCGTGAAAGATTGAGCCTGCGGGAAGTCCTTATCCTGGGCATTTGCCTCGGACTGGCCGGGCTATCGCTGACCCTATTCCCGGATGCCCGCGTGCCTTATGCCGTGCCTACCCTCTTCATCACCTTTGCCACGCTCGTAGGCGGGCTGCCTACCGGCCTGGTCACGGCGGCGGCGGTAACTCCTGTCGTCGCTTTTCAGTCCTACACCATCGCCTTACAGACCCATCAGCCCTACCAGTTCCCGCGTATCTTCATCAGTATCCTGTTAGCCGTTCTGATCAGCACCGTCATCGGGAAGTACTGTCGGCGACATGCGACGATCCCGGTGCGCCTGGCGGGCGGCTTTATCGCCGGAGCGCTGGTGCATATCGCCCAGTTGGTCGTTCGGATCCCCTTTGCAAATTACTTTCATCTCCCACTCCTGCCTCCGCAGTGGCTGTTCAGCATCCCAGCCAACGGTTTCGGGGTCGCCCTGCTGCTCCTGGTGGTCAGCGACGCGCAGGTGCGCGCGGACAGCGAACAGCGCCGGGTAGAGGTGGAGCGCCAAAGGCTGGAAGCCGAGCGGGCGCATGCGCTGGCGGCGGCGGCGCAGCTCTCCGCGCTCCGGTCCCGGATCCATCCGCACTTTCTCTTCAATGCGCTCAACTCCATCGCCGAACTCTGCTGCCTCGCGCCGGAACGCGCCGAAGTCGCCAGCCTGAACCTCAGCCGCTTGATGCGCCGCGCCCTGGAGAAGAGCGCCGCCGCGACCACAACCCTGCAAGAGGAGTTGACCATGGTGCAGGCCTACCTGCAGATCGAGCAGGAGCGCCTGGGAGAGCGCCTCAGCGTGGTGTGGGACATCGCTCCCGAGTGCGGTGCGGTGTGCCTCGTGCCGTTTGCCATTCAGATCCTGGTCGAAAACGCGATCCACCACGGCCTGGCGCCCCGCGTGGGACCGGGCAAGATTACCATAACGGTACGCCATCATACGCGTCATATACTTATAGCGATTCAAGATAACGGCATCGGGATAGGGCCGGAGGCGCGTCGCTCCCGCCAGGGAGCGACAGAAGCACAGACGCATGGCCTGCAGATCCTCGATCAGCAGCTCCGGCTGCTGCATGGAGATCGGGCGCATCTGCGGCTGTTCAGCCGGGAAAATCGGGGGACGCTGGTTGCGTTCGCACTTCCGCCCATGAGAATGGAACCGGATTGAGAGTGAGACATTTCATGCTAACTACCCTCCTGGTAGATGATGAGCCCCTGGCGCGGGCACGGCTCCGAAGATTGTTGGAAGCACAACACGTGCAGGTCCTTGGGGAAGCGGAGGATGGAACGGCGGCGCTTCAACTCGCCGCAGACCTGCGCCCCGACCTGCTGTTTCTGGATATTCAGATGCCGGGCCTGACAGGGATCCAACTGGCAAGCGCCCTGACGCAATTGGAGAGCGCGCCGCTGTTGGTATTCGTCACCGGCTATTCGGAGTATGCGCTCGCCGCTTTTGAGTACGCCGCACTGGACTATCTGGTCAAGCCGATCAGCCCGGAGCGTCTGGAGATGACGCTGGCGCGGGCGCGAGAACGGCTCGCCGATAAGCACGCCCGGGATCAGATACGGCAGCGCCCGAATGAGCCATCTCTGCCGCCACCGCCGCTTCGCAGCCTGCCGGTACGCGGTGATTTCGCCGTGCGCTTCATTCCTATCAAAGACATTCTCTGCGCTGTGGCCCGCGAGAAGCGCGTCTTTATCCGCACACGCGAGGGGGAAGCCCGCGCCTATGACACGCTGACGCAATTGGAGGCGCTGCTGCCGGCGGACCGGTTCATCCGTATCCACGATTCCTCCCTGATCAACCTCGACGCCGTGGTCGAATTGCTGTTTCTGGGAGATCACACCTACGAAGTCCGCCTTACCGATGGACAGCGGCTTCGGGTGGGACGCACCCGCTACGCGGAACTTCAGAGGCGTATGGGCCTGAACAACCGCGCCGCGCCCTGATATCCTCCGGCACAAAAGGGGGGCCGCGCCCGTCTATTGGAACGGATTGTAAGCGTCGCTCCACGTCACATCCGTTACCGGGGTTCGTTCCTGGACCATGTATCGCATTTTTGGGGCAGTTCGTCTTGCGGATCTATTATTCTTTTTCGCTTCGCGTAGGATGAAATAGGTGGATTTGCATCCGAACCGGAGAGATGGGATCTCTGCATTGGGAGATTGGAAGGAAGAAGGCGAGCCAAATGAACCTGCTGGAGAGTTTCCGGGTTGCGCTCAGCGGCCTGTTAAGCAACAAGATGCGTACCGCCCTGACCATGCTGGGCATCATCATCGGCGTCGGCGTAGTCATCGTCGTGGTCGCCATCGGACAGGGGGCGACCAAAAGCGTCACCGATGCCGTCAACTCGCTCGGTACGAACCTGCTGACGGTCCTGCCGGGATCGGCGCGCATCCGCATCAACGCCGCCACCTCCTCCGGCACCAACGGCACCGCCAGCCGTCTGACCCTGGCGGACGCCAAGCTGATCGCCAAGGATTTTCCCACCACCGTCGAAGCCGTCGCCCCCCAGGTGCGCAGCAACGTCCAGATCCGGCTCGGCAACAAGGACTCGACCACCAATCTGACCGGCACTACCACCGACTACCCACTGTGCAATAACACCGAGGTCAACAAAGGCAGGTACTTCACCGACGCCGAGACGGATGGCAGCCAGAAGGTGTGCGTCTGCGGCACGACCATCGCCGACAAGCTGACAGGAGACGCCAACACAGACCTGACCGGGCAGTCCATCTCCATCAATCGCCAGCAGTTCAAGGTGCTGGGGATGCTCACGCCGAAGGGGTCGGGGGCGTTCGGGCAGGATCAGGACGACATTATCCTGGTGCCGATCACGACCGCGATGCGCCGGGTCCTGAACCAGCAGTTCATCAACTCCATGTCGGTACGCTGCACCACCAAGGATACCATGCCGATCGCCCAGGAGCAGATCTCGAACTTCCTGCGCAACCGTCACCACCTGACGCCGCCGTTCCCGGATAACGACGACTTCAACATTCGCAGCCAGACGGAGTTGCTGCAGCGCCAGCAGAGCGTCACCGATACGATGACCTCGCTCTTAAGCGCCATCGCAGTGATCTCGCTGATCGTGGGCGGGATCGGGATCATGAACATCATGCTGGTCTCGGTGACGGAGCGGACCCGTGAGATCGGCATCCGCAAGGCCATCGGCGCCACCCCGCGCGATATTCTGATTCAGTTCCTGATCGAGGCCGCATCTATCGCGCTCCTGGGCGGCGTGATCGGCGTGGGCGTGGGCGTGGGCGGTGCGCTCATCCTGGCGGCAACGGCACACTGGAACACCATTGTCAGCGTCACCTCCGTCATTGCGGGCCTGGTGACCTCGGCAGGGGTTGGGCTCTTCTTCGGCATCTATCCGGCGAGCAAAGCGGCGCAACTGCACCCCATCGAAGCCCTGCGATACGAATAGAATCAAAAGTAACAAAGGAAACTTGAAATGAAGCCGAAATACTCTTTACTTACTCTGGGTTCGCTGCTCCTGGCGCTGGAGGGCGCCTGCCTCTGGTCCGCTTCTCCGGCAGAGGCGCAGGATGCGGGCAAAACGCCCCCCGAGGACTACCATATCGGGGAGACACAGAAGGCCCCTCCCACCCCTCCCCCTGCCGATACCAAGAAGACCCCTGCCGCGCCAACGACACGACTGGCCCGCATCGAGTACGTCACCGGGAACGTGACCTGGCGTCCGGACGATAAAGCGGATTGGAAGAAGGCGAAGGCGAACGTCGGCCTCCGCCAGGGCGCGCAGATCTGGGCCGTAGATGACGGTCGTGCGGAGATCCGCTTTGAGGATGGCAGCTTGCTGCGTCTCGGCAAGGGCGCGGTGGCGACGCTGGACACGTTCTATACGGACGCACAGGGCTCCTTCACCCGCATTAAGATGAGTTCGGGCCAGGCCATGCTGGTCCTCACAAAGGAGAAATCGGTCTATCAGGTGGATGCCGCGCCGGTGACCGTGGTGGCCAATGGGTGGGCGCGGGTGCGGATCGGCTCCGGAGATACCGTGAACGTCGGGGTCTATGCCGGGCAGGCGGTCGTGGATGGGAAAATGGGTAAGCAGACGCTCAAAGCCGGGGACTATGTTTCCGTGGCAGATTCCGATAAGACCTATGCCGTGCGCAGCCTCCCCCCGGCGGATAGTTGGGATCGCTGGAATGCCTCGCGGGACCGCATGCTTGCGGGAGACGCCTATCCCAGGCCCTACTACGCGTATCCGTATCCGGCCTACGGACCCTATGTCTCCCTCTGGTTTGGTTCGGACTTCTACTTTGGACATCCCCACCATTTCTTTGGTGGAGACAGGGGAGTTCGTGGTTTCCGGCGGTAGTCACGACCGTTCGTCGTCATTTTGGGACTGTTCATCCGATTTTGACGTTTTCCTGCGTAAAGTTCGCCTCCGGAATGTCACAATGCCTATGCGAGAAAACTAGCGCCCCATCGGAAGCACTCTGATACGACAAAATCAAAGAGAAGGGGTTAACCGAATGAGGAAAGTGACCGTCTTCCCGGTTGTAAGGTGCGTGGTAACCGGCAGCGTGTTGCTGGCGCTCTCAGGCTTTATCGCCAAGGCGGATCTCCGCGTCCAATCGGAAGTAAAAATCACCCATCCCTCCGATACTACCGCTCAGAACCAGACCGACAAACAGTCCCCGGTAGAAGACGTACAATCCTTTACTACCTACTACAAGGGGGATAAGGTACGCGTCGAACGAGAGGATGGCTCGGTAACGCTCTATGATCGCGCGGCGGATCGCGTGTATCGGCTCAGCCCGATGGACAAGACCTATACGGTGCTCAGCACCGCGGACTTTCTCAAACTCCATGAGGATACGGTCCTGAAACCGGTCAATCAGATGCCGGTACGGACCAAAACGGAAACCAAGGTGGATTTGGCGAAAGACAACGTGGTACAGGCGCGCACTATTATAGACAAGCAGGCGCTCCTCTACGACCTGAAAGCCACCCTGACGCTGCTTCCCGATAGGGGAGAGAGCGACACGGGAGGGGGCTTTTCGGGAGGCCGCAGAGGGCGCAGAGGCGGCGGCGGGTTTCCCGGCGGGGGATTCCCCGGTGGTGGAGGCGGAGGCGGGGAGGGCGGCAGACGCACGGCGCAGCCGATCAACTCCGCTCAGATCGAAGGCGAGGTCTGGCTGACGGATGCCATCACCCTGAAGGCAAAGGGCAAGAACCCTATGCTGCCTCTGCTCGTTCCGGTCGTGCCCTCCGAACAACTCCTCGATCCGCTGGCCGACAAGATCGCCAAGTCGAAGGGGTTTCCGGTTGCCACCCGGGTGACGATCACCTGGCGCAACGCGAGCACGGATCCCAAAAGCACCACCATTCAGTCTGAAGTCAAAGCGATCTCGGAAGAAGCGCTCGACGACGGCCTGTTCCAGATCCCTGCCGACTACAAAAAGCTCGATACGCACTGAGCTTGAACCTAGCCGTCCATGGCCTCCCGGCGCCCTTGTTATGCAAAAGGGCGCTCCGCGGGGGCATGGGCGGCTAAAGCAGTATTCCAGATCCACCCCCTAACCAGAAAGGACACTTATGCATCCCGAATTCCAACCCACTGCCGGGAGATCTATTTTACGCCGTATGCCGCTCCTAGCTGCCCTGCTGATAGCCATCAGTTCCGCTCTCCTGCTCACCGGCTGCGGCAACGGCACCAGCACAGCAAACCAGACCCTCGTTCGAAGCATCATCGCCTATGTTCCCGCTCCGGGAGCCGATGGGTCCCTCACCCTGATCGGTAACAACACCTTCCTTACCGGCGGGAACGTGGGCTTTGGGCAGGTCGCGAACGGCGGAGGTTATATCTCCATTACCAGCGGTCCCTTCAGCGCCACCGCCTCCGGCCCCACCGTCACCACGCCTATCGCGCTGAATGGGCAGACGCTCAGCGGTAACAATACAGCGTACACCCTGATCGCTGTGGGAGAGGCGGGACAGACCGGCACGTTCGTGCCCCAACTCCTGCTCATTCCCAACTTCGCCGGCTCGCCTGCGATCCCGACAGGCGATGCCGCCATCCGGGTCGTCAATGTGTCGCTCAATCCCAATAATATCGGTCTCTACGCCACCAGCAGCGGCGCACCGAGCGCCGTGCTCACCGCCGGCCTTAACAGCATCCCTTACGGTTACAGCGCCGCTACCAACGCCTATGTTTACATCCCGACTGCGCAACTGACAAATATGGCGCTGGTGGATGTCACCAATACCCATACCGCATTGAGCCTCTCCAGCGCCAGTAATCTCAATACCTCTACGTTCACACCGGGGCAGGCATATACCCTCTATATCATCGGACAGCCGGGAAACAGCGCCGAACCGCTCACGGCCCTGTGGGTCGTTGACTTTCCCTCTTCGTAGCGCCGGGATAGCCGTGGGTCCGTCCCCTCCCTCATCGGTCGCTGTCTGGGGCGCGTTGGTCGCTTGATTGGGACCGTTCGTCGTCGTCAAGCCCGTTATTCCTGTGGAATTGCCGATATAAGAGTGTTGCCCCAGATAGCAGTCAACCAGACAGCACATGGAGGTTTGAAATGAGTGGATTAGGGATTGATACCACACAACTGACCCAGAGTATCTTCCAGTTAGGCGCAACGCAGGCCATCAGCCCCGCGCTGGCGACCAACCAGGCGCAGGGCGGAGCGCAGGGAGTGGATACGGACGGCGATCAGGGAGGCGCCGCCTCGGTCAAGATCTCGAAGCAAGCACAATTGCTCAGCCAACTCCAACAACTGCAGCAGCAGGATCCGACGCAGTTCAAGCAGGTGGTGACCAACATCGCCGACCAGCTCACCCAGGCCGCGCAGAGCAGTACAGGGCAGGACCAGCAGTTCCTCACCGCGCTCGCAGGCAGGTTCCAACAGGCGGAGACCGGCGATCTCTCCGGCTTCACACAGCAGCAACCGGCTGCTACCAGCAGCGTCCAGGCCGCGTACACGCAGGGCGCGCAGGCAACGGATCCGCTTCAGACCGCCATCGCGGCCACGCAGAACGGACAGACGACCGATCCGACCCAGACTGCCGCCGCGACCACACAGGGCGCCGCCCAGGGCCATCATCACCACCACCATCATGGCGGGGGAGGCGGAGGGCAGAATGGCCTCAGCGCGCAAACTCAGCAGACGTTGAGCGGGATCTTCCAGGACCTCAACAGCGCGCTCTCTTCCTCTACCAGCACGTCTTCTTCTGCCGTGACGCAGCCGACCCAGGCCGCATTGTAATCTCCGAATGCCTGATCCCATCTCAGGCCGTTCCCTCTCTTGATACAACAAGACGTGCATCAGGAGAGGGAACAAAATCTCTCCCAACGCCCTCTTTTTCCATTCGGTGGACGAACAACGAGAGCCATTTCTCTCCCATGCGACCGTTCGTCGCGATTACGGGACTGTTCATCCATGAACGTGACCTCTATGCGATAGGATCGTCTAAACTACTGCATCGTCTAAAGCGTATCGTGATCTCAGATGCGAAGGAGTCTCCTATCCATGGCTTTGTCACGTTTCCACCTGCGTTTTGCCCTGAGCGTCGGATTGTTCGGTGTGTTGGGGTCCGCCTTCTGCGGCTGTACCAATGGCACAGGTCCCGCCAGCACCACGACGACCGGCAAGTTCGTCACATCGGGCACGACGCCCTTCGTCAATACCAACAACAGCAGCCGCGCCGCCTGCCAGGCCAATACCCATGTGAGCGGCAGAGCCAGATGGACCGTGCTCGTCTATCTCAAC
>Ga0070734_10002348_pt1 | contig 23272 bp, 23 predicted proteins | sample Coa_R1_8_FD_66444 | JGI IMG/M metagenome (GOLD analysis project Ga0070734, IMG submission 66444) | Surface soil microbial communities from Centralia Pennsylvania, which are recovering from an underground coalmine fire - Coalmine... | ecosystem: Environmental > Terrestrial > Soil > Unclassified ...
GATTCTTGAGGAAATTCAAGTAGCCGTCGTAGTTTCCCGATCCGCTGCAGCCCGTCGCATAAGCCGGATGGCAGCCCCGAAAGTTCTCAATCCCTTCCTCGCACTTCACCGCCGCATTTGGATCGCCCGTCACTCCGGTCGCGCCGTTTCGGCTCGGGGGTAAGTTCCCCACCGTCAGCGCCAGAGCCAAGGGCAGTGCACCAGCGGCGCCCAAGGCTGCGGTCGGGACCTTTTTACTCTTCCTTGCGGGCATCGGAGTCTCCGTTACCGTTCTTGCTGCCAGCCTGGATGCCTTTGCTCACCGCGTACGTGCTCGCGCTGATGCCCAACAGTGTTAAAACGTTCGCTGGAATCTCTGGAAACTTCGTCCCCTTCTGCTCCACCACCATCAGAAACAGACTCATCGCGATCACGAAGGTGAAAACCAGAAGCTGGAAACGCGACATGCTGGCTTTACCGTCCTCGCTCAGCAGGGTTTTCAAATCGATATTCCCACGGATGATCTCCACCAGAATCACCATCCCAAAAAGAAATACCAACACCAGCAGCGCATATCCTGTGGTCATCGCCAATCTGTCCGTTGCGGTTCCTGGCCCATACATTCCGATCAAAAATGCTACCACCAGGGATCCAATCACCATGAGTACTTGAGGCAGAATGGACCTGTCCTTATCGTCGCTTGCCTTCATCATTCTCTCCTTCATTTCGAGTTGGCTTGATTTTCCCGCGGCCTGTCAAAAGACCCCACGCACTTTGAACCTTCCCCCCGAGATAAATCGCCTGGCTTCCACCGACAATGCCTACTAAGGCCGCGGGAGCGTCGGGAAGCCGATCGGTGCTCGGATTGTGAATCGCCTGAATCAGGTAATACATCGCAGCGAGCAGTGTTGCCATCAACATCTGCGCTCGCGCCGGGCTGAATTCGGAAGGCGCATCACGGCGCCTCGGATCCTTCGATACCATCATGAGCCCGGAACAGCGGATGTCGCCCGCGATCAATTTGCAGCCGATAACAACCGCGAGGGCGGCAAGCAGAAAAATTGTTACCAATTGAGCCGCTTTCGCCAAATAAAGCACCGCGCACCTCCCGGATTGTGGGAGAAGTATACTGCATCGAATGCCTGGTTTCAATGGGAAATGCGTAAATTTACCGTGACTGTTCGCCGCGTTACGAAGCGTGCGGAATTGCGTCATTATGTTTCAAAGGAGCTAGCTCCAAATGATCGCGGATCTCAAATACGCAGCGAGAGTGTTACGCAAGAGCCCCGGCTTCACACTCATGGCAGTTGGAATGCTGGCGCTCGGAATCGGCGCCAACACCGCGATGTTCAGCATCCTCGACGCCTGGCTGATTGAGCCGCTGCATTTTCCGGATGCCGGCCGCTTGGCCATCGTCCTCAAAAGCGAACTATCCAATCCTCGCGAACCGAAGCTCTTCGACGGTTACCGTGATTGGGCAGCATGGGCCCGCGAGTCTCGCTCCTTCTCGAATCTCGCGGGCGTCTTCTGGCGAAGTTTCGAAGCGCGCGGCGCGGACGAAAACATCTTCGGTATGATCGTGACCGCAAATCTCTTCGACACCCTGGGAGTGAAGCCCGAACGCGGCCGAGCCTTCCGTGCGGACGATCTGAACGGCCCACCCGTCGCGGTGATTGGCCACGACTTTTGGCAGACGCACTTCCGTGGCGCACCGGATATTCTCGGCCGCCAAATCGAGCTCGCCTCCGCGACCTACCAGATCGTGGGCGTCATGCCGCAAGGCTTCGGTTTACGCATGATCGATCAGAATGCCGACACGCAATTCTACGCGCTGATCCAAAAGAATGAACCGGGCTACACCGGAGACGGCGGCGCGCCCCTCGCGGCGATCGGCAGATTGAAAGCAGGCGTGACGATCGCGGCGGCCCAAGCCGAACTCACGAGCATTCAGCGCGCGCAAGATCGTCTGCATCCGGACAATCCAAAAGGCTACGCCGTCCTGGTCTCCAATCTGCAAGCCGACAACACGCGCAATGTTCGCGCATCGATTTCTCTCTCTGCCGCCGCGCTCGGATTTATTCTGCTGATCGTTTGTGCCAACGTCGGCAGTCTTCTACTCGGACGAACGCTCCGCCGCAGCCGCGAGATGGCAATCCGCGCGGCTTTAGGATCCGGGCGCGGACGCATCGTCCGCCAGCTTTTGATCGAGGGTGCAGTCATCACGGCGATGGGCGCAGGGGCCGGAGTGTCTCTCGCATATGCCGCGATCCGTGTCTTCGCTAGCGTCAATCCATTCGGAAGGATGCCCCCGAACGCGATCGCTCTTGACTGGCGTGCACTCGCCTTCACATTGCTCGCTGGCCTGCTCAGTACATTACTCTTCGGATTGGCCCCCGCGCTCCAAGCCGCGCGCGTCGATCTGAATCTCGCAATGAAATCGGGCGGCCGAAACGCGGCCGGAAGCCCAAGTGCATCCCGCTGGCATGGATTCCTCGTCTCGGGACAAGTGGCGCTCTCGCTTGTCCTGGTAGTCGGCGCTGCGTTGATGACCGAGACGCTGATCAAACTGCAATCGCAGCCGCTCGGATTCCGGGTAAACAACATAACCGTGGCACGGGTGGGCGTCCCGAAAGAGCGGTCGAATGATCTACGCCAACGGCTATTGGACAAATTCAACAACACGCCCGGAGTGGAATCCGCCGCAATCAGCAACTTCACCCCGCTTGATAGCGCCACGGAACAACGCTTTGCCATCCAAGGCCAGCCAGCGTCAACAGAAGAAACCGCTCCCAAGGCGAGCACGCAGTCTGTTACACCCGAATATTTCCGCACGCTCGACGTCCCGCTCCTCGCCGGCCGCGCTTTCACGGAACAGGACAAGGAGGATTCCGACCCAGTCGTAATTCTCAATCGCACCGCGGCGGAACGCTGGTTCGGAGGGCGAAACGCACTAGGAGCGCACATCCAGCTTCATAACGACAAGACATGGCGCACCGTGGTGGGAATCGCCGGAGATACGCTTTACACTTTCTACAACACAGTAGATTGGCTCAACGGACCCCGCATCTTCCTGCCATCCCGCCAACTCGAAGACGAGCGTCTCTCGCCCGTCGCTCGCGAAATAATCTTGATCATCCGAGGCCGTCCCATGACCGCCGACACTGCTCGAGCAATCCTGAAATCCGCCGGCGCCGATTTGCGCCTGGGCCAATTCCGCCCTCTGTCGGATTTTGTCTCGGACGCCGTCCAGCAGCCGCGAATCCGTACCCGATTGCTTGCCTCGCTGGCAGTGATCTCTCTCCTGCTCGCCGCCATCGGAATTTACGGCGTGATGTCGCAATCGGTGACCCAGCGGACCCAGGAGATCGGAGTCCGGATGGCCCTCGGCGCGCAGCCTGGCGATCTGATTCGTGGAGTCGTCGCGGAGGGTGTCCGCCTGGCTCTAGCAGGAATCGCAATCGGCGTGATCGGCGCACTCGCGCTGACGCGAATCGTCGCCAATCTGCTTTACGGCGTGAAACCAACCGATCCGGCCACATTCTTCACCGCATCCATCGTGCTGCTCGCAGCCGCAATGCTCGCCGCCGCGCTGCCTGCCCGAACCGCGGCTCGCGTGGATCCAATGATCGCTTTGCGCCAGGATTGATTTCTATTCTGCCCGCAAAACATTCGCCGGATCGATCCGCGTCGCCCTCCACGCCGGAACGGATGTCGCAGCCAACGCCGTCGCCATCAGAATCGCAACCACGGCGGTGAACACCAGCGGATCCGCGGCAGCCGTTTCGAACAGCTCCGCTTCCAGCGCGCGCGTCCCCACGAACGCCGCGCCAATCCCCAGCACAGCGCCCACCAAAACCGGCCGCCTCGCAATCCCGATCACGAATCGGATCACGGTCGCGGGCGTGGCACCGAGCGCTCCGCGAATCCCAATCTCGCGCGCCCGGCGTGACACCGAATAAGAGACCACTGCGAAGATTCCCGTCACAGCCATCCCGAGCGCTAATCCCGCAAAAATTTCGAGCAGCAGCGCATGAAACCGTTCATCGGACGCGGAGTTCGCCACCACCGTCTTCATCGTTTCAATCGAAGTAACAGGCTGACCCGGATCGAACGCATGAATCCGCCTGCGCAGCGCCGTCGCGACCGAAAGTGGATCGCCCTGCGTCCGCAAAACCAGGTACGTATATTTCGCTCCGATCAAAGATTGCGTATAGGGGAGATACAGCTCTGCGTCCGCGCCCGTGCGCAGCGAGCGATGCTTGATGCTTTCCACCACGCCAATCACGGTCGCCCAATCTTCCGGCTTCGGATGATCCGACCGCGACACGCGCTTCCCCAGCGGATCTTGACCCGGCCAGTAATGCCGCGCCAGTTCGTCGCTGATCATCACCACTGGTTCCGATTTCGCCGTATCGCCCGCATTGAAATCGCGCCCGCGCAGCAGCCTCACACCCAGCGATGAAAAATATCCTGGACTGATCTCGCGCAGATAGATTCCGTAGTTATGCCAGTTTGCATCGGCCAGTCCTTCCACCGTTATGGATGACGTAATCATCAACCCGCCAAACGGCAGCACTGTCGAAACACCGGCTTGCATCACACCCGGAATCGATCGCGTTTCCTCCAGCAGGCGGCGGTAGTGATTCGCCTTCGCTTCTTTGGTAGCAAGCCCGGCAGGCGCCGAGACTTTCGCAACCAGCACGTGCTGCGGTTCAAATCCAAGATGCACTCGCATCAGCCGATCCAGCGTGTGCAGCATCACACCCGCGCCGATCAGCAGCAAAACGGAAAGCGCCACTTCAAACGCCAATAGCACGGATCGCGTGCGATTCGCTCCGCGTCCAGCCGAGACGCTGCGCCCCGTCGCGTGAATGCCCGCCGTCAAATCCTCACGCCACAAACTAACGCACGAAGGAATCGCACAAAGCGCCGTTGTCAGTAGAACCAGACCTGCGGCAGCCGCTAGAGCCCATCCGTTGATCGATATCGTGTCGAGCCCCGGAACCGGCAGCTTCCCAGCGAAAATTTTCCCGAGCAAGCGAAGGAAGGCAAAAGCGAGTCCCGCGCCCGCAATTCCGGCCGCAATTCCTAAAATCAACGTCTCCCACAGAAGTTGACCCGCCAACTGCACGCGATCCGCGCCCAGCGCCGCTCGAATCGCAAATTCGCGCTGCCGTTCGGACGCACGCGCCAACAACAAATTCGCCGCATTCGCGCAAGCGATCAACAACACCAACCCCACCGCGCCCCAAAGCATCAGTAACGCCCGTCTATATGGACCTGTGTACTCTTCGGTGAACGGACGAATGTGCGGATGAACGCCTTTCTCACGATCCGGATTGGCGGGCAAGGCCGGAGCGACCGCATCCAGCTCCTTCTGCGTTTGCGCCATCGACACGCCCGGCCTCAACCGTGCCATCGTGCTCACGAAAGTGTGCAACTCGCCGTGGACCGCCTGCTTCGGCTTAAAAGGAACCCAAGCCTGATGCGCAGCATTTGTAAAAACAAACTCCGGCCCCATCACGCCCACCACCGAGTAGCCTTTCGAATCGAGCAGAATCTGTTTTCCGACGATCCCTGCGTCAGCGTGAAAATGCTTGCGCCACAAACTATCGCTGATGACAACCGCCGGAGACGCCGAGGATTCGAATTCGCCCGGAAGAAACGTTCGCCCCAACGCCGGCTTCACACCCAGCGTTTCGAACAGACGCGGTCCCACTTCCAGAACAAAAATTGAATCCGTCTCATCCACTCCGTTGAGCACCAGATTCTGCCACCGCCACTCCACCGGCCGTTCCATCGAATGGATCCGATCGCTCAGAAACTGGATGTCATCCGGAATCGCGTTCGTGGATTCGCCCTTCGCATCCAGCATCTGGATTTCCATCAACCGGTCCAGCCCGCGAAAAGGAAACGGATGCAGCAGGACGCGATCCACGATGCTGAAGAGTGCCGTATTTGCGCCGATCCCCAGCGCCAAAACCGAAATGACAATGAGAGAAAACCCGCGGTTTTTCCTAAGGCTCCGCATGCAGCCAGTGTAACGTTGACGGGACCGAAGAACTACGTCGAACTAAGGAAGCAAGTACACCAAGAACAGAGTTTTGCCCGATTGGTCATAAACCGATTCCCGCCTAGTATTCAATTAAGCCGCTATGAATCAGGGATCTGTCACCGTCAAACCGTTCAAGACCCAGTACTCGGAGGGGGAAGCGGCCCAGGAACTGGGAGTGTCGCTCGAGGAGCTGCGCACCTTGATCCGCAGCCATATCGTTGAAACGGATGACGATCTCAACAACGTGCCGATGGCGAGCTTTCACCCGTCCGATCTTCTGGTGCTCAAGCTCCTTTTGAGTGCGAAAGCGAATCCCACAACTGAGGATTAAGCAGCGTCGGCGGACGCCGGCCCTCCAGCGCTTCTACCGCGTTGCGAGCCGCTAACATCGACATTTCGCGCCGCGTATCGATAGACGCGCTTGCGATGTGCGGCGCAAGTGTAACATTTGTTAGCCGCAGCAATCCCGGATGCACCTTCGGCTCGCTCTCGAATACATCAAGACCCGCGCCCGCGATCCAACGTTCCTCGAGCGCCTTCGCTACCGCGGCTTCATCCGCCACCGGACCGCGCGATGTGTTCACCAGAATTGCGGTCTTCTTCATCAGCTTCAGCTCCGGTTCGCCTATCAGCTTGCGCGTGGAATCGGAGAGCGGAACGTGCAAACTCACGAAATCGGACTCACGCAAAAGCTGTTCCTTCGAAACCAACTCAAGCCCTAACTCTTTGGTGATCGCCTCTGGCGCTCGCACCGGATCGTGATACAAAACGCGCATCGAAAATCCGCGCGCCCGCCGCGCCACCGCCTGCCCAATGCGTCCCATCCCGAGAATCCCGAGCGTCCGATGATGCACGTCATGTCCTACCAAAAGATCGATGGCCCACTTGCGCCACAACCCGGCGTGCAAATACTGATGCCCTTCCACAACCCGCCGAGCCGCAGCCAGCAACAGCGCGAATGCGAAATCGGCCGTCGTGTCGGTCAGGACATCCGGCGTGTTGCTTACCAGAATGCCCTTGCGCGTTGCGGCCGGAACGTCAATATTGTCGAAACCCACCGCCACATTCGCGATGATCTTTAGCCCGTCCAGCGTATCGATCACTTCCGGAGTAAATTTATTTGTGAGTTGCGCCAGAATCGCCTGCTTGCCGCGCAGCCTCGGCAGCAACTGCTCGTTCGGAAGGCCGTCATCCGTCTCTTCATAATCGATTTCGCAGTGTTCCTTCAGGTACGCAATTGCCTCCGGAAAAATCCGTTTGGTGACCAGAACGCTTGGTTTCATTGCTACCATTCTCTCTTATGGCGAAGCTTGGATTTCTTGGTCTCGGTCTGATGGGTTATCCCATGGCGCGCAATCTTCTGCGCGCCGGTCATCAAGTGGCGTTGTGGTCGAACACCGCAAGCAAAGCGAAGCAGCTCGCAAGCGAAGAAAAGGGCGCAGCGGTCTGCGATTCCCCAAAACAAGCCGCCGAGCAATCGGACTTCATCTTCTTATGCGTCGGCGATACCAAAATGTCTGAAGACGTCATCCTCGGCGCGAATGGCGTCATCGAGGGCGCCAAACCAGGCACTGTCGTAGCGGACGCCAGCACTATCTCGCCCTCCGCCAGCCGCGAAATCGGCAAAAAGCTCGCTGCCAAAAATATCCAGTTTCTGGATGTCCCCTGCACTGGATCCACGCCTGGCGCAACTGGCGGGACGTTGACCTTTATGATCGGCGGCGACGAATCCGTATTTTTCAAAACGAAGCCATTTTTGGAAAACATGGGTAAGCAGTTTTACTATTGCGGCGGCCCGGGAGCCGGGCTGGAAGCGAAACTCACGCAGAACCTGATTCTTTCCAACATCCTGCAAGCATTCAATGAAGGCATCGTGCTGAGCACCAAGGCCGGCGTCGACCCCGAACTCATGATCGAGATCCTCAACAACAGCGCCGCCAAGTCGGGATTGATCTCTTATAAGGCCCCCTTCATCTTCAAACGGGACTTCACCACCAACTTTTCCACAAAATGGATGCACAAGGACGTCGGACTCGCGCTCGACTCGGCCCAAGAGAAAGGCGTGCCGCTCCCCCTCACCAGCTTGACCCGCCAGATGTTTCAGGCTGCAATTTCAGAGGGTTACGGGGAACTTGATATGTGTTCCACCATACAGGTCTTGGAACATTGGGCAGGCGTTGAGGTCCACGGCAAATAAAAAATACAAAAAACAGTTGCGTTCCAGGAAATCATATATTAGTATTGGAAGTAAGCCGGGGAGGCAACTCCCACCAAAGCGAGACTAACCTCATAAAAAAGACCCCTGAAGCAATCCTCCCCGGCGCCCGCAAGGGTCCAACTCGCTAAGAGGATCAAGGGTCAACCAAGCAGCTTTCGCAGAATCAGATTCCACCGGTTGACGTTATAATGAGGCAGTTGAAGACTCTCACGATTCTTGGCTCAACCGGATCCATAGGCGTCAGCACCCTGGATGTCGTCGGCCGTCACCCGGATCAATACCGCGTTCATGCGCTGGTTGCCGGTCGCAATGTTGATCTACTAACCCAACAAATTCTGCGGTTTAAGCCCCGCGTCGTGGCAACGGCAACGGATGCTGATCGCCAGAGTCTAATAAGCAGGCTTAAGGATAGCTCGCTTGCTCACGACGAATGGCCCGAGTTGAAGTGGGGGGCAAAGGCACGCATTGAGGTCGCAACCGAGTGGGATGTGGATTTTGTCATGTCGGCCATCGTGGGCGTGGCGGGCCTTGAAGCTACGTACGAAGCTATTCTTCATGGCAAACGCGTAGGGCTAGCGAATAAGGAAGTGCTAGTAGCCAGCGGTAAGCTGGTAATCGAAGCCGCCCGAAAGTCCGGAACCGAATTGATTCCAGTGGATAGCGAACACAACGGCGCTCATCAATGCCTGCGGGCCGGCCGCCGGTCCGAGGTGTCGCGCCTGATCCTGACAGCCTCCGGCGGACCCTTTCGCGAAACTCCCATCGAGAAACTGGCTCGTGTGACACCCGCCGAAGCGCTCAATCATCCAACCTGGAAAATGGGCCAGCGCATCACCATTGATTCCGCCACGCTCATGAACAAAGGCTTCGAAGTGATCGAGGCCTGTTGGTTATTTGACTTTTCAGCCGATGAAGTAGACGTGGTGGTGCATCCGCAATCGACCGTTCACGCCATGGTGGAATATTCCGATGGCAGCGTGATCGCGCAGATCTCGGCGACGGACATGCGCATGCCCATTCAATACGCGCTCACCTATCCGGAGCGAGAATCCGCGCCGGTGCCGCGGTTGGATTGGACGGAGCCACGCTCCTGGAACTTCAGCGCTCCGGATTTTGAAAAATTCCCCGCCCTTCGGCTGGCGTATCAAGCCCAGCGCCAAGGCGGATCCGCCACGTGCACGCTCAACGCGGCGGATGAAATCGCGGTGGAGGCCTTTCTCGCAGAAAAAATCAGCTTTCCGGACATTTCGGCGGTGGTCGAAGAGACGCTGGCACGAGTTCCGGCGCGAGAAGCCGCATCCGTTCAGGAAGTATTGGAGATCGATCAGTTGTCTCGCTCCATGGCGCGGCAGATTGTCGAAGAGCGATCACAAAACACCCATGAGGAGCGCGGACATCTGTCCGTCAGAGCATAGAAAATGCCTTTAGGAGTTCTGCACGATATCTGGTGGGCGCTGGTATTGATCGGGGTCATGATTTTGATCCACGAATTGGGCCACTACTGGGCCGCGCGATTCTTCGACGTCAAAGTAGACACCTTCAGCTTCGGATTCGGACCCCGGTTGTTTGGTTTTAAGAAAGGCGAAACGGATTTCCGCGTCGCGGCGATCTTCTTCGGCGGCTATGTCAAGATGGCAGGCCAGGAACCCGGCGAAGAGAGCGCCGGCGATCCGCGCGGATTTCTCGCGAAGCCGCGCTGGCAGCGTCTGATCATTTCGTTCGCCGGCCCCGCCATGAATCTGATTCTCGCGGTGGGAGTTCTCACGGGATTGTTCATGGTTCGCTATCCCAAGCTGCCTTCCTCGCCGTCGCCCGTGGTGAGCTATGTCATGCCCGATAGCGCGGCGGCCAAAGCCGGCGTCCAGGAAGGCGATCGCATCGTTCAAATCGACGGCACTGTGAATCCAACCTGGGAAGACATCGGGATGAAAGAAGTGGCCAGCGCCGGCCACGAGTTATCCGTTTGGCTGTTACGCAATGGCGAACGCAAGCATGTGACCGTAACTCCGGTTCTCGATCCGAAAAGTGGCACCGGTTTTGCGGGTTGGGGCGAGGAAAGCGATATCGAAGTCATCGGCGTTCCTCTGGATAAACCCGCCGCCAAGGCGGGATTGGAGCCCGGCGACATTATGATCAGCGTGAACGGCCAGCCAATCCGTTCCACCCCGAAGCTTCACGATGTGATCAACAATACGGGCGGCAAACCGGTGGTCGTCGTCTATTCGCGCAACGGCAAGCAAAACAGCGTGACCATCACTCCCGTGATGACCAGCATGGATGGCGCCGAAGCTCGCTGGATGATCGGTGTGAACCTTGGACCAAAAGTGCAGTTCGTCAGCCTGTCGTTCCCGGAAGCGTTGGTGGAATCCTTCCGCTACAACACCAAGAACGCCACGCTGATTTATCAATTCCTAAAAGGGATTGTCGAGCGGCGCATGTCGCCAAAATCGCTTGAGGGTCCTATCGGAATCGCGCGGCTCTCCGGCCAAGCGGCGCGCGAAGGCCCCACTGCTTACTTCGCCCTGACTGCGATGGTGAGCCTGAATCTCGCCATCTTTAATCTTCTGCCCATCCCAATTCTGGACGGCGGCGTCATTCTTCTGCTGCTGGTGGAAATGTTCATGCGCCGGGATCTGAGCCTGCGCGTGAAAGAAGCCGTCTTCAAACTGGGATTTGTTTTCTTGATGGCCGTCGTCGCATTCGTGCTCTACAACGACATCTCGAAACTGGCAGGCTAAGCGCGCCTACTTAGCGATTTCATTCGCCGTAACGAACACCGGTTCGATGTCTACCGGAATATCCGCGAGCCCATCCAACGCCTTTTGCATCGCGGGCCGGATTACGCCAAGCTCGTCGAGCATTCGTTTGGCACCCGCGTAGTCCCCCGTGGCTTCCAGGGTTAACAAATCGTGATCCAAGCTCTCAACCGTTGATTTGATCTTTTCGAAATTCACTTCGAATCGGCCGTCCGGACGCACCACCACTCCGCCTTTGTCCATCAGATAATTTACCTGCATCGCCATTCCCTTGCCGTGCGCATCGTTCAGACCGAATCTCAGACTTCGGAATGTAGAGGCTAAATAGGTCGTATATAATTTCCGAACGGCGCCATCGCTGCCTTCGATCAACTTGTGATCGTACAGATAATGCAGCATGAAGAGCCCGGTCACATCCGCCTTGGCTTCTTCAATCGCGCTGTACAGCTCTTTCAATTCCTGGCGCGGCGTGGTTTGGCGGCCGCCGATCGTAATCTGGTGCGGTCCGATGCCGTGACTCAACTCGTGCGCCAAAATGTGGGTGAAGAAAGAATCGAAACTCAGATCCATTTGCGCTTTCGTCGTCAGGACCCGCTTAGAAATCGGTGTCAGCGTACTGCGAAACTTTGCTTCCTGGACGTTCTTCAGCATCACGCGTTTGCTACCCTTTTGCGCGACCACGCGATCATCGTTCGGCAGGTTGTAGGCGGCCGTTTGTACTCCATGCTCGCCATCACCGGCCGCGAAAACCTCGTTCACTACCCGGATCGGCGCCTGGCTGCCGAGTTTCGGATTGCGATACTGCGGATTGATCGGTAGATTGTTTTCGATCTCCTGCAGGTGTCCGCCAAAAAACTTGAGCTTCTCGGTCTCCACATCATCGCGGAGATTTACGTAGGCCTCAAAGCCGGCTTTGTATCCGAAGACTTCATCGTTATACGTCTCATATGGACCGATGGTGATATCGATGGGCGCGTCCAGATCCATCCAGGCCAAGTCGCTCTCGTAGTAATCGTTTGAAAGAAACGCCGCGCCGCGCGACAACAGGAATTTCTTGAGCGAAGCGTTCTGAGTAAGACCGGCAGCTTCTTCCATCAACCGCGCGGCTTTCGCGAGATCGTTCTTGTATTCGATGCTGTACGGAATCGCCTTTAAGTGCCCGTTCGTATCGCGACGGATTACGCTGAAAAAGCCTTCGGCCAGTTCCCGGTCCGCTTTCGAAAGAGTCTTCACCCAAGCTTCGAACTCGGCGCGCGTCATGTTTTCCGGATAGAAGTTCGCACCCGACAATTTCCTGGGCGGGACATCGGGTAGAAATGCTGCGTGATCGTCGATATCGCCCCAGGGCGCTTTGTTGATCCAGAAATAGTGCAGCCGCGCTTTGCCGAGCGGCGTTTTGTCGGCCTTCAACTTTTCGTACAGAGCTTCGTTCCCGCTCCAAATCTGCTTGAGAAAAATCGCATTCAGAATCCGCGAGGCTTCAATCAATTTGACCAGCGCGACGCGATCTCCGGCCGAAAGTTTCGAAATATCGGCGCGCAGCTCGGTGGGTGCGAAGCGCGCGATCATCTTATCCAGCTGTGCAAGATCGGGCGAATTGGTAGCTGCGAGGCTTAGCATAGTGACTGCGTACACCACTCGTTTCATTTTCTTCAAAGACATGCTAGCACGACGGTTTCGCGCTATGATCTGATCTATGCGTGGAAACGACAAGGTTATTGAACACCTGGGAATAGCGCTCAAGGCCGAGCTTACGGCCATCAACCAGTATTTTTTGCATGCCAAAATGAACGAAAACTGGGGCTATTTCCGGCTCGCCCAGCATTATCGGAAAGAATCAATCGAGGAGATGGTGCACGCCGAAAAGCTGATGAACCGGATCCTGTTCCTGGATGGAACTCCGAACATGACCGACATCGGCCCCATTAAGATCGGCAAAAACGTCAAAGCCCAGTTGGATAACGATCTGGCACTGGAGCTCGACGCCGTCCATCACTTGAACGGCGCCATCCGGTACGCTACCGAAGTCGGCGATAATGCCTCGCGCGCTCTCTTTGAAGAAATCCTGAAGGATGAAGAAGAGCACGTCGATTATCTCGAGGGCCAGCTCCATGCAATCGGCGAAATCGGACTCGAGAATTATCTCGCGCAGCAGTTGCATAAGGGCGAGGAAGACGAGGGGTAACGCCTGATGTTCCGGCGCGAACTTCGCGGCGGCTTTTACTTAGCGCTTCTGGAAGAACGGCACGCGCCCGCGATCTTTGCGCTGGTGAATCGAGAGCGCACATACCTGCGCAAATGGCTGCCCTGGGTTGACCTGACCAACCAGGTGGATGACACACTCAAGTTCGTCAAAATGACACTGGCGCAATTCGCGAATACCGAAGGTTTGACGGCCGGTATCTGGCGCGGCGACGAATTTGCGGGAGTCATCGGAACGCATAAAATCGATTGGCTGAACCGAAGGGTGGAAATCGGCTACTGGCTGGGTTCAAAATTTCAAGGACGCGGAATCATGACCGAATCGTGCCGGCTTTTGCTGAATCACGCATTCCAGGAATGGGATTTGAATCGGGTGGAAATCCACTGCGCGCCGAGCAACAAGAAAAGCTGCGCCATCCCGAAGCGGCTTGGATTCGAGCTGGAAGGCGTTCTGCGCAAGTCCCAACGGATCAGCGGCAAATATCTCGATGCGAATATTTACGCCATGTTGGCGCGCGACTGGAAGAACGTGCCTAGATAGGCAGCATGTCAAGCGCAGCTTCGAGCTCGCTCTTGGTATGCAGATCGCCCGTTCGAGTGGTGGTTTCGATTCCTTTGCGATACATCCCGGCCGCATCTTCCACGCGGCCCAGTTTTTCCAGCGCCTGGCCGCCGTGGAAGTAAGCCGCTGCGTAATCCGGATTGTATTCGAGCAGCGCGCGATATTCCGCAACGGCCTGTTCCAGGTTTCCCTGATTGGCGTACTCCATCGCGAGACCGTAGCGCGCGAAGCTATCGCGAGGATTCTGGTCCAACATACTCTTGAGCACTTCCATTCGATTGGCGGGCATGTCTCTACGTGTTACTATACCGGGCGATGGCGTGTCCGTTTTTCTACCCGGTGGCGCGATTCGAGACCGACACCTGGGCGGTGCTTCCGCGGCTGCCATTGGGCGATCCTTATTCCGGGGAATGCCGCGCTTCGGATGCATCGTTTCAACCCGACGAAAACCACCTGCGGCAGGTCTGCAATCTCGGCTATGGGAGAAGCCGTTGCGATCGTTTCCCGGAAACATCGGCGAACGATGCCGTCCGCTTCAACCTGGGCCCGGAATCCGGCGAACTGATCCGCATCCAATTCGTGTTCGAGAAAGAGTGCTGGCCGAAAGAGCACGGCATCTTTGAATGGCGCGGATCTTCAGGAAATCTTACCGGCGAATCCGAGGATCACATTCTGCGCAGACAGGCGGCCGCGTTCGTCGAAAGCTATCTGCGAAGAAAGGGCTGAGCGTTCGTGGATTCCACCACACCGGGCCGCTTTGTGCGAGAGTCCGTTTCGGAATATTCCGAGTTTGCACTGCCCAACGACGCCAATACGCTGGGCAATGTTCTGGGCGGCAAGGTGATGCACCTGGTGGATATCGCTGCGGCTCTGGCGGCTGTGCGGCACTCGCGGTGTCCCGTGGTAACGGCGTCGGTGGATCACATGAATTTTCTACATCCCATCCACATTGGACAGCTCATCGTGCTGCAATCCAGCGTGAATCGCGTGTTCCGAACTTCGATGGAAGTTGGGGTGCGCGTCGAAGTGGAAAATCTGATCACGGGCGAAATCAAACACACGTCGTCGGCGTACTTGACATTCGTAGCGCTGGATAAGAACGGGCAGCGGGTCGCGATTCCATGCGTGATTCCGGAAACCGAGCAAGAGAAGCGGCGCTATGAAGAGGCTGGGGAACGGAGGGAGTATCGGTTGGCGATGCGGGAGAAAGCTTTGCAAAAGCGGCGCTAGTGCCCGTCTGACGCCTTGTACATGTATTTGATGTTGGGCTTGAAGATGAGTAGATTTGGCGCGCCTTCCCGATTAATTTTCAGGCAAGTTTTGTCGTACCACTCAATGATGCCTTCCAGCTTCTCGCCATCCTTCAGCACGAAGATCATCGGCGTCTTGGCCTGCATCTGCTTCATGTAGTAAAAATTTTCGGCGTTGGTCTGATCGGGCGGAGCCGACTTCTTCTGATGATTGCCGCGGCGGTCTCGTTGATCTTTAATTTCGTTCAAGGAAGGACGTATTAATTTCCGATTGACAGACTCCACGGCCGACTCCCTCATTCCAGATGATCCGCTCAGGTCCCGCACGCTTTTTTGGAAACTACTTGGGGCCTTTTGAAGGATTGCTCGATGCTCTAAGAATCATTGAACCATGAATACGCCGGCCGCTGCAACCTACGCGCTTGCAGTTACAGAATCGCGACCGCGAGGGAGCGCCAGTGTAGTGCGTCAAGCAGAATAACGACTAAAAAGGTAGCGCCTTATTTCTTCAGCGGCCCGCGGGGGCGGTTTTGCCGTCCACCATCCGCTCATTGATCGTCAGCTTTTCATGCATGTGTCGTCGCCAGCCCGCAGACGTCTTCACCCACGTGTCCCTGATATGCGACCCTTGCCACACCTGGTGATCCGTGCCATCGATCGTCTCGATATGCGTGCCGCCGATCAACCCCAGTACGATCGCTTCGGTACCTTTTAACTGCACATCGTAAAGCTGCAATCCGTTTCCGGTTCCGTTGTGTTCGTAATCGGGTCTCCAGAACACGGTCCAGCCCGCGGGAAGCGCCTGGCCCTTGGGATTCTGGCGGACGTAAACCGCGTTTTGCTGCTTTGTCCGCGGCTGCTGACCCACGACATGGGTGGTCCAGTCATCGGTGTCCATGCGCAACGCCGCCTCTGCATCCCCGCGCGCCAGCGCATCCAGCGCACTCTGATACGTCGCCACTATTGCCTTGATCGCGTCGTCCAGTTCCGCCGGCAACAACACCGACGGAAAAAACAGCAGCAAAGCCAACAATGATTTCGAGCAACTGCGCCGCATAGGAATTATTTTATTACTGGGGTCACTGGTATGTGCGTGGAGCAGAATGAGGAATCAAAGGAGCGCAGCTTGTGCCCGCTTGACCTTTTCGAGAATGTCCGACGCCTTGGCGGTCCATATGAAGGGCTTCGGCTCACGGTTGTGGTTGTCGATGTACTCTCCGATTGATTCCAGGAATTCCTTAACGATACGAAGACCCTCGGCGCAACTGCTTCTGCGTCAGGTCTCGGAAGAAGCGCTCGACCATATTCAGCCACGAGCAACTGGTGGGAGTGAAGTGCACGTGGAACCGGGTGACGTTTCAGCCAGCGCTTCACCAGCGCGACAAAAGGGGCTTGAAACCGTGTGCGCGCCAGATGCGGCGCACAGTCGCTTCGCTCGCTCCGGCCCGCTGCGCCATGGTTCGGGTGCTCCAGTGAGTGGCGTTCACGGGTTTGGTTGACGTGGTCAGCTTTATAATCCACGCGACCTTCCGGTCCGACACTGTACGAGTACGCCCCGGCCGCGGCGCGTCTCTCACCAGGGCTTCCCGGCCACCGTCCAGAAATCGATTCCGCCAGGGGCTGCGTTTTCCGGTTATGCCAAGCTCCGCTGCAATCCTCGATCCTGAAGACCGTCAGCCGCACGTAGAACGATGCGCGATCTCTCGACCAAACGAACAGGAAGCGACCGTCCTCGTGCCTGCTTTTCGAGCACTGCCCGATCTTCCGAACTGAGTTCGATCTTTCGTGCAACTTGCATTCGCTCGCCTCTCATTGTGAAAGACGAGTCGAGCTTTATAATCGTTACTATTTATGACGCACTACACTAGCACGCATCTACGGTCGTGGTAGCGCTCCCTTGCGGTCGCGGTTCGGTCAGGCGAAACGGCGCAGTTCCACTACTAAGGCATCCAGCGCAATGTTCTTTTGGATGTTTCTGCGCAGCAGCTCGCCGAGTTCGTCGAGCTTTTTCACGGCCGCGCGAATCCAATCGAACGACACCTGCGACGCCAGCGCTTTGATCTCGCGTTGAATATCCGCATTACGGATCTCGCCCGTGCCATTCGCCGCCAGCAGCACGTCTTCCAAAAGCACGTACAGAACATTCAGGAAGTAGTCGAGTTTCTCCTGCTTGCGATTCGACATGGCTTCGGCGTATTTCACCCAATCGGCGAAGGGCGCGCGTCCGGCGGCGGCTTGCAACAGCTTTAACATTGCCGCACGGCGCTCTTCGTACACTTCGAGATCCATTGAGAGCGCGAGTCCCGGGCTGCCGGCCGACAAAGCAATGCGGCGTTCGGCATCGGCGAGACCACGCTCCCGCGCGAAGGCTTGCATCTCCGCCAGAGTTAACGGGCCTAGATGGAAGAACACGGCGCGCGACCGAATTGTTGGCAGCAAGTCGTACGGATTCTCGGCGGTGAGCAGGATGATCAAATGCTCGGGCGGCTCTTCCAGCGTTTTCAGCAACGAATTGGCAGCTTGTTCGTTGGCGCGGTCAATGTGATCGATCAAAAAGACGCGCCGGCTTCCGTGCAATGGTTTGAACTGCGCAAGCTCCTTGAGCAGCCGCATCTGCTCGATGGTGATCTGGCGCAGCGGACCATCCGGCGGGAATGTGATGAAATCCGGATGCGAGGCAAACAGCAGCGGATCGTCGTTGCGTTTATCGGCCGGCCATTTTTCACGCTCGGCGATGAGTTCGAGATTCGGTTCCAGGCTGAGATCGTCCTGCTCGATTTTCGCGGCGTCGCCCAACACCACGGCGGCAAAGCGGCGGGCAAGAGTAGCTTTCCCCAATCCCTGCGCCCCATCCAACAGGATGGTTTGCGGGATGCGACCCCCGCGCGCCATGCCGGCGAGCACTTGCGCGGTGGCGGCGTTGCCATGGAAATTTACGAACATCCAAGCCCATGGTAGCTTACACATAAGGAGTTGGGACATGAAGAAACTCATTGCGCTGAGTTTTGCAATCACTTCGGTGATTTGGGCGCAGGCGCCCGCATCGAAGCAAGTGGAAGTGTTCGGCCAGAAGATTCACTATCTCGAAGCGGGCAGCGGTCCGAACGTAATTCTGTTGCATGGACTCGGCGCGGATTCGACGAATTGGGCCATGAACACTTCCGTGCTCGCGAAAAGTTTCCACGTGTTAGTGCCGGATCAAATCGGATTTGGCGAGTCTGACAAACCGCTGATCAATTACCGCGTTGGGACGCTGGTGGATTTTCTCGACGGGTTCTACAAACAAGTTGGCATCGGTAAAGCATCAATCGTCGGCAACTCTTTGGGAGGATGGGTGGCGATGGCGTTCACGCTGGCGCATCCGGAGAAAGTGGAGCGGCTGGTGCTGGTGGATTCCGCCGGTTATTCCTTCGAGAAATTAGGCACGGCCAAACCGTCGATCGAGACGCTGGATGGTTTAAATCCGTCGACAATCGCGGGCTGCAAAGCAGTGCTGGCGATGATTCTGGCGAACAAAAGCCTGGCGACTGATCAAGCGGCGGAGCATCTGCTGGCCACGCACATGAAGAACGGCGATGGCTATACCATTGAACGATTCATCGATTCCATCCAGCGCGGTCAAGACGTGGTGGATGGAAAGCTGGGCGCGATCCATGTGCCGACTTTGATTGTGTGGGGCGCGGATGACGCACTCACCTTACCGATCGGCGGAAAGATGCTGGCCAAGGAAATCGCGGGATCGGAATTAGTGATGTTGGATCATTGCGGACACGTCCCGCATTTCGAATGCGCGTCGCCGTTCAATGCGGCGCTGCTCAAGTTTCTAAATGCCGGGGGACAATCGACGGCCAGCCGGTAAAACGCCGTTACCGAACCGCGACCGCGAGGGAACGTAGCGCTTGTTTCTGCCGTGGTAGCGCTCCCTTGCGGTCGCGGTTCGGTAGGCGGTAGTCGCTAAAAGTATTTAGCGCACTACCCGGTAGGCATATCGCTGCAGCGTGCGATACAATCGGATTTCATGGCGATTGCGGTGCGCGCATGAGGCTGGGGATTGATTTTGGAACCACTCGTACCGTTGTGGCTGCGGTGGATCGTGGAAATTACCCCATCCTGCCGTTTGAGGATCCGGACGGCGCAAAAGTAGACTGGTTTCCTTCGCTCGTTGCGGTGCGAGCCGGGCAGCGCCTCTATGGATGGCAAGCTTGGGCCTGCCAGCAATATTCCAACTGGACCATCGTTCGCTCGTTGAAGCGAGTGCTGCAAGATGCAGGACCGAATACCATCCTGCAGCTCGGCGATCAACAAGTTCCCGTTCTCCAGGTGCTCAATGAAATGGCTGCTGCGGTGCGCGCCGCCCTGCCGCAAGAGCGGTTGGAAGTAGTGCTGGGCGTCCCGGCGAATGCCAACAGCAATCAGCGATTCCTCACCGTGGAAGCATTCCGCGCGGCGGGCTGCGATGTGATTGGGCTGCTGAACGAACCCTCCGCCGCTTGTATCGAGTACGGTCACAAAAACAAAGTCACGGGCGAAATCCTGGTTTACGATCTGGGCGGCGGAACCTTTGACGCGTCGCTGGTGAAACTCGGGGACAAGACGCACGAGGTGCTGGCCACCGAGGGAATCCAGACGTTGGGCGGCGACGATTTTGATGAAGCACTGGCGGATCTCGCGGTAAGCGAAGAGGATCGCAACGAGCTGACGCAGGCCGAGCAGTTCCGATTGTTGCTGGAGTGCCGCATGAAGAAAGAGGCGCTGCATCCCAACACGCGTAAGATTGTTCTCGATCTCGACCATGTGCGCGAAGGATGGGGAACGGTCACCATCCAAGCCGGCGATTATTACGAGCGCTGCAAACATCTGGTGGAAGAAACGCTAAACGTCGTTGACGATGTGCTGGCGAAAAATGGAACCGGCGATCTGGAAGCAATGTATGTCACGGGCGGCGGAAGCGAACTGCCGATCGTGAATCGAATGCTGAAGGACCGGTTCGGCAAGCGCGTCAAACGGTCCGTGCACGCGCGTTCGGCCACCGCGATCGGGCTCGCGATTCAAGCAGACCAGCAAGCGGGCTACCGGTTGAGCGAGAAATTCTCGCGCTATTTCGGAGTTTGGCGCGAAAGCGATAGCGGCCGCGGCGTGGTTTTCGATCCGCTGTTTACCAAGGGTACCCTGCTGCCGCTCTCGAGCGAGAAGCCGATCGAGATCCGGCGAGAATACACGCCAGTACACAATATCGGCCATTTCCGTTTTATCGAATGCACGTACCTGATTGAAGACGGCCAACCCGGTGGCGACGTCACGGTTTGGGACACGATCACATTTCCCTTCGACCCGGCGCTGCAGGATTCCGAAAACGTCCCGGTGCAGCATTCGCAGGCGGTGACCTCGCATCGAATCGAGGAAAAATATTCGACGGATTCCAGTGGAGCGGTGACGGTAACCATCACCAATGCCACGGCTGGCTACACGCGGCAATACCGCTTGGGCCGTTGGGCATCGCCCGATTCCACTCCGTCCAAGCCGCGCATTCGCCATCGCGCGTACAAGCCAGCGGCGTTGCGGGCCAAGACTGGCCGCGCATAACGTGACGCTGGAACAGATCGGCCAGCTTTCTCAGGCCAAAGTCTACGATCTCGCGCAGCCCTACTTCGTCGGGATGCCGCACTTTCCAACTCATCCGCCGTTTCTGTTCGGACTTACCAAGAAGCATGGCGATCTGATAGCCGAAGGCGGCGTCAGCTCGGCGGCGGATTCCATCGCGCTGGGCAGTCACGTCGGCACGCACATCGACGCGCTCTGTCATTTTTCCTGCGGCGGAAAACTTTTCGGCGGAACGGAAGCCGGAATGGTGCAAAGTTACGCCGGCGGAATTCGGGAACACTCGGTAGATACCATCGCACCGATTCTGCGGCGAGCCGTGCTGCTGGATATCGCGGGGCATCTGAAGATGGATGCGTTGCCGGCGGATTTCGCGATTACGCCGGAACATCTGGAAGCGGCTGCGCGCGCGGAGATCCAGCGTGGCGATGTCGCGCTCATCCGCACTGGCTGGGCGCGCTATTGGAACGATGCCGCGCGGTACATCACAGGCGGCTCGGGGGCGGCGCCCGCGGGCCCCGGACCAGAGATTGAAGGCGCTCGTTGGCTCAGCGAACGGGGCGTTTTCGCCGCTGGGTCCGACACCGTTGCATTCGAGAAAGTGCCGGCGCCAAGCATGCCGGTGCATGTGCATTTGCTGGTGGAACAGGGCATCCACATTATTGAAGCGCTGAATCTGGAAGAGCTGGCGGCCGATCGAGTTTATGAATTTCTCTTTATCGCGACACCGCTCAAAATTCGGGGCGCTACTGGGTCGCCGATCCGTCCGCTGGCGGTTTGCTAACATTTCCGATACCTAGACGTCTTTATACTAAGAAGTCAGAGTATGCCCAAACCGGATTCCCTGCAAGGCTCGCTCGATCTGCTGGTGCTCAAGATCCTTTCGCGCCGGCCGGGGCTTCACGGATACGCACTGATGACGGCCATCCAGGATATTTCCGGCGAAGTGCTGCGCGCGGAAGAAGGATCGCTCTATCCGGCGCTGCATCGGATGGAGGAGGCCGGTTGGATTCAAGCGCAGTGGATCACCAAGGAAACGGGACGCCGGGCGCGGATCTACGAGTTGACTGCGGCGGGCAAGAAGCAACTGGCTGCCGAGGAGTCGCGCTGGCAAACAGTAACGTCGGCCGTCAATCGCGTTTTGAAGATGGCTTAGGGTTGCGGCGGATCGTCGTTGCTCCAGCGTAGGAATTTGTATCCGGTCGCGTTCAATTCAATCAGCCGCAAACCGGGCCGGGGAGCCATCGAGACCGGTTTGCCATCCACGATAATTTCTACGCCGGCGGCGTTTCCCGCGTGGAGAAACGCGAATTTTGAATACTCGACATCGCGCGTTACGCCTTTGGCGAGCATTCCGCCGAAGACATTTTTGCCGTCCACACTGATACCGATCCAGGCTGGTTGGATGGCTCGAATCTGTGCCCGATGCATGGCGGGAACCGGGGTGGTAATCGTCGATTCCACTTTAGAAAGTGCTGGCGCAGAGGGTACGCGCGGCGGCGGTGGCAAGGGCGTTTGGTTCTTCTGGAATTGCAGAACGTATACCGTCAACATTCCTCCGATCAAAAGCACGGCGCCCACTGCGCCGAAAGCCCTGCCGAGGCCGGTAGATGGTTTTATCTCAATCTTCTCTTGGAGGACGGGCGGCGCGGCTGGCGACTGGATATTCTGCCAGACCTCGAGTATCCTCGCCACGCGCTCCAGCGCTTTCGTTCGATCCGCAGTCTGCCCCTCCTGTACGAATCCAGCTTTCACGCGATCGCAGAGCGTTTCGATAAGCAGGCCCGCGCGATCCGCTCCTGTAGCCGCAGACGCCGCGGCATCTTGAGAAATGGTTTGTGCACGCTCCAAGCCCACCACATAGCGGCCGTCCTTCGATTGCGAATAGCGGACTTCAGCTAAGGCGATCTGATCCGGAAGCTCGGCGATCAAAACCTCGCCAACCCGGAAATCGATGTCCGACGTAAATTGGATTCCGGCGTCTGAGATGTCCACCAGAGCGCAGTTCACCTGTTTTTCTGGATCTCGCAAGGTAGCGACCTTGAGGATCTTGATGTCCTTGATCCGAGGCTCAGCGCGGCGTTCGGTTGGAACCTGCGGCTTGGCCGGAGGCGCATCGGGAATCAGAGCCCACTGTGGGTCGGATTGCGAGGGCGCACCCGATTCCTGCTGGCTTTGATCCGAACTGGTGGTGACGGAGGGCGCTGTCGTTCCGATGTACGCATGACCAGCTTGGGAAGACGCCGGAACATTGCCGGATGCGATCGAGTTTCTGATCGTGACCATCGCGGCTTCAGCGGCGGCAGCCGGAATGGCTGCTTCGGTCTTGGCTTCGACAGTCGCGCCTTGGTCCGCCTGCGTAGCTTTTAGTAGGTGAGCCAGATCCCCGGCGGCAGACTCGTATGGCGTCTCTAACCGTTTTTGAGCGGCGCTGCGATAAAGCTCTTCATGCTCATCCGAACAGAACGCACCTTTGGCAGTGCTGAAAAGCCCTAGGCGGCGGTCACAATACAGGCACTGCATATACCCTCCGTACTAGGTATCGGCCTGCTGACCGGATGGGTTTAGTGAGGAAGAGGGTAACTTTGTCCCGGCGGACGAGTATAAAACGATGCGAATGCTAACCGCAGTCGCATTGGCAAGTCCAAAGGA
>Ga0070734_10002349_pt1 | contig 23272 bp, 20 predicted proteins | sample Coa_R1_8_FD_66444 | JGI IMG/M metagenome (GOLD analysis project Ga0070734, IMG submission 66444) | Surface soil microbial communities from Centralia Pennsylvania, which are recovering from an underground coalmine fire - Coalmine... | ecosystem: Environmental > Terrestrial > Soil > Unclassified ...
GGCCACCGGTGAATTGATGTTCGGCCACCCGTGGGCCGGAGTGCTGGTGAGCGTCGCGGTAATGTGCGCGCTGGTCTGCTGGATGCTACAGGGCTGGCTCCCGCCCGGGTGGGCGCTGCTGGGCGGAGGTCTCGCGGTGATGCGACTGGGGCTGTTCAGCTATTGGGTGAATAGTTATTGGGGAGGAGCGGCGGCGGCGATCGGAGGGCTGCTGGTGTTGGGGGCCCTGCCTCGGATTCAGAAATACCGGCGGGTGCGCGACGCGATCCTGATGGCGATCGGGGTGGCGATCCTGGCGAACAGCCGTCCCTATGAAGGCGTCCTGGTGAGCCTGCCCGTGTGCGTGATCCTCGGCGTGTGGATGGCGCGCATGGGGGGCCGCGAATTGAGAATCGTCGGTATGCGAGTGGCGCTGCCGGCGCTGCTGGTGCTGGCGGCGGCGGGGTGCGCGACGGGGTATTACTACGAGCGCGTGACGGGCAACCCATTCCGCATGCCCTACCAAGTGGACCGGGATCAGTACGCGCCGGCGCAGATTTTTCTCTGGGAGCGGCCCAAGGCGGCTCCGGTATATCGCAATGCGCAGATGAAGGATTTCTACGCCGGATGGGAAATGTCGAAGTTTATGGAAGCGAAAACGCCGGCGGGGTTCGTGAAAAACGCGATCGGGAAAGCGGGAGCCTTTTGGATGTTCTTCCTGGGGCCGGCACTCACGCTGCCGTTGCTGTTCCTGGGGGCCATCGGGAAGGACCGTCGCGTGCGCCCGCTGCTGTGGATCGGAGCCGTATTTCTCGCGGGACTCAGCCTGAATACGTGGTTTTATGCGCATTATGCCGCGCCGATCACGGGGCTGGTCTACGCGATCGTGCTGCAAGGTATGCGGCATTTGCGGGCCTGGCGTTGGAATGGGAATCGCAGCGGGTTGCTGCTTGCGCGGGCGATTCCCGCGATTTGCTGCGCGATGGTGGTGCTGCGCGCGGCGGCCCAGCCGCTGGCCTTCTACCTACCGCCCGATTGGCCCATGACGTGGTATTACACGCGGCCCGGCAACCTCGACCGGGCACACATCCTGCAGCAACTGGAGAGCCTGCCAGGAAAACAGCTGGCGGTGGTGCGGTACAGGCCGGGGCACAACCACTTCGCGGAGTGGGTGTACAACGGAGCATTGATCGATCAAGCCAAAGTGGTGTGGGCGCGCGAATTGGACGGGCTGAGCAATCAGGAATTGCTGCGCTACTATGCCGACCGCCGCGCCTGGCTGGTGGAGCCGGACGCGGATCCGCCGCGGGTTTCCCCGTATCGCGGCTCGACGACCGGCGACAAGATCGCCGGCGTTACGAGGTGACCGCGGCCGAAGCGGGTTGACGCAGCAGGTCGACGATGCGCTGGTAGAGGCGGGCCTTCACTTCATAGCGCTGGGGTGCGCGGGTAATGTATCGGACCACGACCTCCAGGCCACCACCGGCGGGGCGCAGTTCGACCGCGGGCTTTGCCGAGAACTCCTGGATGCCATATTGCGAGGTAACGCGCTGCCAATCCTGCTCGGCCTGATGAACTTCGGCCTCGGTTTCACGGCTCACAACATCGGTAATCTGATCGGCGAGCCGGTAGCCGTCCCCGCTGGAAGGCACCGTGATCTGCAACTGGTCCCAAAGCCATTGGCCGTCGGTGGAGAAATTGAAGAAGTGGCCCTCGATGGCGAAGCTGTTCAGGAAGGCGACGCGGCGGCCGGTGGGATGACCGGTAGCGGCCCAATTGCCGACCTCCAGCAGCACGGTTTTAAGCAATCCGATTTCGATGACCTCACCGCCGACGCCTTCGATTTCCACCCAATCGCCCACATGAATCCCGTTTCGTCCCAGCAGCACGAACCATCCAAGGAACCCCACAATAAAGTCCTTGAGCGCCACGGTGAGACCGGCGGTAGCCAGGCCGATGATGGTGGTCATCTGGGTAGGGGGGCCGAACACGATCAGGAGAATAAACAGCCAGCCAGTCAAATCGACGGCCAGCCGGGAAACGGTGCGCAACTGGTGCAGGCGGCGGCGGTCGGTCTGGCGGAAGGCGCGGCCGATCGCGCGGTTTGCCAGCATCACGGCCAGCAGAATCGCCAAGACGGCGGCGAGCGAGCCAAGCACCGAATGGAAAGCAGTACCGCGGCGCGCTTCCACCAAGGCGGCCCAGCGTCCGTAAAGGTCGGCCAACTGGCGGCAGTCCTGGACGCGCTTATCGTACTCCGTCAGGGTCTTCTGTTGGTCGGAGAGCAGCTTCAGGCGGGCGACGGCGGCTTGCGTTACGGTTGCGTCACCGGACGCGGAGTTCGCTGCCCGCGCCGGATGCGCTTCGAGAGTCTCATGCTGTTTCAGGAGCGCGGACGCAGCGGCTGCGGCCTGATTCCGTGCCGAGAGGATCTGCTGGCCGCGCGCATTCAAATCGAGCCACACGTTTACCTGGTGGAATATAGTCGCGTCACGATCGGCAGCGGAGGCTTTGGCCTGCGGCGGGGGCTGATGCTGGATGGCTTCATGCTCCTGCAGCGCGCGCTCGACCAGGGCATGGCGATTGCCGCCCAGGCGGTTGAGATCCTCTTGCGCATCGTCGAGTTCATCCTGATCCAGCGCCTGCTGGGCTTTCAACACCGCCAACTCATCGGCGGCCCGGCTGTCACCGGCGGCTTGACTGCTCAACTGCGCGATACGGCGTTCATACGATCGGAGCCGCGCTTTGATGGCGGAAACGCGCGCGCTGAGCTGCTGCAGCGGCCCGGTTGCCGGAGGCGGAACCGACTGGGCCTGCCGCAACTGCGTGGCGAACGCCTGATCGAGTTCATGGTCGGACAGCCGCAGGGCTTCGTTGGCGAGTTCCTGCTCCTGGGGTGTGTCGGCGAGCGTGAATAGCTGACGGGCGGATTGGAGAAGACGGTCATCGACCAGCGGCGCCTGCTTCTCCGAGGAAGCAGGGGCCGGGACCGGGCGCTGTCCCCGGCCGCCCGTCGCAAAGAACATAGCCAGACACGCCAGCAGGAGCCCGGCGACTACAACCGGCAGGGAGTTGTCGAGCCGTTTCATGGCGGGCATTCTTTCCAGGATAGACGATGGTCCGCGGCGAAAACCGGGGGTCTGGCAAAGGTTGTAGGACGGTTAGAACTGCGAATTCGGAGCAGGGCGATTCTATGCGGATGCAAATTGTCTTGCAATGTGGTACATATAGGTTTGTAGCATTGGGTGGTGTGACCGGGTATTCGCGCCACGGTTTCTCCACGCAATCCCTTCGGTATCCCACGATTACTACCGTCGCTGTGCCCGCTGGACGGCTGGCATGGTCGTCGATGGGCTACAAAAGCGCTGGGGGCGCTTAGGATTTAGCCGATTCGCAGACGATTTCTTTTCGCCCTGCAAGAATACTGGAGCATTCTCCCATGGACAGCGATCGCAAGTACCGACAACCGGGGTACATGGATTCGGACCGCGACGCGAGAGGGCCTCGCGAAGACCGTCCGAAGCAGCCAGGTCCGCGGCCACCCCTTGATGTCACGGGGCCGCGCCTGCCGCGTCTGGTTCAGCACATCGCCGCGGCGCGCTGTTTCAATTGCTCGACGGCCCTACCGGCCGGCACAGAGTTCAGTGGGAACTGTCCGAAATGCAACGCCGAGTTGCACTGCTGCAAGCAATGTTCGCACTTCGAGCCGTCGACGCGGTTTCAGTGTCTGAAGCCGATTCCGGTGCGGATCGCGGTTAAAGACAAGGCGAACGAGTGCACGTTGTTCACGCCGCGAGTGACCGTGGCGCGGGAAGGCACGGCGAACGGACCTTCGGTTCCGCCTCCGGTTGCCGACAACGGTCCGGCGCCTCGCAACCCGGAAGACGCGCGCAACGCCTTCGACCGGCTCTTCAAAAAGTTGTAAGGCTGCCGAACTGATCGTTTAGCGGTGGTGGTGTCCCTTGTGCTCTTCCGGGTGAACCGGGATCACGCAGCCGTTTTCCGAAATCACGCACGACACGTGCTCGAACTGCACCGTCGTATGGAAGATGTGAAAACGGTCGGCCAACATGGTGTTCAATCGCTTGAGAATGGCGTCACTGGCGGACGGGGGCACATCCTCGATCTGTATATGGCAGCTCAGGGCGTGGGTGCTGGAGCCGAGGCTCCAGATATGCAGATCATGGACATTCAGAACTCCTTCGGTCGCACGCATGGAGCCGATCACGTCCTGGAGAGCGATGCCGCGCGGCAGGCCCTCGAACAGAATATTCAGGGATTCGTGAATAATATCCCATGCGGTCCAAACGATGAGCAGGCCGATGAGGATCGAAAGCAGCGGATCAATCTGCACCCAGCCGGTATAGCTGATGGCGACCGCTCCGCCGATGATCGCCAGCGATCCGACGGCGTCGCCGAGCATGTGGACGAAAGCGCTGCGCACGTTGAGGTCGTGACGGCGGGCCGAGCGCAAGGCCCACATGATTCCGCCATTCAAGACGAGCCCTAAAGCGGCGACCGAAATCATGATGTCCTGATGGACGGGCCGGGGGTCCCGCAGCCGGTCTACGCTCTCATAGAAGATCCAGACTGAGAGCGCCACCAGGGTCAGCGCATTGACGAACGCGGAAAGCACTCCGGCCCGCTGATATCCGTAAGTTTTGATTTCATTGGCCGGCTTGGACTCGATATAGTTGGCCACCCACGCCAGGATCAGAGCCAAAGCATCGGTGGAATTGTGACCGGCATCGGAGAGCAGGGCGAGGGAGTGCGCGCGGATTCCGGCGGCCACTTCGATCACGACGAAGATCAGAGTCGCCACCACCGACCAACGCAGGACGCGGGCGGTGGCGCCCCCCGAATTGTGCTCGTGCGCGTGCACTCTGTTTCCAGTGTAACCGCGAAACGGGCTGGAACGCCGCACCAGGGGGTTGTGACTTCGGATTCGGAAAACTATGATTGATCCATCAATCCGATCCGAGGGTCGGCTTAAGGGGCGATGATGAGCATGTTTGAATTCTTGCGTCATTTGTTTTCCGCGGATTTTATGCCGCACGGCATGTGCTACTTCTGGAATCCCGGGGTCCTGTGGCTGAACGTGGCGTCCGATTCTCTAGTCGCGCTTGCCTACTACTGCATTTCGTTTCTGCTGTTCTACTTCACGCGGAGGCGGCGGGATATTGAATTCAAAGGGATCTTTGTCGCCTTCGGCATCTTTATTCTGGCTTGCGGGTCGACACACGTGTTGGAGGCAGTGACGGTCTGGACACCGGTGTACCGGCTGGAAGGCATGCTCAAGGCTGTAACGGCGCTGGCGTCCGGCGCTACCACGTTGATGCTGGTTCCGCTGCTTCCGGTGCTGGTCCGCCTGCCCGGTCCTTCGCAACTACGGCTGGTCAACCAGAAACTGGAGCGCGAGGTGGACGAGCGGCGCGCGGCCGAAGAACGGGTCCGTCAGATCAACGACGAACTGGAGCACCGGGTAGCGGCCCGCACCGCGGAACTGAACCAGACGGTCGACGACCTGCGGCGCGAAATTGGCCGGCGCCAGCAGGTGGAAGGCGAGCTGCTCCAGTCACAAAAGATGGAAGCGGTGGGCCGGCTGGCCGGCGGGGTCGCGCACGATTTTAATAACCTGCTGACGGTGATCCTGGGGTACAACGAGATGCTCCGCGACGAAGTAAAGGAAAGTCCGGAAGCGCTCGACTGTGCGATGGAAGTGCGGCGGGCCGGCGAACGCGCTTCGGCACTCACGAACCAACTGCTCGCGTTCAGCCGCCGGACGGTGACGCTGCCGCGCGTCCTCGATCTGAACCGCGTGGTCGAGCAGATCGAGAAAATGCTGCGGCGGATGATCGGCGAAGATATCGAGCTGCAGATTCGAACCGCCCCGGGAATCCGCTCCATCCTGGCGGACTCATCCCACATCGACCAGGTGATCATGAACCTGGCAGTAAACGCGCGAGACGCGATGCCGCGGGGAGGCAAGCTCATTCTCGAGACCTCCAATGTCGACCTGACGCTGGACTATGCAGGCCAACATGTGGGCATTCAGCCGGGGCCCTACGTAATGCTGGCGGTCTCGGATACCGGAACGGGCATGGACGAGGCGGTGCGCTCGAAAATTTTCGAACCGTTCTTCACCACCAAGGAGAAAGGGAAAGGGACGGGCCTGGGACTTTCGATCGTATATGGAATCGTCAAGCAGGCGGGCGGCGAGATTATCGTTTACAGCGAGCCGGGGCATGGATCGGTCTTTAAGCTTTATTTCCCGGCGATCGACGGCGCGCAGACGGACACCCCGGTGGAAGCACGGGGAGCGGACGCGGAGCCGGTCAGCGAAACCATTCTGGTGGTCGAGGACGAAGACCAGGTGCGAAACCTCACGTGCGCCATCCTCAGGCGGCGAGGGTACCGGGTAATCGCGGCGAGTTCCGGCGTGGAAGCACTGCAAATCACGACGGAGAGTGCGGAAGACATTCACCTGCTGCTGACGGACGTGGTGATGCCGGGAATGAACGGCCTCAAGCTGGCTCAGCAGGTCCGCGAGTTGCGGCCGGGCATCCGCGTACTCTTTATGTCTGGTTACACGGACGCCAGTGTGACCGGCGAAGGGGTAATCACCAGCACGATGGAATACATCGAGAAGCCCTTCTCATCCGCGGCCCTGTCCCAGAAGGTTCGGGATGCCCTGCGGGGGTGACAGCGGCGCCGGAAATTGTACGTTTGCGGCAAAAATCCCGTAAAATTTCGCGCGCGGGGATTCGAATCGCGGCCTGCTTCAGTATCATGCGAAGATATGGCACGCGCGCTCGGAACCGCGACCCTGTTTGTGACTTGTGCCTGGCTGGTCGTCGCGGCGGCGGCGCAGACTCCCGCTTCGGCTCCCGGGTACATAGGAAATGAGGTCTGCCGGGACTGCCACGCCGACATTTGGCAGAGCTTTTACAAAAATCCGCACTTTAAAAGCATTGCCTCGGGCAAGGAACCGCCGCAGCGCACCGGGTGCGAGGGCTGCCACGGCGGCGGCCGGGACCACGTGAGCGCGGGCGGAGGCGCCGATACCATTCCGCGCGCGTTTTCTCTGCTGACCCCGGAACAGGCGATCGACACGTGCCTCACCTGCCACGGCCGCGACTTTACACGCGCCAATATCCGGCGGTCCGAGCACACGCTCAACGGCGTGCCGTGTGTCAGCTGCCACTCCATACACAGCGCCGCCACGCCGAAATACCTGCTGGCGAAAAAGCAGAGCGAGCTTTGTTACGGATGTCACAGCGGAGTGCGGGCCCAGTTCGAGATGCCCTCCAAGCACCGCGTGAATGAAGGCTTCATGCAGTGCACCGATTGCCATAACCCGCACGGGGCGTTCGCGGCGACCTGGCGCATGTCCGACCGGCCGCGCATGGTGGAGCAGGCGCTCGGCAACGAGGAGCCCTGCCTGAAGTGCCATGCCGATAAACGCGGGCCCTTTGTGTACGAGCATCCTCCGGTGCGCGTGGAGGGATGCGAAACCTGCCACTTCCCGCACGGCTCGGTGAACACGCGCCTGCTGCGGCGGCCGGTAGTGTTTACGCTCTGCCTGCAATGCCACAACGGGGTGGGGACGTTTGGGACGCGCAACAATGGCGAGACGCGGCTCTCGCGCAACCACAACCTGCTCGATCCGAAATACCAGAACTGCACCACGTGCCACGTGCGGGTGCACGGGTCCAACAGTGATCTGTACTTCCTGAGGTAACGGCCATGCGGACAAGACTTATTTGGATTCTCACGATGGCCGGCACGCTTGCAGCGCAGCAGGTGGTGGCGCCCACCCCCGAACAGCCCGGTCCAGCCGGGGGGCAGGACGTCGGCAATTACAATGTGACCGACTCATTCGAGACCGGCTACCGGTTCGCCGAGATCGGGGGCGATCTCGGAAAATATCGGAGCGACGTGAACTTTCGCAACGGGATCCGTCTGCTCGGCAGCAGCCTCACGGTCGATTCCAAGGACGGCCACGGCGGATTGTTCGATCACCTTCTTTTGACCACGCAGGGGCTCGGCAATGATCCGTATCAATCCGCCAACCTGCGCGTGGAGAAGAACAGCCTGTACCGCTACGATCTGATGTGGCGGCTGGATGAATTCTACAATCCCGGCGTGGCGATCTCGGGCGGGCTGCACCAGATGGATACGCGGCGACGGCTGCAGGATCACGACCTGACGATTCTGCCGCAATCGAAAATCAAGTTTCGCGCAGGCTACAGCCGGAACACACAGACGGGCCCGGCGCTTTCGAGCGTGCAGGAATTCGATGCGCTCGGCAATCAGTACCCGTTGTTCATGGACGTGCGGCGCGAATGGAACGAATACCGGCTTGGGGCGGACGTGGAGTTGGCGGGCTTTAAGTTTACGCTACTGCGGCGCTGGGATTTCTATAAAGACGATTCGCCCATTACCGGTGTCGCCACACTGGCGCCGCTCCAGCAGTTCACCCGCTCGGAGCCCTACCACGGCTCCAACCCCGGCTGGCTGGGAGATCTGGTTACGACGCACAAGTATTGGGCGATAAACGCACGCATGACCTACACGGGCGGACGCCGCGATTTCGCGATGGATGAAGCCGCCCTCGGACTCAATCTCGGAGCGGCCGCCAGCCGGCAGATCCTGGTCAGCGGCAATGCCGACCGCCCGGCGGCCGCCGGAGATTTCAATCTGAGCCTGTTTCCAACCGACCGGCTCACGATCGTCAACAACACTTCGGTGCATAACTTCCGCACCGTCGGCGATTCCACCTACACCGAATTCGACAATGCGACCGGCCTCGGCAGCAGCCTGAACTTCCGCTACCTTGGGGTGCGCACGGTTGCCAACGCCACCGACTTAAACTTCAGGGTGACCAAGTGGCTCGGCATTTATGGCGGGTATCATTATTCGGACCGGCTCATCACGACGATCGAAGGCTTCGCGTCGCCGCCCGATTCCGGCATTCAGAGCGCCGAGTACCTGCGCAACAATCACATGAACACCGGCACTTTGGGCGTGCGCGTTCAGCCTGTCAGGCCGCTCACGATCAACCTCGAGGGCGAGATCGGGCGTGACAACAAGCCGTTCACCCCGATCAGCGAGGACAACTATCACACTATCGGCGGGCGGGTTCAGTACCGCACGCGCAAGGTGCAGGTTTCGGGGCAATACCGCCAGGTCTATAACATCAATGCGCCGTTCTCGCTTTCCGAATTCAGCTCGCATTCGCGCAACTACACGGCAAACGCCTCATGGTCGCCGAAAGACTGGTTTTCCATCGACGCGAGTTATATGAAGCTGCATTCCGACATCGCATCCGGCCTGGTTTTCTTCGCCGCGTTCCAATTACAGCAGACCCCCACCATTTATCTGAGCAATGTTCACGCGGCGAACCTGGGCGCGCATTTCGGGCTGGCTAAGCGCGCGGACCTGTATCTGGGCTATAGCATCACGAAAGACACGGGCGACGGCCGGGGCACGCCGATTCAGCCGGGCATCATTGATCCGGTCCAGGGACTCCTGAGTTCGGTGGAGACGTTCCCGCTCAGCTTCCAATCGCCGCTGGCGCGGCTCTCGATCCGCCTGTCGGAGAAATTCCGCTGGAACGCGGGCTACCAGTTCTACGACTACCACGAAGATTTCGGCCTGCCCGTATATAGCACGATCCGCCCTCCGGGTTTTCGGCGGCAGAATTACCGGGCCAACACCGGTTATACCAGCATCGCCTGGTCTTTCTGAATGCTTCGCACGCGCGCGCGCCATACGAGCAGCAGCGACGCGCCGATCAGAATCAGCGCGGTGCTCAGGCCTACCCAGATACCCGGCGCCCCCAGCCGGTAGGAAAAACAGAGCGTATAGCTGATCGGCAGGCCGATAATCCAGTAGCCGGTGAGGTGCGCCAGCATCGGCGTGCGCGTGTCGCCCAATCCGCGCAGCGCGCCGGTGGTGACCACCTGGAAGCCGTCAAACAACTGGAAGAGAGCCGCGATCTGCAGCAGGACCGCGCCCGATGCGATCACTGCCGGGTCGGCGGTGAAGACCCGCACGATAGCCCGCGGGAGAAACGCGAGCGCCAGCCCCGCGCTCCCCATGAATAAGCCGCCCAGCACCACTGCGGCCCAGCCGGCGACGGCGGCGGCGCGCGGGTCCTTGCGGCCGATGGCGTGGCCGACGCGCACGGCCGCCGCCGAGCTGATCCCCAGCGGCACCATGAACGTGGTCCCGACCACATTGACCGCGATACTGTGGGCGGCCAGGGAGATTTCATCCAGGCGCGCCGCGAACACGGTAACGAGTCCGAAAACACCGCCTTCCACCCCAATCTGCAATGCCGCCGGCAAGCCCAGGAAAAAGAGCCGGCGCGCGCGCACGGGATCGGGGCGCCAGGAGATCTTTGCCAGCAAGTTGCCGGACTCGCGCTCGTGCCAGATCACGGCGGCGATCAGAACCCCAGCCATGTACACGCGAGCGATGGTGGTTGACCATCCCGAACCCTCGAGCCCCATGGCCGGCGCGCCCCAGTGGCCGTACATCAGCGCGTAATTCCCCGCAATGTTGATCACATTCGCGCTCACCAGGGAGAAGGTGACGGGCCTGACCACGTTCACCGCTTGCAGATACCGCCGCAGAGCGCTGTAGACCAGCAGGGGCAGGATGCTGGCGGTTAGCGCTTTGAGATACGGACCGAACGGGACCAGCACCGCGGGATTGGTGCCGGCGGCGCGCATGAGCGGGATCAGTGCGAGGATGATCAGAGTCAGCGGCGGCGTCAACGCCACGGCCAGCCAGAAGCCATTCACCAACGTGCGCCGGCAATCGCGGTCATCAGAGGCGCCGAAGGACTGCGCCACCAGCGTGTCCATGCCCAAAAGCAGGCCGGTCCCCGAGATGGCGATGGGATAGAAGAGCATGTTGGCGAGGCTGCCCGCGCCGATGGCCGCCGGTCCGAGGGGACCAGCCATGATGAGATCGATTACACCTTGCGCGATCCATCCCAACTCGGCCAGCGCCAGGGGTGCGGCCAGCCTCAGCATGGGACGAAATTCGCGCCGGAACTCGCTCCACCGGTGTTCCATCGCAATCACGCCTTGGGATGCGCCTTATCGTACACCGCCATCAGGTCGGTCAGTGAGACCTGCGTGTATTTTTGCGTGGTGGATAGCCGCGCGTGCCCGAGCAGTTCCTGGATGGCGCGCAGATCGGCGCCGTCGGCCAGCAGGTGGGTGGCGTAGGCATGGCGGAAGCTGTGCGGGTGAATGGAAGGGTCGCCGGCCAGCGCCGTCGCGTAGAGTTTGACGATACCGCGCATCCCGCGATCCGTCAGGCGGCCGCGGCGGTGATTCAAGAAAACGGCGCGCTCACCGCGCACCACCGGCCGCCCGGCAAAATAGCGCTCCAGCGACTCGACGGCTTTGCCGGGCAGCGGAACCAGGCGCTCCTTGCGGCCTTTTCCGCGAACACGCAGCCAGCCCTGGGAGCGGTCGACGTCATCCAGCTCGAGGCCGGCCAGTTCGCTAATCCGCAGACCGCAGCCGTACAGGAGCTCGAAAATGGCGCGGTCGCGCGCCGGGAAGGGGCGCTCGAGGCGGCCGTCCGCGACGCCATCGATCAAACGATTGGCCTGCTCCGCGGACATGACCTCGGGCAGCTTCTGCGGAGCCTTGGGAGTCCGCACCAACCGGCCGACGTTCAAGGCCACTACGCCCTCGCGCAAAAGGAAGCGGAACAGACCGCGCACGGCGGCAAGCTTGCGGCGAATCGTCACGGCCGAAAGGCGGTCGCGGTAAAGGCCTGCCAGCCACTCCCGGAGGGTGAGGACGTCGATCGCGGCCGGCAGCGGAGGCTCCAATTCGGGAGGCGACAGGAACTCCAGGAACTGGCGCAGGTCGGCCGCGTAGGCATCAATCGTATGGCTCGAAGAGGCCGTGCGCTTCAATTCATCCAGATACCGCTCGATCTGACGTTCGAGTTCAGACGTGGGCATGCTGGAACTCTTCCAATGCCGCCAGCGCGCGGCGGCACACCTCGGCATGTCGCGCCTTCTTGTCGCGGCGGAGCCGATGGCGCGCGGCCTCATCGAGCGGCGGCAACAAATCGAAGGTAATGTTCGCCGGCTGGTAATTGGCGGCGTCCGCTCCGGAAATGTAATGGCAGAGCGATCCGAGCGCCGTCTCGCGCGGCAAGGCGCGCACGGGCTCGCCGCCCGCCAGCGCCGCTGCGTGCATTCCGGCCAGCAGACCCGTGGCAATCGCTTCCACGTAGCCTTCCACGCCCGAGATCTGCCCCGCAAAGAACAATTCGGGACGGCTGCGCAGTTGCAGGGTTGAGGTCAGCAGGGCCGGCGCATTGATATACGTGTTGCGGTGAATCTGTCCGAAGCGCAGGAACTCCGCCTTCTCGAGGCCGGGAATCAGGCGCAGGATACGCTCCTGCTCGCCGAATTTCAGATGGTTCTGAAAGCCGACCAGGTTGAAACTCGCGGCGCGGAGGTTCTCCTGCCGCAACTGCACTACCGCGTAAGGGCGCTTGCCGGTGCGCGGATCGGCGAGCCCCATCGGCTTCATCGGACCGAAACGCAGCGTATCGCGGCCGCGGCGCGCCAGTTCTTCAATGGGCAGGCACGCCTCGAAAAACGGGGTGGCGTCTTCGGGGATGTGCGCCGAGACGCTTTGTCCTTTCAGCAGCTCGTCTACGAAAGTTTCGTATTGGCTGCGGTCAAACGGGCAGTTCAGGTAATCGTCGGTGCCGTCGGTGGACTTGCCGTAACGCGACGCCCAGAACGCAATCGTCGTATCGACCGATTCGGCGTCGACAATCGGGCTGATGCTGTCGTAAAAGTAAAGCCCGGCGCTGCCTGTCAGACGCGCGATGTCGTCGGCGAGCGCAGCACTGGTTAGCGGGCCGGAAGCGAGAATGCAGGGGCCTTCCGGCACGCTGCCGACTTCCTCGCGCCGCAATTCAATGCGCGGCTCCGCGGCGATGGCCGCGGTCACCTCGCGCGCGAAAACGTCCCGGTCGACGGTAAGCGCGTGGCCGCCCGGAACACGAGCCTTCTGCGCCGCGGCGAGCAGCAGCGAGTCGAGCCGCCGCAGTTCCTCCTTGAGCAGCCAGGGGGCGGCGGCTTCCTGCTCGGTCTTGAGCGAATTACTGCAGACCAGCTCGGCCAGTCTGTCGGTCTGATGCGCGGGCGTGCGCCGCACCGGACGCATCTCGTAGAGGCGCACAGGCAGGCCGCGCCGCGCGATCTGCCACGCCGCCTCGCTGCCGGCCAGACCTCCGCCGATGACATGAATCGGTTCGTTCAAAAACACTCCGCTCCTACAGCATACCCGACAGCCTTTTCGCGGCGTATCGTTTCTTCCGTTGCGCCGCGGCAACCGGTGTTTTCTCACAGGCCCGCGCGCACGCCGAAGCTATACTGCGAACGGAGGATCGCCATGGCCGCCAAGCGGAAGAGCTCTTCAAGCAGCAGCGCGAAGGGAAGAAAAAAAATGAGCAAGGTGATGCACGAGTACAAGCATGGGCAGCTCAAGTCGGGCGGCAGAAAGAAAGTAAAGAGCCGCAAGCAGGCCATCGCCATTGGATTAAGCGAGGCGCGGCGCAGCGGGGCGAAGGTCGCGCCCAAACGCAAGAGCACATCGAGCAAACGTTCCTCGCGCAAGTCTTCGTCCCGAAGCTGAAGCGCAGCCGGCGCGAGTTTCCTATACTGGGAACTGCTATGCCGGAATCCACGATAGATCGCGAGTTTCTGCGCGTTTCCTCGACCCAGCTCCAGCAGCATTCGTCGGCGATCGACAAGTGCCTCGCACAACTTAGCGAGGATCAGGTATGGGCGCGCGGCGGGGACAACGAAAACGCCATCGGCAATCTGGTATTGCACCTCTGCGGCAACGTGCGCCAGTGGATCATCGGCGGCGTCGGCGGGGCGCCCGATGTGCGCAAGCGGGATACCGAATTCGCGGCCCGCGGCGGCTTAAGCACGCGAGAGCTTCGCGACCGCCTGGCCGCAACTGTCGCGGAAGCGACCCAGATCATCGAGGCCGTCACGGCTGCGCGGATGTTGGATCCCCTCTTGATTCAGGGTTACGACGTTTCGGGGCTCGAAGCGATCTATCACGTGGTGGAGCACTTCTCCGGACACACCGGCCAGATTATCTTCGCCACGAAAATGCTGACCGGCTCCGATCTGGGTTTCTACCGTCATCTTTCCTCGGCCGCCCCGCAGGGACCGACCACGCCGTAGCTCTCTAGACCTTCAAAATCTCAGCCAGGCCCGACGCCGGCACGCGCAGGCCGACATAAAATGCGCCGAACAGCGCGTAAACGGCGCTCACTTCGTCGAACCGCATCTCGTAGATGAGCTTCTTAAAAACCAGCGGGTCGTCGGCAAAGAGGTCGACTCCCCACTCCCAATCGTCGAAACCGATCGATCCCGTGATGATCTGGCGCACCTCACCCGCATAGCGCCGCCCGATCAGCCCGTGGTCTTTCATCATGCGCTGGCGGTCGGGCATGGACTCCTGATACCAATTCTTCAGTTCGCCGCGGCGCCGGTCCATCGGGTAAAAACAAATGTACCGGGCGCCTGGAATCTCGGGCCATAGCCGCGGCGCCATGGCTTTGCGATGCCGCTCCAGTACAGCTTCCACTTCGCGCTTCCATTCCTCGGAGTGGGGCTTGATTCCCTTCTCCACCAGGCTCTTGTAGGTGTCTGACGTCGATTCATACAGCCCGAGCTCGATCATCGACAGGTAAGAGGTGGCGGGCTCCAGGTAATCGTTCAGCCGCAGCCGGGCCAGCGCCAGCTGCGCCTGATTGAGCTCCTCGAAACTCCGCCGGAAATGGACGAACAGGAGGTCGCCCTTGTGTCCCAACAGCGAGTAGATCGCGCTCTGCGAGCCGTTGGAAGGCTGTTCGATGGCGCTCAAGACCCCGGCGGCTTCCTCGAGGACGCCCGACCGCGCCGCGGGCGCCAGTTCCCGCCACGCGGCCCAACGAATCCGCATCATCTGGTGCAGCACGCTGGCCCCTTCCACCGTCAGCGGCACGGGAGGCAGGGCGGTCTCAGTGATCGTTTCGGGCGTCATGCATTTCATTATATGGCGCTAAGCGTGCGTGGCTGCGGCGCGGCGGCTGCGGCTTTTGCGATGATGACTTATGGCTTCCGGCTGGTCACGGGTGGCGCTGGGCATCCTGCTCACTCTGGCCATGGCCTGCCGGGTAACGCCGCCGGGAGCCATTGATTCCGAACTGGCCTCCTGCGTACCGCCGGAAGCGCGTCTGCTGGCGGGCGCGCATCTCGATCAGGTTCGCGCCAACCCCGCGCTGCAGATAGTGACGGCCGGCTGGATCGCGTTGCTCGAGCCGGCTCGGGATGCTTCCACGGTTCTCGTGGCGTACAGCGGTTCAGATCTGCTTTGGGCCGCACGCGGGCAATTCCGCACTGCGCCTGCGGGCGCCACTCTGCTCAATCCACAATTGGCGATCGCCGGGCCGCCCGCGCTCGTGCACGCCGCCGCCGCGCAACATACGGCCGGGCGAACCGGCGCGCCCGCCCTTCTGGCTCAGGCAGAGGCGGTGGCCCGGCAGCCGATCTGGGCGGCGGCCGCTGGCAGCGCGCTGCTTCCGACCTCCGGCAACGCCATCAATCTCACCCGCCTGCTGGGTTTCACCGACTACACCACTCTGGCGCTCGACACCGCCGCTCAGATTAATCTGCACCTCAACGCAATCTGTAGCTCCGCGGAACGGGCGCGCCAATTCGAAGAGTCGCTTCGAGGATTGCTGTCCCTGGCGCGCGGCACGAGCCGCGACCGCGATCTCGCCTCGGTTCTTTCCGCCGTACAAATCCGCCGGGATGATCTCACGGTGAAGGTGGAAGTCTCCGCCGCGCCCGAACTGGTGGCGCGCATGTTGCAGGGCGTCGCGCGGTAGTTAATCCAGCGTTTTCCGGAATCGCAGCGCGCTCAAGCCGAGAATCAGCGTCCCATATACCGCCAGGGCCACCATTTTCGGCCATAAAACATCGATTCCCACGCCTTTCAGGAACACGCCCCGCACGCACTCCATGAAGTAGCGCAGGGGATTCAGGTATGTCAAATATTGCACCGCCACCGGCATGTTGCGGATCGGAAACGTGAAGCCGCTCAGCATGAACGCCGGCGTATTAAAGAAGAACGACATCATATTGGCCTGCTGCTGCGTCTGCGAAACCGTCGATAAGAACAGGCCCGCGCCGAGACTTGTCATGAGGAACAGCACCGCGCAAAACATGAGCAGCAGAAAGTTGCCCCGGAAGGGCACGCGGAAAATCAGCAGCGCCGCGGTGGTGATGATCAGCATGTCGATGATGCCCACCAGTGCGAATGGCAGCGTCTTACCCAGCATCAGCTCGATCGGCCGCATAGGCGTGACCATCAGCTGCTCCATGGTGCCGATCTCTTTCTCGCGGATGATCGCCTGCCCGGTGAGCATCAGGGTGATCATCATGAGGATGTTCGCCGCCACGCCGGGCACAAAATAGTTGCGGCTGCGCAGGTCCGGATTAAACCAGACGCGCGAGCGCGCCGTCACGAGGCCCGCGCTGGTCGGCGCCGTTCCGGAGGTGAGCGCGGTTGCTCCGACGCCCTGCGGCGCCGGCGCCTCATCCGCCCCAAAGCTCATGATTACCGAGGCCGCATAGCCTGAGACCAGCGAGGCGGTGTTCGAGTTGGTGCCGTCGACGAGCACCTGCACCTCGGTGCTGCGTCCGCGGGCCAGATCGCGCGCGAACCCGGGAAGCACCCGGATTACCGCGTGCGCCTCGCTGCGATCGAGAATTCTCTGCACCTCGGCTTCGCTGCGCGGAGTCGCCACGATCTCGAACCGCCCCGAGCCCTCGAATTTCGCCAGCAGCGCCCGGCTCTCCGGCGTGTGATCCATGTCCATCCACGCGATGCGGGCGTGGTCCACGTCCAGCGTCACGGCATAGCCGAAAATCACCAGCTGCAGCACCGGCGGCAGAAAGAGGAGAAAACGCATGCGCGGATTGCGCAGCGTCTGGATGAATTCTTTTTTGAGAATGACGCCGACTCGCTCCCACATACTTACGCCACCTTTTGATTCATTCTCCGCACGGATCGCCAGAACACGATCGCGGCGAACAGCACCAGATACAGCAGCTGATCCCAGAGCAGCCCGAATCCCACGCCCTTCAAGAACACGGCCTTCACAATCGTCACAAAGTAGCGCGCCGGCACGATTACGCTGAATACCTGGATGGCCTTGGGCATCGTGTCGATGGCAAAGACGAATCCCGACAGCAGAAATCCGGGCAGGAACGAGCTCAGCATCCCGAGCTGATAGGCCGCCACCTGCGTCCGGCATCCGGCCGAAATGAAGATCCCCCAAAACAGCGTGCCGCAAAGGAAGATGCACGTCGAGACTGCCAGCGTCAGGATACTGCCGCGGAACGGCACATTGAAGATCGCCACGCCCATAAGTAAGGCGATCGCCGAATCCGTGAATCCTACGACGAAGTACGCCAGCATCTTGCCCAACACCATTTCGGCCGGCCGTAGCGGCGTCGACAGGATCTGCTCCATCGTCCCCATCTCCCATTCCCGCGCCACCGTGAGCGACGTGAGCTGCCCGGCGATAATCATGAGGATCACCGCAATGAGTCCCGGCACCACGTAGTTTTTCGATTCGAGCGAGCTGTTGTACCAGACTCGCAGGCGCGGATCGATCGGAGGCGCCGCGTGGCGCCCGTGCTGATTTTGAAGCTCGACTGCGGTTGCCGCCGAAAAGCCCCGCACAATATTCTCGGCGTAGGTCATGGCGATGGCGGCGGTGTTGGAATCACTGCCGTCCACCACGATCTGCACCGTGGCCCCGCGTCCGGACCGCAGATCCTTGCTGAACTGCGGCGGGATTACCACTCCGACCAGCGTTTGGTTGGTATCGATACCGCGCTCGATATCGCGATACTCGCGAACGAAGCCCGTCACGTCGAAGTAGCGCGAGCCTTGAAACTGGCGCACCAGGTCGCGGCTCGCTTCCGTGCCGTCCTGGTCATAAATCAGCGTTTGGATGTGGTCAACGTCCAGGCTCAGCGCGTAACCGTAGAGCAACAGCATCATCACCGGCATGGCGAGCGCCAGCGCCAGGCTGCGGGCGTCGCGCGTGATGTGGTGCAGCTCTTTGATGAAGATGGCCTTCGTGCGCCGGTAGCTCATGCCGTCTTCCTTTCTTCGGCCTCAATCATCGCCACAAAGACATCTTCAAGCGAAGGCGTAATCGGTTCCAGGCGCCGGATCTCGATTTTTTCCGACGCGAGCTTTTGCCTGATGCGTTCCATCGCACCCTGCGGCTCTTCGACCACCACGTGCAGCCCGCCGCCGAACACGGCTGATTCGATCACGCCTGGAACCCCTTCGAGCGCGCGCATGGTATCCAGCGTTTCGGCCGTATCCAGCCGCAGCAGGCCGTGGCCGTCCAGATCACGTTTCAGCTCTTCCGGCGTCCCCAGGGCAATCACTTTTCCCCGATACATCAATGCCAGCCGGTTGCAATACTCGGCTTCATCCATGTAGTGGGTGCTCACAAAGACGGTGTGGCCGGTCTCCGCCATATCGTGGATCAGGTTCCAGAATGCGCCGCGCGCGATCGGATCCACGCCCGAAGTCGGCTCATCGAGAAACAGCACCGGCGGATCGTGCAGGATCGCGCAGCCCAAGGCCAGCCGCTGCTTCCACCCTCCGGAAAGAGTCCGCGTCAGCGCGTCCCGCCGCTCCCGCAGGTTCGCCATCTCCAGCACGTATTCTTTGCGCTCCCGCCGCCGCGCCCGCGGCACGCCGTACATCCCCGTAAAGAAATCGATGTTCTGGTCAACGGTTAAATCGTCGTAAAGCGAGAACTTCTGCGACATGTAGCCGATGTTGCGCCGGATCTCCTCGGGGTGCGTGCTTACGTCGAAATCGCTGACCGACGCCTTTCCCGAAGTCGGGGTCAGCAGACCGCACAACATCCGAATCGTGGTCGATTTCCCCGCCCCGTTGGGCCCCAAGAATCCGAAAATTTCGCCCTTCTTCACCTGCAGCGAAACGTGATCCACCGCCACGAAGGAACCGAACGTCTTCACCAGATCGTGCATCTCTACGGCGTACCCGTTGCCGTTGCCGTTGCCGTTGCCGTTGCCGTTCATGGCCGCACCGCTCCCTCAATTGCCCAGATGGTTTTGAGAAACGCGCCCTCCAGGTTGGGCGCGCCCGTCTCCTGCCGCATCACCTCCGGCGCCGCGCAACGAATCAGCTTGCCCCGATGAATCAGCCCGACCCGGTTGCAGCGCTCGGCTTCATCCAGGTAGGAGGTAGTCATGAAAACGGTGATCCCATCCTTCAAGAGCTGATACAAGATGGCCCAAAAATCGCGCCGCGACACCGGGTCGACACCGTTGGTCGGTTCGTCGAGAAACAGAATGCGCGGCCGGTGCAGCAGCGTGCACATCAGCGCGAGCTTTTGCTTCATACCGCCGGAAAGCCGGCTCGCCTGCCTGCCCCGGAACGGATCCATGCGCGTCATGCGCAGCAGTTGCGTGCTGAGCTCAGCCCGAAACGTGCCGGTAATGTCAAACAAATCGGCGTAAAAATCCATGTTTTCCTGCACCGTGAGATCGCCGTAGAGGCCAAACCGCTGCGCCATGTAGCCGATCTGGTCTTTGACCGCTTGCGGCTCGCGCGCCACGTCGTGGCCGGCCACCGTAGCGATGCCTTCGCTCGGGTCCAGCAAACCGCACAGCATGCGAAGCGTGGTAGTCTTACCGGCGCCGTCCGGGCCCACCAGGCCGAAGATTTCGCCCTCCGAAACTGAAAGGTTCAAATGATCCACGGCCGTCCGCGCGCCGAAGCTCCGTGTCAGGTCGCGGGTCTCGATGATCGCCGCCATTGCTTACTCCAGCACGATCTCCGCGTCGGCCGGCATGTTGGATTTCAGCTCGTGCTTGGGATTTTCGACTTCGATCTTGATGCGATAAACCAGCTTGACGCGCTCTTGCTGAGTCTGAATCTGCTTCGGCGTGAACTCCGCCTCCGAGGCAATAAAGCTCACGTGCCCGTCATAGATTTTGCCGGGATACGAATCCGTGGTCACGCGGGCCTTGGAACCGATTTTGACCCTCCCGAGATCCGTCTCATTGATGTAGCCGCGCAGCCAGGGGTGGTCGATATCGCCGATGGTCACGACCGTTGTTCCCGCGGCCAGCACCTCCCCGACATCGGCCGATTTCACCAGCACGACACCGTCCACCGGCGACGCCGCCACCGTATCGGCAAGCTGCGAATCGATCAGCGCGATGCTCGCCTTGGAGCGCGCGATTTCGGCGCGCTGCCGCATAATTTCCAGCTCCCGCCGTTTCATTTCCAGCGAATTGGCCTCCGACATCTTCACGGCGCCCCGCCCGCGCTCGACCAGCGCCGCCTGCGCCTTGATCTGTTCGGCGCGGGGACCGGCCAGCACCAGCGCCTCCCGCTCGGTCGCCTGCTTCAGAGCCGCTGTCGCGCTCTCCCATCGGTTGCGATATTGGTCGTACTGGGCGGTCGAAATATCGTCATTCTTATAAAGCGTCTGGGCCCGCTCCCAATCGCGCTTGGAGCGCTCCACTTCGGAGGCAGCCGCCTCCACCGCCGCCTTGGCGTCGAGCTTTTCTTGCGGACGCGCGCCATTCTCCAACTCGCTGAGCCGCGCTTCCACCGATTCGAGATCCGCCTTCTTCTGCTCCACATCGGCGGCAAGCGTCTGTTTCTGCCATTCGACCGAAGTTTCCGCCTGCGCCAATTGCGCCTCCGCCGACGCCAGACCGGCTGACTCACGCTCGCGTTGCGCCATCAGCTGGTCGCGGTCCAAACGGGCGACAATCTGGCCTTTCTTCACCGTGTCGCCTTCGTCCACGTTGCGCTCCACCAGCCGGCCCGCCGTCTTGAACGCGATATTGACTTCGGTCAGCTCGACATTGCCCGAGATGCGGATGCGGCTCGGGTCCTGGCTCGATGATCCACGCAGGCTATAAAGGATCGCGGCGCCGGCCGCCACAACCACCAGAATCAAAATCAATCGTTTTCTCATGAAATCTCTCCGCTACGGAATTGCCCGCCGGACCGAACCCATAGCTTGCGCCAAATCGATTCGCGCCACGTTGTAGTTAAAAAGAGCCGCGGTCTGGTTGTCCCGCGCCCGTTCCAGCCGGGTTTGCGCATCCGTCACTTCCAGGCTGTCGCTGACGCCCGCCGAATACCGCCGCCGCGCCTGTTCCAGTTCGTTTTGCGCCAGGTCCAGGCCGTCTTTCGCCACCATCACCTGGTCCTGCGCCGAGGTCAACTCGTCCAGCGCCAGCCGCACATCCAGCTCCACCTGCTCTTTGAGATCATTGGTGCGAACTTTCTCGGCATTATATTGGGAGGCCGATTCGGCGCGCCGCGCGTCGCGCCGGCCGCCGTCAAAAATAGGAAGCCGCAGCGAGATGCCGTAGGTGCGCGTCGGCAGCACGGTCGAAAAACCGGCGCCGCTCGAACCATAATCGCCGAGCGCCGCCAGGCTGGGCAGCCGCTCCATCGCGGTGGCGCTGGCGGAAAGCCGGGCTGTCGACTCGCGCTCCTGCTGGGCTTTGTAATCCGGCCGCTCTTTGAGCGCCTGCGCGCGGGCCTGCTCGAGTGTCACCGCGTCTACCGGCAGATACTGCAGCCGGTCGGTCAAATCGAGATCGGTATCCAAGCGCAGCCCCATCGCCCGCAACAGCCGTAAGTGGGCCGCCTTGCGATCTTTCTGCGCGACCAGCAACCGCTGCTGGTCGTTGGCCAGTTGCACCCGCGCGCGCGTGATCTCGATGCCGGTGCCCGTCCCCGCCGACTTTTGATTTTCCGCCTGCGTCAGCACCGCTTGCGACAGCATCACGTTGGCCTGCGCCGTATCGACATCGGTGTCGGCGCGGACGGCCGCCAGGTACGCGCGGGCCACCGCCGCCGCGACCTGCTCGTTGACATTGTCGGAGTCTGCTCGGGCCGCCGAGACTCCCGCCTTCGATGCCTGATACTGGCGAATCGAGCTCAAATTCAAAACGCTCTGCGAGCCCGAGACCCGTGCGTCCATTGTGTTGAATGGTCCGACGAAAACTGGAAAGGAAGCACCGGGAAACGGAAGGTGCGCCAGCGTGATCCCCTGCGCCGCCAAGTTGGCCGTCCGGTTCTCATACAGGAAAGCGCTTTCAAAATCGGGCAGCAGCGCCGCGCGCGCCTCTTTCGACCGCAGATTTGCCTGCTTCAGGCTTTCTCCGGCAAGCTGAATCTGCGCGCTTCCCTCCGGCGAGGTCGCAATCTCCACCGCCCGTTTCAGCGTCAACGGCAGCGGCCCGCGGTCCTGCGCTGCCGCGAGGGCTGCCGCGATTCCCAAGATCGCTAGGATTCTCACTGGTGCACCTCCGGAGTGGCGGGGGCTTTCAATCCTCCGCTCAAGAAAACCATCAGCCGGCGCATCGTACAACGGAAATCCGCCGGCTGTGGTTCGCCAATCAATTGCGAGAACGGACGCTGGCCGCAGACCGCATGACTCATGGCGCCGATCATGAATTGCGCCCGCGACGACAACTCCGCGTCCGGCAAATGGGGCAGCGAGCGCCGCAACACGTCAAGAAACCGCGCCAGCGTCGGCTGAAAATGCTTGGCCACCACGGCGGCCAGCAGGCCCTCGGCGTACATCCGGCCCATCAGCCGGACGAATTGCGGGTTGCGGCTGCCTACTTCGATCATGGGCTCAAAAAACGCCGACATTACCTTTTCCACGGGCACCGGCCCGCCTCCCGCTTCGGCTTCGAACCGGTCAAGCAGCGCCAGTCGCTCGGTATTCACCCCCGTCGCCTTCTGCAAAATCAACTCGTCCAGAAGGTCCTCTTTGGAGCCGAAGTGATAATGAACCGCGGCCAGATTGACTCCGGCCTCCCCGATGATGTGCCGCAGGGAAGTAGCCGCATAGCCGCGGTCGGCGATCAGACGCTCCGCCGTGTCCAAGATCCGCTGCTTCGTATCAATCATATGTTTTAATCGATCGTATCAATTATTCGTCTGAATGTCCAGGCAAACCTGGGCTGGCGCCGCTGAATGTTGCAGGACTACCCCGTTCCCCTGTATCCTATTAGTTTCCCCGTATCGTTAGTCTCGCCTTGAGTGGGAGGACTGCGGGAGCACGGTCTGGACGGGTGGCCGAGTGGTTAATGGCAACAGACTGTAAATCTGTCGCTCCTTGCGAGCTACGGAGG
>Ga0070734_10002351_pt1 | contig 23266 bp, 19 predicted proteins | sample Coa_R1_8_FD_66444 | JGI IMG/M metagenome (GOLD analysis project Ga0070734, IMG submission 66444) | Surface soil microbial communities from Centralia Pennsylvania, which are recovering from an underground coalmine fire - Coalmine... | ecosystem: Environmental > Terrestrial > Soil > Unclassified ...
AATTCGGCGTAACAGAGTCCGGCGAAGAGGCAGCCGAACGCGCCCACGACGAAAGACAAGATCACGGCTGGCCCCGCGTTTTGCGCGGCGGCCGCTGCTGTTCGGATAAAGAGACCGGCGCCGATAATTGCGCCAATACCGAGCGCCACCAGACTCTTGGCGGTTAGGGTCCGCTTCAGATGGCTTTCATTGGCTTGCGCCAGGAGCGATTGTAAGGATTTTTTGCGAGTTAAGCTCATGTTTCACTTCGATCTACAGAGTGTATCAAAGCCCGCAGCAGCCGGTTATAATCGGAATCAAACGTGCCATCCAAGGGCAACAACTACATTCTTGTCGTGTTCGATAGCTGCCGTTACGATTCGTTTGTTCGCGCGCGGCCAAAGGTGATCGGTAAGCTCGGCGCCGTGGAGAAGCGGTGGGCCTATGCGTCGTGGACCGCGCCATCGCATTTCAATCTGCTGATGGGATTGATGCCGCACGCGAGCCCCAAACATGTTTTCGCGTCGGAATATTACAAGAAAGACTTCCTGCGCTTCAATGAGCGGCTCGGTCTGACGGATATTCAGTTCAAGTCGCTGGTCCCGCAGCTTTACCTGCCGCCGTTCTTGCGGGATTCTCTCGGATATGCAACTCACGCCCGAGTTTCGTTGCCGGTATTGAATCCGAAAACGCCGGTCAATCATGGATTCGATAGCTTCCGTTTGATGGACAAACACAACGACATGCGCGCCATGGTGCGCGAGCTGCGGTTTTCCGAAAAGCAGCCCTCCTTCTGGTTGTTGAACGTCGGCGAAACGCATTATCCTTATGCATTGCCGGATGAGCCGGAAGAGAAGTGGCCGCACATCGAAGGCGTGCATGGCGTGTTCAAGCATCTGGACGATCACGTGGTGGGCGGCAAGCTGCGCGCGCGCAAGCGGCGATTTTTCGATCAGAAGAAGTTGGATGAGCTGCGGCATCGACAGGTGCTTGCGGTGAAATACCTGGACCGTGTGGTGGAAGAGCTTTTCGACACGGTCCCGAAGAACACGTACATCACCATCACCGCCGACCACGGCGAATTGTTTGGCGAAGACGGTTACTTCGGGCACGGACCCATCTGTCACGAAAAAGTTCTGGAAGTGCCGTTTGTGGAAGGCAAGCTGCGGTGATCGGTCCGCATTTCGCCTATATTGGCCCCGGCGCGGGCTTCGCATTCTTCGGATCGTTTCTGACGTTGGTGGCCGGGCTCTTCATGAGCCTGTTCTCCATCCTGGCGTGGCCGTTTCGAATGGCGCGGCGGGCGCTCCTCAACCGCAAGAGTTTTCGTAAAGCGCGGGTGAAGAAGATCATTTTCCTGGGACTCGATGGGTTGGATCCGCGCATTACCGAACGTATGCTGGCGGAAGGCAAGCTGCCGAATTTAGCGCGTCTGGCCGAGGAGGGCAGCTACCAGCGATTGCGCACCACGTTTCCGGCGCTCTCGCCGGTGGCTTGGTCGACTTTTGCGACCGGTGTGAGCCCGGCGCGCCACAATATTTTCGATTTTCTGGATCGGAGCTTGAAGTCGTATCAGCCGCGGCTCTCTTCGGCGCGTGTTGGCAAGCCTGAACGTGTGCTGCGGTTGGGGCGGCTCCGCATCCCGCTTTCGCGACCCGCGCTGGAGCTGCGGCGGAAGAGCCAGCCATTCTGGGCAATTCTTGGGAAGCTCGGCATTAGTTCGACTATTCTGCGCGTCCCAATCACGTTTCCGCCGGAAAAATTCGAAGGTAAAATGCTCTCCGCGATGGCCACACCCGATCTCAAGGGCACGCAGGGAAGTTTTTCGCAATTCACCACGCGCGTGGAAAAAGCCAGTTACGAGAATGGCAGCCGTTATCCGTTGCGGCGCACAGCGGACGGGTTCGAGGGCGAAATCGAAGGTCCGGAAGACACGTTCGTCGATGGCGGACGGGTTTTGAAAATCCCGTTTCGCTTGCTCCGGCGCGGGGACGTTTTCGAGCTCCGAATCGGCGATAGTGCGTGCACGCTGGAGCGTGGCGAATACACCGCATGGCAGCAACTGAACTTTCGCACCGCGATCGGAGTGAAAGTGAGCGGCATCTCTCGTTTCCTGCTCACGGAAACGGATCCGGAGTGCAGCGTTTACATGTCGCCGATCAATATCGATCCGGAGCATCCCGCGCTGCCCATCAGCCATCCCTCGTACTACGCGATGTATCTGGCGAAGTTGCTGGGTTCATTCGCCACAGTCGGAATGGCGGAGGACACTTGGGCATTGAATGAAGGCGTGATTGATGAGGACGCGTTTCTCGGCCAGGCGTACAGCATATTCGAAGAACGCGAAGCGATGTTCCTGGATGCGCTTGAAAGCACTCGCCGCGGCGTGGTGGCGTGCGTGTTCGATACGAGTGACCGCGTCCAACACATGTTCTTTCGGCACATGGCGTCGTCGGATCGCCATGCCGCAGTCATCGAAAAGATGTATGAGCGAATGGATGCGCTGGTTGCGAAGGCCCGCTCTTATGTCGATAGCGGCACGGCGTTGTTTGTCCTTTCCGACCACGGCTTCTGCTCTTTCCGGCGCGGTGTGAACATCAATTCGTGGCTGCTAGAAAACGGATATCTGTATCTTCGGAATGGCGCGAAGGAGAGCGGGTCCTTCTTTGAAGGCGTGGATTGGAGCCGCACTCGCGCGTACGCGCTCGGCCTGAGCGGTTTCTATCTGAATATCAAGGATCGCGAAGCGCGCGGTGTGGTTCAGAGCGGCGCGGAGGCACAAGAACTTCGCGATGAGATCGCGGGCAAATTAGCGGCCCTGCGCGACGAGGATGGCGCCGCGCCCATCCGGCAGGTTTATCAGACGGCTGCGCTGTATCGCGGTCCATATCTCGAAGCCGCTCCGGATTTTATCGTCGGATACAACGAAGGTTATCGCTGCTCATGGGAAGGTGCGGTGGGGAAGATCACCACGCAGGTAGTAACCGACAATCCCAAAGCATGGAGCGGCGATCACTGTGTGGATCCGGTTCTTGTCCCCGGCGTTCTCTTTTCCAATCGCAAAATCGATGTGAACGATCCTGGGATCGAGGATCTCGCGCCGACTGCTTTGAATTTGTTCGGCGTGCAGCCTCCGGCGTGGATGGAGGGGAAGGCGTTGCTATGAGTGCAAGCGTCAAGTTGAAAAAGGACCTGCTCAAAAAGATTGCGAAAGTAGCCGCTGCTGGCGGATATAGCTCCCCGGAAGAGTTCATCGAGCATGTGCTGGAGCGCGAGATCGCCAAATTGGAAGACGCGCAATCCGACGAAGAGATCGTGAAAAAGCTGAAAGGACTCGGCTACATCGACTGATGCTTTCCGCCGGCCACACGTGGAGCCTCACCGCGATCGCCATCGCGTTTGGCATCGCGATGCTGTGGAGCTTCCAACGCTTCTCGAATCAGGAACAAGTCGCGCTGGCGAAGCGGAAGGTTTGGGCGCATCTTTATGCTTTCCGGCTTTTCGCGGATGAGCCTGCGTTGATCTTTCGCGCGCAAAAGCAACTGCTGTACTGGAATGCGCGGTATCTGGCGCTGATGCTGCGGCCGGCTGTGGTTGTTTTGGTCCCTGTGGCGCTGCTGCTGTTCGGGCTCGAAGCGATGTATGGGCGGCGGCCGCTCGAAGCCGGAGAATCCGCGATTGTCACGGCGCAATTTATCCAAGGCGCGGATTCGGGCGGAGCTACGCTTGAGGGAGAACGAATTGCGGTGGAAACCCCATCGGTTCGTATCCCGGATTCGCATCAGGTTTCGTGGCGCGTGCGCGCGCTGGGCGGCGCGTCCGGTAACGTGATTTTTCGTACCGGCCAGGCTGCGCTTTCAAAGAGGATCGATGCCGGCCGGACGTCGGGCTTCGTTTCAGAGCGCCGTGTCGCCTCCTTAATCGATTGGATTCGGTATCCCGGCGAGGCCCGATTGTCCAACGGTCCGCTCCAATGGATCAGCGTAGATTATCCGGCCGCGAGCCTCGACGTTTTCGGATTCGGCCTGCACTGGCTGGTTTGGTTCCTAGTGGTGAGCCTGGTCACGATGCTGCTTGCGAAGAAGCGGTTTGGAGTAACGTTTTAAGGCTCAGCGACGGCTGAGCCCCCAAACATACGCAGCCAGCGCGGATGCCTGATCTTTCGAGAGTTTCGCGCCGCCCATCGGCGGCATGGGGCTGCGAAATTGTTTCGGATGTGGCACGCCTTGCGTAATCACCTTCAACAGTCCCGCGAAGCTCCCATCGCTCCATAGCCATTTACCGCTATTCAGCGCCGGTCCTTGCGGCGATCCGCTCGCATTCGCTCCGTGGCATCCCGCGCAGGTCGCTCCTTCTTGTCCGTGATAAATGCGATCGCCGAGCGCTACCATGTCTTTCGTCGAGCCATCCGGAACGGGAACGTTTGCGGCTTCGGTACTCTTCGTTTCAACGACAGCTCCGGCCGGAGCCGAAGCGCTGGGGCAGGGCGTGATTCCGGGATCGCCTATAACGCCGCCTTGATAGGTGATCCGGTAGATGCGGCCGCGAATGTCATCGGAGACGAACATCGCGCCATCCGGTGCGGCGGTGACACCGGAGGGACGATAGAGAGCGCCTTCGGGAGTTTTCACGGGTCCGGCGAATCCGTCGGCGAAAATCTCGCAAGCGCCGGAAGCGCGAGTACCGTTGAGCGGCTGGAAAACGATGTTGTATCCGCCCTGCGCGTAAGGCGCGCGATTCCAGGAACCGTGGAACGCAATGAACACGCCGTCGCGATAGCGCGCCGGAAATTGCTTCTGGTCGTAGCGCGTTGCCGCGTTGGGTCCCCAGTGCGCGGGAAAAGCGGCGACGGGAGCAATTTTGCTTGCGCAAACTCCCACCTTCTTGCCGCCATCCCCGCCGTATTCCGGCGCCAGCACCAATTTCTTCCGTCCCGGATCGTAGTAGCATTCCGGCCAGCCGTAGTCGCCGCCCTTCTTCAGCAGCATCATCTCTTCGGCGGGCAGTGTGGCCTCCTCGGGCGCTTTGTAGAGGTCGGGCCAATTGGTATGCAGTTGATCGCGGCCGTGTTGGGTAATGAAGATGTTCCCTGCCGCATCCACTGCGAATCCTTCGGCGTTGCGGATGCCGGTAGCGTAACGATCGGCCGGCGAAAATTTCTGATTCGTTTTATTTGCGTCGTACAGCCAGATTCCGCCGCGAGTCTCGAGCTCCTTGCAAGGGTTCGCCCCGGCAACTTTGGGCTGCCGGTTTTGTGGTTGGCAAGCATTGGTCGCGGTGCCGACGTTGACGTACAACTTGTCGTCATCGCCGATGAAGAACGGATGCATAGGATGGTCGCCGCCGAGCGGGAGACCTGAAACAATGGTCTCCGGCGCTCCTTTTGGAACCAACCCGCTCTTGGGCAGCGGATAGCGCACCACGCGATCGTTGATTTCAACGTAAATGTATCCTTTGTGGATCAGGATGCCCGTACCACCAGCACCGCCTGTTTTCACGGTTTCGCCAAATCGCTCGATCGTATCCGCTTTACCTTTGCCCGACCTGTCCTGGAGCGCGACTAAAAATGCGTCTTCACGCGGCTTCGCGGATCCGTAGTTTTCTTCGGACCACGTGTTTACATAAAGCACACCGTTCGGCGCCACCACCAGATGACGCGCGTGACCGATACCGTCGGCAAACACCGTCGCGCAGAAGCCCGCCGGTAACTTCAGTCCACTATCGTTGCTTGGACAGGATTTCGGCTGGCCCAAAGCCGTGATCGCTACTAGCGCGCCGATCATGCACAAGCGAGTCTGATTTGAACGGAACAATCGATCCTCCCGAGTTTCAGTGTGAGTTTACCACTGATGGAAAGCCGACTATGATGATTGAGTGCGACTTGGCTCCTTCGTATGCCTGTTGAACTTCGCCCTACTTGGTTCGGCCGCTCTTGCGGAAGACCCGATTCGTTTTATTGCCGGCACAAAGCTTTGGATCCTCGACACAAACAACTCCAGTTATGTATTCGGGGTGAATGAGAAGAATCAGCTCCAGCACGTTTACTGGGGCAAGCGCTTATGGCGCGATGCCGACCTATCCGCCGTGCACTCCTTCAACGAGTGGGCTTCTTTCGACGGGCCTGCGACCACAACCCCAGGCGAATACGCCGGCTGGGGAAGTAACATGTACACCGAAGCATGTCTCAAAATCACGCGCCAGGACGGCGATCGTGATTTGGTGCTGCGCTATGTGAGTCACGAAATCCACGGCGACGCGTTGCACGTTCTGACGAAAGATATCAACGACGACATCCTGGTGAATCTCTACTATCGCGTTTATCCGGCGTCCGGCGTGATCGAGAAACATGCCGTCATCGAGAATAAGATGTCACAAGCGATCACGGTGGAAAGCGCGCAATCGGGAACCTGGTACATGCCGCCCGGTTCGGGTTATCGGCTCACTTATCTGAACGGCCGCTGGGCCGGCGAAACGCAACTGGTGCGGGAAGAGGTTCACCCCGGCGTTAAGATTCTGGAAAGCCGCCGCGGTACGACGAGCCATCAGACCAATCCCTGGTTTGCCATCGACGCGCCCGCTGAAAAGAATGGTCGAGTGTGGTTTGGCGCACTCGGTTGGAGCGGGTCTTGGAAATTCAGCGTCGAGCAGACTCCTCATCAACAAGTGCGTCTCACCGGCGGATACAACACGTTCGATTTTGCATATCCACTGCAGCCGGGAGAAAAGCTGGAGACGCCGCCATTCTACGGCGGATTTTCGGACGCCGGATTTGGCGAAGCGTCGCGCATCTTGCATCGATTCACGCGCGAGTTTATTCTTCCCGGTGGACTCTCGGCCAAGCCGCGGCCGGTTCTCTACAATTCCTGGGAAGCCACCGAGTTCCATGTCGACGATCCCGGCCAGCGTGCGCTCGCGGAAAAAGCCGCGCGGATCGGCGTGGAGCGATTCGTCATGGACGACGGCTGGTTCGGCGCGCGCAACAACGATCACGCGGGGTTGGGCGATTGGTTCGTCAATCCCAAGAAATTTCCGAACGGGTTAAAACCACTGATCGATTACGTCAACAGCCTCGGGATGGATTTTGGAATCTGGGTGGAACCGGAGATGGTGAATCCGGATAGCGATCTTTATCGCAAGCATCCCGATTGGGCGATGAATTTCCCTGGAAGGCCTCGCACCGAAGCGCGCAATCAGTTGGTCCTGAACATGGCGCGCGACGATGTGAAAGAGTACACGTTCGGATGGCTCGACAAGCTCGTGAGCGAAAACAACATTGCGTTTCTGAAGTGGGACATGAATCGCAACTTCTCCGAGCCCGGCTGGACCGAGGCCGGCGCCGCGAATGAAAAGAAGCTTTGGGTGAAGTACGTCGGCAATCTTTACGAGATCATCGACCGGCTGCGCGCCAAACATCCAAAGCTTGAAATCGAATCGTGCTCGGGCGGAGGCGGGCGCGTGGATCTCGGCATCCTGAAACGCATGGACGAAGCATGGACGTCCGATAACACCGAAGCCTTCGACCGGCTGCGCATCCAGGAAGGTTTCAGCTATGCGTATCCCGCGCAAGTGATGATGGCGTGGGTGACGGACGTTCCCAACTTCAATGGACGGTCCACCCCGTTAAGCTATCGGTTTCTCGTGGCGATGATGGGATCGCTTGGAATCGGAAACAACCTGAACAAGTGGACGAATGAGGATTTTGCGCTGGCCACTAAGATGATCGCCTATTACAAAACGATACGCGGCACCGTGCAACAGGGCAAGCTGTATCGGCTGTTTTCGCCGCGCGAGGGGGATCTGACGGCAAACCAATACGTCTCCGAAGACGGAAAACAATCCGTCCTCTTCGCGTTTTTGCGATCGCAACAGTATGGCCGCCCGGCGCCGACCATCCGGCTGGAAGGATTGGACGAGCGCGCCGTTTATCGCATTCAGCCTCTGGATGGCCGTAAGCTCGCCGAGAAACTGGAAACAGTGAGCGGAGCGTTCTTGCAGAATCACGGATTGAATCTGCGGCTGACTGGCGATTACGACAGCACTTCCGTGCTGTTGGAGCGAGTTCAATAAGAGGAGTCCCAAATCAATATGGGTTTCACGAAAAGAATAGCCGTAGTCTCGCTGCTGGGTGCGGCGATGCTCCTTGCACAGACATATTATCCGCCGTCTGAATCCGCCGGTGGCTGGCGGCGCTGCCAGACGGACGACGATATGCGGAATAAGGCCGGCATGGATCCGAAACGTCTGCAGATGATCGCTCAGGAACACGCGATGCTCTACAACGGGCCTTGGGCGACTGTCGTCATTCATAACGGATATCTGGTGGCGGAGTGGTTCGGCGTTCCCACCATGCCTGCTACGACCTTTGACGTTTGGTCCTGCACCAAGTCGGCCACCGGGATCGCGTATGGAATGCTGTTCGAGGATAGCCGTAATCACAAACTTCCGGCCGGCGCCCAAATCGATCTCGACAGCCGCGCTTACGATTTCATTCCGGAGGGCCATCCGCTCAGCGATCCGCGCAAAGAAAAAATTTTGATGAAGCACTTGCTCACGATGACCTCGGGCATCACCGGCCAAGCGGAAGGCTTGATCGGGATAGCGGTCGCGCCCGGCAAGGGCGAATACGAACTGGCCTTGGGCAAGGATGCGAGCAGATTCGGGATTCCGACCGCGAGCCTCACGGCAGAACCAGGGACGCGGTGGAACTATTCCGACGCGGCTTTCGCGCACCTTTCCATGATCTTCTCGAAAGTCACCGGCCGCGAAATCTTCGACTATATGAAGGAGCGCGTGTTTCAACCGATCGGCGTCGAGAACGTCGGATGGGATCGGCAGGGCGGGGCAGGGCATATCGGTCCGCACACGAACGCGCATAGCGGACTGCGTCTGTCGGCACGGGATTTTGCTCGCATCGGATATCTGATGGCGCACCACGGCGTGTGGGAGGGGAAGCAGATCGTTCCCGGGTGGTGGGTGGATCTCGCGACCAAGAGTTCTCAGCAACTGAATGCGAGCTATGGATATACGTTTTGGGTGAACACTGACGGAACCCAATATCCGGGTGCGCCGAAGGACACGTTCGCCTTCAGCGGCTATGCGTCGAATCGCTGCTATATCGTGCCTTCTCGCGATTTAGTAGTTGTTCGGTTGGGCTATGGTCCGCAGCCTAACTGGCAGGAGGGCTCGCTGCTGCCGGCTGTTTTGGGTGCGATCCTGCCCCAGAATTAGACAATTTTTAGGCAATCGTATTGAGCTATTCAGGCCGCCGCTTTCGCAAATACTTTCCGGAGGCGTTATGGCCAATTTCTGCTCGAATTGCCGATTTCAGTTTACTTCTAGCGCAAGCTTCTGCCCACAATGCGGCCGCCCGCAAGCCGCGCCCGCTCCAGGGGGACAGCCAGGCATCTCCCAAACCAAGTCGGTCAGCAAGGTGCTGATTATCGTTGCTGTGTGTTTAGCAGTAGGGATGATAACGGTTATCGCGGCGGGATATTATGCCGTTCACAAGATCAAGCAGACCGTGGTAGCCAAAGCCGAGACTTACGGTGTGGATCTCAAATCCATCCCTTCGCCCATTCCATCGTCTCGTTCGTCCCGGACCAAGGTGTACAAGCCCTGTTCGATACTCCCGAAGAATGAGGTGGCGCAGCTTCTCGGTGAACCGATCGAGCGGACCGCCGTGGTGGAAGAGGCGTGTGTCTACTTCGGTCCTCCTGGCTTGGCGGAAAAACTGGCCAGCCAAGAAACGCGGAAGATGATGGACAAGGCGAAAGCGGGCGCCCAGATTAATCCAGGCGACGTGGCGGATACGGTGACTAAAATGATGGGAGCTGTCGCCGCCCAATCCGGCCAGAACGGATCGAGCGGAGGGGAAGCGCCGCTCCTCACATTCATCGTCGATCCAGACGGAAAACCGCAAATGTTCGCGGTCGCCGCGAACAAGGCCATATTCGGTGGAATTGCCTCTAAGAATGGCGCTCCCGGCTTGGGCGCGGAAATTCCCAATTTAGGCGACCGTGCCATCCGACTCGGTCCCCTGGGCTTGAACGTCCTGAAGGGTGACACCGTGATCCGCATTATCGTGGGACCTGTTCCTGACGCGAATGGCAAATCGATTTCGATCGCCCGCGCTGTTCTGCCTCGCGTTTGAGGGACTGGTTTTCTAGGTGGTGGCCAGGGACGGAATCGAACCGCCGACGCCAGCCTTTTCAGGGCTGAATTCGTTCACGGCTATGATGTTAAAACGAAAGGCTGAAAGCTATCTCGATGCCCCGAAAATAGCCCCATTTATTGGGACAAGAATGGGACAAGATTCTGGCCGCTCAAAACTGCCTCTCCCATTGCTGGCCAATTCCGTTTTTCCGAGGTAAAACAGTTTGTCCGGAGGCCGGCTGGAGACCCTCTTTCTTGGAACGGCCATAATAACTCTCGGTCTTTCAATGCTTTGTCCTAAGACTTCGAGCATAAAGGGTCCGGTCGAGACGGTCGCCCGGGGAACGCCTTCCGAACCTACGTCGGCCCTCTGCGCCCAAGGCCGTCATCAGCTTTCAGTGGAAATAGCCTCTTTTCAGTGCCTTATGCTTTAATCAAATGCGGCCAGTTTGTTGGACTCTGTTGAGCTTTCTTAGACTCTGGGGATCTCACACCCTCAATTTTATCTACAGCCGGAAGGTCATGAAGATGTTTCTCCACTCGCAAGATCGAAAGACGGCAATAAGCCCTACAAAAGCGAGGGCTTGTTAATGCTCTTGAGACGTCTGCCACCTCCCACGGGCTATTTAGCCTCCGCTTGATACGACGCCAGTATCGAATCGAGACCTGGGCCTAACTTCTCACTGAACTCACGGGCGCTGTCGTGATTCAGGTGGAATCCATCACCGAACCTGGAGAGCGGCCATTCGTCGCTATGCACGGGAACAAGAACCGGCACGCCAGCCCTCGAACCGGCCTGGAGAATCGCACCTTCCTGGATGCCGAAACCGGGCGTAATCACATATATGAGACGCGCGCCATGGGAATTGCACAGACTTTGCAATTCTTGAAATCGTTGTTCGGAGATTCGAAGCACCTCTCCGCCAGAAGTGACTCCAGTTCGGCGAGTCAATAGATTGTGCAACACGCCGCCGTACGGCGGAAAGGTCTTGATCACGATGAAGTGACGCAAATTGCTGCGTCCCGCGAGGAAAAGGCTGTAATGCGCAAAAAAGAGGCTGGACTGTTGGGTGAGGTCGTATCGGGCTCTGGTCGCTATAGCTGGAATATCTTTAACTTGAAACAAGTAGAAAGCCGAGTAGTCGCCTTGGATCGTGTTCGAAACCAGACTGTCCGGTGACAGGCAGAGGATCACCACTGCGGGACGTGCACCCTCTTCAAAAAGTCTTCGCAGGCCGAACAGCCAATCTAGATATCCGGTCTGCTCAATGGGAAAACGCTGCAACTGGGTCTTCGTTCGCAGGGTTTGGGCTAATACAGCCAGATCCACATCCAAAAGAAGAAGCGAGTCTCCCACTAACAGAATCGGGTTTACTCGAGACGAGAAGCGCAAGTTCTGCGCCGCTGAATGCTCAACCATAACCCGGCGTTCGATTCGACTAATTCGAGCGAACGCAAAGCGGGTGCCGCCTTCGATCGCAATCGCACATGCTAGCAGCGTCGCAAGAATGACGATAATGTGTCGCCGGCGGATCGATCGAGGACACGGTTCGGTGACGGTGGTCGCCGCTGGCTCAAAACCGGAAGTAGATAAAGGCATTGGAATTCAGAGCTCCATACAAGCTGATGACGAGCATCAGAACCGCGGCGAAAGCGATACCAAACGCAGGCATATCCTGGAAAAGATACTGGGCATCCCGCTGTTCCAACAACAGATCGCTGGCGATGACCACGCCACCAAGCACTGCCATGAAAATAAGGATCGGAAAAAATTGGGGGTTCCACGTAAAATTCCGAAGATCGCCCAGCATAATCATCGCGCTGTGGAGGGTCGAGGAGCGAAAGATAATCCAGCCGACAGACACCACTGTCAACGTTAGAATCCGAGAGACGGCTGCGCCCAACTTCTTCTGAATCGGGCATGCAAGTTGCTCGGCGAAAAACCGTTCCAGAGCCAGCCAGGACCCGTGCAGACCTCCCCATACGACAAACGTCCAATTTGCACCATGCCACAGCCCACCGAGAAGCATTGTGATCAAAAGGTTGACATAGGTGCGCCCCAGGCCCTTCTGATTGCCGCCTAGCGGAATATAAAGATAGTCGCGTAACCAGGTGCTGAGCGAGATGTGCCATCGATGCCAGAAGTCCTGCAGAGTAACGGCCAGATAGGGCCTTCGGAAATTAACGACGAATTCAAAACCGAGCAACTGAGCGCTTCCGCGCGCCAGGTCAGTATAACCGGCGAAGTCACCGTAAATTTGGAAAGCGAACGCGAAAGCGCCGATCAATGTCGGATAGAAACCGTGCCCGAGCCCGCCATCGAAGGCAAGGTTCGCCAGGATCCCGCATTGATCTGCGATCACGCATTTACGAAAGAGCCCAAACATGATGAGCATCACACCATCGAAGAACCTGCTGTTGTCAAAAATACGCGGCCGATGAATCTGTGCGAGCAGATGGCTCGGGCGCTGGATGGGTCCGGCAATGAGATGCGGGAATAAGCTTACAAACAGTGCATATTCGGTGAAGGAGCGCGATGGCTTCTGTCTTCCGCGATAGACGTCAACGATGTACGCAATTTCCTGAAAAGTATAAAACGAGATGCCGGGGGGCAGGAGCACCCGTATCAGCGGCGCGGAAAGGTTGTGAATTCCCATGCTGGCGGCCGCCGAAAGAAATGAATCCACAAAAAAGTCGAAGTATTTGAAAAAGCCCAAAAACGTTAAATTGAGCGTAATGGAAAGAATCAGGAACCGTTTTCGCCGCGTGATGTCGGTTGCGCCGGCGATCCAGAAAGCGATGAAGTAATCCAAGCTGGTGGACGCGATCATCAATCCGAGAAAGCGCCAGTCCCACCAGCCGTAGAAGATATAGCTGGCGCCGAGCAGCAGCCAATTTTGCTTCTTCCAAGGCAGACGCCAGTAAACTGTGACAACGAGTGTTAGAAAGGCGAAGTAGACCGGGGTGTCAAAAAGCACTCAGGCCGACCCCAGGGTTTTGTGCGCACACCGGCCGCAGTTTTTCAAAGCTGCTTGCATAATAGAATAACGTAGTTGCGAACGCAAACTGGCAGCCGGTACGGACATCGGATTTGACCTCAAGGGAGCCTAGCCATTATCCATGCCTTCGGAAATTGATCGGACAGGGGGCACTCTTGTTCCCGCTGACGGCTATCTACAAGCCAATCCGAAACCGCTGCCGCATTACATTCCCGAGCTAGACGGCATTCGCGCCATTGCGATACTGATGGTTGTAATGATGCACATTTTAGCGCCAGATGATCAATCCTCGAACGCGCTGCTCACCGTGGTACCTCGCGTGTTGATAGGTTTAATCGGGCACGGATGGCTCGGAGTGGACCTGTTTTTCGTACTGTCGGGCTTTTTGATTACCGGAATTCTGCTGGATACCCGGGAGAGTCCGCATTACCTTCGAAACTTCTATGGCCGAAGAGCGCTCCGCATTATCCCGCTGTACTTTCTATGCATCGTGGTGATGGCTTGCTTCTATCCTGGCAACCGGCCTTATTTTCTGTTAAGCCTGGTGTTTCTGGCGAACATGGCAGGTCTGCTTGGTGTCAGCGTGCCCCACGGCCCCGGAGTATTCTGGTCGCTCGCAATCGAAGAACACTTTTACCTCATCTGGCCGTGGCTGGTTCGAGCACTGAGCCAGCGCGCGCTTGCATTCGCATGCGCTTCAATCATCATCGCCGAACCAATCTTGCGGGCAGTCTTCGTGGCGCGCGGGACCGACGTCTACAACCCCTCCTGGTTCCGCTTCGATGGACTCGCCTCCGGCGCTTTGCTCGCGATCTGGTTCCGATCGTCTTCGGCCTCCCGACGCCGATCTTTGCAGGCCGCAGGGGTTTGTTTAGCTACTGCTGTCGCAATAACCCTGCTGGGACTACCCTTCGGCATCCTCCAAAAGACAGTCGCGGGCATGTCGCTGCGGTACAACCAGGCAACACTGGTTTACTGCGCTGGAATGCTAGTGGCCATCAGTTGTCGAGGCACTTGGCTTACCACGCCCTTACGCTGGTGGTTCGCCAGACTTACCGGGGATCTGAGCTACTGCCTTTATCTAATTCACTTGGCGCTTCTCGATGGCTACATGGCCGTGTTCCGACGCTATGTCCACACCGGTCTCACATTGTCTCAGTTGCTGCTTCGCGCCACAGTGGTGCTCAGCGCCTCGTACGGATTGGCCCTGCTTTCCCGGCGCTTCCTCGAACGGCCAATTCTTTCTCTCAAGCGCTATCTGACGGATGACCGGCGCAGTCCAGCGGTAAAGTACGCTACGCCTTAGACCTGCTGGCTGGCGAGTAATATAATGGCCTCTAAGTTCGAGGCTTTCGCGGCTTCCAAAATCAGATAGCGATGTTTTCCGCTGGTCCGCTGCGATGAATAGCTTGTTTTCCTTTTTCGTCGATTTGCCCCGTTCCCTTCGGCGATAGCGAAAGATAGTGCGCGTCAAGCCACAACGCACCCGCAGCTTCGATCCCGCCATGTTCTTCGACGGCCTGATGGTGATCGTCTTTGGCCTTTTCCGAAAGTGCGTGATTGCGGACAATCGTTGCGATTCGCCGCTTTTAACCTTCCCCCCTGTTCGCTAGGTAAAGGACTATTTTCAAAATCGGCCGACACAGATGTTTTTATTGATGACAACGTCTCGCAAAGCTCGCACGAAGAACGCATGTTTCGCCTTCGTGAGCAGCAGGTTGCCGAAAGTCCGGGCTATCTTCACCGAGCCGTCCCGTATCGAGATTCACAATGATCCAGCACTTCCGGTCCAAGGCGTCAGGAAGCGGGAAGGTCGAACGCTGGCCGGGTAGCTGGCGGAATTCCATGTCCGACAAGAAGAGGCTTACCTTGTTCAACACCGGTCTAAGTGCAGAAAATCGAGCGAAGCGTGAACGCTCACAGCGCCCTAAAGAGTCGGCGCAACATCAGTGCCCACGGTCTCCATCGAAGGATGAGGACCGATCGCAGGCTTCACTTGGTGGTAGATCGGGTAGACGACCCGAAAGAAGAACAAAGCGGGTTTGCCAAAGACCGCCAAGTCCATGGCCAACGCCTCATTGGGCTGAGCTCTGCCGTATCATATGTAACTGATTGTAGCTCAGTTGCGCGCCAAGAGGAGTTCAACTGACCTGGAAGGCGCAATCGCTTCTGGGACTCACGGATCTCCGTAAATATTTGCAGATAAGGGGGATGGTGGCCAGGGACGGAATCGAACCGCCGACGCCAGCCTTTTCAGGGCTGCGCTCTACCAACTGAGCTACCTGGCCGTGTGCGAGATCCTATTTTAACAAACCCTCACACTTGCTGCAGTTCTTCCAGCTTCGCGCCCGTCTCCGCCTCGATCCCCGCGTGCAAACTGTTGCCGTTCGCGTCCATCGTAACGATCGCGGCGAAGTTTTTCACGCGCAAGTGCCACATGGCTTCCGGAATGCCGAACTCCATGAGATGGACGCCCAGCACCTTCTCCACAGTGCGAGCGTAGAATTGCGCCGCGCCGCCGATCGCATTCAAATACACCGCGCCGGATTTTTGCAGAGCCGCCAGTGTCTTCGCGCCCATGCCGCCCTTGCCGATCACCGCGCGCACGCCGTATTTTTCGATCACCGTCGCCTGATACGGCTCCTCCCGGCTGCTCGTGGTTGGACCCGCGGCCTTCACTACCCACTCGTCGCCCTGCTTCAGCATCACCGGGCCGCAGTGATACAGGACCGCGCCGTGCATATCCACCGGCGGCAGATTTTTCATCAGGTAGGCGTGCACTGCGTCGCGGCCGGTGAAGACTTCGCCCGAGATCAGCACTACATCACCCACGCGCAGCGCTCGCACGGATTCCTCGCTCAGCGGCGCAGTCAACACAACCTCGCGTCCGGTGAGGGGAAAACCTTCGGACTTCGCCATCTTGACCACAGCTTGTTTCGGATCGCGATACAACCACTGTTTGATTGCGCCGCTCGATGCATCCAGCCGCACGCCAAGCCGCCGGAACGCCCAACAGTCATAGGCCACGGAAACGAAATAGCTCGCGGGAAGTCGATTGGCAGCCGCGATTTTGCAACCGATCAGCGACACCTTACCGCCGAACCCCATCGCGCCGACGCCGATTCGATTGGCCTGGTCCATCACTTCCGCTTCTAGCTTCGCGAGTTCGGGTACTGTATTGGTGTCATCCAGCGTTCGGAAAAGCTGATTCTTGGCGAGTGAATATCCGTGCGCGCGATCGCTTCCGATGCAAACGCCCACTGCACCCGGCGCGCAGCCTTGCCCCTGCGCCTGCCAAACTGCGTGCAAAATGCATTTGCGAACGCCTTCCAGATTCCGATCAGCACGGCCGAGATGTTCCAACTGCGCCGGCAACGAGTACTGGATATTCTTGTTCTCGCATCCGCCGCCTTTCAAGATCAGCTTCACCTCAATCTCATCTTCTTCCCATTGCTCGAAATGGATCACCGGAGTTTCTTCGCCCAGGTTGTCGCCGCTGTTATTTCCAGTCAATGAGTCCACCGAATTGGGGCGCAGCTTGCCGCGCCGCGTGGCTTCCGCCACCGCTTCCTGAATGGCGCGCTTCACGTGGATCTGATTCACGCCCACCGGAGTATGCACCACAAACGTCGGCATGCCGGTGTCCTGGCAGATTGGTCCCTGATCCTGCTGCGCCATGTCAATATTGGTGGCGATAATTCCGAGCGCTTGTGACGCTTGCGTCCCCGGAGTCTCGTCTTCCATCGCCAATCCCATGGCGGCGCGCACATCGGGCGGCAGATTCGTTGAAGTTTCGGTGATCAGATCGATCAGGCTGTTCTTTAAGAGATGCATTGTTGTCGGCTTAAAGAACTAGGGTAACCGGATCTTAACCTGCACGCTCATTCCCGGCACTACAGCCGGTGGTGGGCTCGTTATATCGAGGAATACCCGGCCGGATCTGACTTCCTTAATCTTCGCGGCCAGTGGACTTACGCCGTTCGGCAACTCGGCGATGGCGGATTGGCCCGTCCGAATCCGCGCGTCGGTACTGGCTGCCACTATTTCCAGTGCCTGGGGATCCGCCGCGATCTGAAAGAGATCCGATATCGCCGCGGTCACCCGCTGGCCAACCTTGCCGCGCCGTGCGATCACCACGCCATCCGCCAGCGCGTTCACTTCTCCGGACGCGAGATCGGCTTCCGCGTCTTCCAACTCGGTTTTCCTTTCCGCGATTGCTTTTCGCGCCGGTTCGAGTTCTTTCGCAGTGGACTCCGCCCTCTCGGTTGCCTTTCGGGCGGTGTCCGCCAATTTCTGCGATTCCGTTTTCCACTGCTGATATTCTTGCTGGGCTTTTTCATAAGCCAGCCGAGGAGTCACGCCTTCCCGGAACATGGTCTGTTGGCGGTCAAAGTTTTTCTGTGCTTGATCGAGCGACATCCGCACTCGTGTGGCGTCGGCATCCGAGCGCGAAACCTCCAGCCGGGCCGCGATGAGTTCGGACTCCAACTGTTTCAGCCGGTTCTGTGCCTGCTCCGCATTCAGTTTCGCGAGTTGCTCGGCCGCCGCCAATCTCGGATTCTTGATGCGCGCCAGAGTTTCGCCTTCGGAAACGTGCTGTCCCACTTCCGCCAGGAACTGCTCTACCGTTCCATCCAAGGGTACTGGCACATCCATCACGTTCGCGGCTTGAACTATTCCGCTCAGAACGATCTCAACGGGTTTTGGTGGCGAAACCGCCGCCACTTTTGCTTGCGCTGGTGGCGAACGGCGAAGAGCGAGGAATCCAACGACAGCACACGCCAGCACCGCTGAACCAGCAATCGCGAGCTTCCAACGGCCACGCATACCCACAATGCTACAATCCTCTTTATGTTCCTGGGACTGGAACACACTGCGATTGCTTCGCCCGATCCCGGCCGTTTAGCCGAATGGTACGTGCAGAAGCTCGACTTTCGGATCAATTTCACCTATGACGGCAACTATTTCGTTCGCGCAGCGGATGGGACGATGCTCGAGATTATTCCGTCGCAGGGCGAGCGCGCGCCGCAGCAGATGAAGGATCCTGGGATCCGGCACTTGGCGATCGCCGTCAATAATTTCGATGCGGCATTGGCGGAATTACGCAGCCGCGGAGTGAATCTGCTCACCGAACCATTCGCCAATCAAGGCAATCGACTGGTTTTTTTCAGCGATGCCGACGGGAACATCCTGCATTTGATCCAGCGCGAACGCCCGCTCCCCTGATCGGATTCTCGATTGCTCACCAAGGTTTTCAAGGCCTTCCAATATCGCGATTTCCGTGTGATGTGGATTGGCGCGTGCACATCGAGCATCGGCACGTGGATGCAAGTGATGGCGCAGAGCTGGCTGGTGCTGCAGCTTTCCGGATCGCCGTTCTGGCTGGGGATGGACTCCTTTCTCGGCAGCATTCCGATAGTTCTGTTCTCGCTGGTAGGCGGTGTGCTTGCGGATCGGATGTCGCGCCAACACATCCTGGTCGGCTCGCAAGTGATCCAGTTAATCTGCGCGTTTTTGCTGGCGGCATTGTTCGCCACCGGCGTGATCCACGTCGGGGGTCCAAAAGGTTTCGAAGGCGTCTGGCCGATTCTTCTTTTGTCCTTCATCGTCGGGACCGCGCAATCGTTCGGCGGTCCGGCGTACCAGGCGTTAGTGCCATCGCTGGTTAAGCCCGAAGACTTGCAGAACGCGATTGGGCTGAATTCTATTCAGTTTAATGTGGCGCGCGTCATCGGTCCCACGCTCGGCGGCCTGGCGCTCACGCAACTCGGAGCGTCGTGGTGCTTTACTCTGAACGGATTTTCGTTCATCGCGGCCATTGCTTCGCTGCTGATCATCCGGCCGGAATTTGTGCCGACGAAAACGCGCGAATCCGTCCTGACCAGCATGCAGCAGGGATTCAGCTTCATCCGGAAACAGGGCGCCATGGAGGGCCTGATCGTTTTGGCGTTCGCCATGACTCTTCTGGCATTTCCACTGATAGTGTTCGTGCCGGTATTCGCTAAAGATGTTTTTCACGGTGGGCCGAATCTCTACACCGTTTTTCTGGTTTGCTCGGGATGCGGCTCCATTGCCGGCGCTCTCATCGTTGCTGGTCTCGGAAAACATCGCCATCAAGGACGTTCGGCATTGCTCATGCTGATCGTTCTCGGAGCCTTGATCACCGCTTTCGCGCTATCCAAGAACCTGGTGTTGAGTTGCATTCTCATTTTCCTGGCGGGCGGAATTTTGCTCGCTGCTTTTGTGACCATCAGTTCACTGGTGCAGATGATCACATCCGATCAAATGCGCGGGCGCGTGATGAGTGTCTACAACGTTGCGTTTCGCGGCGGCATGCCTTTCGGCAGCCTGATCGTCGGTGCGCTCGTGAAGCAGTTCACAGCTCCCGTGGTGATCGCTTGGAACGGAGTTTTGTTGGCGATCCTCGGTTTGTACTTCCTGCTGGTGCAGCGGAAGGTGGCGGCACTGTAACAGAAGGCCGGCGCGAGGCGCTGTAGAATTGTAGTTGATGAGGGTTTTACTGGTCATCCCCGCATTATTCGCGATCAACGGATTCAACGATAATGAACTGGTCAAAGCGCGGGACCGGCAGGACAAAGCCGGTCTCGAAAAAATGGCCGGCGATCTAAAAGTTCAGGCCGACAAGGATCCGAAAGACGCCGCCGCGCAGTATCATCTCGCGCTGGCGGAATCGTACTACGCGGAAGTTGCGATTGAAACGCACGACAAGAATCTCGCCAAGACCGCCGCGCAGGCCGGCATCGATGCGGCGGAACGAGCGGTGGCTTTGAAGCCCGATTCGTCCGAGTATCAGCGGCTGCTCGGCACGTTGTGCGGGCAAATGATTTCCGGCAACGGGATCGCGGGCCTGAAGTACGGCAAGTGCGCGCTGACAGCCGTCAACAAGGCAATTGAAATCGACCCGAAGTCTTCCATGAATTATTTAAGCCATGGCGTTGGCAATTACTATTTGCCGCAGGCTTTGGGCGGGGGGTTCGATCTCGCCATCGCGGATTTCCGGAAGGCCATTGAGCTGAATAACAAAAACGCGGACGCATACCTGTGGTTGGGCATCGCGCTGCGCAAAGTCAACCAGCCGGATGAAGCGCGCAAAGCCATCGCGAAATCGCTGGAGCTCAATCCGAATCGCGCCTGGGCGAAACAGCAGCTCGATAAGACCCCGGCCAATTGATGCGAGAGAGACTGGCGGTCGGCGCCGCGATCCTCGCGCTCACGCTCCTCAGCTACTTCCAGTTTCCCGGTCACACGTATTTGGGCCAGGACACACAGATTTATGTCCCGATGATGGAGCATATCTGGGATCCGTCCGCGCTGACGCACGATCTGGTGGCGCCCAAACCGCATCTCTCTTTCACGCTCTACGACGAGATTGCCATCGCCCTCCGCTGGATCACGCGAAGTTCGTTTCAAGCCGTCCTAACGGCGCAGCAGCTTGTGTTCCGCGCGCTGCAGATTCTTGGGGTTTATCTGCTGGCGCTGTCGTTTCCGCTGGCGCGCAGCAAGGCGCTGGTGGTGGCGGCGATGTTCACGCTTGGCGCAACCATCGCGGGACCAGCGGTGCTGACGTTCGAGTATGAACCGATTCCCCGCGCTTTCGCCGTAGGTCTGATTTTTCTCGCAATTGGACTCGCCGCGCAAAATCATTTGCTGTGGGCGGATATCGCGGCCGCGCTCGCATTTCTTTATCATCCGCCCACGGTCTGGGTATTTTTGCTGGTGTATGTGTGGGTCACATTGCGCCACCGGCATTATATGGACCTGTGGCCCCTCGCGGCCGGCATTGCGATTCTTTTCGTTGCATCCAGGTTTCAGGCCGGCGTTGCCGAGCCGCAAGCCTTCTTCACGCTGGTATCGCCGGATCTCGAAAAACTGCAGCGCATGCGCGCGGCCTACAACTGGATCTCGACGTGGCCCGCGAGGTGGTTCTGGCAATACATTCTGCTTTGGGTGTTATCGATGCTCGCATTTTGGAGAGTTCGCCCGCAGGCGGCACGGGAATTTCTCATTGGAATGCCGGCCATCGGAATCCTGAGTGTCCCGCTTTCTTATCTCCTGCTCGATCGGCTGAAGTGGGGATTGATTCCGCAGGTTCAGCCCGCTCGCGCCTTGCTTTTCGTGACGGCTTTCGCTGTCATCCTGGGCGCGGCCGCCGGAATTCGCGCCGCGGAGGGCAAACGCTGGTTTGAATCCATATTCTGGTTTGCACTGGTCTTGGCCGTTCCTACCAACGTTCCGTTCTTTGCTCTCTCGCTGCAGAACATGCTGCTGGTGATTTTCCTCGCCGCCATTTTGTCCGGAACGTTGGCGCTGCAGCAACGGTTCCGTTTCGCGCCCGCCCTGCTTGCCTTCATAGTGGTTGTTCCGAGTTTCGCCTTGCCTTACTTGGCGCATGTTCGCAACTACCCGCGTGCCGATCTCGGCGCGCTTCACGATTTGGCGGCGTTCGCGCGCACGCAAACCCCGAAAGATTCTGTGTTTCTTTTCGCCGATGCGGGAATGAATCTCGATCCGAGCATTTTTCGCGCGGAAAGCTTGCGGGCCGTGTACGTGGATTGGAAATCCGGCGGTCAGATCAACTTCAGTGAGCCATTGGCCAAAGAATGGTGGCAGCGGTGGCTCGATACCAAAGCGCTGCATTTCGAGCCTCCGATGCTGAGCCGATTGTCTACGCTGGGAATGGATTATCTGGTCCTGACGTCAACCCATCGGCTCGCGGATCGCCGCGCAATTTACGAAAACAAACAGTATGTGGTGTACAAACTTTAGCTCGCGGCAAGCAAGGCGTCCACTTCCGCCCGCGCGGGCACGGATGCTTGCGCGCCCATCCGCGTGACCGAAATAGCAGCGGCCGCGTTTGCAAATCGGAGTGCTGCTTCGATCCCACGATCTTCGGCCAGTGCGACGGCCAACGCGGCGTTGAACGTGTCCCCCGCGGCTGTCGCATCCACGGCATTCACTGGAAACGCCGGGCTGAAAATCTCGGTTGCGCCGTCGGAATAGAAGCAACCCTGATCTCCGAGTTTCAACACGACAGCTTTCGGACCGCGCGCACGCAATGAACGAGCCAGCGCCGCTGCATCCGCCTTTGTCACTCGAGCTGGAGGCTGTCCCAACAAGATAGACGCTTCGGTTTCGTTCGGCGTCAGAATATCCACGTTCGCAAGAAGCTCAGCGGCAAGCGGCGCGGCGGGCGCTGGATCCAAGATCGTACGAGCGCCTTCCGCCCGCGCCAGCTTCAGGGCAGCCGCGACGGTATCGAGCGGAGATTCCAACTGGAACAAGGCGAATCGTGCGCCACGAAAAACTGGCCGCATAGCTTCCGCTTCCGCTGCGAGTAGCAGATGATTCGCGCCGGACGCCACCACGATCGTGTTTTGTCCCGACGTATCCACTGAAATCAGCGCCACACCGGTAGGCTGCGAGCGCGTGGCATGAACTGCACTCACATCGACGCTGGCCGCCGAAAGACTCGCCTTAAGATGGTCGGCGAACAAATCGTAACCGACGCGGCCCACCATGCGCACGCTCAAGGAATTCGCGCCGAGCCGTCCAGCGGCACACGCCTGGTTTCCGCCCTTGCCGCCCGGAATCATTTGGAAATTGCGGCCAAGCACTGTCTGGCCGGGAGCGGGGAGCTGATCCACAGTCACAACAAAATCCATGTTGAGACTGCCGACCACGACTAACGAGGTCATCGCGCGAGATCAATGCCGAACTTCTTCATTTCCTCGGCGTAGTAACGCTTGTGCAGCAGATCCCACTCTTCGCTGCCTTCCTGGATCTCTTTCTTTTGCGACCGGATCTTCGTGCGCGCGGCGCGATCTACTTTTTCCTCCACCGACAGAAGCTCCGTCATGGATCGTACAATCTCCAGGCGCACGTCGTTGGCGTCCTTTTTCAAGCGGAACTCGCGCGCTTTCCGAAAGGCAGTGACCAGCTTATGGGAAATGTCGTTGATCTTGTCGCGCGAGAGTTTCATGTTGTCGCCGGTGTCGCGCCCCGCCGCACGAATCACCTTGCGCTGCGAAATCAGCGTGTTCTTGATGCGGCGGAACATTTCCTGGTAACTGACGCCTTCCCGGCGCATATACTCGCTGTACTGCGAGAGCATTTCG
>Ga0070734_10002352_pt1 | contig 23254 bp, 15 predicted proteins | sample Coa_R1_8_FD_66444 | JGI IMG/M metagenome (GOLD analysis project Ga0070734, IMG submission 66444) | Surface soil microbial communities from Centralia Pennsylvania, which are recovering from an underground coalmine fire - Coalmine... | ecosystem: Environmental > Terrestrial > Soil > Unclassified ...
GGAACCTTCCAGGACAGGACATCCATGGATCGCATCCTGTTCGCCGTCTTCACACACGAAAATAAGTCACAGGGCGTCAGCACCCCCTTCCTGCTGACACAGAACAATTGACGTTACCCGCAGGACCGACGTGAGTTGAGTCATGCTGGAAGGACTGCAATTCAATTTACTCCGAATTGGAGATGCAAAACATGACTGCGCATTCGACACCAAGCACCGAAGAAGCCGCCGAAGACCTCGGCGTATCGCGCCGCATCTTCCTCACCGCTTCGGCGGCAGGTCTTGTGCTGTCGCATCGCACTGCGCACGCCGCGATCGTGCGCACCGATCTCGCGAGCCTTCCGCCCTACGGCAACGGCACGTTGCCACCGGGCATCCGTTCCCACGCCGTCGCGAACGTCAACGGCTTGACCGTCCATATCCTGGAGGCCGGTTTCGAGGAACCAGGGCGGCCCGCGGTGTTGCTGCTGCACGGGTTTCCGGAGCTCGCCTACAGCTGGCGCAAGGTGATGCTGCCGCTGGCGGCGGCCGGCTATCACGTGATCGCGCCCGACCAGCGCGGCTACGGGCGCACGCTGGGGTGGGATGATTCCTATGATGCCGATCCGGATCCGTTCCGCATCCTCAACATGGTGCGGGACGCGATTGGGCTCGTGTACGCGCTTGGCTACAGGTCCATCGATGCGATCGTCGGGCACGATGCCGGCGCGCCGGTGGCGGCGTGGTCGGCGCTGATCCGGCCCGACATCTTCCGCTCTGTGGCGCTGATGAGTTCGCCCTTCGCAGGTCCGCCGAGCCTGCCATTCAACACGGCGAACGGCGCCCCGCTGCCGCGTCCGGCGCCCAGCGACGACGAGCTCGACGCCGAACTCGCGAAGCTCCCTCGACCGCGCAAGTACTACCAGAACTATCAGCGCACCCGTGGAGCCAATGATGACATGCTGCACGCCCCGCAAGGCCTGCACAACTTTTTCCGCGCCTACTACCACTACAAGAGCGCCGACTGGAAAGGCAACAAGCCGTTCCCGCTCAAGGCGCGCACCGCCGAGGAGATGGCGAAGATTCCCACTTACTACGTGATGGACAAGGACAAGGGGATGGCCGCGACGGTCGCCGTCGAGATGCCGTCTGCAGCCGAGATCGCGGCATGCCAATGGCTGACCGAGCCCGAGGTCGACGTCTACGTCACCGAGTACAGCCGGACCGGCTTCACCGGCGCCCTGCAAGGCTACCGCGTCCGGCGCGGCAGCGATCCCAAGAGCATTGCGGAGATGCACACATTCTCGGGCCGCACCATCGACGTGCCGTCGATGTTCGTCGCCGGGAAAAGCGACTGGGGCGTCTACCAGACGCCGGGCGCCGTAGAGACCATGCGGACCCGGGTCTGCACCCGCATGGCGGGCTTTCACCTGCTGGACGGCGCCGGGCACTGGGTTCAGCAGGAGCAGCCCGAGCAGGTGAGCAAATTGCTGATTGCGTTTCTGCGCGACCAGCGCTCCGGCGACGCGAAGCCGTGATGGGCATCGGCTTGCTGTAGGGTGGGCAAAAATCGCCCGCACCGATTGAGCAGCGATAACTGCCTCGGTCGCGATTTTGCCCACGCGGAGATCAATGCGACCGCGTGGGCAAAGGCGACCCGGCGCGACGCATTAATTGACGATTCGAGACCGCCTTTGCCCACCCTGCATCGGCTCGCCGTCACCTCGCCGACTTGCCAGCGTCGGCAATCTGCGTGTTCTCAATGCGATAAAGCATGAACTTGTCGCCCGCGAAAACCGGAGCGAGGCGCGCGGGATCAGGATTTTCGTGGCGGGCATTGGTGAACAGGACGTAGAGGTAATCGTAGTCCGTGGTCCAGCGGCGCCAATAATCATCTCCGCTCGCTTCCTGATCGGCAACGTGGAGCAAATTGTCGATGGTCGGCGGAGTACCGTCCTGGGTATCGACGCGGTCCCGATAATCGGCGCGGACGTGCAGAACCTGCTTGCCGACGACGGTAAACACGGTCGTCACCAGAGCGGAGCGCTCGATGACCGCGAGGCAGGCCGCGTGGACGAGACCGAGATTGCGCACGTCGTCGCCGCCTTCGGGATCTGCGTACGCGACCATCACTTTGGCGCCGCGGTCGATCAGTTCGACCGACTTGCGAAACGAGGCGGCGTCGGGCGACAACTCCGCCCACACGGTCCCCACTTCGATCACCCGGGCGGCCAGAAGCAGGAATAAGACGGCCACCACGCCCTGCCGCGCATAGGCATGGCGCAGGCCGAGGCGGCCAAGATCGAGTTGCCCGCAGGCGATCACCATGAATACAAGCGAGATCGGCAGGCGCTGATCCGCCATATAGGTATCAAAGATGATGCGAGGCATCGCCACGTACACGACGGCGCCGACGGCGAGCAGAACCAGTCCAAAGGCATGGATCTTCAGCGCACGATGGTAAAGCGCGTAGCCGACCGCGACCGCCGCGACGACAGCAAGCAATACGGCCACTGGGTTGGAATAGACGTCCATGACGTACACCAACCCATCGATCTTGCCGCCCAGTTCCCAGCTGATGTCACCGCGCAGCCCCCACGTCGGACTCATCATCAGCAGCGGCAGCACGGGGGCGAACGGGAGGCCCGTCGCGACGAAATGGAACAGCCGCGCCGGTAGTGTCTGAGCCGGAAGGGTGGGGGCAGACCACAGCCGGTGCAGCTCGAACGCCAGCAGGCCGAGCCCGTAGATGCCGAGCGCATACAGATGGCAGAAAAACAGGGCGATAGCGAACAGTGCCGAAATGGTCAATCGCAGCGCCAAATTGCGCTCGCGCAAAGCGATCCACGCCACCAGGGCCCACAGCGAAAGCCCTATGCCGCTGACATAGTTCATCGTGCCGACGAGGAAGACGTAATTGTACAGCAGCGGAAACGCCGCCAAAGGAAACACCGAGCAGCGGCCGTAGAGCTGACGGTTGAGCGCGAATGTGCCCGACATGATCAGCACGAAACTCGCGATCATGTAGGCCTGCCCGGCCGCGTAGATGTTCATTATTCGAACCAAAATCGGCAGGATCATATCCATCATCAGGTTGGGAATGACCTGCCAATCCACCCGATAGAAGCGAGCGAGGTCAGGATCGTTGCCGATGGCCGCGATCACGTGCATGCGCGAGAGGTGATTGACGTAATCAGAGAGCGGCGGCAATGGCTGAAGCAGAACCGGAATGGCGGTGATCAAGGCGAACAGAACGAATAAAGCGGCAATCTGCCAACCGGAAAAATCAGAGGCTTGGGGCTTTCCGGGCCGTGCAAGCGGCGGTGCTGGTCGAGGCGCGAACGAATCCGCCCTTGATGTGCCGAGGTCCAGTGCGTCAAAGGCGTGTGCGTCAAAGGTGTGAGAGCTAAAGAAACGAACGTCAAAGGAGTGCGCGTACTCGACCATTGGTGGCTGATATCCAATAAAACGCATACCCGCACCCTTTCGGGGTCAAGGAAAAGGCCGGCTGATTTTTGAAGAATTCCCCCACGGCAACCCACCGCATAACTGCCTGATTCAAAGTGAACGCAGGATGAATGCGCCGACACAAAAGGCCGTTCTCACCACGTTATGATCGCATCTGGATGCGCGATGTCGTCGGCCTTTGATGCTTTGGCTGCGCGTTCGGGCCGCTTTCCGTCATATTTGACCTGTCCCGGCGGCGCGGCCGGACCGGCCATACGTGCTCGTGCCGAAAGGATTGGTCCGCGGGTAAGCCGCGGCTTGACGGTCGATCAACGTCATCCAAACAAGTTTGACAGGCGCCTTTCGTTCCTGTCGGGCTTTATCCGATCTTTCTCAGGTCGCCCGCATAGTGCCTCCAGCGCCGTACATAGACGTCGGCGCCGTGCGCAATCATCTCCGCCGCCTTCTCGTCGAGCGCACGGATCACGCGGGCGGGCGCGCCGACCACGAGGCTGTTGTCCGGAAACGCCTTACCCTCGGTGACGACTGCACCGGCAGCGACGATCGAGTTCGCCCCGATCCGCGCCCCATTGAGAAGGATCGCCCCCATTCCGATCAGGCTGCCGTCGCCGACCGTGCAGCCGTGCAGCACCACACTGTGCCCGATCACGCAGCCGCGGCCGATCGTGAGCGGGAAACCCGGATCGGTGTGCAAGGTCGCGTTGTCCTGGATCTGAGAACGCTCGCCGATCTCGATCCACTCGTTGTCGCCGCGCAGCACCGCGCCCCACCACACACTGGCCTCGGATTTGAGACGCACGCGACCGATCACGACTGCCGTGTCGGCGATCCAGTATTGTCCGTCCGCGGGAAATTCCGGCCGCTCGCCGGCAAGCTCGAATATCGGCATCGTCACGCTCCTCAGGTGAAGCGGATACTTGCCACGCCGCGCAGGCGTTGGCGAGCCGAAGGAGGTCGGGCCGGCAATGCAGCGCGTCGGCGCATTGCCCGTCGACCCGGCCCAGAGATGTGATCAGGGTGTCGCTACGCGAAAAGACGCTCCACGGCTTCGAGCGCCATCACCAGGATGGTACCGGACATCATGCTCCAGAAGCCCGCCGTAACGGTGGCCAGCATGACGAACTCGAACCGCCGCCGTGCAATGCGATGGCCGCGCAGGGTGTTGCGCATGATGATGAAGGGCGCCGCGAACGCCAGGAACGGCACCGCCGCGAAGGTCTCCGGGCGGGCGCCGCCGTCGAGCAGGCGGAACGAGGCGGGCCGCTGGGTCAGGAGTTGATAGCCGGTCGATATCATGCCGGCGACTGCGAACCCCAGCGCCAGTGCCAGAAATGACTGGATGGATTCGGGAGACATCCTAACCTCGACCTAAGGCACAGAGCTTCCGACATCCATGCCCCATCGGGGCGCCCGCCGCCACGACTTCCTTAAGAAAAGGTAAACGCCCCTGGGATCGCGGCCTATCCCCACCCGCTCCTGCCTCGCGTGCATGGAACTTACCGGGGGCCGGACGCCTGCGGTCCGGCATCGGCAATCCCACCCCGTGGTTCGCGCGATATGGGATATTTGGCGATGATTCGCGCCCCTTGCTCCGGAGAAGATCATGGGATTGATGGCTCGGGAGCCGTTTCCATTGCGCCTGCGACGCGCCGGCGCGTGGACGCTGTTTGCCTTGCCGTTCGCCGGCGTCGCCGTGCTCGCGGTCGGTTCTATCGTCTATCTGCTACAGCCAGGCTGGTCCGACGCAGCGATGCCGGCCGATGCACCGCCGCTGCCGATCGTCGTTGCCGGCGTGGTCTTCAATGTTCCGCCCGCCGCGATCCGCATCCCACTGCAACGCCGCGCCGGGCCGCAGGAGCGCGTCGACCTTGCCTACCGCTGGCCTGACTTGACGCCGCCGGATTCCCATTCGGCCGATTTGTCAGCACGGCTATTCGTCACGATCGAGGTCCCCCAAACCTCGATGTCGCCCACGGAGCGCCTGAAATCGGTTTATCCGCGCTATATCGATACCCTGCCGGAGTCCGATCCCGCCGGTCTCACGATCGAGACATTTGCGGATGGCACTCCCTATCAGGGGGAGGACGTGATCTACGACCCCTCGGCTCCCGATCGCTTCCTGGTTCGTTGCAACCGCGCGCGGAACGATCTCACTTTGGCGATGTGTCTCTACGAGCGGCCGTTCGGCGATGCCGCGCTCACTTTCCGATTCCCGCGCGACTGGCTCGCCGACTGGCGCGCCGTGGTGTCCGGCATCGACCGTCTGGTCGAAGGATGGCGGCCGGTTGGAAGGTAGGCGAATTCGCGCGATGCGGCGTTGCGGTCGCGCCGGTGCGAACGGGCAACGGAGACCGTGGGACCAGCGCGGAATGTGATTGGCTGCCTCTACCACGCGTTGCGGTACGCTTGATCACGAAACGCTGTACTGGTCGACGCTCTAATGTATACTCCCCTATACTATAGTGTCTGACGACGCATTGCGTTGTCCATGGAGCGCCGGTGCAGGCGAACCCTGCGGGTACGCGTGCCGCCATGAAGCAGAGGAATGCATGCCGGGCGACCACGTGCTTGATGGGACGCATGACCAGCCAACTCCGAGTAGCAGCCCTTGCCACCGCCTTCGGCATCGCGGTTGCGAGCTTGATTCCCCAAATTCCGCAGGCGCTGCGCCATGCAATCGAACGGATCACCGGCTCAGAGTTCCCAGACGGTGGGGAGCAGCACCGGTCGAAAGCCGATCCCGACACAGAGGTGCGCGAGGATCAGCGCGCCACCGTCAAGCTGACCGACGATCAGATCGAGACGGCAGGCATCGAGCTTGCCGCCGTGCAGGATGGCACGCTCCTGCGTCGCATCATTGTGCCGGGCACGATCGTGCCGCATGCCGACCGCATCGCCCGGGTGTCGGTCAAGCTGTCCGCAACTGTTACGGAACTACGCAAGAAGCTCGGCGACGCTGTCGCTAAGGGCGAGGTCATCGCGGTGCTTGAGAGCCGGGAGGTCGCCAACGCCAAAAGCGAGTATCTTGCCGCCCGCCTCAACAACGATCTGCAAAGGAACCTGCACGAGCGCGACAAAATTCTGTGGGATCGCCACGTCATCGCCGAACAGATCGTGCTTCGATCACAGGGTGCCGCGGCACAGGCGAAGGTCAACCTGGACATCGCCCGGCAGAAGCTATTTGCACTAGGCGTTACGGAAGATGAACTCGCGGCCTTGCCGGACGAGCCGGAAACCAGCCTGCGCCGACAGGAAGTGCGCGCGCCGATAACGGGGCGCGTGGTAGATCGCAAGGTCGACCTCGGCGCGGCGGTCGGACGGGATAATTTGGAAACCGAACTTTTCACCGTGGCCGATCTCGACCGGGTTTGGGTCGAACTCGCCGTTAGTCCGACCGACCTTCCGACAGTGGCAGAGGGGCAGACCGTGTCGCTCGCCGCCCACGGGCTTTCAAAGCGCGCCGTCGGCAAGATCGTGTTTATCAGCCCGATACTCGATAAGGACACCCACTCGGCGCGCGTGGTCGCGGAGATCGCCAATCCTGACGGCAACTGGCGGCCGGGCTCGCTGGTCCACGCCACCGTCGCGATCGCGGAACGTCAGGTGGCGCTGGCTGTGCCGGCGAGCGCCGTCCAGACCATTGGCAAGACGCGCGTCGTGTTCGTGCGCACGCCTGATGGTTTCGAAAGGCGTTCGGTCACGCTCGGTGATGGCGACGAACGGCTGTTCGAGATTGCGTCCGGCGTTCGCGAGGGCGAGACAATCGCGGTCAGCAACACGTTCGCGCTCAAGGCGGAATTTCTGAAATCGCTTGCCGAAGATTGACGGCGCCATGATCGAACGCGTTCTCGCCTTCTCGATTCGCCGCCGCTGGTATGTGCTGCTGTTCACGATCGCTGCAGCTATCTCGGGCGCATGGGCGTTGACCGTGCTGCCTATCGACGCGGTTCCCGACATCACCAACGTCCAGGTGCAGGTCAACGCGTTTGCGCCGGCACTCTCTCCCCTTGAGATCGAAAAGCAGGTCACGTTTCCGATTGAGGTCGCGCTTGCAGGTACGCCGGGCCTTGAAAAGACATGGTCATTCTCGCGCAACGGCTTTGCGCAAGTCACGGCTGTGTTCACCGACAGGACCGATATCTACTTCGCCCGCCAACAGATAACCGAGCGGCTCACAGAGGCGAAGAACGCTCTGCCGCCCGGTGTGGATTTGAAGATGGGACCGATCTCGACCGGTCTCGGCGAGGTGTACTGGTGGTCCGTCGATTACGTCCCGCCTCCTCGGCATGCGGGCGAGGGTCGGGAGGGGGATAGTGCGGCCATTCGCGACGGCGAGCCTGGCTGGCAAAGCGATGGCTCCTATCTCACCCCAGAAGGGGAACGCCTTGCCGATGAATCGTCGCAGCTCGCCTATCTGCGCACCATTCAGGACTGGATCATAAGGCCACAGATCAAGACGGTGCGCGGTGTCGCCGGTGCCGATGCTATCGGCGGCTACGTCAAACAGTTCCGCGTCGAGCCGGACCTGGCAAAGCTCGTCGGTTATGGCCTATCCATTAGCCAGATCGTGAGCGCCATCGAGGCCAACAATGCAAGCCGCGGCGCCAATTACATCGAGCGCTTCGGCGAGAGCTACGTGGTGCGAACAACCGGTCGCGTCGAAAACCTCGCCGAGATACGAGATATCGTCGTCACCACAAGAGGGGATACTCCGGTCTACGTGAAAGACGTGGCCGAAGTGACCGCGGGGCGTGATCTGCGCTTGGGGACGGCGAGCATGAATGGGCGCGAGACGGTGCTTGGCACGGTTCTCATGTTGGTGGGCGGCAACAGCCGGACGGTTGCGGCGGACGTGGATGCAAAGATCAAGGAAATCAACCGGACGCTGCCACCGAGCATTCGCATTCAAACGGTCTTGAATCGCACCCAGCTCGTCGATGCCACTGTGAGGACCGTGGCAACCAACCTGTTGGAGGGCGCGTTCCTTGTGGTGCTGGTCCTGTTCCTGCTGCTCGGCAACTTCAGGGCGGCCGCGATCACCGCGCTGGTTATTCCGATCACCATGCTGGTGACCGCCATGGGGATGCTGCAGCTCAAGCTGAGCGCCAATCTGATGAGCCTCGGGGCACTCGACTTCGGCCTGATCGTGGACGGCGCGGTGATCATTGCGGAGAACAGTCTGCGACACCTGTCAGCACGCCAGCGCGAGCTCGGCCGCACCCTGCGGGATTACGAGCGTTACGATGCCGTCACGAGCGCGGCAAGCGAGGTGATCGGGCCAACGGTCTACGGTCAATTCATCATCGGGCTCGTCTACGTTCCCTTGCTCACATTCACAGGCGTCGAGGGCAAGACGTTTCAGCCGATGGCCTTGACGGTCATCATCGCGCTGGTGGCGGCCTTCGTGCTGTCGCTGACATTCGTGCCGGCGATGATCGCAATCTTCGCGACCGGAAAAGTGAACGAGCGGGACAATCGTTTCGTGCACGGCCTCAAGGCGCTGTATCGGCCCGTTCTTGCCGCCGCCATTCGCAGCCCGACGCCACTGATCGCGCTTGGTATCGTGCTGGTGATTGGCGCGGCATTGTTGTTCGGGTGGCTCGGACAGGAGTTTATCCCCAAGCTCGACGAGAAGAACATCGTTATGGAGGTGAAGCGCATTCCGAGCACGTCGCTTTCGCAATCACTGGCGATGCAATTCATCAATGAGAGGATGATCGGAAAATTTCCGCAAGTGGCTTTCGTGTTCTCCCGCGGCGGCACGCCGGACCTCGCCGCGGACCCGATGCCGCCGAGCGCCACCGACACTTACATCATCCTGAAACCGCGTGATGAGTGGCCCGACCCGGAATTGCCCAAGAACGACCTGATTCGCGACATCGGCGCCGAAGCAGCGAAGATTCCGGGCAACAAAATAGGCTTCTCTCAGCCGATCCAGATGCGTTTCAATGAGCTGATCGCGGGCGTGCGGGAAGATCTCGCGGTCAGCGTTTTCGGCGACGAGTTCGAGCCGATGCTGCGCGCCGCCAACCAGATCGGCGGGATCCTCGAAGGCGTTCGTGGCACCAGCGAAGTCAAAGTCGAAGACGTGACCGGGATGCCAGTCCTGGAAATCAGGATCGACAAGGCCGAAATCGCGCGCCATGGCCTGAGCCTGGCCGCCGTGCAGGATGTGATTGGCATTGCTGTCGGCGGGCGGTCCGCCGGTTTGGTGTTTGAAGGCGACCGCCGCTTCCAGATCGTGGTGAGGCTGTCCGACGTCGAACGTAACGATATTGAGGTTCTCAAGAACCTGCCGGTGCCGCTCCCCGGACCTTTGCCGCACGCCGGCGAGGGCGTTGCCGCGACACTTCCTCTGCGCGTGCTCGCCGACTTCAACCTTTCCGAGGGGCCAAACCAGGTGAGCCGCGAGAACGGCAAGCGACGCGTCGTCGTCACTGCAGATATCCGCGGCCGCGACATCGGCTCCGCGGTCGCCGAGGCGCAGGCCAAGATCGCCGAAAAGGTGACGCTGCCACCTGGCTACTTTTTAACCTGGGGCGGGCAGTTCGAGAACTTCACGGCGGCACGACACCGCCTCGCCATCGTGGTGCCGATCTGCTTTGCGTTGATATTTTTGTTGCTGGTGGCTGCGTTGGGATCATGGCGCGATGCACTCCTCGTGTTCACCGCCGTACCTCTTGCCCTTACCGGCGGAGTTGCGGCGCTGTGGCTGCGCGACATGACGTTCTCGATCTCGTCGGCGGTCGGATTCATCGCGCTCTCGGGGGTCGCCGTGCTCAACGGCCTCGTCATGCTCACCTTCATCCGGCAACTCGTCGAAGAGGGCGTGCCGCCGTACGAGGCCATTTATCGGGGAGCATTGACGCGCCTGCGTCCAGTCGTGATGACGGCACTCGTTGCCTCGCTCGGGTTCGTGCCGATGGCGATTGCGACCGGGACCGGGGCCGAGGTGCAGAAGCCGCTGGCGACCGTCGTGATCGGCGGCCTGATAACCGCGACCCTGCTGACGCTGCTGGTGCTGCCGGCGGTGTATGCGCGCTTTTCGGCGGCGAACGAGAAGCAAGATCGATTTTTAAGATCACTACCCACAGCCGCTGAGTGATAGAAGCTTAAACCGCAAACCACCGCGGGGCACTACCCCGGGCGAACAAACACCAAGCAGCAAGCAACTGGAGGACTACGAATGAGCAAGACCATGCGTTTTTCGTTTCTGGCGTCCGCAATGGTGTCGCTGTTTTGCATTTGCGGCAACGCACAAGCGCAACAGGTGCCGCAAGCGCCCAATATGAGCTTTTTCGTCACCAGTACTCCGATCGGAAAAGGCGGCGATCTTGGCGGCCTTGCGGGTGCGGACGCCCATTGCCAGCAACTGGCGGCCACGGCCGGGGCAGGCGGCAAGACTTGGCACGCCTATCTCAGCTCTGCGGAAACCCCGACCGCAAAGGGCATCAATGCGCGTGATCGCATCGGCAACGGTCCGTGGCAGAACGCAAAGGGCGTCGTCATCGCCCAGAATGTCGATGATCTCCACAGCGCCAACAACAAGATCAGCCGCGAGACCGCACTTACCGAACGAGGCACCGTCGTCGCGGGCGTAGGATACACCCCGGTTTGGCACGATGCTCTGACGGGCTCCGATCGCGATGGGCGTGCGTTCCCCGGCAATATGAACATGACCTGCAATAACTGGTCGAGCAGCGAATTCGGCAAAGCGATGCTCGGTCATATCGACCGGACGGGCCTCGCCGACAACGAATTCGCGCGCTCGTGGAATTCCACACATCAATCGCGTGGCTGCAGCCAGGCCGACCTCATCGCCACGGGCGGCAACGGGCTGTTTTACTGCTTCGCGCAGTAGCGGAATCGATTATCGCACGACAATCTCCTGGGCCGTGGCCGGGGCTTGTCCCGGCCACATCGATTATTCCGGCTCCGTGCATTCAATTTCCGCGGCCGCCGGGGCAAGCCCGGCGACGACGCGGCTGCGATTCAAAGCAACCGAAGTCCGCTCTACCGCAGCGCCCGCGGCTTGCTAGGCCAGCGCGTATTTGGCGGCGGCGAAGTTTGGGACTTCACAATATCGGCCAATTTGGTAGTCTTTACGACTCGTAAGGCAGGTTTTTCTGCGAATGGGTTGGTTCCGAACAAATCGGGGCATGGTTGCGTGGCTGGCGTTTTTTGCGCTGGCTTGCCAGCTTTTGCTTTCGTTCGGCCACGTGCATATCCCAAAGTTCGGCGGCGCTTCGGCCGCATGGGCCGCCACTGAGACCGGCGACGCCTCGGCTGATGCTGCGCCACCGCCAGCGCAAAAGAATCCGGCCGGTCTTGCGGGCGATTTCTGCGCGATTTGCGCGAACATCAGCCTTGCGGGCACGCTCATTCTGCCGATTCTCGCGATCATTCTGGCGCCACGTCTATTCACCGAAGTATTGCCATGGCCATTGGCGGCCAGCGCGCCCTCCTCTCTCGACCACCTCCCGCTTAACGCCCGCGGGCCTCCCCACGCCTGACATACCGGCCTGAGCCGGTCGCCCCGCTCCCATTCTGCTTGCGGGGATTCACCGTGCTTACGGCCTGGGCGCGATCGCAACGCGCATGGGCGCGACCTCGATCGTGCGGATCAAGTCATCGGGTCGTATCCGCTTCCGAGATGGGGGACTTAATGTTCGTCAGGTCAGTCCGAAACGAGTTGCTGCTTGGCAGTTCAGTCGTTGCAATCTTTGCTGCGGTCAGCGCCGCGTCAGCGCAGCAGGCCGCGCCGCCGTCGCCAAGCGCCGGCCAGCCGTCGCCGACGGTTGTGCCTCCGAGCGCCACACAAATCCCGCAGATCAACGTAACAGCGCCGAGACAGGCGCCGCGGCGAACTGCAGCGCGGCCCGCGCCGCGCCCCGCCGCGGTGACGGCGGCCCCGCCACCGCCAACTCCCGAGCAGGTCCAGCTGCAGGCCAACCAGGAGGTGGTCCGGCAGAGCCAGACCCTCGATCAGCGCCGCGACGACATGATCATGACGAAGGCTGGCACCAGCAACTACCAGTTGAACGCGGGCGATATCCAACAAATCCCGCAGGCCAACGCCATCCAGTTGAGCGACCTGATCCTGCAGTTTCCAGGCGTAACCCAGGACTCCACAAGTTCGGGCGACTTCCACATCCGCAACGAGCATGGCAACGTTCAATATCGCATCAACGGAATTCTGCTGCCCGACGGGGTGTCCGGTTTCTCGCAGATTCTCGAGAGCTCCTTCATTGGCAGCATGCGGCTGATCACCGGCGCACTCCCGGCCCAATACGGCCTGCGTACCGCCGGCATTATCGATATCACCTCCAAAAGTGGATCGGCGCTGGCAGGCGGGGAGGTTGGCGTGTACGGCGGCAGCCGGCAAACCATATCGCCCTACTTTGAATATGGCGGCGTAACTGGCAAGACCGAATATTACGCCGCCGGCCGCTATCTCAGCACCGGCTTGGGCCTGGAAAGTCCGACCCCGGCACTCAATGCCATTCACGATAATTCGCAGCAGGGCCGGTTTTTCGGCTATACATCGACGCTGCTCGATCCATCGACCCGGCTGACGACCCTCGTGGGTCTGGGCGAGACCAGGTACCAAATTCCCAACAATCCGGGACAGCCGGTGAATGCCGGAGGGTTCAACGGCCCGGGCGGAGGGCCGTTCACGGCCTGGGGCTTCAGCAATTTCGATTCGGCCAACATCAATCAGAGGCAGTATGAACGAAACGCCTACGGGGTCCTTGCCTGGCAGCGGTCCGTCGAGAACATCGACGTGCAGCTCGCCTACTATTCCCGCTACAGCGATCTTCACTTCGTGCCCGACCCGGTCGGCGACATGCTCTTCAACAACATTTCGTCCGACGTCTTCCGCAGCTCATTCCTCAACGGCATTTCCGGCGACGGCGCATACCGCTTGAGCGACGCGCATACCATTCGCGCCGGCTTCTACGCCCAAGGCGAGCAGACCCGGATCAAGAACATTAACACGGTCGAAGCACTCGACCCGAACGATCCGACCGGCATGACGGCCCTGGAACCGCCGTTCAACATAGCCGACGGCAGCAACCTGTTCGGCTGGCAGGTCGGCGCATACGTCCAGGACGAATGGCGGCTGACCGACAAACTCACCTTCAATTACGGCGTGCGCTTCGACCAGATGTTCCAGTATGTCGATGCGAACCAGTTCAGTCCGCGTGCCAGCTTCACCTACAGGCCGTGGTGGGCGACGACATTCCATATCGGCTACATGCGGACTTTCCAGCCTCCGCCCCAAGTGCTCGCCCGGGTATTCCAGGCTCAACTCTTTGACGGCACCACGGCTGCCGCCACGTCGCAGAATGTGGGTGCGATCCAGCCCGAGCGGGCGGACATCGTCGACGCGGGGTTCATTCAGCAACTGCTGCCGCAATGTCCAACGGCAGGCAGCCCAACGCCCACCAAAGCGCCTCCTCCCGCGGCGAACTGTCCGAGCCTCGAGGTTGGCGCCAACATCTATTACAAGCGCGCCAAGGACCTGCTTGACGACGGGCAGTTCGGCCAGGCTTACGTGCTCACGGCGTTCAACTACGAAAAGGCGGAGAACTACGGCCTCGAACTGATGGCGAGGTACAGGTTCGGAAACTTCGCCTTCGACACGAATTGGGCGTTTGCGCGTCAGCACGCAAACACGATCGCGTCGAACCAAAGCCTGTTCGCCCCGGACGAGCTGGCTTACATCGCGACCCATTGGATCAACACGGACCACGAGCAGTACATCACGGGCTCGGGCAGGATTTCGTACCGATGGACCGACACGCATACGTGGTGGGACGGCACCGTTGCCAGCGCGACTATGATCTACGGCAGCGGCCTGCGATCAGGCTTTGCCAACACGGATCATCTGCCGGCCTACGGGCAGGTCAATCTCGGCCTGTCGCATGAGTTTGCCGGCGTGGGTTGGAACGGACAGCCCGTCACGGTTCGATTCGATGTCGTGAACCTGTTCGATACCGTTTACGAAATTCGCGACGGCACCGGCATCGGTGTGTTCGCATCGCAATTCGGCCCGCGGCGCGGATACTACATGGGCATATCGCAGAAGCTCGGCGCGCCCGACGCCGTGGCCCCGGCTTACGCCGCCGACTTTCCGACCAAAGCCGCGCCCACGCCTGCATACCGCTGGGCAGGCCCCTATATCGGCGCGAACTTCGGTGGCGTGATTGGCTTTGAGGACGTGACTACCCCGATCGGCGCTTCGGCGACTGATTCAAGCGGCGTGCTCGGTGGTCTCCAATTCGGCTACAACTATCGATTGGCGCCGTCGTGGCTGGTCGGCATCGAGGGCGAACTCGACTGGACGTCGGCCCAGGGCAAGACCAACTTCATCGATCCGGCGGCGGCCCTCTCTGTCACCAGCGACCACAACTGGTATGACACCTTGAGCGGCCGGGTCGGCTATGTGATGGGCCCCCTGCTGGTGTACGCAAAGGGCGGCGCCGCCTGGATGAATGCCGATTACCGTCTCGACGTGAACAGCGGATTGAGCGGCTTCAGTCTCCTCAACACCACCCGAACCGGATGGAACGTCGGCGCCGGCCTGGAATACATGCTGGGGTCACAATGGTCGGCCAAGCTCGAGTACGATTATCTCGATTTTGGCAGCACAAACGTGAGCCTCGCTAATCCATTCGGCAATGGCGTGACCGTGAAGACCGCGGTCAACGAACTGAAGGCCGGCGTGAACTACCACTGGGGCGGCATATAGACGAGGAGCTTTAAGGAGCGGCGGTCGTCATTTCCGCCGCAAACACCTGCGATGAACTGAATATCCGGCGCGGTTCTGCTTCATCTCGAATCGATCCGCAGCCGGGTTTTGGCGTTACGTTTCGGTACTACAGAGCAGCAAGTCTCCAATGCATTGGGGGTGGATTGGAAACATTTGCGAATACCCGGTGCAAAGGTGAGTGGCATGCCATTAAAATCGGTATCAAAATCAGTTAAGCCCGCCCTGCGGGAACGGCCCACGGGGGAATCGATCCCGCATATACTCCGCGCCGGTCTTCTGGCTTTGGTGGTCGTATCCGGGTCGATCGCAGCGCACGGCCAGCCGGCGCCTCAGGGTGCCCCGCAGCCGCAAGACAGTGTACCGACCGCAACATCTCCAGCTGCAACACCCACGGCTCCGTCTGAAGCAACGCCTCAGCCTGCTGTGCCGATCGCCGCCGGTGCGCCATCAGTTGCTCCAGGACAACCCGAAGCGCCCCAGCCTGTTTCCGATGCTCCGGCCGCTCCAGGGCCGGCCGCAGGGACGCAGCCTGGCGCGGAGCCGGCAGGTTTCGGCGTGCTGCCCAAGGATCTGACGCCCTGGGGCATGTTCATGTCGGCCGACATCGTCGTGAAGGCGGTGATGCTTGGCCTGCTATTCGCATCCGTGCTGACCTGGACGATCTGGCTCGCCAAGACTCTGGAGCTTTTCGGCGTCAGGCGACGGCTCAGGCGTGCGCAACGTTCGCTCGGCGCGGCCCGCACGCTCGCCGACGCGGCAACGGCTGCGGGCAGAGCAAGCCCCCACGTCGCCCTTCTGATCGACGCCGCAGAGACCGAACTCAGCCGGTCGACCGATCACCGCGATATCGAGGGCATCAAGGAGCGTATCACGGCGCGGTTCGAGCGCATCGAGGCCGCGGTCGGCCGCAAGATGATGCGCGCGACCGGGATCCTCGCCACGATCGGGGCGACGGCGCCGTTCGTCGGCTTGTTCGGCACGGTGTGGGGCATCATGAACAGCTTCATCGGCATCTCGAAGCTGCACACGACCAACCTTGCCGTGGTGGCGCCCGGCATCGCGGAGGCGCTGCTCGCCACGGCGTTCGGACTTGCGGCCGCGATTCCGGCGGTGGTGATCTACAACATGTTTGCCCGCTCGATCGCCCACTACCGGGCGCTCTATGCGGACGCCAGCGTCGAGATCCTCACCCTGGTGAGCCGCGATCTCAGCCAGCCGCCCGCCAGCCGCATCGACACCTTCGATCCGCGGCGGCGTCCGGCCGCGGTGCCAATGGCGGAGTAGCGCAATGGCCGTCCGCCTCGACCATGGCGAAGATACTGCCGACGTCGTCCACGAGATCAACGTGACGCCGTTTATCGACGTCGTTCTGGTTCTGCTCATTATTTTCATGATCGCCGCGCCGCTTGCGACCGTCGATGTTGCTGTGGATCTTCCGTCCTCCAACATCGAGCGGCAGCCGCGCCCGGACCAGCCGATCTTTCTCACCATCAAGTCCGATCTGACATTGTGGCTGGGCGATGCCCCGGTATCGAGCATCGGTCTGCAGGCCGCGCTCGACGGAATATCAAAGGGTGACCGGACCCAGCGCGTGTTCCTGCGGGCCGACAAGTCTGTGCCCTACGGGGACCTGATGCAGAAAATGAATCTGTTGCGCACCGCTGGTTACACGAAAGTCGCCCTTGTCGGCCTCGAATTGGAGCCATCGCGTTGAGCGCCGTTGCGGAAACGATCTCGGATCGGCGCTCAGATTTCGCGCGCTGGGCGATTTGCTTCGCTGTCGTGGTGGCAGCCCATGGCATGGTCGCAATGTTGCTCCTGAATAACTCGACGGAAGCGTCAGATTTTGGTGTCGACGCGCCGGTTGTGATGCTGGACCTTCCTGAATCGTTTGCCACAGCCCCGAGCCCGGCGATGGATTTGCCGCCCGGACCTCTGGAAGAAGAACAGACCGACCCGACGCCGCCTCAAAAGGAGGAGACGAAGCCTCCCGAGCCTGAAGCCGAGCTGTCCCTGCCGATGCCGGAGCCGCCGAAGCCGGAACCGCCCGTGGAGCAGAAGCAGGCGACTGCTCCGCCGCAGGCCAACGCGCCGCGAGCAATCGCGCGTTGGGAAAGCACGCTTGCCGCACATCTTGAACGCTTCAAGCGTTATCCGGCGAAAGCGCGCTCGCGGGGCGAACAGGGCACCGCCAAGGTGGCGTTCACGATCGATCACGAGGGCCACCTGCTGAGCAGCCATATCGTGCAAAGCTCCGGGTCGCCGGAGCTCGACCAGGAAACGCTCGCCATGCTGGCGCGTGCCCAGCCCATGCCAAAGCCGCCCGAAAACGTTTTCGACGGCGAATTGTCTTTTGTCGTGCCGATACGCTTCAACATCAGGTGACGCGAAATGCCGCGCTCCTTGGAGTGGTTCAGGTCAAACGGCGGAAAAATCGCCTGGGTGGCGTTTTTCGCCTTGGCCTGCCACTTCGCGCTGACCTTCGGTCACGTCCATTTCGCGAATGCCGGCATCGTTTCCACCGCCTCGGTGGGTTCGGTCGACGCCTCCACGCAACCGGGCGGTACGCCGCCCCCGTCCACCGGTCAGCTGCCGCGTGAGCTTGCGCGCGATTTTTGCGCGGTCTGCAGCAACGTCACCCTTGCCAGCACCCTGGTCCTGCCGGTCTCGCCTGCCGCTGGCCCACCGGTTTTCGCGACCCGTGATTTGCGCCGGCCAGAGGCGGTGGTTGAGCCTGCCTCTCGCGACCACTTTCATTTCAGCGCCCGCGGTCCTCCTTACGCCTGACCTGGCGATCTGAGCGGCTGCATCGTCGAGGCGGTCTTCAGCCGTTCACGTCGCCAGTGCGCCAGGCGTTTGGCGCCCTGCCAACGCCCAGCCTCCGGGTTCGCGCGTGAGCAACGCGCGCCCTTGCGATGACGCAGCTGATCTAAACCGGGCGCCGTTTCCGATGAGGGGGATCATCCTGTTCGCCGCGGGTCTCGGCATCGTCTTTCTGGCAAGCGCCGTTCAAACCTTTGGTAAGAATTGGCTGGGGCAAGTCTGTCCTTATCCGGGGCCATGCTTCCACCCCGAATGGCTTACCATCGGCGTGGCCCTGTCGGCCGCCGCCTACGTCGCTTGGAAGCTCCACCGGAGCCGTCGTTGAGGGCTGATTCCGACCGCTTTGAAGCCGTCGCCGGGCTTATCCCTCGACCCCGATTTTTGAGGCGCAGGGCTCCCACGATGGGGGTGGACAACGACCCAAGAGGGATGGCGCGTGTTTCAACGTACGCTTCAAAAAAACCGAACGCGGAATATAATGACGGTAACAAAATGAGAAGAAAATCAGCGGCAAAGCACGCCGGAGGAAATGCCAATGGCGAATAATGCAAACGGTGCGGCGCGGCGCCGCCGCCGGCTCGTCGCGATCGGTGTCGCCTTCGTCGTTCTCGCGAGTGCCGGATGGTATTGGTACCGTGGTTCGGCTTCCGAGCCTGTGCGCGTAGCGGCACCAGGCAGCCGGCCGCCGGTGCCGGTCAGCATCGCACTCGCGGCCCGGCAGGATGTGCCGATTTATGCCACCGGCCTTGGCACCGTCCAGGCCTCGTTCACCATCGCGATCCATTCCCAGGTCGACGGCATCATGCAGGACGTGCTGTTCACCGAGGGCCAGCATGTGAAGAAGGGCGACGTGGTGGCGCGGATCGAGCCGCGCCTGTTCCAGGCCGCACTCGACCAGGCCAAGGCAAAGAAGTCTCAGGACGTGGCGACGCTGGGGGCTGCCGAGAAGGATCTCGAGCGCTCCAAAACCCTGGTGGTGCGAAGCGTCACGACTCAGCAGACCGTTGACCAGCAGCAGGCCAGAGTCGATCAGCTTAAGGCGTCGATCGAGGCGGACGACGCCGCGATCGAAACCGCACAGGCTCAGCTCGATTTCACTACCATCAGGGCGCCGAGCGACGGGCGGATCGGGGTTCGCCTCGTCGACCCCGGCAATCTCGTGCATGCCAATGATGCGCGGCCGATTGCGAACCTCGTTCTCACGCAGCCATCCGCCGTGCTGTTCACGTTGCCGATGCAGGTGCTCGACGACCTGCGCGACGCCATGGCGCGCGGCCCGGTCGAAGTGACCGCATTTGACCAGAACAATCGGCGGCTCCTGAGCACCGGGAAGCTTTTGCTCATCGACAACGCGATCGACCAGGCAACCGCCACCATTCGCCTCAAGGCGATGTTCGACAATGCGGATGAGCGGCTGTGGCCCGGCGAGTTCGTCAACGCCAGGGTGCTGTTGGAGACACGCCGCAACGTCATCGCGGTGCCGACCACTGTGGTGCAGCGCGGCCCGCAAGGGCTGTTCGCCTGGATCGTCAACGCGGACAGCCTTGTCGAGCCGCGGCCGATCCAACTCGGCCCGGCATCCGGCGATCTCACGGTGATCAACACCGGACTCGCCGAAGGTGATCGCGTCGTGACCGATGGCCAGTACAAGCTTCAGCTCAACACACGGGTGAGGATCACGTCCTCGACGGTCGCCTCAAATACACCGAGCTCAACATCATCGACTGGGGCGACGCCATGAACCTGTCGGAACCCTTCATCCGGCGACCAGTCGCGACCTCGCTGATCATGTCGGCGCTCGCCCTGTTGGGAATCGTGGCGTTTCCGTTCCTGCCGATCGCACCGTTGCCGCAGGTGGACTTCCCGACCATTCAGGTCACCGCTACGCTGTCCGGCGCGAGCGCCGAAACCATGGCGTCCTCCGTCGCGGCACCGCTGGAACGGCAGTTCGGCCAGATTGCCGGCGTGACCCAGTTGACATCGTTGAGCTCGCTCGGCGTGAGCCAAGTCGTCATCCAGTTCGACCTCAACCGCAACATCGATCTCGCGGCACAGGACGTCCAGGCGGCGATCACGGCGGCAAGCAAATTCCTGCCGCAGGCGATGACCTATCCGCCGATCTACCGCAAGGTCAATCCCGCGGATGCGCCGATCATGATGCTGTGGGCGCATTCCGACACGCTGCCGCTCACGACCGTCCACGACTATCTCGACAATGTCTTCATCCAGGCGTTGTCACAGGTGGCCGGTGTCGCCCAGGCGTCGATCATCGGCGACCAGAAGCCATCGATCCGCGTGCAGGTCGATCCGGCGAAGCTGGCTTCGATCGGGCTCACGCTGGAGGAAGTTCGCGACAGCCTCGTCAAAGCTACAACCAATGCCGCCAAGGGCACGATCTTCACCCCCAAAGTCGGCTACACGATCGCGACCAATGACCAGCTCACCCAGGCGGAAGCGTTCAACAACGTCATCCTTGCCTACCGCGACGGCGCGGCGCTGCGGGTGCGCGATGTCGGCGAAGCCGTCGTCGAGGCCACCAGCCGCTACGTCGCCGGATATCCCAACAACAAGCCGGGCATGCTGTTGAGCATCAAGAAGCTACCCGGCGCCAACGTCATCGAGACCGTTGAACGCATCAAGGAGCAACTGCCGAAGCTCGCGGCAAACATTCCGGCCGCCATGAAAGTCGAGACCTTGCTCGACCGCACCGTGACGATCCGCGCCTCGGTCCATGACGTCGAATTTACCTTGGTGCTGACCATCGCGCTCGTCGTGATGGTGGTACTCCTGTTCCTGCGCGACTTCTGGGCGACGTTCATCCCGGGAATCACGGTGCCGCTGGCGCTGCTCGGTTCGTTTGCGGCGATGTTCATGCTCAATTTCAGTCTCGACAATATCTCGCTGATGGGCCTGACCATCGCGATCGGCTTCGTGGTCGACGATGCCATCGTGGTGGTCGAGAACATTTACCGGCACGTCGAGAACGGCGTCCCGCCCTTCGAAGCGGCGCTCAAAGGCTCGCGCGAGATCGCGTTCACGGTGCTGTCGATCAGTTTTTCGCTGGTCGCAGTCTTCATCCCGTTGCTGCTCATGGGCGGAATCATGGGCCGTGTGTTTCGCGAGTTCGCCCTCACGGTCACCGCCTCGATTGCGGTATCGGCGGTGGTCTCGCTGACGCTCGCGCCGATGCTGTGCTCACGCTTCATGCGCCCGCAGACGCACCAGCACGGCCGCCTCTGCGGGTTCATCGAGGCGGGTTTCACGGCCATGCTGTCGTTCTACCGGCGCACGCTCGACATCGTGCTGCGTCACCAGGCGATCGTGCTCTGCGTGTTCTTCACCACCATGGCGCTCACGGTCGTGATGGAGATCCAGGCCCCCAAGGGCTTCTTCCCGAGCCAGGATACCGGCCTGATTTCGGGCGTTTCGGAGGCCTCGCAAGAGGTTTCGCCCTACGAGATGATGCGGCTCCAGCAGGAGCTCGGCGCCATCATACTGCGCGATCCCGACGTCCAGGGCATGGGGTCGCAGACGGGCAGCACCGACAGCCCCAACCCCGCCAACACCGGCGGCTTTACGATTGTGCTCAAGCCGCGCGATCAGCGTACTGCGACGGCCAGACAGATCATTGACCGGCTGCGTCCACAGTTCGCTCAGGTCCCCGGTGCCAACGTGTTCCTCACCGCGACGCAGGACATCAATGTGGGCGCCCGGATCGGTCGGGGCAGCTACCAGTACACGCTGCAGGATCCGGACGTGGGCGAGCTGGTCGAGTGGTCGCAGAAGATGCTGCAGAAGCTCCGCACACTCCCGCAACTCGCCGATGCGACGAGCGATCTTTTGGCGAACGCACCGCAGCTCAAGATCACCATCAACCGCGACCAGGCCGCCCGCTTCGGCATTTCGCCGCAGTTGATCGACGACACGCTCAACGACGCCTACGGACAGCGCCAGATCACGCAATACTACACTCAGCTCAACACCTATTTCGTGATCCTCGAAATTCTGCCCGAACTGCAGAAAAGCCTCGCATCGCTCGACCGGCTTTATGTGAAATCGCCGCTTACGGGCGGCATTGTTCCGCTATCAACCTTCGTGGACTTCGATTCGAGCCGTGCCGGGCCGCTCCAGGTCACCCATCAATCGCAGTTCCCATCGGTCACGCTGACGTTCAACCTGCGCCCCGGCATCGCACTCGGCGAGGCCGTGGACGCCATCACGGCCGCGGCCGCCGAACTCGGCATGCCGCCGCAAGTGATTTCCTCATTCCAGGGCGACGCTCAGGCCTTCCAGGCCTCGCTGTCGAGCATGCCGGTGCTGGTTTTGGCATCGCTCGTGGTCGTCTACATTATCCTCGGCATTCTCTACGAGAGCTTCATCCACCCGCTGACCATTCTCTCAACGCTCCCGTCGGCCGGCATCGGCGCCCTGTTGGCGCTGCGCTTGGGGCAGATGGACCTGTCGGTCATCGGAATCATCGGAATTATCCTGCTGATCGGGATCGTGAAGAAGAACGGCATCATGCTGGTCGACTTTGCGATCTCGGCCGAGCATGAGCGACACATGCCGCCGGTTGCCGCGATCCGCGAGGCGTGTCTGTTGCGCTTCCGCCCCATCATGATGACGACCGCCGCGGCTTTGCTTGCCGGCGTGCCGCTCGCGCTTGGTAACGGCACCGGCTCGGAACTGCGGCAGCCGCTCGGCTACGCCATGGTGGGTGGGCTCGCGCTCAGCCAGCTGCTCACGCTGTACACGACGCCGGTGGTCTACCTCTATCTGGATCGCCTGCAGAACTGGCTGCAGGGCGAAACCGTGCAGCGCACCGAAGCAGACATCCGAGTCGCCGCGGCGGAGTGACTCGTAGGGTGGGCAACGCGCCGCGCTGGGTCCGCCCGTCCGCCCCCGAGCTTGGCCGCCGTGTTGCCCACGAGGTCCTATCTCTCCGGACGCGGTGGACAGCGCGGGCAAAATCGCCCCGCATGCCGACGACGTCGGCTGCTCCGACATGAGCGATTTTGCCCACCTGCACGTGCGACTGTATGAGAGTTGCAGCGCGCCGAACGGCCGTCAGCGCCATCGGCCGGAGTGATTGCGAAACATCACTCCAGATCAGCCGCGAGGATCGCCATCTGGAAATTGTAGCTGCGCTCGTCATCTTCATCGTCGACGAACAGCACACCGATAAACTCCTCGCCGACATAGACTTCG
>Ga0070734_10002353_pt1 | contig 23251 bp, 16 predicted proteins | sample Coa_R1_8_FD_66444 | JGI IMG/M metagenome (GOLD analysis project Ga0070734, IMG submission 66444) | Surface soil microbial communities from Centralia Pennsylvania, which are recovering from an underground coalmine fire - Coalmine... | ecosystem: Environmental > Terrestrial > Soil > Unclassified ...
AACGTATTATATCTCCATGAGCCGAGAATCTCCGACCCTCGTGTCCGTCGTCTTGAATGGCGAAGGCTTTACGCTGGACGATGCGGAGCACGTTTTGACCGGCCAGGTGGAACGCCTCGTTTTGGCTCCGGCTGCCCGGAAGCGTGTGGAACGAGCGCGGCGCTGTCTGGAGGACCTGATGGCGACCGGGGCCACGATTTACGGCGTGAACACCGGGTTCGGCAAGCTGGCGAGCCAGCGGATCGGGGCCGATGAAGTGCTCATGCTGCAAGAAAACCTGCTCCGCAGCCACGCGGTCGGCGTTGGATCGCTCTTCAGTATCGGCGTGAGCAGGCTGATCCTGGCGTTGCGCATCCAGGCCCTGACCAAGGGGTATTCGGGAGTAACGCCGGCCCTCGTCGAAATGCTCATTGAAATGTTCAACCGCGGTGTAGTGCCGGCCATACCGGAACAGGGGAGCGTCGGTGCCAGCGGTGATCTAGCTCCCTTGGCCCATCTGGCCCTCGTCGTCATGGGTGAGGGGCACGCCTTCGTTACCAAGACAGGTTCGGCCGATCCGGTGCAGCCAACGGCAAAGGTCCGGCGGCGATTGCTCAGCGGCCGGGCCGCCCTGAAGCGCGTCCGTCTGGAGCCGCATCGGCCCCAGGCCAAGGAAGGACTGTCGCTTATCAATGGTACCCAGGTGAGCACGGCCATCCTGGCGGAAGCATTGGTGCGTACCCGCCGTCTGGCCAAGGTGGCGGATATCGCTGGGGCCATGACCGTGGAGGCAACCAAGAGCTCGCTCCGGCCCTTTGATCCCCGCATTCAAGCGATCCGGCCGCACCCTGGTCAGATCGCCAGCGCGGCCAACCTGCGCGGGCTCTTGGCGGGGAGTGCAATCATGCCTTCTCACGCAGATTGTGCCAAGGTCCAGGACGCCTACAGCATCCGCTGCATGCCGCAAGTACATGGTACGCTGCGCGACGCCATCACCCAGGTCACACGCATCGTGGAATGCGAGATGAACGCCGCCACGGACAATCCGCTGGTATTTGTCGATACGGGCGAAATTCTGTCGGGAGGTAACTTCCACGCTCAACCGATTGCTTTGGCCGCCGATCACTTGGCCGCAGCCGTGGCGGATTTGAGCAGCATCAGCGAACGGCGGGTAGAGAACTTGGTGAACCCCGATCTGAGCGGCTTGCCCGGTTTTCTGACCCCGCATGCGGGGCTGAACTCGGGAATGATGCTGGTGCAAGTGCTGGCGGCGGCGCTCGTCTCCGAAAACAAGGCCGCCGCATTTCCTGCGAGCGTCGATTCCATTCCCACTTCCGCCAACCGGGAAGACCACGTCTCGATGAGCACTACCGCCGCCCGCAAGTGTCGAACCATCGTGATCAATGCCGAGCGCGTACTGGCTTGTGAGCTGCTCTGTGCTGCCCAGGGGCTGGAGTTCCTCAAGCCGCTGCGGCCGGGCAAGGGAGCCGAAGCGGCTTACCAACGTATCCGCGAGCATGTGCGGCCTTTGGGACGCGACCGAACCTTGCATCGGGATCTGGAAGCGGTCGAGCGGTTGATCGGCTCGGGCAGCTTACTGAAGGCCGTCGAGGCACAGTGTAGGGAGTTACAATGACTAGCGATTCTTGATGCTGACCGAGGTCGGCGTTTCATTTACACTGCGCACAGGCTTGCGCTGCCCGGATCGGGGAATGGTTGGTCCTGCCGACGCAAACAGCCTCCACCGCGTGAGCAGTTCTGCCAACGGGAACGCCAGCGTTACGCCATCAGCGCAGAACCCATTCCACCACTTCTGCCGGGGAAGCCTTCTGCGAAGCCCTTCGCAGGGCGCTGTCGCCGTTCGGTCCATAAGCTGCCTGTAGCCACTGCTCTGTGCCCGTTCCCTGGTGATTGTGCACAAACAACGGATGCGGAGCACAGAGGGCTGCGAAGGCCGGCAAGCCACCGTATTTCACCCCCCCCGGCAGCATCATTTCATCATCGACCGAGGCGACCTTGTCGAAGCGGAATTGATGGCAATCGGCGGCTGTCCGCTCCACTGCATCCCCACACAGCGCCCGAGCCAACACCACCCAGGGACCGGCTGCTTCGAGGCCGATCAAATCGACCTTCTTTGTGCCTTGTAGCCCCTTGGCATAGGCAATGACCGTGAGGATATCGTGCACTCGATTGGCCAGGAGCGGACGGTTGTACCCGAAGGTGAAACCGGCGTATTTCGCGTCGACGGGAGGTGCCTTCGCACCCTGGAATTCCCCGGTCAGGAAAACGTCCACGGCCAAGATGGCCGCGTGCTTGGCGAGGATTTGCTTCGCTGCCGGGACCAACTGGCCCCCATCTAGCAGACTGGATTTGCCGGCCGAGTGGATCCAGACCACCACGGTGCCATCGAAGCTCGGTCCACGCAACAAAACGGCGGGAAGCTGTTCTCCTTCGCCCTTGCGGCCCAGTAGCAACTTTTGGAAGCGCACACCGTCTTGTTCCGCGGGCCGGTTCACGTCCTGCACTTGCACGTCGCCGAACGCGGGCATCTGGTCCCCAACCATCACGCGCAGGGCTGTGCCGACGATGTGGCGAAAGTCCTTCTGACTCGATACATCCTTCGGCAACAGCGCAGCAATTTGGCCGTCCGATGCCTCGGACATGGTTTTGCGCAGCGTGGCCGCATCGCTGACATCGGCCGGCCGCGGATCCTGCTCATCATATACGGACAGTTGTCGCGGCGGCACAGGGACAAAGGGCCTTTCCACTACCGGTTCGGGCTGGCCCAGCTGGAGATATTTGTTGAACCAGTTGTACATCAATTCGCGACTAACCTGGTTGTAGTTGTGCTTGAATTGCGGAAAGCAGCGTGCCAGCACGTGTTCCTCGGCATCGTAGAGGCGATAGGTTGCTTTCAGCTCCGGCAATCCTTTCCGCTCAATGTCAATCGTCCAATCGTCGGCCCCGCTCATGGCTAACGGTTTGGGAGCAAAGAGGGCGGCCAGCTCGATATTCCCGGTGCCGCGCCGCAGATACGAACAATTTTCACAGACACAGCCGCCCTGCATGGCGGTGCTGACCATCACCGCCGGGAAAGCCACGGTGGGCCGGTCATCGACGGCGCACAGAATGAAGGTCTGGGTGCCGCCGCCGCTGGCGCCGGTGACTCCAATCCGGTGAGAATCCACATCCGGCAAGCTCAACAGGAAATCGAGCGCCCGGATGCTGTTGTAGGTTTGCAAGCCCATGAAACTTTGCAAGCGCAATTCAGCCTGGGCATCGGTGAACCCTTCGCGGTGTTTGATCGGCTGGCTGTCGGCCATACCTACCATATCGTAGTGAAACACCACGCAGCCCATCCGGGCTAACTGGGCACACCGAGCTTGGAGCGGATAACGAGCCCCTTCCATCGTCTTTTCCGCTCCCTGGGCGATCTGCTGCTGTCCAGCCTTTTCCCCCGCATCGTAAAATCGGCCATTCGCCCAGTGGCCGTGGGGACAGAGGACGCCCGGATGCTTGCCGTCCGCCGGCACGTGACCGCCCTTGGGACGGTACAGATTGCCGGATACGTAATGCCCGGGGTAGCTGGCAAAAAAGACCTTCTCGATCGTGTAATCGTCCCGGGCGATCTTGCCATGAATAACGGGATGCAGCGCGGCTTTCTCCGGCATCGGCCACAAGCCCGTGGCCACCAAGACCTGGTTACGAAGCTCGGTCCGACGGGCTTCCCAGCTGCCCCGATCGGGACTCGGTGTCATGGGGAAGTAGCCGTCCAAGGTCTTGGGTTTGCCAAGGCGGCGGTCTTGGGGAAGTTGGCCGGGTTCCAGGACGCGGGTCGGGTCCAAATCTGCCGCATGGACCGGGAACGCGACCACAAGGAGGAGTCCACTGAGAATCTGAGCCGCTCGGTTCATATGATGATTCCTTACCAGGGCCAATGGGCATGCCGATGTTGAACCAGCGTAAACCTGCGCGGCTGCGGCGTCAACCTGCATTCGCTCCGGGGGCGACTCCCCCGAGAAAGGTTGCCAACGATGAAAACCCTGTGCGGTAGTGGAGGAATCCTCCTGTCCGTGTCGGTCCTACTTCTCGCCGGCGCCGAACCGGGCAGGCCAGCCGACGCGGATGACGGCATCGTTCATCTTTTCAATGGCAAGGATTTAACAAATTTCTACACGTATCTCGCGGCACCGCCGAACAGTACGCAGCCGTATGGAAAGAATCACGACCCAGAAAGAGTGTTCACGGTGCACGATGGCATGATTCACGTCTCCGGCAAGGTGTTTGGCGGACTGATCACCGAGAAGGAATATGCCAACTACCATCTCATCGCGGAATACAAATGGGGCGAAAAAACCTGGCCCCCGCGGCAAGACAAAGCGCGGGACAGCGGGATTCTGCTGCATTGCACCGGTCCAGAGGGTGCCGCGGGCGGCGTCTGGATGGAATCGATTGAATGCCAAATGATCGAAGGGGGCACGGGCGATTTCATCCTGGTCGGCGGCAAATCGAAACCGAGCCTGACCGTGGAAGCGGAAAAACGCGGCAACCAGACGTACTATTTGCCCGGCGCTCCACCCGTCACGCTCCAATCCGGACGGTTCAACTGGTTTGGCCGCGATCCCAAGTGGCAAGACGTGAAAGGCTTCCGTGGCGCCCACGATGTGGAAAAACCGCTCGGCGAATGGAACCAGCTGGAATGTATCTGCAAAGGAGATACGATCACCATCCGTCTGAACGGGAAAGTCGTCAACGCCGGTAAGGGTGCCCATCCAAGCAAGGGCAAGATCTTGTTTCAGTCGGAAGGTGCCGAGGTGTTTTTCCGCAAGATTGATTTGCGGCCGCTGCGTGACGGAGCCTCCCAAGGGTGAAACCCATCACGACGACATGCCCCAACGATGTGGCCACGGCAGTGAGTTCACGATACAAGTGGTATCTGGTTGCGATCCTGTGGTGGATCTCCTTTTTCAACTACGCCGACCGGCAAGCGCTGTCTGCCGTCTCGAAACTGCTGGAATCCCCCACCGTGATGGGGCTGTCCAAGATCGAACTGGGCGCGCTCGGATCCGCTTTTGCCTGGACGTATGGCCTCTGCTCCCCGCTGGCCGGCCACGTTGTGGATCGGGTGCGCCGCAAGACAGCAATCCTCAGCGGCCTGCACGTGTGGAGCCTGATCTGCATGGCCACGGCACTGTGTGCCACGGCTCCGTTGCGCGGATTTTGGCCCCTCTTCGTTTTCCGGGCCGCGGAAGGCCTGGGTGAAACGTTTTACTATCCGGCTTCCACGTCCATGCTCAGTGCGTACCACGGCAAGGCCACTCGGTCGCGCGCCCTGGGGTTTCATCAGACCAGCGTCTATGTTGGTACGATTGGCGGCGGATTCTTTGCGGCATTCATCGGCGAGCGATACGGCTGGTGGTCTTCTTTTGTTGTGTTTGGTAGTGCGGGCTTGCTGCTCGGTCTTGTGGTGAGCCGTTGGGTAATCGAGCCGGTGGTCAACGCCGATGATCTGGAGGCCCAGAAGGCCGGAGAACCCGTCGCGGCCACACGGCGTGTCCCGATGCGGGAATTCCTCCAAAGGGTGGGATCGTCCCCGCCCATCCTGTTCCTGATGGCTGCGTTTCTGTGTGCTAACTATGTGGCCATGGTGCTTCTGTTCTGGATCACGAATTTTGTGGCTACCGACTTTGGCTTCAGCCTGGCATTGGCAGGATTGACGGCGACGGTCTTCCCACAGGTGGCCAGCATGGTCGGCGCTCCCGTGGGAGGCTGGCTGGCTGACCTACTGCGGAAGCGGACAAGGGCGGGACGAATGTTGGTGCAGGCGTTGGGCGTGTTGGGTGCAGCCCCGGCCGTGGTGCTGTGCGGGCAGACCAACCGCGTCCCGTTGCTCATCGTCGCCTTGCTTGCCTGGGGTTTCTTCAAAGGGCTCTACGATGCCAACATCTTCGCTTCGGTCTTCGATGTCATTCGGCCCGAAGCACGCGGTACGGCCGCCGGCTTCATGAACATGGTCGGCTGGCTCGGAGGCGGAGCCACGGCACCCGTCGTGATTGGGTATCTGGCGGAACATTATGGCTTCGGACTGGCCATTTCCTCGGCCGCATTGGTGTATGTTGCCGCGGCGGTGTTTCTCGGCGCCGCCGGCCTGGCAGTTGCCCGCCAGGACCCCTGTCCGTCCGGAGCCCAGTGACCCCGCACGAGACTCATTTCCGGATCAGCCAAACCTCGGCCACCTGACAACCCCTGCCGCCGCCACCTCGGCCGGGTTCCTGATACCACGTGAGCGTCAGCTCGCCGTTTGCAGTGGCGGACTTCGGGATATCGAACTCGACTGGTCGAATCGGCGCGGGCTTCGGTTGCAGCGGGTGAACCTCCACGGAATCGTTGGCCAGGAGCCGAACGCGGGCGCGGAAGTTGTCGCCGGCGTAAACCACACGGAGCTTATATTTCGCAGTGGGGTCCAGACCTTCATAGCGCATCTGCAAAGGGGCATCGAAAAGCGATTCGGCATGCGTGCACCAGGAAAGCCGCCAATCCGGAACATAGTGGAATCCAACCTGCGATGATTGTAAGAACGCTGGATCCTTGGTGAACCCGGGGCCGCGAACGAGGTGCGGCTGGCATGCTGGATTGCCTAGGTCGTCGTAGAATCCACCCGGACCCGGATTGGTCCAGTCCACGATCGCATTGATCCCTCGGAGCCGATCGCTCTCGGCATCCATCTGACGGAGTTCCGCGAACCGCCGCTTCAGCCAGCGGCGATTGTTCAGGGGAACATCGATGGTGTCGAGATTCGCACCGCGTCCCACCGAAATCGCCCGGTACCGCTCTACATTCAATTGCATGCGGATGCTCTGGTACAGCGCCTCCGCCAGCTCATGGACGCGGGCACGCCAGTCGGTGGCAACCTTTTGCGTATCGGCACGGTCCAGAAGCGCCTCCGCCTGCTTCAGGGCGAGTAGCGAGCCGAGTCGCTTGGCCGATCGCAGCAGCTCCAGGGCGCGCTCTTCGAGCTGCGTTTCGTACAACAGCCGGCTCCGTTGGTAGGCATCGTAGTAGGCACGGTAGAGCCCTTGCTGGAAACGCCAATTGAGCAGATCCTGGGGCGATGCCGTCTTTTCCATTTCTTGGAACTGTTTCAGCGTCGTATAGACACCGTCGTTGGTGAGGAGCGGCCCCTGCCAGTTCTGTTCCAGGGCCACGAGTCCGCGCGCAAAAGTTTCCCGGTAGCGGCTGCCCAGGAAGTATTGGCTGTACTGCCTCAGGATGTCGAGCACATTTGCGTCAGGGTCCCACCCAAGGCCACTCCAGACAAACTTGTTGACATCGTCGTTGCAGCCTTCGGAATACGTCAAAAACCCGATGGCGTGATCCTGAAACCGGCGGAAAATGTTCGCTTCATCCAGCGGCCGCGGGTTGATCACTTCCCGGGCCTCGGTCAAGGCATACGCCAAGTCCCAGTCCGGCACGGGGTATTGGCAGCGCAGGCTATGCGTGATGTCGGGATAGCGGCGGATCGGGTATTGCTTGGGAATGGCGGCACGCAGCTGGGGCAGACTCACGCGAACCTGGGGGCCGAACACGATGCCACTCAGCCAGCTGGGCTGTTGCTTCTGAACGATGGCGTAGAATTCCTCGAGCCATTCCTGGGTAAACGCCTGCGGCGAAACCCACATTTGCGCGTTGGGGTGGTACTGGTGCAGCACCTGCGTCTGCTTCTCCAGCAAGGCCATCAAGTACTTGGGCCGGGTATGCCCAGGGTCCCCGCCGGGAACAAAAATGCCGTCGATCCGCGGCAACTTTTTGAACACTTCGCCCCATTCCTCGAGCGCAAACGCCACAGTCTCGGGTTTGGAGTAATCGGCGTCCATGGCCGGGTACCAGATCCACACGGCCAGCCCGTAATCGGCGAGCAGCTGCGACATCCCCACCATCATTTCCATCGGCGGTAGGGGGAAGTGCGGGCTATTGGCGTCATCATCCGAACGAGGTGGAATCAACTCAACCGCGTTGGTGCCGAAAACGGCCAGGTCGCGGATATACTGCTCCCACTGAGCCAGGTCCCAGGCATCGTAGGAATTCGTCTTGGGCCGATAGCCGAGCTGATGCCCCCGGAGCGGCCAGCGTGGAGCCGTCGTCACGTTGAAATCATCCGCCAATGCAACCCTGCCGGGCGACATCTGCAATTCCCGCAGGAGCCGGCCGACGGCAAAGAGCATTCCCCGCGCATCATTGCCCATGACCAAGATCCACGGCATGCCGGGCCCCATTTTCTTGACGGCGATCTGGTAGCCTTCGGCCGGTTTCCCTTGGCTGGTCTTTGTGAAGTTCACGACCTCATGGCGGCTAGGTAGCCCGAAAGCGATAACCGGAGTCGAATCCTTGGGAACGAGGTTGGTGATTTTCCACCGAATTCGGGTTCGCTTTTGAACTTCCTCGACCAGCATCTGCAACGCTTTCTCTTCCTGCTTGGAGACGGTGGCCGAACTAAGGACCACCGCGTCAGCAAGGTCGAGGATCGCGGCCCGCAGGCTGTTGACGGGAAGGCACCATGCTTCTACCAGCAAAGCGATGAAGAGGAATCTGCGCACGGACAGCGGTCGGCATTCCATAGAAGTCGGTCTCCCGGCAAGGCGGGCAAAGGACAGCAGGTCTAAAACAGACCGGCGTAGTCTTCCTCGATCCGCTTGATCGATAGGCGGTTCAGGAAGTTGGCGTAACTCATCCAGGCACACAAGGCGTGCAGGTCGGCGAACTGGGGCGGGACAAAGCGTGGCGGCAGGACCAATCCTTCCTCCACCAGTTGGGCCAGGATCTTGATGTCGGATAAGGTCGTCTTACCGCAAAACAGCAACGGCACGCGCCGCATCAGCCCGCGGCTGACCGCCAGGCGGATGTAATTGTATATGAGCACGAAACCCTTGCTATAGCAGAGGTCCTTGGTAAAGGGGCCGCATCCTTCCGGTAGGCTGCCGCGGAAGATGCGCATGGTGTGATGGTAACTTTCCCGCGAGTTGTAGCCCTCGGCCAGGAAATAGCGATACACGTCGAGGAAGTTGGCCCCGGCTTCCGCCAAGGCCACCCCCTCGATGCGATTGGTCAATCGCCGCACCCGCGCCGGATGGGACGCGAACGCAAAAATCTCCGTGATCACGGCCAAGCCTTCCTGAGTAATCGTCGAGGACGGAGGGCCTTTACTCAGGAAGGTACAAATTGGTTGATTGAGACCGTTGAGGGTTGTGCCCAGGTGCACCCAGCCTTCGTGGACTTCCAGTAGCCGCACATCTCTCGCCGTGAAGCGAGCATTGTTGCGAATCTTGATGTAATCGCTGCCGGCAGCAGAATCGGCGACGATGCCATCGGACAGCTGCACACGCACCGCTGCCTGATCGTGAAAATACTCCTTGAGGCGGGCCGAGAGCGTCTCCACCGTTTGGGCTGCATCGTAGGCTGCTTCCTCCCGGCAGAAAATCGACTCATGGGAGACGTGGTCGAGGATATCCGACATCATGTGCCCCAGGTCCGCCAGGTTCGGGTCGCCGGCATGGAAGCTATCCGAGGCACTGCCGTAGAGCCGCTCAGAAGTCTCCGCGAAGGCCCGGCTGCCGCGGTGGGTCAGCATGTGGACCACTTCACGATATTCCTGGCACATGCGCGACATGATCTGTCCGGGGGCGTTAAACTCGCCGAGTTGGCGGCGGATATCGCGCTCGATCATGTGAAGTTCGTGGAGCTTCGCTTCGGGATCGAATGGAAGCGGTCGATTCTGATAGTAGTCCGAAGTGACCGGTGGCAGCTCCCGGCAGCCACGATCGAAAAATGCCCGCTCGATGTCTTCGTCCCACTTGATCGCATCCAGGATGCGAATCGGCCGTTGCACCTCCACGAGTCGTTCGCTCAGGGCGCGAACCATGCTCTCATAGGGAGTGAGCGACCGACAAACGGAGCCGTTCGGACTGGCTACTGCTTTGCCCATCATATTGTAAGCTGCGAAACGGTTGTCACGTTCCTCCATCCGAGTCGGCGACCGGCGTACCTTCCGTGAATCCTTCCTCCTCTTCTAACTTAGCACGCAACCCCGGTCCAGATGAAGATCGTAAGATAATCTCTTGCCATGGCCCTACAGGTACTCGATCCCGGACTTTGCAGTTTGATCGTCGACGCGGGCCGTCCCGGTTACCGAAGCTTGGGCGTGGCCGTGGGAGGAGCCGCCGACCGTACCGCTTTGGCTATCGGAAATGCCCTGGTTGGCAATGAACCCGATGCGGCCGCCGTGGAAATCAGCTTGGCCGGGCCGATGCTGCGGGCGGACCAGGAAGTGGCCTGCGTCGTGTACGGGGCTCCGTTCCGGCTGCACAGCGATCGGCAGCGACTGGTCGCCGGCAAGACGTTCACCCTGCGGCCCGAAGAAACGCTTCATGTCCAAGCAACGGTGGAAGCACTGCGGGCGTATCTGTGCGTCCAGGGTGGGATCCAGGCGAAGATCGTCCTCGGAAGTCGCTCCGCGCTGGAGCCGCTCCGTGCCGGCGACCTCCTTCCCTGTCCGACCGGCTCCATCCACGGTCGCTATGCCCGTCCCAACTTGGTGTGGAATCGCGAACCCGCCACGCTCCATGTGTTGGATGGCCCTCAAGCGGAGTGGTTTGATCGACCGGCATTCTTTGGCCAGGAATTCACGATTCGCCCCGCGAGCAATCGCATGGGTTTGCGCCTTAGCGGCACGCCGTTGGCGATGGCGGAACGCGAGCTGGTATCGGAGCCCGTCAGCCCCGGTGCAGTGCAGGTGACCAAAGACGGCCAGTGCATCATCCTGGGCGTAGATGGCCAAACGATTGGTGGCTATCCAAAAATCGCCCATGTCATCAAGGCCGACCTGGATAAGCTGGGCCAATTACGCACCGGAGATTCTGTGCGCTTCGTGAAGGTGACGCTGGAGGAAGCGGCACTCCTCTACCACCGCAAGCAGGCCGAGCTACAGGAGTGGGTGACCCGGCTGCGGGTAACACTGGGCCGGTGAGCTTTCCTATGTCCATTGCGTCCGGCACCCATAAATTGGTCTTTGGCCATGACAGGCACTGACGAACCTCGATTTGATGATGAAGGAACCAGGGCACCATGCCGAAAGTTTTGATCGCACCCATGACCTTGGCGGACCAGACGGGTCCGTACGCCGATTTGTTGCGCGGAGCCGGTTTTGAGCTGGTCTATCCGCACCGGCCGCACCAGCTGACCGAGGAAGAATTGCTGCAAGCCCTCCGGGGCGTTAGCGCGTCCTTGGCCGGCTCCGAGCCTTATACGCGCCGGGTTCTTGCCGCCAATCCGGCGATGCGGGCCATTGCCCGGGCCGGCGTCGGGTATGATGCCGTGGACGTGGTGGCGGCCACGGAGCATGGCGTGGCCGTGGCGATTGCCCCGGGCACGAACCAGGATGCCGTCGCCGAACATACCTTCACGCTCATTTTAGCCCTGGCCAAAAACCTGGTGGCTCAACACCCGGCGGTCAAGGCGGGGCATTGGCCACGCCAGGCCAATCTTCCGCTGCGGGGCCGGACTTTGGGCATCGCGGGATTGGGACGAATCGGCAAAGCGGTCGCCTTGCGGGGTGAAGCATTCGGGATGCCGTTACTGGCTCACGAGCCGTTCCCTGATCAACAATTTATCAAGGAGCACCGCATTCGGTTGGTTTCATTCGAGGAGCTGCTGCGGGAATCCGATTACGTGACCCTGCACATTCCCCTGATCACCGAATCGCGAAACATCATCAATCGCCAGACGTTGGCGCTCATGAAGCCCACGGCGTTCCTGATCAATACTGCCCGAGGTGGCCTGGTGAACGAAGCGGACCTGGCCGAGGCACTCGAGAACAAGCGCATCGCCGGCGCCGGCATCGACGTATTCGAACAAGAGCCGCCGTCCAAAACCCACGCTTTCTTTGGGCTCGACAACGTGGTGCTGACGCCCCATGCCGCGGGCGTCGATTTGCAATCCCGCGATGACATGGCTCTGTCAGCAGCCCGCGCCATCGTGGCTCTGAGCAAGGGGGAATGGCCGGCGGAGCAAATCGTCAACCCCGAGGTGCGCACGAAGTTCCGCTGGTAAAGGCTTCAGCCCAGGGCAGACAAGCTTGACGCGCCAGCGAGGGAATGGGTTATTTTCTTGCTTCGCTGGCGCGTCAGGCTTTTGTGCCGTTCTCCGCTAGCGCTTACTTTGCCGGCGGACCAACCGCATAGAGGGCGTCAAAACCGCGAAGATAAATTCGCCCATTGGAGATTGCCGGCGACGCGGCAATTTGGTCGGGCAGCGCGTTCACGGCAAGCAATTGGAACGTGGGGCCGGCCTGGACCACAGTGACCGTGCCGTCTCGGGCCGTGCAGTAGATTTTGCCATCCGCATAGACCGGCGAGGCGCGGTACCGGGCACTGTGAAGGCGTTCCTGATAATGCTCCGTGCCGGTCTTGGCATCCAGACAGCTCAGAACGCCCCGTTCACTGCACAGATAGAGCAGTCCGTTGTGCACCAGGGGCGACGGAACATCCGGTGTGTTGTGCGGCTTACGCCACAGCTCAAACGGACTGCCAGCGGCGATGGCTCCCTTGGCGTCCGGCTTGACAGCCACGATGGCTCCGTTCTTGGCTGTGGGCACGACAATGAGATCGGCAACAGCTACGGGACTGGCTACGAAGCGCAGGGATCGGTCATAGTGGCTCTTGGGGTTGAGATCGCCGAGCCGCCAGATTTCGCCACCGTCGGAGAGCCGGTGGGCCGTGGCATAATCGCAGCCGTGGACAACGAGGTATTCTTCGTTGCCGTTGTGCCACAGGCAGGGCGAGGCGTAGGAGTGTTCACCCTCGCCGCGGCCATCGGTGGGACGGGGAACCTTCCACAATTCTTTGCCGGTTGCTTTATCCAGAGCAATGACCCACATCCCACCCGCATGGAGCAGGGCCAGATAAAGCCGATCGCCATGCAGCAGCGGGGTTGTGTGCATGCCGTGTTGGATCCGGAAATTGCCGTAGCGTTCCTGCGCGTTGAATCGCCAGATTTGTTTGCCCTCGAAATCAAAGCAGCCAAAATCGCCGGTCCCTGTGAACGCGTAGACCTGTTTGCCATCCGTGCTGGGCGAAGGCGAGGCTTGATTGCCCTCATCGCCTCGGAATCGTTTCCGGTCGGTAGCAAGCTTTTGCTTCCACATCAGCCGGCCGTCGGTACCGATGCAAAGGAGCTCGATGTCGTTGCCATCCTCGCTGGTCAGGAAAATACGATCCGCCCAGACAGCCGGCGTCGATCCGCCCATGCCGGGCAGAGCGAGTTTCCAGGCGATGTTCTTGGCCGCACTCCATTCGGCCGGGAGGTTGGTTTCCTTGCAGATCCCATTGTTGTCCGGACCGCGCCATTGTGGCCAATTGTCGGCGTGGGCGATTCCAAGCCAGCAACAGCTAACCAACGATGCGAGGAGGGACGCGCGAAGAGCGGTGCAGCATTTCACGGGAGGAGTTCCTTTGTGCAGGAGGCATATGGCAACGATCCGGGTGCTGGTGCCGTGCGACACCTGTCCCCGTTTTAGCAGATGGGCCCAAGCGCAGCTAGTCCCGCGCGCCCGCGGTGGCTCCCGAATTTCCTTTCATTGCCGCTTTGCCTGCTCCAACCAGACTTCCGCCTCGGCAATGTAAAACTCGGTCGCGGTGGCTTCTTCGATTGTGTTGATTCGGTTCCGGTAGCGATCGCGCGTGATCCGGGCCAGCTCACGCATGCGGTCCTTGTGCGCCTGGTAAATGGCCACCCGGTTCGCCTTCTGATCGGTCAGCTCCAGCTCCGCTTCCAGCCAGCGCTTCGACCAGCGGTAGGCAAGCTCGGCGAAGGGAACGAGTCCCTCGCGGTTGTTCTTCCAGACTACCTCATAGGTTTTGCGTGCGGCCGCGATTTTCGCTTTGACCAACTCCTGCGGCACCTTTGCGGGCGTGGCCTCGGGAGTCGCCTGGAGCAGCGTCACCACCAAACCGCATACGATCACCGCACAGATCACACAGCGTTTTCTCATGGGCTTCTCCTCTCCGGTCGGGCCGCGGCGGCGCTTCCCGATCACGTCTCTTTCAACAGTTCCTCGATCTTGGCTTTGAGGGTCTGATACGCACGGTCCCCACGCACGTATTCGCCACCCGGATGAATGGTGCGGATCACCCCGTGACGATCGATTAGGAAGCTGACACTCGTCCAGCTCCTCTTCGAGTCGCGCAGCCACCAACGCCGCAGCGTCTTCCAGTCGCGATCGATGGCCACCGGAAACTGGAATCCAAAGGATTCGGCGTAGCGTTGGACCTTGGCTGTCTCCAGTGGCGTGCGCGCCTTGTGGTGGTAAAACCCGAGAACCACAAGCCCCCGAGCTTTGTACTGCTCATGGAACTCGTTCAGTGCGGGCGCCGTGGCCGCACAATAAGGGCAATCCGGGGCGGTCCACCAGCGGATCAATACGACCTTTCCGGCCAGGTCTTTCAACGTGAGCGGTTGCGAATGGATCCAATCAGTGACCTCCCAATCAGAGGCTTTGGTTCCGATCAACGGGTCGTCCGCTCGGCTGCCGGGGACAAGGAGTAGGCAAGCAACGCTGAGAAGAATCACGAGCTTCGCGGTGCCAAGGCGGGTCATGGGTATCGTGCTCCGCTGCGAGGGGGAACGACAGCTCGGTTCCGTATCGTTCAGTATAGGGGCTTTTGTGTATGTTTGGAATCTGCCAAGGCGGCGGTCTTCGCTCTTGTAAGTGCCGTTGAGTCTGCGATAATCGGTGACGCTCGCCCCCGCCTCGAAGAGATTGTGGAGAAGGCTATGACGGCGCGGTCCGATAAACCAGAATCTTGCATCAGCGAACCATTCCCGACCAGATCATCGGTGCCGAATCGGCGGCAGATTCTGCAGGTCCTGGGGGCCTTGGGAATTGGCTCGGCCGTTTTCCAGCGTGCCCTGGCCGCTCAAGTGGAGCAGGCCAATAAGGTTACACCGGAAATGATCCAGCAAGCGGAGTGGATTGCCGGCTTGCAGCTGTCGGAAGACGAACGGAAGGCGACAGCCCAGGGCGTTCAGCAAACCCTGCGCGACTGCCTCACTCTGCGGCGTGTGAAGCTGGATAACAGTGTGTTGCCCGCGGTGGTTTTTCAGCCTGCCCCCTGGCAACCGCCCGGCGATGGCCAGCGCGGCACGGTTAGCTTGATCGAAACCGCCGCCCCCAAGCGACCAGATTCTCTGGAAACGCTGGCTTTCATGCCGGTGAGCAAATTGGCGAGCCTTCTGCGGACACGGCAGCTCTCGGCCGTCGAATTGACCAGGCTGTACCTGGACCGCCTCCGACAATACGACGCCGCCTTGCATTGTGTAGTCAGCTACACCGAAGAACTGGCCCTCAAACAGGCCGAGCGTGCGGATCAAGAGATTGCGGCCGGCCGATATCGCGGTCCGCTGCACGGCATTCCGTGGGGAGCCAAGGACCTCATCGCCTATCCCGGCTACAAGACGACGTGGGGGGCGACACCGTACAAGGATCAGCTTCTGGAACGCAAAGCTACCGTGGCCACGCGCCTGGAAGAAGCGGGGGCGGTGCTCGTTGCCAAGCTGACGCTGGGAGCGTTGGCGATGGGCGACCTCTGGTTCGGGGGGATGACGCGCAATCCCTGGAACCCGAAGCAGGGTTCGAGCGGTTCCTCCGCAGGATCCGCGGCCGCCTCTGCGGCCGGCCTCGTCGGTTTTGCGTTGGGCAGCGAGACCTTGGGGAGCATCGTATCGCCGTGCACCCGCTGCGGCGCGACCGGTCTGCGGCCGACGTTTGGGCGCGTGAGCCGGCACGGTTGCATGAGTTTGGCTTGGAGCATGGATAAAATCGGTCCGATCGCGCGGTCGGTGGAGGACTGTGCGGTGATCTTTGGAGCGATCCACGGGGCGGACGGCTTGGACCCTGCTGCCGTCGATCGTCCTTTCTCCTGGCCGCTCCGCCGCGATCTCCGTTCGCTCTGGGTCGGATATGTGGAGGGTGCGAAGTCTGCCCAGGAGCGGGACGAGCTCAAAGTGCTCCGCGATCTTGGCGTCAAATTGGTTCCGATCAAGTTGCCGGATCGGCAACCGGTCGGGGCACTGCGGCTGATCCTGACAGTCGAAGCTGCGGCCTCCTTTGACGAGATCACGCGCCAGGGCATCACCGAGGGACTGAATGAATGGCCGGGGACCTTCCGGCGTGGCCAATTCGTGCCGGCCGTGGACTATCTACGGGCAAACCGCATTCGGACACTCTTGATGAAGGACATGGAGGAGATGATGTCCCAGGTGGATGCCTACGTGGGCGGCAACGATTTGCTGGTGACCAACCTGACCGGTCACCCGACCGTTGTGCTGCCGAATGGCTTCCAGAAGCGTGGCGAGGTGGAAACGCCGATCGCCCTCACCTTCACCGGGAAGCTCTATGGCGAGACGGAGCTGCTGGCCCTGGCAAACGCCTACCAGCAGGCCACGGGCTTCCACCTACGGCATCCGCCCATGGAGAAGTTGACAGCGATCAAGGCGGAAGGCTCGTGATGCCCGGCGTCGGTAATGGCGGATCTTCAGTTCGTTTGGATCCTCAGGTTCAGCGCCACCAGGGCGTTCTCCGAGCGAATGAAGAGTCGGCCATCGGACACCACGGGCACGGTCCAGGTCAACGTCCCCTGATCGAAGACCTGGCAACGGCTGATTTCCGTGAACTCGGCCGGATTCGGCTTGGCGAGGACCAACTGACCATGATCGCCCAGGATGATTAAGTTGCCGTCGGCAATGGTCAGCGTTCCCTTCCCGAGGCCGATCTTATCCCAGCAGACCTTGCCAGTGTCGAACGCGACGCAGCGCAGCCGTTGGTCGCTGAAGCCGTAGAGATGGCCCTGGTAGAGAACCGACGTGGAGATGTGGTTTTGCATGGCCAAGGATTTCCAAAGCGTCTCCGGCTCGGCCTGGTCGGTAAGGCGAAAGACTGCCCCCCCGGTTCCGTAGTTGGAGGAAATGAATACCTTTCCGCCCGCGTAGATGGGGGTAGCGATGTTGAGATCGAAACGGGTCGTCCAGGGATAGCGCCAGAGGAGCTTGCCGTCCTGCGGCGCAACACCCACCGCTGCTTTGCCGGTGAAGAAGATGACTTGCGGGACGCCCTGAACCTCCGCCCAGATCGGACTGGCTTGGCCCAGCGTATCATCCAGGGCTTGCCAGATGACGCTGCCATCCTTCTTGTTCAGGGCGGCGACGGCCTTCCCCTCCGACCCGCCGAGCTCCAGGTAGATTCGCTCCCCAACGACCAGCGGCGAGCCACAGTAGCCATGCGTGGGGCACGTGCGGCCGGCGAGCTTGAGAAGATCCTGCTGCCAGATTTTTTTGCCTGTCTTCGTTTCCAGACAGAGGAGCGTCCCGGTTGCTCCCATGGTATAGATGCGGCCGTCATCCACAGCCGGCGTGGCGCGAGGCCCGGTCCGTGAAGCCGGCATGCCGCCACCCGTAAAAGTTGGGTGGGCAGCGTAATCGCAGTCGTAGCGATATCGCCAAATCTCTTTTCCCGTGGCTGCTTCCAGACAGACGACGACCTCCTGATTCTTCTCCTTGGTCTGGGTAAACAATTTGCCATCGGCCACGACCACCGCAGCGAAACCGCCGGAGAGCTTGGCGTTCCAGAGTTGCGGGGGACCGCCCTGGGGCCATGTCCGCAGCAGCTCGGATTCGTGGGAGATACCATCCAGCTCTGGCCCCCGCCAACGTGGCCAATCTGCCCCAAGGGCCGGCAGACAGGCCATCCCACCGAGGAAATAGATCGCCAGCAAACGTGCAGTTGGCTGAAACGGACAAGCCATGCATATGCTCCACTTTGAAGGATGAAATCGGGGTCCTTGATAGGGACGATCGAGGAGGCGCATGAATTCAGTCCCCGGAGGGGAACCGATGCGCGAGCTTCATTGTACAGCAGCGGGAGAGGAGATTTTAGAAATAGCGGCGGATGGGATCGAACCACCGACACGCGGCTGAAGACGCTGCTGGAAGCTGGTCGCAAGATCGGTCCGGACTTCACCGCGCAGCAGCCGCGGTCGTAGGCATGGAGTAGATCGAGTGCTATCGCTCTGATAGCTTGGGGAAAGCCAACGTGCATGACTGATCCAAACCATGGCGCTGACGATCGCGATTTCTCTGCAGGGGTGTTTGTACCTGGAAGACATTCCAGGCGCGGACTCCCGCGACCCGCTGTCCACCGCAGTTCCACGCCCCGAAAGGGCCTTCGTGCACTCGATGGCAGCGGGCCTGCTTCACTGATCTACCACATCACCATCACGATCGAGAAGCTCGATCCGCGACGCTGGCGCACGGTCAAGTCGCAATGCACCGGCCAAGTCGGATCCGTTTTGGAATTGCTTCAAGGACGCTTTGATAAGTCGGTGATGGCCATTTTGACCAACCGCGAGAAAGGTTTGTTTCCTGCCCCGGCAACAGACAAGGTTTAGGCCGGGCGTGGGAATGTACATTTTCATTCGCCTTGGAAAGGGAGCGGAAGCGGATTCCGCCGCCAGGAAACTTCCATTCGTGGCGCTTGGGTTTCAACCACTCCGCCACTCTTCTTCCGCGCGCAAGTGTTAACAAGAGTTAACAGACGGGGTTAACATGTTAACTCCGGAAAACGCCCTGGGAGGGAAAAACAACCGGACCGCTGATACGCCGGCATTCATCCCATTCAGCCTGGTCCGGACAGTCAATCCGCAATGTCTTTGGCTTTAACGAGATATGTCATGGGCGTTCCATCCGTTCGTGGGGCTGCTGTCCCGTCAATTTCCAGGGGTGCCGATCTAAACTCCATTCGGCTCGAATTTTGCAGCTGATGGAACACTCTTACCGTAAGGCATTCCAAGACCTCGATTGCGAGCACTCGTACTTTAGGAGCTTCGGACTCACTGGCGGCCGGTCCGCTGCATTGGTTGCGGCGCGTGCCGGTTGGGGTCCCGGGTCGGTATATAGGAGGAGTTGCCCATGCGGCACCACAAACTGATTCGCTTGGCGGCCATTCTACTCATCATGATCTTGTGCGCTTCTACCGCGGAGGCGGACCTAATCGCTTGGTACCCACTGCACGGGGATGCGACCGCAATCGTCGGCGTGGACGGCGATTTAATCAATGGGCCTACGCCCGCGATGGATGACCAGGGCAATCCGAACGGAGCATTGAATTTTCAAACCGATCCCAATAATGTAAGCGGTTACAGTAAAAGTAATACCGGCAGTTATGTGAGCGTGCAGGGCGGCGCTGGGCTCCCCGGCCTCAAGCGGGGTACCATTGCGTTGTGGGTAAACTGGTCCGGGATACAAGGTACGGCCTACGCGGGCAGCCGGAGCTACGGGATCGTCCTCGCTCGACAATCCAACGGCAAATATTCAAACAACATCTTGGGGATCAGCGACCCTGACCCGAACGTGGGCACGCTCACTTGGGCACCCTACAGTGCTGGCGGGCCCGTCGCCGTGGGTGCAACACCCGTGGGAGATAACGTCTGGCATTTTGTCGCCGTGACTTTTGACGGGACTACCAGCGACCAAAACTTGTACTTGGACGGGAGCTTGGACGGCAGCCCTTCGGCAGTAACTTTGAATCCCGATACGAGTGCCCCGCTCACCATTGGCGCTTGGATCGGAGATGGCGCCGGTTATTCCAACAGTACGATCCATGATCTGTTTATCTTCGATACCGTATTGACCCAGGACCAGCTTAACACCCTGAAGACGACGCGCATGCCCCCTCCGTAGTGGCGACCGGCTAAAACATGGGCCGATTGCAGAAGGCCACCGCGTAATGAGCGGGGTGGCCTGCTTTTTATGCGCAAGGGTTATTGCTGAAAAAAATGGCCTGTTGCCTTGAATCTATTAGACGCCGCCCGCTCTCATCTAGGCAAGTCCAGAGCGTGAAGCGCGGAGGGTGAGGACGGACTCCAAGGTAGCGGCGATGAGCAAGTTCGGGTGGCAGCTGGCGGGAGAACGCCCTTGGTTTTGCCCGCCACTCGCCACCCGCCACCGATTTTGCGGCCCCTGTTTTCTCCTGATCATCCTGAGTCTCCTGTCTGGCTGCCGCGGGCCCTGTTTCCTCCGGTGACGACCGCTCCGCCCCTGCCGAAGCCCAGCATCTGCCCTGGTTCGTGGACAGTACCGCAGAATCCGGGCTGAATTTCGTCCACGACGCCGGTCCGACGGGGAGCTATTTCGTACCGCAAATCATCGGCTCGGGCGCTGCGTTGTTCGACTTCGACAACGATGGGCGGCTCGATATCTATCGGATTCAGAACGGCGGCCCCAAATCCGGCTCTACGAATCGGCTCTTCCGGCAACAAGCCGATGGCCGGTTCACCGATGTCAGCGCGGGTTCCGGGCTGGACATCGCCGGTTACGGAATGGGCGTGGCTATCGGGGACGTCAACAACGACGGTTGGCCGGATGTCCTGGTCACGGAATTTGGCGGGGCCCGGCTGTTCCTGAATAACGGCAATGGCACGTTTACCGAGATAACCAAGCGGGCCGGCCTGGACACACTGCACTGGGGTACGTCGGCGAGTTTCGTGGATTACGACCGAGACGGCTGGCTAGACCTGGTGATCGTGAATTACCTCGATTATGCCCCGATCGCGTGTTTCGGGCCTGGGGGCCAGCGCGACTACTGCCCTCCCAAATCCTTTGCGGGGACCGTCACGAAGCTGTATCGCAACTTGGGACGCTCCTCAGTGGGCGACGCCAAAACCGTACGTTTCGAGGATGTGACCTTGAAAGCCGGATTGGGCCGGCTGCCGGGTCCAGGACTCGGCGTGATTTGCGCCGATTTCGATGGGGACGGCTGGCCGGACATTTTTGTCGCCAACGATGAACAGCCGAATCACCTGTGGATCAACCAAAAAAACGGGACGTTCAAGGAAGAAGCGGTCGTGCGCGGCCTGGCGTTTAATGGTCTGGGGCAACCACAGGCCAACATGGGGATTGCGTTTGGGGACGTTGTTGGCGAAGGCCTGTTCGACGTCTTCGTGACCCACCTCACCGAAGAGACCCACACCTTGTGGAGGCAGGGGCCCCGAGGGATGTTTCAGGACCGGACGGCCGCGGCGGGATTGGCGAGTCCGCGTTGGCGGGGAACGGGGTTTGGGACCGTTCTGGCCGATTTTGATCAGGATGGGGCCATGGATCTCGCCATCGTCAACGGCCGGATTGGGCGCGGCCCGCCGGCCGAAGCGAAGACACTTGGCCCGTTCTGGAGCCGGTATGCCCAGCGAAACCAATTATTCGTAAACGACGGCCGGGGCAGGTTCCGGGATATCTCGGAAAACGCCCCAGCCTTTTGTCAGACGGCGGCCGTTTCCCGCGGTCTGGCGTGCGCCGATCTGAATGGAGACGGCGCCCTGGACCTGCTGGTCACGACGGTTGCCGGTCCAGCCCGACTCTACCGCAATGTGGCCCCGAAGCGCGGTCATTGGCTGCTCGTGCGCGCCCTGGATCCCGCGTTGCGGCGGGATGCCTACGGCGCCGAGGTCACGGTCCTTGCCGGGGGACGGCGCTGGCTGCGCTACATTAACCCCGGATATAGTTACCTCTGTAGCAACGACCCGCGCGCCCACTTCGGCCTGGGACAGGCGGAGCGTGTTGAGGCTATCGAGGTCAACTGGCCGGACGGAACGGCCGAGGCCTTTCCTGGACAGTCGGTGGATCAGTTGGTGGTGCTGCGCAAGGGCGAAGGGAAACCCCGGATAAGGTGACGGGTGGCGCGTGGCGGGAAAAGAAGACAGGGATGCGCAAGCGATGGCTCGGCTTTCTGTTCCCGCCACCCGCCCGCGCCACCTGGATTATGAGGCTCTTCGATGCGTAGGAAACGGCGGAAAACCCGCCCTGTGCTGAGCCGGCGGGCGCTGTTGGCGGGAGCGCTCTTGGCGGTGGCGCTTGGCGTCATTCTTTGGCGTGAGGTGTTCTCTCCGAGAGGGACGGCCCGTGATGTCCCCCTCGCCGAGGTGCCCGCCATCGATCAACCCGACATCGATCCGGCCGTTCTGCGGCTCATTTCGGGTGCACGCTCGGCGGTGGTGAAAGCACCCCGTTCGGCAGAGGCCTGGGGCCGGTTAGGGAAGGTTTTCCTTGCCCATGAGTTTTTTGACGAAGCCCGGGCCTGCTTTGCCCAGGCGGAAGCGCTCGATCCCGGAGAGCCACGCTGGCCCTATCACCAGGGAACGATCCTTAGCCAGGGCGAGCCGGACGCAGCTATCCCAAAACTGCAGCGCGCCGTTAAGCGGTGCGGCAACGATCCCGATGCGCCGCGACTGCGCTTGGCCGAAATTCTTCTTGTGCAGGGCCACCCCGGCGATGCGGAAGACCAGTGGCAGCGCCTTCTCCGCCGTGACCCGGCCCACGCTCGGGCCCACCTGGGGCTCGCCCGGTTGGCCTACCAAAGTGGCAACCTCGACCAATGCATGGCCCATTTGAACTTTGCCCTGAATGGAAGCCGTACACGCAAGGCGGCGCATTTCCTGTTGGCCGAGGTTTATGAGCGGCGTGGGAACAAGGGGGACGCCGAGCAGGAGAGCCGCCGGGCCGCCGCCCTGCCGGAGGACGAAGGTTGGCCCGATCGCTTTGATGAGGAAGTCAAGCAGCTCCGGACCGGCAGACAGGTGTTCCTGGCGCGCGCTGACCGGCTGATGCGCGCGGGCCGCGTGGCCGAGGCCATCGCCTTGCTTCAGCAGACGGTGAAGGACTATCCCGATTCCAGCGGCGGCTGGCTGCTCCTGGGAACGGCATTGTTGGCAAAACAGGATTTGGGCGGTGCGGAGGAGGCATTGCGCACGGCTTCTCGGCTGGCGTCGGACTCGGTCGAGATTCCGTTCTACCTCGGCAATGTTCGCTTTCTCCGCGGCGACCACCGGGAAGCGGCGGCGTATTTTCGGCAGGCCGTGCAGCTCAAGCCGGATTTTGCCCTTGCCTACAATAACTTGGGCCAGTGCTTGATGCGGCTGGGAGACCGCGACGGCGCAATTGGGGCTTTCCGTGCCGCGGTAACTTGTAAACCAGATTATGCTGATGCGCATGTGAACTTGGGCGACTTATTGGTTCAAGCCGGCCAAGGTGCGGAAGCGCTCGCGCATTTGCGCGATGCTGCTCAACTGGAGCCGCGCGATCCCCGCTCGAAGAAACTGCTGGGGCAAGTGCTCCGGAGCATTCCTTTTTCGGTGGGGCCTTAGTTCTGCCCAGTAGATTCTGCCACTGAAAAGATCCA
>Ga0070734_10002355_pt1 | contig 23244 bp, 17 predicted proteins | sample Coa_R1_8_FD_66444 | JGI IMG/M metagenome (GOLD analysis project Ga0070734, IMG submission 66444) | Surface soil microbial communities from Centralia Pennsylvania, which are recovering from an underground coalmine fire - Coalmine... | ecosystem: Environmental > Terrestrial > Soil > Unclassified ...
CTACCCATTCAACCTGCAACGCATGATTTTCATTCTGCAGCAGACGGGCAATTGGGAGGCATCATGAAAGTTTATCGCGAATGGAGAGTGAGTGGTGACAGCGAATGGCTGAAGAAAATTTACCCAATGGTGAAATCGAGCATGGATTATTGCATCCGTACCTGGGACCCGCGTGAAAAAGGAATGATTGAAGAACCTCATCACAACACATATGACATTGAATTTTGGGGCGCAGATGGAATGCACACAAGTTTTTATATCGGTGCATTGAATGCGTTTTCTGCAATGGGAGAATACCTGGGCAAAGATGTTTCGAAATATAAAAACCTTGCTGCGCTTGGCAGAAAAGCAATCGAAACAGATTTATACGATGGTGAATATTTCATCCAGAAAATTCAGTTCAAAGGATTGAATGCAGGCGACCCAACTACTGCAAAATCTTTTGGCGGTGAATATTCAAAAGAAGCGAAAGAATTATTAGACAAAGAAGGCCCGAAATATCAATATGGAAAAGGATGTTTGTCTGACGGCGTGCTTGGCGCATGGATAGCAAGAATGTGCGGATTAAAAGACCCGATGGATTCCGCAAAAATCAAAAGCCATCTGCTTGCTATTCATAAATATAATCTGAAAGAAAACCTGAGCGAGCATGCGAACCCACAACGTCCTTCCTTTGCAGTAGGTGAAGAAGGAGGATTGCTATTATGCACATGGCCAAAAGGCGGAAAATTGTCTTTGCCATTTGTATATAGCGACGAAGTGTGGACTGGTATTGAACATCAGGTTGCGTCACATTTGATGTTAATGGGACATGTGAAAGAAGGTCTTGATGTTTTGCGTGCGTCACGCGACCGTTATGATGGAAGAATTAGAAACCCATTCAATGAATACGAATGTGGACATTGGTATGCGAGGGCATTGGCAAGCTATGGATACCTGCAGGCGCTCACGGGCGTGCGCTACGATGGTGTTGATAAAAAATTATATGTGGATTCGAAAATTGGAGACTTCACAAGTTTCTTATCAACAGAAACCGGCTTTGGCACTGTTACACAGAAAATGGGGAAAGTTTCAGTAAATGTGGTGTATGGAAAAATTGATGTTGACAAAATTGAAATTGCCGGCAAAGTATAAAGCCAACAATGCTTCATAGCAAATAAAAAACCTCCGGATTATCGGAGGTTTTTTATTTTGAATGTCGAACTTAATCCTGATCAGAGTTCCTATTTTCCCATCTTATTTTTTAATAATTTTTTCGTTGTACACAGATCCTTCGTTTGAAACAACATGCATGATATATGTTCCCGCAGGAAGCGTGCTCACATTCATTGCGTTGTTGCCCTGATGAAGAACTGAAGTTGAGATCATTCTTCCGAACTGATCGAACAATTGCGCTTTCAGGTTTTCAGATGAACCATTATCCTGGATGTTCACCACATCTCTTGCAGGGTTAGGCCACACTGCAATTTTTGATGAAGAAGAAATGGTGATTGATTTAATAGTCGAATAATTATCGTTGTTATTATAATCAACCTGATGCACGCGGTAATAATTATTTCCGTTAGCAGGATTTCCATCAACAAAAGAATAATCTGATTGAGACTCATCATAAGCAACATAAGTCAATGCATCCCAGTTTTTATTATCATTGCTTCTTTCAACATAAAAACCTTTTGTGTTCATTGCTGCTTCAACGCTCCATTTAACAGAAACCTGATTGTTGCTCAATGTTGCACTGAATGATGACCATGTGATCGGCAATATCCCGAAAGGAAAACTGCATGATGTAAGGTCATTACCTACACCTGAAGTGCTTAAAGTACCTATAAGTGATAATGTTGTTGTGTTAGTCAGTTCATATAATTTGTTGCTGCCACTCGACAGAAAAAGTTGCCCTGAAGCATTGAATGCAATTCCCTGGAAACCTGATGAACCCGAAGGAACAGTCGATGCAGGCGAAATGATCATTTTTGCTGTAACAGTTGTTTGAGCAGTTGTAGGCAAAGGTGTTGGAATTTTATAAAGTGCATAATTTGAACTGCTTGAAGTAACGATCCAAAGATTGCCTAAACCATCAATCGCCATATCACCAGAGTTCTGTGTGTTGATAATTGTACTAACGTTTGTTCCAAACTGATCAAGAATTGTAGAAGTAATGGTTGTCCATGTATTCAATACAATATTGTAAAAAAACAGATTGCCATTAATATCATCACAATAATAACCGGTACCATTGAAGCTAACACAGCCTGCGTGCACAGTAGTCCTGACTGGGCTAGTTGCGAGCGTAGTGTAAGTTTGCAAAATCGGATCGAATGCTACAAACTCACCACCGCTACTTGAAGTGGGGTTATTTTTAAAATAATAGAACTTGCCATTTATCGTGTTGTATCCAATCGCATTTGACTGGCTTGGCGATGTTGCGTATGATGCAGTGTTTAATTGTGAGCCAACTGCTGCATTAGTAATATTTATCGGGTATACAGCGCCGTTAGCTGTTACGCCAAAAATATTATTAGGGTTTGAACAAACCTGAGCATCAAGATTTTGCATTGTAACAACGCAAGCCAGTGCAAGGATGAAAACATTTGCATGTTTTTTTGCTGAAAGTGTAAAATTGTGTTTCATTTTTATAGGTTGAGATTAACAATTGAAAAATTGAATCTTCACAGGATGAGGCACAATTCAGAGGATAAGTAAAAATGGAAAATGAGAAGGATGAGGTTACTGGGTATTTGCCCAAACTATGCCGGAAAATAAGTCGGTGTAGGACAGCACATTAGCGACATGCCAAAATGAGATTTATTCCAAATATTGGAAATAAATTTTATCGAAGGGAATATTCTGGAGAGATCGTGAAGGAATGCGTCTTTTAAATACTAGCTGAGCAATCATCGCTCATGAATAATAAAATGCTGACTATTCATGAGCGATGATCAGCTATCATTTCTTATATCTTTATGATCTTATTATTGAATAGAAGACCATCGTCTGAAAAAATTCTCGCAAAGTAAACTCCTGCCGAAAGCTTGTTTACATTGATAATATTATTGCCTGTGCGGATGATTTGGGTTAACATTATCTTTCCTGACAGGTCGAAAATTTGTATACGGGTATTATTCCCGGATTGATTGAACTGTATATTTATAATGTCTCTTGCAGGGACCGGCCACAATAAAATCTTTGCAGATGATGCAATGGAAATCAATTTAACATTGGAGTATGTATCGATATTATCATAATCTACTTCACGAATACGATAATAATTATTACCTGAAACAGCGCTTTCATCAATAAATGAATAATCCGCAATTTTTTCATTAAAAGAAACATAAGCAAGCGATACCCAATCTTTTCCAGCATAGCTTCGCTCAACATAAAAACCTTTTACATTATTTGATTGCGCAATGCTCCAGTTAACAGAAACCTTCTCATTGTTTAATACTGCATCAAATGAAGTCCAGCTTATCGGCATAACAGTAAATGGAAAATTGCATGAAGTAAGGTCGTTGCCCACTCCTGGTATATTCAATTTGCCAATTTTTGAAAGCGTCAGGTTCTGACTCAGTTTATAAAGAACATTATTACCGGTCGTCAAAAAAATATCACCTAGAGCATTAAAAGCTATACCCTCAAAATCCCATGCATTTGGTGTCTGCGTTGTCGGGGAAATTAATTGAGAAGCACTGACACTGGCTTGCGAAGTAGTTGGCAGTGGCGCCTTTATTTTGTAAAGCCCATAATGTGTAAAGCTTGAAGTCAGCATCCACAGGTTTCCAAGGCCGTCAATAGCCATATCACCTGAAAATTCAGTTTGTATGATGGTGCTGACATTATTTCCAAATTGGTCAATAATGGAAGATGTTATAGCTGTCCACTGATCACCTGCGATATCGTAGTAATAAAGATTGCCTTTCACATCGCTGCAATAATAACCGCTTCCATTAAAATTTACGCAACCAGAATAAACAGTATCATCAATAGGGCTTAATGCTAATGTTGCATAAGCGTTCGATCCAGGGTTATAAGAAACAAATTCCTGCTTTTTTAAACCGGGATTAATCTTGAAATAATAGAAAAGGCCGTTGATCGTATTATATGCAATGGCATTTGCCTGTTTTGGTGCTTTGCCCGGATAAACAGCAGTATTCAAGACCGAACCGACTGAAGCGTTCGTTATATCAATAGGATAAATACTTCCCGATTTGGACAGCCCGAAGATATTGTTCGGGTTAGAACAAACCTGCGCACTCAGAATTTGTGTTAAAAAAAAACAAACGCAGAAAACAAAAGAAAATTGAATTGCATGCTTCCTTCTTAAAGGGATTGATTTGTGTTCCATAAGTATAAGGTTTAGTAAATAATATTATCCCCTACAATCTATTGAAGCATGAGATCTGCAAGGAAATTTCAAGGAGGGAATGATCTAATCGCTTAAACAATGCCGAAAAAAAACACTTTGTTTTCCAGCATATTAATAACCATCATTGGAAATAATTTTACAGATATTGGAAATATTGCACACAAATGGGAAGAGTATCAGGAGTGTTGTTTTTATCTGATGAAGCAACCCGAAAATAAAATATACACGGCTATCAACGTATTTGCTGAAGCAATGAATCGAGGCTTTGATAAGTTTCATAATGTATGGGCACATTAAATGCAAAAGCTGATTTTTTTATCCGGACATACCCTTCTGCATTCAGTTTTGCTTTTCCATTCAGCAAAAACTGTAGCGCATTATTGAGGATGCTGCCAAAACTCACATTGAAAGAAACTGGGACATAAAAACTATCCAGCTTAGGTATATTAATAGTTGTATCCAGAAGGGCATGTGCAGCTTGTTTATCATTCAAAAAAAGATTGATATCTGCATGTTTTAATTCAAGTGGGAAATTATTAGGGTTATAAAATTTCACATTTGCTGAAACCAAAGATTCATTTCCACTCGCCTTGCTTATCTGCAGATTTTCAAACCCTAAATATTGAGGCTGTAATGGTTTTGAACAAGAAGTGATAAAAACAGCAATAAAAAATACAAATAGTAACCCCAAATTCTTTTTCATTATGCAATGTAAAATATGTGAAGCAAATAATTAGTTAAATGAAAATGCTGCTCAGATCATGAAGCATAAAATCAGAAATTTAAAAAATCTCATTCATACTTCACTGAATTTAATAACTTGGCATTATGTCTTCAACCAAAACCAACGGCATTTTCAACGATTTTTTTAATAGTGAAAAATCAGGTGGCTTATTATTGATTGTTTGCACTGTTGCTTCTATCATCATAGCAAACACTTCTATCGGTGATGCCTACCTTCATTTCTGGCATTCACATTTTGATTTATCGTTCTCAAAAGTCCAGTTGGATTACTCTGTTGAGGAATGGGTGAATGACGGGCTGATGGCTATTTTCTTTTTAATGGTCGGGCTTGAAATTGAACGTGAACTTTATATCGGTGAGCTTTCCGATTTTAAAAATGCTTTACTGCCAATTTTAGCAGCTATCGGCGGAATGACAATTCCTGCGCTCTTTCATTTTATTTTTAATCACGGAACAGCCACTCAATCGGGGATTGGCATTCCTATGGCAACTGATATTGCATTTGCACTCGGCATTCTTGCACTTGCAGGTAATAAAATCCCTGTATCGGTAAAAATTTTTCTGACAGCACTTGCTATTATTGATGATCTCGGCGCGGTTATTATCATAGCAATATTTTATACAAAAGGCTTATCACTTCTTTATCTTTCAATTGCTCTTGGCATTTTTGTTTTGCTGCTTATTTTTAATAAGCTAAAAATAAAAAACCTCTTTTTATATATCATTCCCGGAGCTGTGATGTGGTATTTCATGCTCAAGTCGGGCGTTCATGCAACCATCAGCGGAATCCTGCTGGCATTTGCCATTCCATTTCAAAAACGGGGCAATAATCTTTCTGAAAAGGTGCAGCATTTTTTGCACAAGCCGGTGGCATTTTTAATTCTTCCCGTTTTCGCTCTTGCAAACACCGGGATTATTCTTTCAGAAGAATGGCATCAAACATTAATGAGCAATAACAGCCTTGGCATTATCGCAGGTTTGTTTTTTGGAAAACCGGTTGGTATTTTATTATTCTGCTTTGCTGCCATTCAATTAAAAATATGCAAGCTTCCCGAAGGAATGCGATGGGCTCATTTAAGCGGAGTTGGCGTGCTCGCAGGGCTTGGGTTCACCATGTCCATCTTTATTGCCAACCTCGCTTTTGAAGATTCGGGACTTATACAGGATTCAAAGATTGCCATACTTGCTGCTTCATTATTGGCCGGTCTTACAGGTTTTTTTCTTTTGAGAAGAATAGACAGCAAATATCCTTCAACTCCAGGCACATTATAAAAATAAATACATCAAAATACCGTTTAATATCAGCTTTCTGACTTGCTTTTGAAAAACTAAATTGGCTAACATCATTCTTCATACGTTTTAATAAAAAACCTGTATGCGTGATTAATGCCGTGGTCCAAAAACTGTATTGCTGATGAAGTATGTCTATCTTTTAATTCTATCTGCTCTATTTTTTTTTAATAACAGCATTGCTCAAAAGCAACCACTTCCGATTCATTTTAAAAGAGGAGATTTTGTTGGCAATAAAAATTTATTGAATGGGAAATTCAACAAATCTGCTTTAAGTGCTGCTCACTTTTCAAAAAAATATTATACACTTGTCCAATTCGATAAAATTCCTGACAATTACGAAAGAAAAGAATTAGCATCGCAAGGTGTTTTGTTATTCGATTATATTTCCGGCAACGCCTTCCTCGCCGAAATGCCTGATAGCTTTTCACATGACGAGTTGAAAAAATTTCATGCAACCGGGATTTATTCAGTAAACAATCAATTTAAAATTTCGGACAAACTGGAAGCAAATTTCTCCGAGCGAATGCACGATGCATCTCATGTGATAGCCGTTAGTTTTTTTGGATCAATGAGCAAGCAAGATGTAATCAAAGAACTGCAAAAATCAGGAGCGCATATTGTTCAAACAAAAATTCAGCCTTCTCACATTGTGTTTACTAATGCCTCGTTGCAAGCTGTAAAAAAAATTGCTTCTCTCCCATTTGTAGCATTCGTCAGTGAACAAATTCTAAAAGACAATTCTCTTAATTATAATAATCATGCTATTCATGCACTGGATGCATTAGGCGCAACTTCCGGAAGAAATCTGCAGGGCAAAAATGTTACAATAGGCGTTGGCGATAACGCTGATCCTTCAACTCATATTGATTTTTCCGGCAGATTAATCAACCGCAATCCAAACTGGACAGATGGGCATGGCACACACACAACAGGAACAACAGGTGGCGGCGGTTTGCTAAATCCGAAGTACAAAGGGATGGCTCCAAAATCAACATTGATCAGCCAAAGCTTCAGTGATATTTTAGTGAATGCTCCAACTTACGTGAGCAGTTATAATATGGTGCTCACCAACAATTCTTATTTTTCAGGAGCTGCAGGATGTGCAGGTGAAGGTGAATATGATGCCATCAGCAATTATGTGGATGATCAGATAGTGACCTACGATTCGCTGCTTCATGTTTTTGCATCAGGCAACGATGGTGATAAAACATGCTCGCCTTATGCACTTGCATTTGCAACCATCAAATCAGGATTTCAATGCGGCAAAGACGTTTTGACTGTTGGTGCAATCAGCAACGTGAATTATGCTGTCACGAGTTTTTCAAGTCGCGGTCCTGTGAATGATGGAAGAATAAAACCTGAAATTGTTGCGGGTGGCGCAAACATCATGTCAACATTTCCCTATAACACTTATGGATTAGATAACGGAACAAGCATGTCTTCTCCAACAGTAACGGGAACATTGGCTTTGTTATACGAAAGATACAAGCAATTACATGGCGGCATTAATCCATCATCTGCATTAATAAAAGCAATCGCCTGCAACAGCGCAGATGATCTTGGAAATCCGGGTCCGGATTATAGTTATGGCTTCGGTATGCTGAATGCACGCACAGCAGTTGAAGCGATAGAAAATAATCATTATTTCTCTGGCAACATTACAAACGCAAACACTTTAACCCATTCGATAAATGCTTTGCCTGCAGGCACACAACAGTTGAAAATAATGCTCTACTGGAATGATCCTGCTGCATCTAATTTAGCAGGCTCTGCATTAGTGAACAATCTTGATCTGATCGTTACTGAACCTGATGGTTCAACAACACATCACCCATTGATATTAAATCCGAATGCAGCCAATGTTACCGATAATGCTGTAGAAGGAATTGATGCAATAAATAATATTGAGCAGGTTGTTATCAATAATCCTCCGGCAGGCAATTTCACCATCTCCGTTAAAGGAACAAGTGTTCCTTCCGGATCTCAGGATTATGTTGTGGCATATCAAATAATCAATCCGTCTGTTACTGTTGAATATCCGTTTGGCAACGAAACCTGGGTGCCAGGCGAAACAGAAAATATCCGATGGAGCGCTTATGGTGGCGATCCGAATTCTTTCACAATAGAATATTCGGTTGATGAAGGCTCAACATGGAATACCATCATTAATAATGTTGGCAGCACGACCCGATCTTACGCATGGACAGTACCGAATATTGCAACTAATAAAGCTTTGATAAGAGTGACAAGAAATACTGTCAACTACCAGGATGTAAGCGATTATGATTTTGTGATTTTAGGGCAACCAACAATTACGCTCACGAATCCATGCATGGGTTATGCACAATTAAAATGGAACACAATTACTTCAACAACTGGTTATGAAATCATGATGCTGAAAGGCGATACAATGCAAACAATTGCAAGCACTACAGACACCAGTTATTTGTTGAAAGGTTTAAGTCGCGACAGCAGCTATTGGTTCACTGTTCGCGCAATGAATGGATCAACTGCGGGACGAAGAGCTATTGCTGCTAATATCATCCCTAACGGTGGCGCATGTACGCTTTTCAGCAAAGACTTTACCATTGATTCATTGATTGCGCCAATAACAGGAAGACAACATACATCAACCGAATTGAGCAATTCGGCATCTATCAAAATAGAATTAAAAAACCTTGGAACGCTTGCATCGTCTGGCTCTATTCCTGTTTCTTATCAAATAAATGGCGGAGCTGTCGTTACTGAAAATATTTCTGCATCAATCGCTAATAACACGGTGTATAGTTACACTTTTACTGCTCCTTACAATTTTTCTAACGTTGGCACATATACGATAAAAACATGGGTGAGTTATCCGGGCGATACATTAAATACAAATGACACATTAATAACAACCATCAAACAATTACAGAACGATACTGTTTCATTGAACCCAAGTTTCACAGAAGGTTTTGAAAGCGCAGCACCTGCTTCTTACACAAAACGCACGTCCGGTTTTGAAGGTTTGGATCGCTGTGATTTTTCTGCAAGCGATGGCAATGGAAGAGCAAGAACATTTATTGATAATGGGTTTGCAAGAAGAGGCAACAGATGTGTTACATTGGATGAAATACTCTGGAATAATGTTACCACAGCAGATAGCCTGATCACAACTTTCAATTTATCCAACTATTCATCAAGCGATCAGATATGGCTCGATTATTATTATAGAAATCAGGGAATAGATTTTTCTGCTCCGGGAAATAATGTCTGGATAAGAGGCAATGATCAGGCCGCATGGATAAAAGTGGATACGTTATCAATCCTCCCATCTTCATTTGGTATTTACCTTCCTTCAAAAAGCATTAATGTTACTGCAGCTTTGACAAATGCCATTCCTGCACAAACAGTCAGCAGTAGTTTTCAGATCAAATTCGGTGAAGAAGGAATGAGGTCTGCGAATTCAGTAATTGTTGATGGTGACATTGATGATGGTTATTCATTTGATGACATCACGATCACAAGAGCAGCAAATGATGTGAGCATGCTTTCATTAGAAAGCCCATCTCTCAACGGCATTTGTAATCTTAGCAATGCAGAAACGATTAAAGTGAAAGTGAAAAACTATAGTGCAGTTACACTCAATAATGTTTCAGTTTCTTATCAGATAAATGGAGCGACTGTAACAGAAACTATTCCAACCATTGCAGCACACGATACTATCATTTATACTTTCACTCAAACAGCGGACCTTTCTGCATTTCAAACTTATAACCTGAACACATGGGTAAGTTATAACGGTGATACCTATCATAAAAACGATAGCTTATTAAATGTTTCGTTTCAGACAACACCGATGATAACATCATATCCTTATCTGGAAGGATTTGAAAGTTCAAGTGGTTACTGGTACACCAATGGCATTAATGACAGTTGGCAATGGGGAGCGCCCACAAAAACAATTATCAACAAAGCAGCAAACGGCAAAAATGCCTGGGTTACTAATCTTACCGGGAATTATGCAGACAATCAAATATCATATTTGTATTCTCCATGCTTTGATCTGAGCAGCCTTGCAAAACCTGTTCTTTCATTTAGCCACGTTTTCCAAACGGAAGATAATTGCGATTGCGATTATCATTGGGCAGAATATAGCACTGATGGAGTTAATTGGCAAACGCTGGGCGCTGTTGGAAGCGGAACAAACTGGTATGACAATTCAGATAAAATGGCATGGCAATTATCTGATACAATCTGGCATGTATCAAGCATCGACATACCGACAAACTCAAATAAAGTCCGTTTCAGGTTCGTGATGTTCAGCGACCCGGCGACTGATTATGAAGGCGTGGGCATTGACGACATTCATGTTTTTGATAAAGCTTCAGTTTATGACAGCACAAATATCAGTTCAGGATTAACACAAAACGTGAGTGGAAATAACTGGGTGAATTTTAGTGTGGGTGGAAATATGATCGCTGCACTGAATCCGAATGGGCAAAACCTGGGGAACACTAACGTCAAAGTATATCTGATTGACAGTGGCTCAAGAAATGTATCGAATCAATATTATCTGAACAGAAACATTGTTATTCAACCTGAGAACCCGCCAACTGATAGCGTCACAGTCAGGTTTTATTTTTTAGATGCAGAAATTGACAGCCTGATTAACGCAACAGGATGCGGAACCTGCCCTTCTATTCATGATGCGTATGAAGCAGGCATCACGCAGTACAGCAACGATATCGCAAATGAAGACAGCACTCTTGCTAACAATACCAATGGAACTTATCAGTTTATTCTGCCACGAAAAAATGTGACCATTATACCAAATGATAATGGCTATTATGCGGAATATAAAGTGAAAGGGTTTTCTGAATTCTGGATAAACGGAGGCGGCGTGAATAAAGATCAGCCACTTGCTCAGGTACTGGAATCATTCACAGCCACAAAAATCAATCAATATCAGGCTTTACTTCAGTGGAGCATTTTGAGCGGCAACAAAACAAGCAAATTCATGATAGAAAAAAGCAGTGACAGCATTACCTTTTCGGTCATTGATTCTATAAACTTTAATAATTCTTCATCGGATTATCAATATACCGACAGTCTATCGAAAGGAATAAATTATTACAGGCTTAAGATTATTGACAGCAGCGGCAATTATCAATATTCTGAAATTCGTTCAGTAAAAAAAGATGATGAGGTCACAGGGATTACGATTTACCCAAATCCTGTTGAGAACGGGATCCTGTATGTGAAGACTCCTGTAAACTGCAGGTATATTCAACTATTCGATCTGATGGGAAGAATAATTGCAACAGAAACAACAAGTGGAAATGATAACAGCTTAATCATCCCAAATACAGCTTCAGGCATCTATTTCGTGGTAGTGCAAACCGATACAGAAAAAAAAGTGAAGAAGATCTTCGTGAAGTAGCGTCCGAAAAGCAGGATACGGGATGCAGGATGCTGTATATCTCTCATCTCGTAACTCTCTCATTTTTCGCAAATAAAAAAGGCTATCCTGAGATCAGGATGGCCTCTAACGATTGCTTGCCATATGAAAAAAACTTCAATTATTTCTTTACAGCTGAATCAACTTTCTTAGCAAGGCTGTCAATCTTAGCTTTTGCTGTATCACCAACTGCCTTAACTGTAGAATCCACTTTTGCAACTGTAGAATCTACTTTTGCTGCAGCCGAATCAACCTTAGCTTCTGTGCTAGATCCACCGCCGCATGCTGCAAAAGAACCGATAGCCAATACTAATAATAACTTTTTCATGTAATCTGAATTTTTTTGTTAATGAATGGTTTCATGTTAATACTGTATTCAAAAAAAAGTAACCCCATAAAAAAAAGAATTTTGGATATTTTTTTTATTAATGTATTATGGCCTGCTTTTAAAGAAAAAGCTCTCTCAAAATGAAATTTTTGATGCTATTTTGGGTTACTAATCTTTAATTTCGGTATTAAATATAGCCTTAGCGTGAAGACTGACACAAATGAACAGCTTTTATTAAAAGGATTGGCAGATAATAACAGAAAATTTATCGAAGCCATTTATAAAGAAAATTATAAAATGGTGCAGACGATGGTCATCGGCAATAACGGCACAGCTGAGGATGCTAAAGATATTTTTCAGGAAAGCATGATCGTGCTTTATGAAAAAGTGAAGACCGGCACATTTGAATTGAACTGTCAGATCAAAACCTATATCTATTCGGTGTGCAGGAGGTTATGGCTAAAGCGGTTGGCCCAGTTGCAGCGAACATCGACAGAAACTGAAAACATTGAAGAGATTGTTCATGTAGAAGAGGAAGTAGAGGCACACGAACAGCGCAACGCAGATTTTCATTTAATGGAAAAAGCGATGCAGGGATTGGGTGAGCCATGTAAAAGTTTGCTGGAAGCATATTACCTTCAGAAAAAGAACATGGTTGAAATTGCCGCAAATTTTGGTTACACGAATGCAGACAATGCTAAAAACCAGAAATACAAGTGCCTTATCCGCCTGAAGAAAATTTTCTTCGATCAATATAAAAACAAGGAGTAATGGAAGAGATGAACATGCTTGATTCGATTGAAAGATACATCAGAGGCGAAATGCTACCTGAAGAAAGAGTGTTTTTTGAGCACCTCCGCAAAAGCAGCCCCGGCGTAGATCAAATGGTGGTGGAGCATACTATTTTTCTGAACCAGATGAATAAATTCGGGGAAAGAAAAGATTTCAAAACTTCGTTGAACGAAATACATGACGCTCTTTTTGAAGCTGGAGAAATCAAGGAAGAACAAGAATCGAAAGTGATCAGGCTTTGGAACAAATACAAACGCGTAGTTGCGGTGGCTGCCTCTATTGCAGGCATCACGGCTTTGATGATTAGCGGGTTGATTTCTTACTTTTCGCCAAAAGTTAATAACAAGTATAACAGATATGTTGAGCTTTTAAGCGCAAGCACACTTGATCTCGCTAAAAAAACGAATGCAATTGATGATAAGCTGAATGAGCTAAAAGCAAAATCTCTCCCTTATGGAAAAATGAATTCCGGCGGCACAGGTTTTTTGATCGATGGAAAAGGATACATAGTTACAAATGCACATGTTGTGAATAATGCAAAAGCAGTTGTTGTACAGAATAACAAAGGCGATGAGTTCAAAACAAAAATCTTATATATCGACCAGGCATCTGACCTCGCTTTTCTCAAAATAGAGGATGGAGATTTCAAGCCTTTTAATGCTTTGCCTTATAGCATCAGCAAATCAGGGGCAGATCTTGGCGAACAGATTTTCACTTTAGGTTATCCAAGAGATGAGATTGTCTATGGCGAAGGTTATATGAGTGCAAAAACAGGTTTTGAAGGAGATACATTAGCATGTCAGATTGCTGTTGCTGCAAACCCAGGCAATAGCGGTGGTCCTGTGCTTAATAAAAATGGTGAAATTGTTGGCGTTTTAAGTGCAAGGCAAATTCAGGCACAAGGCGTTGTGTTTGCTACCAAATCAAAAAATATTTTCAAAGCACTTGATTCTCTGAAAACTGATACTACATACGCAAACATCAAAATGCCTTTGAACACACAGATAAAAGGAATGGATAGAGTGCAGCAGATCAAGAAAATGCAGGACTGTATTTTCTTAGTGAAGAGCTATTAATGTAGGCACTGAATTTATAAGAGACCGATACTCCTGACTATAAAAACAAAAAAAGCCATCAATTACTGATGGCTTTTTGTTTAATTCCTTGTTTCAAATTCTTCTGAAATCAGTGGTTTTATTTCCAAAGATTATCCGGATACACTCCATCGCTGATTAATTTGTTCAGGCTTTTTTGCACCTCTGGAGCATCTTCTTTATAAGTGACGCCAAACCATTTAGCTGATGTCGGTATTACTTCGATTGCACCTTTGCCTTCTTTGATAAAACGATCACCAATAATCGGTATGAAAAATTCAGATTTAATATTTGAAATATTTTCAGAAAGAAATTCCTGAAATATTTTTTCTGTGAAAGCAAACATAGAAGGATCAAAGCACCAGAAATTCATAGACACTTTTGAATCAGAAGGTACTTCAAATTTTTGGTCACCTTCTTCATAAGTAATTTTTCCATTCTCATCCTGATAAATCTTTGTCCGCTCTGCAATTGACACAAGATTGTTGCCGGCATCTACCTGACAAACACCACGGCTCACCGAGCCATTTTCTGAAAGTGTTTTGATCAGTTCATAACCGATGATTGAATATAATTCCGGGCTGCATTTCGAATTCAAAAATGCATCTGCTTTCTGAAATGCATCGCGGCCATAAAAATCATCTGCATTAATCACCGCGAAAGGCTCGTTGATGGCATCTTTTGCACAAAGCACAGCATGCGCAGTTCCCCATGGTTTTGTCCTGTCAGCAGGCACCTGATGATTGCCGATAAAAAAATTCAGGTCCTGATAAACGTATTCTGTCTTTATCTTTCCTTTTAATTTTGGCTCGAATGTAGCTTTGAAATTATCAGCAAAATCTTTTCGGATAATAAATACCACCTTTGTGAAGCCAGACTGAATAGCATCATAAATGGAGTAGTCCATAATGGTTTCGCCAGATGGCCCGAAGCCCTGAACCTGTTTCATGCTTCCATATCTTGATGCCATGCCGGCCGCTAATATTAAAAGTGTTGAGCCCATTTATTGTAGTTTTATTTTCAGGCGCGAATTTATAAAAATAAGATGAACGAGAAATGGTGAATTTAAACGCAGCTATTATTGAAAAATTGCCTTTACCCAAATTGGCTAAGAAAAGCATACTTGTTGATGTGCTGCGGCTTGATAAAATCCATAATGTTATCTCAGGCAATAAATGGTTCAAGCTGAAATATTATTTGCAGGAAGCATTAAATAATCGTTATGAAAACATACTGACTTTTGGCGGCGCATATTCAAATCATATTATCGCAACGGCATGCGCTGCAAAAATGCTCGGGCTGAAAAGTATCGGTGTAATTCGCGGCGAAGAATCAGCAGCATTATCCCATACATTGAAAGAGGCAAGAAGCTTTGACATGCAACTGGAATTTGTGAGCAGAGAAGAATATAAAAATAAAGCTGAGCCTTCTTTCCTGAACAACTTGCATGAAAAATTTCCTGGCTGCTATATTATTCCTGAAGGTGGCGAAGGAGCTCTTGGCGTGAAAGGAAGTGCCGAGATATTAACCATTCTTCAAACGAATGATTACTCACATATTTTTTGCGCTATTGGCACTGGCACTATGTTCGCTGGAATAGTGAACTCATCTTTGCAAACACAAAATGTGATTGGCGTTTGTGTTTTAAAAGGTATGAAAAATATTCCAAATGAAATAAGCTCTTTCATTGCACCAGATAAAAAAAACAATTTTGAGGTCAATCACGATTATCATTTTGGTGGTTACGCAAAAAAGAACAACGAATTGATAAAATTCATGAAAGTGCTTTATGAGCAAACGGACATTCCTTCTGACTTTGTTTATACCGGAAAATTATTTTATGCAGTCAACGATTTGATTGAAAAAAAATATTTTCCTGACGGCAGCAAATTGCTCATTATTCACAGTGGCGGCTTGCAGGGCAATCTATCATTGCCTGAAGGAACACTTATTTTTTGACCAGGGCAATTTCTATGTATCTGTTTGCTATTCTCCTGCTGATAAAGCCGCTTAGCCTTATCTTTGCACCATAAAACAAGTTTGAAAAAGATTCGTTATTGAAGCATGATCCGGAATTTGGCTTTATTTATAGCATGTTTAATAGGTTCGATAAGATTATCAGCGCAGGAAACACTCCCTAAATTTTCTGCTTCATTAAAGCCAAATGAAAAAGTTGTTATCAGCTGGAAAAACAGCTATAAAACTGTTGCACAAATCAGCATACAACGTTCAACAGACAGCCTTAAAAATTTCACATCACTTTTAACAGTTCCAGATCCATCAGTCAGTGAAAACGGTTTTGTGGATGCTAAAGCGCCCAATACCCACATGTTCTATCGCTTGTTTATTGTTCTTGACAGTGGTAAATATCTTTTCACAAAATCAAAACGCGCAGCGCCAGATACAGCAGTTGTTAAACAACCAACAATTGCTGATGACATTAATGATAGCAATCTGTCAAGATCTGAAAAATCTAGGCTTAGCTATCTGGAGAAAAATAAAGATAATCCGTCTGTAAATGCGCCTGATAAAATAGTCGCAGCACCTGCTATCAAATTGAATAAAATTATTTTCATAAAGCGGCAGGATACATTGGTGGGACAACTTTTTGAAAACTCTTTTCGCAAGTTCAAAGATTCGGTATTGGCAAAAACAAAAGACACACTTGTTTTTAAAGATGGAGACACTATTTTGATAAAGCCATTTGTGCCTAAAGAAGTATATAAAGTTTCAACGTATGTGTACACAAACAAGGATGGCAACATCATGATTTCAGTTCCTGATGCTGACAAGAAAAAATACAGTGTTAAGTTTCTCGAAATGGATGCTGCAGAATTATTTGAATTGAAAGAAATAAAACAATCGCCGCTGATTGTTGATAAAACAAATTTTATTCACTCGGGTTGGTTCCGTTTTGAATTGTATGAAGATGGGAAGCTCAAAGAAAAAAATAAATTCTTTATACCTAAAGAATTCTGATTTTAGTCACCGGATTATAAACCCTTTAACTGACTCCCGACTTTTAACTCTGAACTTTCAATTCGCATTCAAACACCTCTTCAAAATGATTCTTTATTTTTTGTTTCACTTCTTCCATGTCAACATCTCTACCGAGCTCATTTTTTATTGATGTCACTTTTTTGTTTTGAATACCGCAAGGAATAATAAAATCAAAATAAGAAAGATCGGTGTTCACATTCAATGCAAAGCCATGCATGGTTACCCAGCGGCTGCAGCGAACACCCATCGCACAAATTTTTCTTTCTTTGCCGATAATGCCAGAATCAATCCAAACACCTGTTTCACCTGCAGAACGACCGCTTTCGATGTCATATTCTGCAAGCGTTCGCATGATCACTTCTTCCAGGTTGCGCATATACTTGCCAATGTCCGTGTAAAATTTTTCGAGATCCAAAATCGGATACCCAACAATTTGTTGCGGCCCGTGAAATGTGATGTCTCCTCCCCTGTTTGTTTTATAAAACTGAATTTGTCTTCGCATCATTTCTTCTTCACTGATAAGCACGTTTTCTTCATGCCCGCTTTTGCCTAATGTATATACTAAGGGATGCTCGACAAATAGCAAATAATTTTTGGTATCTGGTTCATCGCTTTGTGGCATTGATACTATAGAATTTCCTCTAGCAAGATTAGCTTTTGCTGATTTTGCTTTTAGGTTCTTTTGAAGCAGTTCTTCCTGCAACTCCCATGCTTCCTTGTACTTAGTCAGCCCAAGATCTATAAAATTTATTTGTTGTTTCGGCATAAATGAAGCACAAATTTAACACGGTGCTGTCAATCAAACAATTTGCAGTTGCACTTGGTTTATATTTGCAAAAAAGCATTCATGAGAAATCATGCGGATGATCATACAGAAGAAGTTCAAGAGCCTTCAGATGAGCTATACGAGAGAATGAATATCAAAGTTGACAAAGGCCAGGAACCGATGCGCATTGATAAGTTTCTTGTACAGCGGATAGAGAATGCTTCGCGCAATAAAGTGCAGCATGCCATTGAAGCAGGAAGGGTGCTGGTAAATAATAAAACTGTTCAGCCCAATCATAAAATAAAGCCCAAAGACGAGATTATTGTTTATTCAGACAAGGAAACGCAGGGTGAAAAAATTATTCCCGAAAAAATTGACCTGAATATTTTTTATGAAGATGATGATGTGATGATCATTAATAAGCCTGCGGGTTTGGTGGTACACCCTGCAAGCGGTAATTATTCCGGCACTTTGCTGAACGGGATTGCCTATTATCTGCAGCAAAAAAACAGCGCTATCAACGAAGACACGTTGCCGCGTTTCGGGCTTGTTCACCGCATTGATAAAAACACCAGTGGGCTAATGGTTATTGCAAAAAACGAGAAAGCTGTTACCAGCCTTGCAAAACAATTCTTTGATCACACAGTAAAACGCCAATATATTGCTCTTGTTTGGGGAGATATGATCAATGAGGCTGGAACTGTTATAGCGCATGTCGGCAGGCATCAGCGTTTCCGTAAATTGTTTGATGCATATCCTGAAGGAGAACATGGCAAGGAAGCCATTACACACTATAAAGTACTGGAGCGTTTCGGTTACACATCACTGTTACAATGCGTACTTGAAACCGGGCGAACGCATCAGATTCGTGTTCATATGCAGCATATCGGCCATCCATTATTCAATGATGACACTTATGGGGGCGACAAAATCGTAAAAGGAACTGTTTTCAGCAAATACAAACAATTTGTGGAGAATTGTTTTGAAATATGCCAACGACATGCACTTCATGCAAAAACAATAGGATTTATCCATCCTTCAACTGGCAAAGAAGTTTTGTTTGAAAGCGAACTCCCCGATGACATGAAGAACCTGATTGAAAAATGGAGAGGGTATATTACAAAGAAAATTAAATAAGACTATTTTACAGGTTTTGCAAGCTGATTAATCTCGTCCTGATTCAATGCCCTATTGTAAATCCGGATTTCATCTAAAGATCCGTGTAGTGAGATAATATCATTTTTCCACCAGCCTCCAATTAAAAATGAAGTAGCATTGCTACATTGATTCAATGATGAAAAATTTCTTGTCACTGCTGTAGTTAAAACACTGTTGATATATATTTTCTGCATAGATCCGGCGAATATTGCAACAACGTGATACCATTTATTTGTAACAAGTGGCAAACTGTTATACATTGTTGCGCTACTATTATATGAGCTATTAGAACAGCCGTAACTATTTGGTATCGCTGCAAATCCAAATTGATTATCATTGGCGTAAGGTATACCTATACTATAACAGAGCCCTGTTGCGTTATCGTATTCAATTTTATCAACCAATGCAGCTCGTGATGAGATGTCGATGAAATTAACTAAAAGAGAAATAGAAATTTCTGAGGGAGAAAGAATTCCTGTATTATCTGGCACATTTATAAAACTACTAACCCCATCAAATAATGCCGCACTATTTGCTTTACCTGAAACGTCTGAAGTAAAGGTAACGTTACCTTGAATAGCTCCATTTAATTTATTCGGGCCTGCATCATTTGCATCACCATTAAATGGATAATAAGCTAAAAGACCATTATTTAAATTGATATCAGATGAACTGCTTTTTTTACAGCTTGCGGAGAATAGAATTATTGCAGAAGCAATACAGATTAATTTTGTATTCATAAATAAGTTTCAACAAAAATAAATGAAACTTTTTAAAAACCTATCAAAAAGATTATGAATTTAGCTGGCAAGTAGATATTTCAGATATGGCTCAACACTTGTATCAAAACTGTAGTATTTAGCTGCTTCGTAACATCCTTTCTGAAACTCTTCATAGCTCTTTTCAATTACACTTACAGCATTTTTAATTGATAAAGGATTATAATCATCAATCAAAATGCCGGCATTATACTCTTTAACAAATTGAAAGCCTGGAATATTGCATGCAATGACAGGAACACCTGCCGCTAAATACATAAACAATTTACCCGAAGGTGCAGTTTGGTAATTAATACTACTATGAATTAAATCCCAGTCATAAAAACAAAAACCAATTTTAAATCCGGATAAATATCTTATGAACTCATTTAACGTTAAATAATCCTGATCAATCACGACATTGCCTGAAGCTATCAATTCACTATACTGCTCTTTAATATGAATCAATGTTTTTTGTTCAGCGCCGCCTTTTAGCATCAGCTTATATTGTGGATATTGCTGAATAAAATGAAGGCAATCTAAAACAGCAAATTTTTTTATGATCGTACCCGCCCATATTAAGTCTTTACGGTTATTATTATCATTTATATTTCCCTTTTTAAAAACCGGAGCATTTTGAATAAAAAAAGTTTTCAGTTTTAAATCTCCAAAAAGGTATTCATATCGCATCTGGTTTTGAATAACTACAGAAGCAATTTTTTTTACATCAATCTTATTGCGATATGGATCATCCGGATAAATCTCAAGAGAAATAAAATGACATGTTTGAAATATTTTTTGCGAAAGAAAAAGCGCTGCCATATCTACAGCCAGAACAAAATCGGCCTTTATTTTTCGTAACGCCCGTTCCAAAATAAACATTTGCCATTTTTTTGAAAACCAATAATCATAATTCAAAGAATGGCTGATTATTTTTTTCCAGAGTTTTAAAAATAAGAAAATTGCATAATCAAAATCCTGAACAGTTTTCCGAAACGGAATTTTTAAGTATATAATATTTCTAGTTAGGTCTTTTTCCTTACCAACAAATTTTGGGTCAAACGATATTATATTTGCATCAAAATCATTTTTCAAAAAATCATACAGATTCAATATCGTAGGCTGATAAACAAGAAAATCATTAGCAGTAACTATCAACAATTTCTTTTTCATGATTTGTTTAGCATCATTTGTGCAAGTTCTTGAAATGAAACCTCCGGCTTCCACCCTAAGGAAAAAATAGTAGCAGGATCGGAAACCAAAATACTATATTCAGCTACAAAATTATTTTTCACCAATACATGCTCATTCCAGTTTTTTCCAACTAATGAGAAACAAGCTTCCAGCCATTCCTGAATTGAGTATGCTTTGCCGGTTCCAATCATTGCCTCAACGTATTTTTCTTGTTCAACCAATGTCCAAATTCCTTTAACAATATCACCTGCAAAACCCCATTCTTTTTTTACAGACATATCACCGATTTCAATTTTTTCATTGCTGCCGGAAGATATTCTTTTTACTGCGCTTATTATTTTTTGGCTAATATGCCGCTCAGTTCGCAAAGGGCTGTCATGATTAAAAAAATATCCCACATATGTTTTAACTCCCAATGTTCTGTAATAACGAGCTGCAATTACGGATTGGATCCTGCTCATTGAATACGCACTTGAAATGTCGAACGCATCTGTTTCTTTAATCGGCCTGCCTTCATTTTTAAATTGTAAACCACTCCCCGAAAGAAAAATTTTAGTTGATGGAGAACAGATTTTTACTGACTCAAGAATATTAATCGAGCCTGTTGTTATGACATCATGATTTGTTAATAATGCACTATGTTTTGTCGTAGAATCTGCGGCTAAGTGAAAGATATATGCAGGTTTATAATCTTTAATTATTTTTTTTACTTCAAAAAAATTGCTAATGTCGATTTTGTTTTCACGCGAAATACCTACTACTTCAAAACCTTTTGATGTAAGCAGCTCTGTCAGATAATAGCCGTCTTGACCTTTTGCGCCAAAAATGATAGCAGTCATGAAATACTTTTTTTGTAAACATCGGTTCTGCAAAGAATAGTGTTGATATGCGTATCAGCAAAAACAAAGTATCCTTTCGATTCAAGAAACCTGATTGAGTCAAAAACTTTTTCTTCCTGATTTTTTGTGCTAAAAGTTATCGTCTCCGTACAAATAACTTCAGGCTTGAATCTTTCAAAATCGATTGATTGGAGAATTTGCAAGTCCATCCCTTCGACATCGATTGATAAAAAATTAGGATGAGGATTGAAATATTTTTCTATAATCTCATTAATCGGGCGAAGCTGAACCTCATGCACTTTTGCAATCTTAATGGCAGACTCAATTTCTCTTTGTTTTGCTTCTTCATACGAGAAAGTATTCCACCCCGAATAAGGATAAGGGAAAATATAAAGCTTTGCTTTTTCTTCTTCATACAATCCGATGCCAATATTCAAAGCAACATCTTTAGGCCTCATTTTTTTTATAAGACTGAACATTTCGGGGTCAGGCTCAATACAAACTCCCCGTGATCCGTAGTGATAAAAAAAATAAGTATTGCTGCCGGACAATGGATGGTTTGCTCCAATATCAAGATAAGTGGGCTTCGTCATTTGCAATGCATGAAAAAGATACCCAACAATCCTGTCTTCCCCAGATTGAGAGAAACTCGGGAAGGCTTTTGTCCGGATTATATAAGATGCTGCAATACTTTTTCTGATGAATCTTCGCAGGTTCATTTTTTGTAAATATCAATTGTCGGAATTGGGAAAATAAAACCTGTTCCTTTATCAAGTGCTTCTTTTTCCCGCTCTATGAATTCTTCTTTAAAATGCCATGGCAGCACAAGATAATAATCAGGATTCATGGCTCTGCTTTCTGCTTCGCTGATAATCGGAATATTCGTGCCTAATGTGTAAGCTCCATATTTGTCCGGGTTTCTCTCCGCTGCATATTCCACCAACATGCTATTAATATCGCACCACTGCAAAATGGTATTTCCTTTTGTGGACGCGCCATAAATGTGAACCCGCTTGCCTTCATTTTTTAATTTGACAAGCAAATCGTGCAAATCATTTTTTACTTTTTCAATTCTGTACTGAAAGGCCACATAGGGCTTATCCGTATCCAGCTCCAAATCAAATTCCTTTTGCCTTATTTCATTCAGCAATTTGTAATTATCAGGGTTGAAATATAAGCTGCTTTCTTTGTGTGTTGCATAACAGCGGATGCTCCCGCCATTGATATCATTGAAAGAGATTTTAAATATTTTCATGTCAGCCATTGCAGCGATTTTTTCTAAAACTGCGAGACTATAAAATTCAAGATGTTCATGACAAATGGTATCATAGCTGTCCATAGCTAGCATTTTAGGCATATAGCTCATCTCAAAGACCCAAATTCCTTCTGGTGACAACAACCGCTTAATCGATTTGACAAAATCAACCGGATTTTCAAGATCATAGAACATCGCAATCGAAGTAATGGCATCCATT